>Ga0209510_1005411_pt1 | contig 10706 bp, 9 predicted proteins | sample BiotimSIPDNA_FD_185749 | JGI IMG/M metagenome (GOLD analysis project Ga0209510, IMG submission 185749) | Anaerobic biogas reactor microbial communites from Washington, USA - Biogas_R1 time_0 SIP DNA (SPAdes) (version 2) | ecosystem: Engineered > Bioreactor > Anaerobic > Unclassified | place...
TGCTGGTTAAGGTTTCCAGATACTGCCGATCTTCTTTGCTGAGTTGTACGTGTTGTTTTTTCATCCGGTCATGCTGACACATTTGACCGGTTTGTCAAAAGCTCTGCGTTTCTTATTTTACGGAGTACTAAATATCCTTTTCCTCCAATAGATATAAAAAAACCTAAACTTATCTCGCAAAATCTTTTCCCAGATTCAATAGCCCCCAAATTAAAGTTCACCCATCCGAGATTTCCCAATACATTCATCAACGTAGATCGGTCAAAATTAGTATTTTCATTTTCGTATAGAAGACGTGACTTTTCGAAATAATCTCTAGCATCAGACCAATTTTTTGCATCACGCTCTATTTTCCCAAGTTGCTCGTAAGCATAAGCAACACCATCCTCATAATCTATTTCTTGTGCAAACAAAAGCATTTTCTGAACGAGTTGCCTACTTTTCTCTAATTCACCATTCTTACGCCACACTCGACTCAAGGTTCCAAGAGCTAAACACTCACCTTTACTATCTCCAATTTCTTGATACAAAACCACCGCTTGTCTTGCCGCTTGTTCTCCTAACGAAATTTTTTCCTGTTCTCCATATATCCAACCCAACCAATGCGTATAAATCCAAGCTAAGGCTTCAAGATTACCCAAAGATTGCGCAACCTTACATAAAAGGTCACCATACTCAATCAACTCAGTCCAACGTCCTTCTATATCCATATATCGCAGAACAGATTGATATAATTCTAATGCGATTTCAGGTTTGTTTGTGGATATGGCCCATCTAAAGAGAGCTAAAAAATTTTCGCCTTCAGATAACAGCCAATCATAATTTTTCCAACCCCAATATTTATCGCTATATTGATTATTTCTATTTATAAAATAATCAGCCCATTTCTGTTCCAAATTACTCAGATAAGAGAAACCCTGAATTAAATTAGATACATACCCCTTCGTCATCGCCATCATCGAGAACCGCCCCCCTTCCCGATTCACCAGCGACAGCTTCTCCAACTCCACCAACCCCTCATCCCGATCCAGCTCCGGCAAATCCGCCACGTAGCCCAACGCCTCGCGGCTGGCGTCCGTCACAAACAGCGAGAGCGCGAGCAGCAGCGTGTAGGCCGGCTTCCCCTGAATCCGCTCCATCGCCGCCTCGAAGATGAAGCGCGTCACGTCGCCCGTCGGTTCACCCAACTTGCGCAACACCGTTTCGACGCCGTACCCATAGCCCATCTGCGCGACGCTCCATACAATCGCCAGTGGAATCCCGCCGGTGCGGCGGAACAGCAGGTCAATCTGGTCAGCGGTCAAAGTCACGCCCTTCTTGTCCGCCTCGTGCGCGATGAGCGCCAGGGCGTCTTCCTCCGGCATCCCCGTCAGACGAATCGGATACGCGATGTCAATGCGATGACGGGTCGTGACAATCGCCTTCGTCGGCGGGGGCAGCTCGCGTAGGAAGGCCAGCACACGCTCGTCGTCTACGGTTTCCAGGTTGTCTATAACCAGGAGCGTGCGCTGCTTCATGAGCGCGCGGCGCACCACTTCGTCCTGTTCCTCCGGACGGGCGCGGGTGATCGCTTCGTATTCCAGCGCCACGGCAATCGCAGTGTAGATGTCATCCAGCGCGCGGAAAATGCTGGCGCGCGGCGCGATGCCGTCGGCGGTGAGCAGCGTGCTTTTGGCCGAAATCCACACCAGCGCCTCGAAGCCCTCATCTTCGTCACTGACGGCGGATGTTGGCATCCCCGCACGCGACGGCTGCAACACCGGCGCGACGGCTTCGGCCATTACCGTCAATTGCTGCTCTTGAGCATCGTCCGGCGCGAACTGGTCGCGCAAGACGTGCAAAAACAACACCAGCGCATTATCGCCTACCGCGTTATACTGATCGTATAGCGCGCCGATGACCGCCAGCACACGTTGCTCTAACGTCGCCGCCGTCGTGGGGATGCGCGTCCGCCACCGGCTGATGCGCGCATCCACAAACAGGACCAACAACGCGCTCGCCTCCGCAAACTGCCCGCATCGAAGCAGCGTCTGTTTCACCTGCTGATAGAGGTCGGGCGGCAGGTTCGCCATTTCCGCCGCCGCAACGCGGGCACGTCGCATGGTCGGCGGTAAATAACGGTAAGCGGCTTCCAACGCCAGAGCGCTCTTGCCGATGCCCCCGATGCCATCAATGACGATCACCCAGGCGCGATTGTGTGGAGAGAGCAAACGTTGCAGCTCCGCCAACTCCCGTTTACGCCCGATAAACTCCACATAATCGGGATGCGGCAGGTTATGGTATATTTTTCGATAGCCAGACAGTATGCTCATTTTTTCAGATGCCCCTGTAACACAAACACGCTCCCATCCCCACAGGGACGGGAGCGTGTCTCACAAGCTCTCGCGGTACCACCCTGATTGTCCCACACAATGCGGAACCTCTCATTCAGTGGCCATCACCACTGCGCCGTGGATAACGGGTGGCAACCCCGGCCCGGTCTACTCGAACGGATCATTCTTTCGGCGAGCGGCTCCGGAGGGATTTTCTGCGCCGGCTCTTGCACTCGGCTCACACGTTCCCGAATTCGCTGTCGCGGCTTCCTGCGCGTACTCGTCTCCATCAACGCCTTTGTAAAGAAATTATGCCATAAGCGAAGCAGTTGTCAAGCCAACAAAAATCCAAAATCTGCGGTATGATTGCGGTTACGATGAGAAAATGGACCGCTCTTCTGCTCTGCATAGGACTGCTGCTCACGCTGGCATGCAACGCACCGTTGTTCACGCCGACACCCACACCGACCCCGACAGTCACACCAACGCCAATCCCCCCGCCCACGCCTACACCGCTCCCGGCAGATACCGGCTGGCAGACCGTCCAACCGGGCATCGAAGTCCGCAGTCTCGACGTCGCCGTCGGGACCAGCGTGGAGCGCGTGACCGTCGCCCGCCTCGACCCGACCGCCGTGATGTTCCGCGTGCTGTATGCACCGGGCGCGCCCGCGTTGGTGAGCGCGTGGGCGCAGCAGACCGGGGCTGTCTTGGTGGTGAACGGGGGCTACTTCACGGAGGAGCAAATCGTCACGGGGCTGACGATCAGCAACCGCGAGCGTTTCGGGACGCCCTACGGCGATTTCGCGGGGATGTTCGCTGTGTCGGACGCGGGCGAGGCGAGCGTGCGCTGGCTGCGGACCTGGCCTTACGATTCGTCCGAGCCGCTGCGTGAGGCGATACAGTGCTTCCCCGTACTCGTCAAACCCGGCGGCGAAATGGGCTTCCCCGCCAACGCCGACGACGGTCGCCCGGCGCGGCGCACGGTGGTCGCGCAGGACAACAGCGGGCGCATTTTAATGCTGATCGCGCCGCGCGGGTTCTTCAGCTTACACGCGCTGGCGACGTGGCTCGCGGACTCCGACCTGGATGTAAATACTGCGCTCAACCTCGACGGCGGCGCGTCATCGGGATTGTGGATGCCTAACGTGGTGCAGATCGATTCGTTGACGGCGGTGCCGGTGGTTATTGCGATGATGTCACGGTAAGTGTGATCAGAGGTAGCACGTCGCCCGCCGGTTGGCCGTTCAGCGTAACCGGCAGTCGTTCCCCCGAAAAGCCGTACATCCCCACCAGAAGACGATAATCCCCCGGCGCGCTGTCCGGCAGCACGAGCACGCCGTACCGGTCAACGAGCGACTGCCCTGGCTGCCACATCGACGTAAGGGCGAAACCACCACCCGGCTCGGAGTCGGTCTGCGCGACCAATGCGCCGTCCACATTGACCAGATGCACGAAGACCTTGTAGCGCTCCGCTGGTGTGGTTTCTGCCCGCCAAAACAGCGTCAATGGGATAACGTCGCCGGGCACAAAAGAAGTCTGCGGCAGGGCGTAACCTTCGAGCGCAATACTATCGCCCAACCGCACGTTCAGAGACACTGCAGGCGCATCCGGCAAAACCCCCGTCCCGTAGACGACCAGCCGCACCGTGCTGATCCACGCATCCCCCGCTTTGTAGGCGTTGCGCGCCAGGTAGGATTCGATCAGGCGTTCCGGGTCAGATTCTGCGTCGCCCCAATAGAGGACGAACAGACGCGTGTGCTTTGCCACAATCTCATCCACACACTGCGCCGCTTCGGACGGATCGGGCCGGTAAGGCGCGGGATAAACCGGTAACGGGCCGCGGTAGTAGTAGGTGAAGACTTCCCATTGGTTCGGCGCGCTGAGCAGGATCGCGTCACCGGGACGTGCTTCCGCAGCGATGCACGCCGCGAGACCACGATAGTCGTCACGAGCGTAGGTGGGGTCGGCGTAGAGGTGTTGCAGCGAGGTCAACTGCGCCCAGAACAGTGCCAGCAGGAGCAATCCCGCGAGCACGTTCCGCGCAATGCCCAGACGAGAAGTCGCGCGGCGCAACGGCAAGGCCAAGACCACCGCCAGCGGCGCGACCGAGGCCAGCGTAAACTTGAGATATGCCGGGCGATAAAGGCCAAGGATGATCAACAACGCAGACGGGACCAACGCCATACCCGTCGCAGCCCACACTGCAAAGCGCGACCGGGAGCGGGTTGCCAACGCCAACAACAGCAGAAGCGCGCCACAGACAATTATCCAGGGAGCGACGCCCGCCGGGAGCGTGATGCCCACGAGCACCGCCCGCACAATCTCCTGCACGGCCCGCGCCGAATCCAAATCCGGTGGACGCCAGCCACTCGCTCCTAACGCAATCGGCGCCCATGGCAGAAACGTCAATCCGCCGAGCGCGTGCGCCACGATCCACCGCCACAACGCGCGCCATTCCCACGGACGCCGCAACAGCCAATCTAGGCCAAACGCCAGATTCAGCCCTACCAGGACGAAAATGTAGGTGTATTGCGTGTACAGGCCGAGCGTGATGCTGAGGGCAAGGAGTAGGGAGTAGGGAGTAAGGAGTAAGGGAAGATTTTGGATTTTGGATTTTGGATTTTGGACGCGCGAGGATTCGCGCCGGAATCTTAGGCTAAAAAACAACGTCAATGCGGAGGCTAGGCCGAGCAGTGCGTACATCCGGGCTTCCTGGCTGTAGTAGACAGAGAGAGGGTGTACGGCTACCAGAAGGGACGCGGCGAGCGCGATTCGCCGTCCACCAACACAATGCCCGATTGCCGCCGTCACTGCCACGGTCAGCACGCCGCACAGCGCCGAGAACGCACGCAGCGCGAACTCAGAGTCGCCGGTGAAGGCGCGCCACACGTGCAGCAGCAGGTAATAGCCAGGAGGATGAATGTCGCCGGCTGCGCCCTCGATGATCAGGGCGACGGGGCGCTCGACTAGCCGCGCGGTGTTACCCTCGTCGTTCCAGAAGGATTGCGCATCCAGGCGATAGAAGCGTAGCCCGCCAGCCACGAGAAGGATCACGAGACACGCGCTAATGGACCAGCGTTTCACCTGACCTCACGCGACGGCGCAATGCCCGCCACCTCCCAGATTTTTTCCTCCGGAATGACGCCCCGCCGCCGAATCTCCGGCGGATCGGGAATGCAGTCCACAATGGTCGAGGGGACGCCGAAAGGTGCGCGCCCGCCGTCCAGGATAAGGCCTACATCCTCACCAAAAAGGGCCGCCGCTTCGCGGGCGGTAATGGCAGGACCCTCACCACAACATACCGCACCACTGGCAAACAAAAAACCGCCGACGGCGTCGAAGAGCGGCAACAGCATGGGAAAATTCGGCACCCGGAGCGCAACCGGCAAAGCGCGCAGCGCCGGGCTGAGACTGGGGTTGGGTGGCAGGATCACCGTCAGCAAGCCAGGCCAGAAAGCGCGGGCCAACCGCTGCGCCATCGTGGTCGAACGCGCCAACGCATCCATATACTCCGCGCGCGCCATCAAAAATGGGGACGCCGGTTCAGGCTCACGGTTCCGTATCTCGTAAAGATGCGTGATCGCCTCAGTTTTATCGGGAAGGACGGCGATGCCGTAGACCGAATCCGTGGGAATAATGATAATCTGCCCTGCCTGGAGCAGTTCAACCGCCCGCGCGATAGCCGTGGGACTGCGCACGGAGAGAATCGGAGCGCTCAACAGCGACTCCCATCCAGCACAAAACGTTCGATCAGCGCCGCCGCGCCATCTTCCGTCACCGGCGGCGCGATCCAATCCGCGATTTTTTGCACGGACGGGGCCGCATTGCCCATCGCCACGCCGATGCCGGCCCATTCGATCATCGTGATGTCATTCTCCTGATCCCCTACGGCCAACACCTGTTCCCGTGGGATACCGAAATGCTGCGCCAGCCACGCCAACGCCGATCCCTTATCTGCCCCCAGCGGCACCACTTCGACGAACATCGCGTGCGAGCGCACGATCTCGGCCTTGCCCGTAAAGGGAGGCTGCAACACGTCCACCATCACCGGGATTTGCTCCGGTTCGGCGACGTACAACACCTTATCCACACCATCGCGCGTGGCGAGGATCGCCTCCCAGGGTTCGCCCACCGTCACACCGGAACCAAGGAGCGCATCGTAAAAAGCAACCGGGTGCAAATACTCCCTGAGGAAAAGCTTCCCCTCGGCATACAAAAGGATGTGCCACCCTTGTGCCTCACCCAACGCGATCGCCGCCCTCGCCAGTTCCGTGGACAGCGTGGTCCGCAGCAACACCGGCCCATCAAGCGCCTGAATCCAACCTCCCTGGTAGCACAGCAACGGCGCGGCGATGTTCAACTCGCGGGCAAAGCGCACCGTCGCATCGAACATCCGCCCGGTCGCCAGGGTGACGATGACGCCTTGCGCCTGCGCGCGCGCCACCGCCGCAAGCACACGAGGGCAAATCTTTTGATCCGCCCCCATCAACGTTCCATCCAGATCGAACGCGGCCAAACGTATCATTGTCGCATCAGAATAGAGACCGCCGCCGCCCACAAACCGCCCTGCACAGCCAGCAACCCCGTCCAGAGGAAGTACGTAGCCGTGCGCTCACGGCGATACAACAGCAGTCCCAATCCTCCATTGATCACCAGAAAAATCACACCGAGCAGCGCGAGGTAGAAAATGCGCGAAGCCTCAGCCACCAACAGCGCTCCCCCCTCAGGATCAAACCGCAGCACAATCTCCGGCGGGAGATAGGGATAACGCCAACAGAGTACCCCCACGAGCAGGCCGAGAAGCAACAAACTGCCGAGCAGCACGCTCAACCCCAACCGATCCCGCCAGATCACCCAATCGAGAAATCCAGGGTGTTTGGACGATTCCTCGACCTCCTGCGTCGGCCCCATATCCAGCCGCTCGCGGAACGCTTGCAAGAATTCTTCCAGATCCCTAGGCGAAATCGCATACGCCATCCCCGCCGTGCGGATGATGATCTGCTCGCGCAACGGCCGCGTCGAAAAGAATAGAATCGGCCCAACATCTGCCGCTTCACCCAGGCCGACAAAGTATCCCGGCCAACGAAATCCCGGCTGCATCCGCAATTTTGTGACATCCGAACCCCGTAGGACGGACTGCACCGATGCCATAGGAATCTGGTGCTGAATACCGCCCCAGTGGATGACCACCGCGTTGCGATCCATATCGTAAATGGCGTTGATCAATCCCCATAGTTGGTAAATCAGCCGGATGATGACGCCCAACGCCACAAGCGCGCCAATGCCCATCAAAAACGTCCAGATCTTAATGGGCAACATCCACGCAAAAACGACGAGCGCAACCGTCAGTGCAATCAGAACGGCGACGATGACCAGGCCGATCATCCATCCCCACCGCACATCGAGGTTCCAGGTATTGCGCATCTATAGCTCCTGCCTGGATTCCAGGGCACGCGTCAGGGTCACCGCGTCCGCGTACTCCAGGTCGCCGCCCATCGGCAGGCCGCGGCCCAGGCGCGTGACGCGCGCGCCAAGCGGCTTCAATCGTTGCAGCAAGTAGGCCGCTGTGTAATCGCCCTCGCTGGTGGGGTTGGTGGCGAGGATGACCTCCTCCACCTCACCGCGCCGGATGCGCGCTTCCAACTCATTGATGCGCAAATCCTCGGCGAAGACGCCCTCCATCGGCGACAGCGCGCCGTGCAACACGTGGTAGACGCCGTGATATTGGTCCGTGCGCTCCAACGCCAGCAAATCCAGCGGTTCTTCGATCACGCAAACCACCCGCTGGTTGCGCGCCGGATTCGCACAAATTGGGCAAGGATCGGCCTCGGTCACATTGTAGCAGATCGAACAGAAACGCGTGCGCTCGACCAGGCCCTTCAACGCCTCGGCTAGGCGCAACGCCAGCTCCGATTTGCCCCGCAGCAAGAAAAACGCCAGGCGTGAAGCCGTCTTTGGCCCGATGCCCGGCAGCGCGGATAACGTCTCGGTCAACTCAACGACGGAAGCAGGAATCGCCGCAGTATGCATACGCTACATTCCGGGAATCCCCAACCCTCCGGTCAGCGCGCCCATACGATCTGACATCATCGCCTGCGCCTTCTGAATGCCCTCGTTCACCGCCGCCACGATCAGGTCTTGCAGCATCTCCACATCGTCAGGATCAACCACTTCCGGCGCGATCTTGATGCTTTGCACTTCCAATCCGCCAGTGATCGCCAACTGGACCATCCCGCCGCCGGAGGTGACATTGACCACTTCCTGTGCAGTCTCACCCTGGATGCGCTCCATCTCCTGCTGCATCTTCTGCACCTGACGCATCAGATCGTTGGGGTTCATCCCCCCGCGACCGCCCATCATTCGACCAGCACCTTTACCACCTTTCATCGCATTCCTCCCAAAATAGTATCAACGGACTTCATAGAAAAATCCGTTGAGGAATTACTCACCAATTCTAACCTCTGCGCCCAACTCTTCCCTGGCTCGCCGGATCAACTCATCATCGGAAAGTGGATCAGGCGGCTCCGGGGGCGGTGGGACCACCGGCGGCGCTGCTTTAGCGCGCGACTGTGACACAGCGCCGGTTTTGGGCGCTGAAGCGGGTTTTGATGCCGCAGGCGCTGCACCAGGCTGCCATTCTTTCTCCATCACACAACGCACCAGAATCCGCTGCCCGAACATCTGCGAGAGGTGCGTCTCCACAATACCCCGGTTGGATTCCTTATCGACGTTGCCGCGATGCAACGTGTGCTGGAATCCCAACACCAAAAAACCATCGCCATCGACGCCCACCGGATGCGCATCGCGCAAAAAAGCGCCCAGGTTCACCGGACGCACCTGCGCCAACACATCCCGCCAACGGGCGTTGACCGTGTCACTCAGACCGGCATCGACTGCCGCCGGAACAGCGCCTTTCGGGGCCGGGGTATCCTGCACCGCCGGTGCCGGCGTCTGCGCCGTCGTCGCCGGGCGCGACGGGGCGCGGCGCACGGTCGGCGTTTGCGCCGGAAGGGGCGCCGCGGGTGACGCCGCCATCACAGGTGAAGGCGGCGCACTTGTGATCGGAGGGGCAGAGGATACCGGCGGTGACTGCGTCACCGGCGCAGCAGCAACTGCTGACGGTGGCAACGTCGCCTCGACGAAGGCCAGTTCCAGCGGCAGTTGTGGCTGCCATCCGGCGCGCCGTTCGGACGCTACCTCGCTGAACAGTTGTACGGCCTGTACCAAGCGCTCCGGCTGGGACTGCTTCGCCATCGCTTGCAGGCGCGGGCGCTCCTCGGTGGTGGGATCGGCCCAGGATTCACCGGCGCCCACGCGCATCAGCAACAGCCCGCGGAAGAAGTCGGCAGTCTGCCGCGCGAGTTGGCGCGGGTCCGCGCCGCTGTCCACCGCCTCGTTGATGACGTGCAATCCACGGTTCAGGTCGCCATCGAGCCACGCCTGGAGCAGCGATTGCACCACCTCGCGCCGTTCCGCGCCGAGCATTAACCGCACGTAATCCGCCGTCACCGCGCCGCCCGCCGCCATCTGGTCGAACAGGCTAATCGCGTCGCGCATGCTGCCGGTGGCGGCCCGCGCGATCAAATCGAGCGCCTCCGGTTCCGCCTCAATGCCCTCGGCAGCGGCGATCGTTTGCAGTTGTCCCACCAGCCCAGCCAACGGGATGCGCCGGAACTCGAAACGTTGGCAGCGCGAAAGAATCGTCTCCGGGATTTTGTGCACTTCGGTGGTCGCCAGCACGAAGATGACGTGCTCCGGCGGCTCCTCCAACGTCTTGAGCAGCGCGTTGAACGCCGCCGTGGAAAGCATATGGACTTCGTCCACCACGTAGACTTTGAAGCGCGCCTGCGCAGGCCGGAAGCCCACCTTCTCCAACAAATCGCGGATGTTGTCCACGCCGGTGTTGGAAGCGGCATCGATCTCCATCAGGTCCATCAACCGCCCATCGGTGACGGCGCGGCAGATCTCGCACTGATCGCACGGGCGTTCCTCCATCGGCGACAGGCAATTGACCGCCTTCGCAATCAGGCGCGCGGTCGTCGTTTTGCCCGTGCCGCGCGGCCCGGCGAGCAGGTAGGCGTGATGCAGACGCCCGGTTTGCAGGGCGTTGCGCAACGTGCGCACGATATGCTCCTGCCCCACGATGTCGTCAAAGGTCTGTGGACGCCACTTGCGATAGAGTGCTTGTGCCATAATGCCTCCCCGTCCGCATAGTCTATCACGGATGATGAATGAGGCAAGCGAAAAACTGGCAACAAAAAACCTGACACTCTATTTTTGCGCAAAAATGAGGGGGTAGCAAACCCCCTGAACCTTAACACATTGAGGTAGAATAGCACATCTTAATAAGGAGGTGTGCTATGGCAACGGAGATCCAGGTGGTGGAGATGCGTG
>Ga0209510_1005415_pt1 | contig 10703 bp, 6 predicted proteins | sample BiotimSIPDNA_FD_185749 | JGI IMG/M metagenome (GOLD analysis project Ga0209510, IMG submission 185749) | Anaerobic biogas reactor microbial communites from Washington, USA - Biogas_R1 time_0 SIP DNA (SPAdes) (version 2) | ecosystem: Engineered > Bioreactor > Anaerobic > Unclassified | place...
TGTCATCGTTGGTCCTCTTGGCTCTCCTACTCATGTTCAAAAGTATGGTCATGTAGTCTGCGTTTGCGGTGGTGTAGGTATTGCCCCTATGCATCCTATTGCTCAAGCCATGAAAGCGGCGGGCAATAAGTTGACGATTATCATGGGCGCCAGAAACGAAAGCCTCTTCTTAATGAAAGACGAAATGGGTGCACTTGCAGACGATTTGATTTTAATGACCGACGACGGCTCTTGTGGTAGAAAAGGTCTCGTCACGGAGCCCCTTAAAGAATTGTGCGAAAGTGAATCTAAACCAGACTTAGTCATAGCCATTGGCCCTCCAATCATGATGAAGTTCTGTTCTCTAACTACAAAACCATACGGTGTTAAAACCATGGTGAGCTTAAACAGCATCATGGTGGATGGCACAGGCATGTGTGGTGGTTGCCGCGTCAATATCGGCGATAAAGTGAAATTTGTCTGTGTCGATGGCCCTGAATTTGATGGCCATTTAGTGGACTGGGACAACATGATGCAAAGAATGAGTGCTTATAAAAACATGGAGCAAGAAGCTGTACATCGTTTTGGTTCTCATGATGGGCATAAATGCAATATTGATAAAATGGCTGATGCCAAAATGGCCAAAGATAAAAAGGAAGTATAACCATGTCCGAACGTAAAACAATCGAACAAATGGACGCTGAAGCTAAAGAAAACTTGAAGAAGATCCAAGAAATCGGTGAGCCATTAAAAATGAAAGATCGCTTGGCTATTCCTCCTCATGCCATGCCTGAATTAGAGCCTTCTTATAGAGCTCGTTCTATGGAAGAAGTAGCCTGTGGTTATACTGAAGCCCAAGCGATAGCAGAAGCACATCGTTGCCTAAACTGCAAGAAACCATTTTGCGTACAAGACTGCCCTGTTCATATTGACATTCCTGCATTTATCGCAAAAATTGCTGAAGGGGATTTTAAGGCTGCCATTGCAAAGATCAAAGAAACCAGTTTACTCCCTGCTATTTGCGGTCGCGTTTGCCCTCAAGAACGTCAATGCCAATTAAACTGTACCGTTGGAAAAATAAACAAAGATGTCGAAAAATCCGTTGGCATTGGTCGTCTTGAACGTTTTGTTGCAGACTATGAACGTGAACACGGTGAAATTGTTGTTCCTGCGATTAAACCTTCTACAGGTAAAAAAGTAGCCGTTATTGGTTCTGGTCCTGCAGGTCTTGTTGTAGCTGCAGATGTGCGTCGTGAAGGTCATGATGTGACTATTTTCGAAGCATTCCACAAGCTTGGCGGTGTGATGCGTTATGGAATTCCTGAATTCCGTTTACCAAAAAGCATTGTTGATAGAGAAATTCAAACTCTAGAAGCCATGGGCGTTCACTTTGAAACGAATTACGTCGTTGGCCGTACTCGCAAACTAATGGATCTTCTCAATAAAGATGGTTTTGATGCCTTGTTCATTGGAACTGGAGCTGGATTACCTCTATTTATGGGTATAAAAGGCGAAAGTCTAGTTGGTGTTTTTGCCGCTAACGAATACCTCACCAGAGCCAATCTAATGAAAGCCTACGATAAAGATCACGCAGACACTCCTATGTGGCCAGGTAAGAACGTGGTCGTCTTAGGTGGCGGTAACGTGGCAATGGATTCCGCTCGTATGGCTCTTCGTCTTGGAGCAGAAAAAGTGCGCATCGTTTATCGTCGTAGTATGGCTGAGCTTCCTGCTCGTGGCGAAGAAATTCACCATGCCCAAGAAGAAGGCGTTGAATTCTGCGTTCTTCAAAATCCTTCAGAAATCCTCGGCGATGAAAACGGTCGTGTCCGCGGCATGATCGTCGACAAATACGAATTAGGAGCTCCTGATGAAAAAGGGCGTCCACGTCCTGTGAAGTTAGAAGGTCAAAGCTTTGAAATGGAATGTGATACCGTTCTAGTTGCTATTGGAAACGGATCTAATCCTCTCATTAGCCAAAGCACACCTGAACTAAAAGTAAACAAACGTGGTAACATTGAATTAGAAGACCAAGAAGTAAATAAAACCTTCGTAGAACGCGTTTATGCGGGTGGCGATATTGTTCTTGGTGCCGCTACTGTTATTTTAGCCATGGGCGAAGGTCGAAAAGCCGCTAAAGGCATTAACGAATACCTAGCTAAAAACTAAACCTAAATTTTTATTTTAATCCCTAATGCCATTTGTGTATTAGGGATTTTTTTGTATTCTTATCTTATGGAATTTGGCTTTGTTCATTCTTACGAAACAGGAGCTGCAGTAGATGGCCCTGGCGTTCGTTTTGCTCTTTTTATAGCTGGCTGCCCTTTTCGTTGCACCTATTGCCATAATCCAGATACTTGGGACATGAAACGAGGGAAAAGAACTTCCTCAGATCAAGTCCTTCAAGAGATCGCTAAATATGCGAGTTTTTTGCGTATTGCAGGCGGCCTTACGATTACAGGCGGAGAGCCCTTAACACAACCAGATTTTGTTCATGAAATATTCTTACGCGCTAAAAATGAATTAAAACTGCATACCGCTCTTGATACTCAAGGGTATTTAGCTGCAAAACTTCCAGATGCATGGTTTGATCCCGTTGATTTAGTATTACTGGATATTAAAATCATGAATCCAGAGAAGCATCTCCAGATCACAGGAAAAGAGCTTCAACCATCATTAGATTTTGCCTTAAGATTAAACCACCTTCAGAAAAAAACATGGCTTCGTTATGTACTTATCCCAGGAATCACAGATGCTCCAGAAGACATTGACGCCCTCGCTAATTTTATTACTTCTCTAGCCTGTATAGAACGCGTAGAAGTCCTTCCTTTTCACAATCTAGGCTTTCACAAGTGGGAAGAATTAAACTTACCCTATACGCTTAAAAATCAAAAAAGCCCTTCTCCCGAAGAAGTTAGGCTTGTTCAAAAAAAATTAGATTGTGCTATACAAAAAAATTAAGCGCGACTTTCAATTATTTTATAAATCACTTCTGGAGTAATAAGCCCTCTTTCTCCAAAGCCAGGGCGATTTCTAGCCTTAAAACGGTCGCTCACCATACGAGCAGCATCAGAAGCATTGATTCCGTAATCTTTAAGATGCGTTGGAATACCCAAAGATTCAAAGAATTCTTCTGTTTTTTGAATTGCCTGAGAAGCACATTCCTCAACCGAACCGTTTAAACCTAAAACTCTTTTGCCATATTGAGCGAGCTTTTCTTTTTTCTCATTAATAAAGAATCGCCATACACCAGGTAAAACAATCGCGAGTGTGCGAGCATGATCAATCCCATACAATGCAGTAAGTTCATGACCAATATCATGGGTAGACCAGTCTTGAGGCATACCGCAAGAGATGACCCCATTGAGGGCTTGTGTGGAACACCAACATAAATTGGCTCGAACATCATAATCCTCTGGCGCTTGCATAGCTTTAGGACCTTCTTCAACAAGCGTAGCAAGAACGGCTTCTGCTTGCCTATCTTGTAAAGGACCATTGTTTGGAAAAGTCGCATATTGTTCCATGGTATGAACAAAGGAATCGACGACTCCATTTGCTGTTTGACGAATAGGTAATGTGGTGGTAGTCATCGGATCGATGACACTAAATTGAGGACGAATTAAATCGGAATACCCTCCAAATTTTTCTTGAGTGGAATCTCGACTAATCACAAAATTGGCATTCATTTCTGAACCAGTAGCAGGTAACGTCATAATCGAAGCTAATGGAAGAGCAGAATTAGGAGTCGCTGTTTTTCCGAGCATAAAATCCCAAGGATCAGCGCCAGTATATTTTGTAGCAAGAGCCATGAATTTTGTACCATCTAAAACAGAGCCTCCGCCCACAGCAAGTAAGAACGTCACGTTTTGCGTTTTAATCTGTTCTACTGCACGCATACAAGTTTCATATCTTGGATTTGCTTCAATGCCACCAAACTCGATAACATCAAACCCTTTTAATGCTTTTTTTGTTTGTTCATAAACGCCATTCTTAAAAATAGAACCACCGCCATAAACCATCATTACTTTTGAAGAAGGTGGAATAAGAGAAGAGATTGAAGCGATTTCGCCTTTTCCAAATAAAATACGTGTGGGATTATGGTATTGAAAGTTATTCATGAGTTCTCCAGAATAAGTGATATGCAAAGTAATTTACAAAACTTATCAATAATAAGCTTACTTCTTCAAAACGATTTCAATTAAACCCTTACACGAATGTAACCACTAAATGATTTGGAGCTATTACACAGAATTAAGGTGAATTTATGCGTAAAGAATTAATTGTTTTTTTAATTACGCCCCTAAACAAAAAAACTCCTCGAAAGAGGAGTAAAAATGACGAGATGGCTTCCAGAACCTTGAACTTACCAGGAGGGGAGCAATGATAGAGTTGTTTGAGGATTTACCTATCACACCATCTCATCACACATTAATATAACAAATTTGAATAATAAAACAATGTTTCAAATTTCTTACATTCTATTCTTCTTTAAATACTATTCTGCAATTTGGTTTGAAACGGAAACCGCCTCGGCGATGACGCTGTATTTCAAAATACTTCGAAACCTTTTCCACGTGAGCTACAACACGGTTTAGGCGACTTTCAAAGTTTGACCTTAAAGGATCCATACAGATTTCTGGATCTCTTTTGAACTCTCTATTTTCGTATTCTTCACGACCAGTAGCAGTGTATTCTCGAAGCAGGTTTCGTAAGATTCTAGCTGGTACATTACGCATTAAATGGTGATCATTAACTGAAATCGAGTCATCACTTTTATAGTAAGTAATCACAACAGAGTCATTGGTTGCATTCAAAAGAGCTTCATGCGCTTTTTGGACAGGCAACCAAACATCAAATTCTTGACGCACTAAAGATCTCATTAATTTTGCAAATGGATCTTGATGCGTTACCCCTGCTTGATAGGAAATCTTTGTGATATTGGCTGGGGTTCCATAATAAGAGCCTCTCTTTAATAAAACAGCTCCTGAACCAGATTCAGTGACATCCTCATCGACACGAATGCATTCTATAGAGGTTTCACTCGTTTCACTCCAAGAAATCCCTAAATTTTGAAAAGCCTCAGAGAATGAAACTACTTGCCCAATGACACGACCATTCAAAGAAACTGCTTTATTATTAATCAAAATCGGCATATTATGCTTAGAAAGGGTTTCTACCACTGTATTTTGATAACAAACCGTTTGAATGGATTCATAAGGAGCACAATTTAAAAAAGCTGGTGCATAACGGACTAAAGCTTCTAGCCAAGGCATATAATTTGAAGCGAGTTTATGCTTTTCTTCACAACGAAATATCATTATATCATTACGAAGATTATCTACTGGATTATTAAAAATAATTAAAGGTTTTTCGATCAACGATTGACGTTCGGGGAGAGTCTCTAAACTTAAACGACGGACATCATCTGTTTCGTAAAATTTACGAACAAAAGGTAAGAAAGAACGAAGAATAATGCGGGAAGACATAAAATCGGAAGAAGTAAAACGACTAAACATGTTTTCAATAAACTGTTCAGGGTTTATTCCTTTCGAAAAAAGCCATTCTGTTAACACATCTAAGTAGATACGATGTTGTTCTCGTTCAAAAACCCCTTCCTCAAACCAAATAGAATCAAGTAAATTAGGAGGGAATCGAGAATCCATGCGGACAAGTTCGAGTATTTCTTTTGTCGAAAACGACGAAAGAAGTTCTATATGGACAATTCGGAGCAATAAATTTGTAACCATTAACCATATTCCTCATTGTTAGGAATTCCCACCACCCGTACTTGTATGTATTAAAAAAGTAAACAAAAAACAAGTAATTTTATACTGTTTAATTTAACAATTTCTATAAAAAAAGGTAGCCTTAAGATACTTTTGTCTATATTTTCGGCATGAAAACCCCAAAAATCCACATTTTAAGTGATGAAATCATTAATAAAATCGCTGCTGGTGAAGTAATTGAAAGACCAGCGTCTGTGGTTAAAGAATTAATTGAAAATGCTTTAGATGCTCGCAGTTCTTTTATTAAAGTGCAAATTGAAGAGGGTGGTAAGAAAAAAATCACAATTACCGATAATGGAGAAGGAATGTCTCCAGAAGACCTTAAATTGTGTTATTTAAGGCATACAACATCAAAACTTAGTTCGGCTGATGATTTATTTCATTTAAGAACTAATGGTTTTAGAGGGGAAGCGGTTGCTTCTGTCGCAGCCATCTCAAAAATGACCATTACCTCAAAAACAACCGAGGCCACTAGCGCTCATAAAATTCAAATTCAAGCAGGTGAGATTCAAAAAATAGAAGAAGTGAGTGCCCCTCAAGGAACGTCTTTTGTTATTGAAGATTTATTTTTCAACACCCCTGTCCGGCGCAATTTTTTGAGTAGTGAATCAGCGGAATCCACTCGAATTTTAGATGCAATCGTAAGAATTGCAATTGCTCACCCAGAAATTCGCTTTGAATATAGAAACGAATCAAAAGAAACATTTACTGGCGTAGAAGGGGATTTAAGAAGTCGCCTAGCGGAGACCATTGGCTCTGGAATAGCAAAAAAACTAATTCCCGTAAATTACTCCGAAAACAACATTTCTATATCGGGCTTTATTTCTCCGCCAGATGTTTTGAACGGAAAAAAGAATCGACATTTTTTATACTTGAAAAATCGTCCTATTTGGAACCCTGCCGTAATAAAAGCGGTTCAAAAAGCATACGAACCTTATGGAAAATTGATTTCGCCCGTAAGCGTTTTATTTTTAGACATGCCCGATATGGACTTTGATGTGAACGTGCATCCAGCAAAAAAAGAAGTTCGTTTTGTTAATGACAGCTCTATTTATTCAACTGTTTATAGAGCCATTAGAAATACGCTTCAAGAAGAATCATCTTCTTGTGGAGCCCCTGTCATTCACTTAAGCGAAAACTCATTTTCTAGTACAGTTCAAGAACCTGAAAAAAGCTGGTCTAGCACAGTTTCTCAAAAGCCTCTTTTTCAACCGAAATCCACTGATAAAGAAGTTGTTACTCAAGATTTATTTTCTCTTCCTGAATTCGGAAAAATAATTCCCCTTTCTCAAAAATCATTTGAGATTCCAGACAAAACGCCTTTATATAGTGCTCCTTCTTTTTTGCAACTAGCAGACACCTATATTGTTTGTCAAGATATGGAAGGTCTATTACTCATTGATCAAAGTGCGGCACACGCTCGTATTTTATATGAACAAGCCATAAAGACACTAGAATCAGATAACGTGATTAATTCTCAAGAATTACTTTTTCCTGAATTAATCGAACTTAGTAAAGTGGAAAAATCACTGCTAATCGAAATATTACCCGACTTAAGAAAGCTTGGTTTTTACTTAGAACCTTTTGGCGGTGATACTTATCAAATTCGAGGCATTCCAAGCGGGCTATCCTTTTCTCGAGCAGAAAAATGTATTCATGAATTTTTAGATTCTCTACAAGAAGACTCTCCTTCTTCTAAAATCCCCTTAGATTCGACAGCAAAAGCTTGGGCTTCCACTACAGCTTACCGTGCGAATGAAAAGCTAAATAATGAAGAAATGTCTTCTTTAGTGAATCAATTATTGCAGACGAAAGAACCTTTAGTTTCGCCTTATGGAAAGCCGACCTTGCTCAGAATCCCGATTGAGGACATCCATAAGAAATTCAAGCGCTAAACATTTGATTGGAGTACCTTCACATTTTTTTTGAAGAGCAGAAGCTTGAGATGAATAATCTTCTTTTTCTGTTTTTTGAAGTTCTTCCACAATTGAAGAAACCTCTTTTTTATAGAAGAAAGAAACGGGACTTAAATATTCAGGCACGATTTTTTTTAATAATAAAAGATTGGGTAATGTGAAAAACTTTGTTTTCACAAGTAACTTTCCAAGAAAATAAGTCAATGGGTCTATCCTTGCACAAGCAAGCGCTCTTGTACCCACAAGAGAAACTTCTAAAATTCCTGATCCAGGAGTTGCCACAACGCCTTGTGCTTTAGAAAAAAGTACGGCTCTCTCGGTACTGTTTTCTGGAACCATTATTTGTTCAAACTCAATATTCCATTTTTTTATTTCATTAATAAGACTATTTCTTGACACGACAAATTTAATCTGCAACTCTGGATTTCTACGATGCAAATCCTTTGCAATTTTTATGAATAAAGTCATATTTCGATGCAATTGATGGCGCCTGCTTCCAGGAAGAAATAGGAAAGTATTTTCTTTACTTGCCTTTTTTTCCACTAAAGAAATAGCATCCTTTAAAAAAGGATTTTCAATCTTTAATGACTCACAACCAAATCGTTTGTATGCCTCTTGCTCATAGTCATATAAAACGCCCAAGGTTACATTCTGTAGCCTATAGGCTCGTTTCGATTTCCATGCCCATATTTGAGGAGGAGCAATATATAAAATAGGCTTTGAAAGGTTTTTACAATACTCCACTAATCTCATATTAAAGCCTGGATAATCAATTAAAACAAGAGCTACGCAATGAGGATTTTCTAATGTTTTTTTTAATAATTTTAAATACCGACTTAATTGAGAATAATGTGTCAATACATCCTTAAATCCACTAATGGCGAAATCATCAAAATGGCCAATAGCTTTTAAGCCTTCTTTTTGCATGCGCGGGCCACCAATACCTATTGCTTCAACGCCCCAAAGGTTAATCGCAGAAACGGCTTCTGCACCTAAGATATCACCCGAATCTTCACCTGCACAAAAAAGAACAAAGTCCTTATTCATACTAGGATTCTCTTGATTGAGAGTTGGCTGTTTTTCTTTTTTTATTGAAGCCATAAATCAACTACGACTTTTATTAGAAACCCATGTATCGGTCACGCCAAAATCTTTCTTTAGCCAAACAAGTAAATCTTGTTCGTATTTAAAACGAATTTTCTTACCTTGTAAAGCATGTTCATAGCCAGAAAGAGATTCGATATGAAAAACCATTTGGCAAGAAGTTTCTCCAGGAAATGGCTCATATTGATTTAATTTTTCACTTAATAAATTCAATTTTTCTTCTGTTAACGAAAGTGCTGGAATAGAAATATGTAAAAACTGAACCCACTTTTGACGAACCGTTTCTAAGGGGACTATTTTTTCTACAACCACTTGTAGGCCCTTATCATCTCGCTGCATTTCAAGTATACCCTGCACTAAAACACGATCATCAATGGAAATGCGATCACGGAAAGCTTCCCATTTATCCGAAGTCAGAAACAAGGCAATTTCACCTTGAAAATCTTGGATGATTCCTGAACCAAGAGTATCTCCACGCCTTGTTTCAAAAGAACGCATTTTTGTAATCACGCCACCAATCGTAATGCTTCTTTTGAGTAATCCTGAATTATTAATTTCACTTTCAGCTAGGCTGCATGTAGTAAACCCTTGTAATTCTGGTCGATATTCTTCTAAAGGATGGCCCGAGATGAACATTCCAAGAACATCTTTTTCTTTGTTTAGAAGTTCTATATAAGTCCATTCTTCGGCATCTTCTAATTCCTCTGCCGTATGAATAGATGTATCACTATCCCCTAAATCAAAAATAGAAACCTGACCACAATCTTTATTCTCACGATAACGACTTGCCACTTCAATCGCTTTATCAATAGTGGCAAGAAGTGCCGACCTGCTTCCAGGGAAAACATCCAATGCCCCAGACATCACTAAACTTTCTAATACTTTTTTACTTAAAGGAGACTTCTTTTCAGCAAATGAAGCCTGATAATCTAACAAGCGTTTACATAGATCAAAAATATCCTTGTATTCTCCATGTAAAGTTCGCTCATCAACAATATCTTCGACTATGGAAATACCCACATTTTTAATGCCCGCTAAGCCATATAAAATACGACCTTGCCCATCTACAGAAAACGTGGCAAGTGAAGAATTTATATTTGGCCCTAAATAAGGAATATCCATTTTAGAACACTCTTTTAAAAGGTTCACAATGTTTTCCGTTTTAGAAATTTCAGAAGTCATGGAAGCAGCCATAAATTCTGGGCCATAATTTGCTTTTAAGAAAGCGGTTTGGTACGCCACATAAGCATAAGCCGCCGCATGGCTTTTATTAAAAGCATAACCACAGAACGGCAACAACACTTTCCAAACTTCCTTGATTAAAGATTCTTTATAACCTCGGTCAATACATTTTTTCAAAAATTCAGGCTCTAATCTTGCCATTTCTTCTGGCTTCTTTTTTGCCATAATACGACGAATAACGTCAGCACCACCCAGAGTATAGCCTCCGAGTTTTTGTGCAATTCGCATCACCTGTTCTTGATATACGATTACACCATAAGTCTCATTTAGAATCGGCTCCAAATCCTTATGATAACAATCAATTGGTTCTTCTCCCCGTTTACGTGCAATATAATGAGGAATCTGTTCAATTGGCCCTGGACGATATAGGGCATTCATCGCAATCAAATCTTCAATGCGTTCAGGAATTAATTTTCTGAGGTACTCTCGCATTCCTGGAGATTCAAATTGGAAAACACCTACCGTTAAACCCTTACTTAATAAATCAAATGTTTTAGCATCATCTAAAGGAATACGACCTATTTCTAAATCGATATTTCTCGTCTGTTTAATTAAAGCGACAGCGTCTTGAATAATGGATAAATTTCGAAGACCTAAAAAGTCCATTTTCAAAAGGCCGATATCTTCTGCATAATGCTTATCATACATGATTACTGGAGTGTCTTCTTTACGTGCT
>Ga0209510_1005416_pt1 | contig 10702 bp, 4 predicted proteins | sample BiotimSIPDNA_FD_185749 | JGI IMG/M metagenome (GOLD analysis project Ga0209510, IMG submission 185749) | Anaerobic biogas reactor microbial communites from Washington, USA - Biogas_R1 time_0 SIP DNA (SPAdes) (version 2) | ecosystem: Engineered > Bioreactor > Anaerobic > Unclassified | place...
GCGCATTTTGGCCTGCCATTGCGCGGTGGCTGGGCACATATAGGCGAAGTACTCTTTATGGATGTCCCAGATTGGGTATTTGCCGCTTTCGTCGGTCACGGCTGCTGCTCGCCCGTTTTCCCTGAACCAGGACTGGGTGTCTTCGTCCCAGAGGACGCCGTTGATGTAGGGCATGGGGAAGATATGCATGGCTTTGGCGGCCTGCATGCCGTTGAGCAGATACGAGTCGCCGGGCAGGTGCTCAGGGTAGTTGTCATCAAAGCGGGCGATGTTGTAGCGGTAGTAGTGCGAGGCGATGGGGACGCGGAGCCAGTCTTGATAGGCGGCCCATTCGCCGAGGACTTTGTAGGGCTCAAAGTAGAATTTGGCCCAGAATCCGGCATTTCGGAACCAGGCGGGCTTCCTGCGGGAGAGGGCGTCGGGCGCGGTCGGCGGCTGCGGGCTGGTGCTGTCGACTGGGCCGGCGACACACCATTTCTGTTGTTGCGCCCAGGTGAAATAATCCTTGGCGGCGTCGTGGTAGTCGCCTTGGAAGGGCTTGAGCAGGATCGGGTAGGGCGATTTGTATGCGACTGGGTGCTGCGCTGGTGTTTCGGGGATGGGCCAGACGTCGAGTTCGGGGATATTCGTGACGGTCAGGCAGAGGTGTCTGGGGATGGAGGTGGTTTCAGCGTGCATTTGCTTGTGGTAGCCGAAGGGGTCTTCAATGTGGTAGAGTAGCCCGGCGGCGTCGGACTGGTCCGGATACCAGCCGGTTTCGGCAGTGCCGTTTTTCGGGGTGGCGGGCGGTTCGGGCTGACGCTGGTCGCGCGTACTCCAGTACGCAAAGAATTGCATGGAGCCGCTTTGGGGATAGTTGATCCCGATGTATCTCGAAGCCCGGGCCGGGTTTCGAATCAGCCGGCCAAGGAAGCTTGGCGTGACCAGGAAGTCGTGGCCAAGGTTGGTGATGGCTCCGATGCGTGGGAAGCTGACTTCCCAGAGGACGCCGTCGGCGCTTCCGGACACGTCGTACGTCCAGGCCAGGGCGCCGTTGTCGCGCAGGGTGGCGATAGCCGTGAAATCCAGGTTGGCGGCGATGGTTTTTCCAGTCAGGCCCTGCCAGGTGATGCGGAGGGTGTTGTCCTGGGTTTGGTGGGAGACGGCTTTCGCCTGGGCCGGGGTTATGATTTCCTGGGCGCCGGGGGTGTTGCGCAGCGTCAGCGTCCAGATGCTGTCACGGGTCGGCGACAGGGAGTCGGCGGCAATGTGGTTGACGCCGAGCTTCTTGTCGGTCAATTCCGTCAGGACGTAGGGCTGTTCTGATTCAAAGGCGGCGCGGGTGAGGGCGTTTTCGAGGACGACAGGGGCGGCGGCCAGCTGCACGGCGAGGATCAGGAGCAGAAGGAGGTGTTTGTTCAGCATGATGATGTCCCCGGTTAGATGATGTTGCCGTGAACTATTGAAACGAAAACACGTTTTTCCGGGTCATCGTGGTTGACCTGAAACTATAAAAATGTTTTGGCATTGTCGTTTTTCAGCCATGCCTCGACCAGGTAGGTATGTGTCTGGGCTGCTCGGTTGAGCTGCCCCCCCAGTATTGGGGTTGATAGCTTTAGAATCAACTGCCAAAGCCTGCCTCTGTTTTGAACAAGGAGTGCCGTGGCTGTGCTGCATCTTGCAGTCTGGCAGTGAGTTGCCCACTCATTTCAGCAAGCCGGATTCGACCAGGTAGGCTCCGGCCAATCAATATTGTCGGATAAAGGCAGGCGTAATTCTCAGTGCAAGCTAAGCCAACAACCAATATGCTTATGAAGGCCAGACGGTTTATTGTCGTGGTTATTCTCCTGTCCAGGAGTCATTCGAATCGAATGGCGCATATTTGTACGGGTTTTCTATCGGGTTGTATGGCATGGGCAGTCTTATGGCAGTGTTAGAGTTTTGACAATGGCCGTCGACGTGGACTGAGTTCACGGTATTGCTATGGCGAGCGGCCAAGATTCCCAGGCTGGCAGTGGAATAAGAGGCGCGCAAAGAGTCGGAACCATGAGTGACCCAGCCCATCAGGGCGCAATCAGCGAACATGATCATTTGTGAGGGCTTCTTTATGGCACTGCTGTGCTTGGATGGAGAGTTTATTACTGCATTGGTTCGGCCTAAGTAATTGAAGTTGTATCCGTAGTCAGGGTATTGGTCTATCACCGTTCCCAGTGTAGGGTCAGTATAGTTGAAGTAATAAGCGCTGACATCTGTGAAGCGCTTCGTTATTGACGGGTGCCGCTCATAGGTGCCAGGACAAAGAAAAAAGCGTGGGTGCTCCACGTAGCTGTGTGTGATCATAACTCGAGTCAACAAAGGCTTGCCCGCAGATGCGTCACCCCAAAAAGGCGAAAATCGATCATCGTGGTCAACGAGGTAGTTGAAGTATGACAGGCCAAGTTGACGCAACAGGTTGGTGCAGCTGATGGTTCTAGCCTTCTCTCGCGCCTTGCTCAACGCAGGCAGCAACATTGCCGCCAAAATCGCAATAATTGCGATTACGACCAGTAATTCGATCAGCGTGAATGCGGATTGATTTTTGCTTGTGCGATACGGCTTCATGAGGTGATTCCTTTTTCGCTTATTGGTTGAAGTGTTTCAATTCCATTCCAGTTGATGAATCATTTATGGAAGGCCGAGTCTCCCTAGTCGCATGTGTCGGCGCAGCCAGCGATCCGGCGTACTCAAGCAGGAACGGATTTGCTCCTCCGGTGCGTAGATTGGCGTTTTGAGATGTGACTACGCTTTGACGGCGCACTTCAGAACGTTAAGTGGAAACGTCGTTGGCTCGTTTGACTTTAAAGATATACCCGTTGGATGTGGCACGCAGACAAAGCCGTGCATAAAGTCTTTTTGCCGTCAATCCCGAAAATGCCAGTAGCTGTTCGCAGCTCCAGGTGTCGTGCATCGTGTTTGTTAGTTTCCAGTTTTGTCCTCAATGAATCCTGTCTCTAATGTACCATGACCTCCATTCATTGCAATGGTTTTAAAATCGTAAAATGTATGTTATATTATCAAATACGGTAGAAATTCTCGCAAGGGGAAAAGCCGAGATGCCGGAGCAAGGAGAAAAGTCGAGATGCCGGAGCAAATTAGATTCTTCGAAATTTCCAGAGGGAAATCATGGCTCGGCGGGTACAATTACGGGCCATATCCGCTTCATAAGTTCAGCTTGATCAACGAGCCTGATCCCATTTATCCGCTATGGACGTCGGCATGCGGCCTGGATGAATGGCGAAGAGAATGTTACCGAGAACGGAGGTTTTCCGATACATTCGCCGTGGAATATGTCCGGCAGGGAGTATTTATCTTTCAACAGAATAATCTCACCATGCGGGTCAAGCCTGGCGAGATTTTCTTAGTGCATTTGGACAGGAACAGCTCAATTCGATGCGAGACCGCTTTTGCCGTGAAGAAGACGGTCATCATGGAAGGCCCGCTGCTAAGGCAGATACTTCAGATGCTCGACCTCACCCACGTTGACATGATCTCCGCCGGCGAGCATGCCCAGCTGGATGGCACCTTCGACCGGCTTTATGAACTGAATGGAGAGAACACGCGGGAAAGCCGCTTGGAATCGAGCAGCCTTTGTTATTCTCTTCTTGTGGAACTGGCAGAGATGATAACGGTTTGTCGGCGTCCGCCGGAACTGCAGCGGGCGCTTGAGTACATTTATGCTCAGCTCGAATCAACGATGTCGCTTCCGGAACTTGTCCGTCATTCCGGCGCCAGCAGTGCGACGCTTCACCGGCAGTTCCGCCGTTACATGAATACATCGCCTGTCGCCTATTATCTTGAGCAGAAACTGGAACGCGCCAAGGCCCTGTTGGAAAGTCAACCGTACTCTGTCAAGGAGATTGCCGAGCTTCTCCATTATTCCTCCCCGCAGTATTTCGCTTCCGAATTCAAGCGAAAATACGGCGTTCCCCCCAAGAATTTCAAGTGTCGCCGCAAGGTGAGGAACGGGGAGCGATGACCGTCATTAATGAATCTCTGCTGAGATAAGCACATTCGTATCAACAACAAAGAAATTGTTATCGTGCGAAGTCTTGCGATGAACACTTGTAGTAATCGGTCTCCGATTGATACTCGGAGTCCCGGCAAGCTATAGAGCTCGGCACCCCGGATAAGACACTTTAGTGGACAGTGGACAATGGACGGAAGTGGACTTTAATGGACGTTAGTAGACGATGGACTGTGGACAGAAGTGGACATTAGTGGAAAGTGGACGTGGACTAAAGTGGACATTAGCGGACGGTGGCTGCGGTATCGTACGTAGTTCAAGCTCCAGCTTGCCGTATGAGCAGCCCTACAGGACGCTCGCAGTGGACATGGTGGACGTTGTGGGCGGCGGCAAGCATATGTGCAGCTCAGGCGCTCGCCCCTCGCCCCTTTACTGTCTTCCGCGGAGCACCGCCTCAGGCGAAGGCGCCAGCCACGGGGAGGCGTCGTTGTCCAGCCAGATGGACACATCCTGGACAGGGCGGCAAATGATGGACCAGACGCTGCCGGATTCGCCGGCCTGGACGTCGATGCGGTTGCTTTCCGAGTTCCAGTTGCCGTTGCGACTAAGAGCGACGCGGCCGGTCGGCGAGGTGATGATCACTTCGGCGGTCTCGTCTATGCCGCCGTCCTTGGCGAAAAAGGTAAAGGCGCGGGTGTCCCTGGGGACATAGAAGTAGCGGGTGACTGGGGAGCAGAAAAGGTTGAGTTTCGCCGTTGAAGTCGCCCCTTCCGAAAGGACGTGGGTGGTGGAGGTGACGACGGCAGAGCCTTGCTGCGCGTCGACTTCCAAGTAGAAGGGACCCTCTTCAGGGGCGGTGAACTCCAGCTGGAAGGTTTTGTCGACAGCGAGCTTTTGCTCCTGGATTGGCTGCATGGCGGCGGAGAGCAGACGCCAGGTCAAGGTGTTGGTATAGGTGGTGACACGGCGGTTTTCAATGGTGACGGCGACTTTTTCGCCTTTTCTGGCATGGCCAGCGAGTATGTTGGCGTTGCGCAGCTGCGGCGGGGCGGCGTCCTTGAACCCGGCCGGGGTGGAGTCGGCCACCGGGCTGAGGCTTTCGACCAGATTGACCTTGATGGTGCCGAGGCAGGCGGCGTCAGGGGCGTCCAGATGGTTGGTGGCGATGTTGAGCAGATACTCGCCGCCTGGAGCATTGGCGGGTGCCGTGACCGCGATGGTGACTTCCCGGTCGCTCAGGGCCGGCACGCGGACGGTTTGCGGTTCGACGCTGGAGCTCCATCCCGCAGGCGTCAGCACAGCGGTTTTGATATTTACATCAAGCGGCGACCAATTGCGCAGGTTGAGGCTGGCGCTGGCCTGCTTGGCTGTCACCAGGGTGGCAGGGAGGGGCTGGGTCTGGAGTTCGTACGGCCGGTTGACTTCCAGCCAAGTCAGGTCCGCCGGCAGAAAGACGTGGCCGGCAACGGTGATTTTGTTCCAGGCAGCCAAAGGCAGGAGCCGTTCGACATGGCGCTGGTCCGACAGCAGGACTTTGACCCCGTCGCCATTGGGGAGCGGGGGCAGAGTCAGCGCCTTTGGATCGCCGTCAGTGAGGGCGGAGAAGCTCAGGTCGCCAGGCTTATCGGGGAGTGCGACCAGGATGATTTTGTCAACGCCTGGCGCAAGCCAGTCATGTTCCGGCAGCAGGGCGACGTCGGCGCCGAGGGACAGCGGCAAGGTCAGGGCCTGGATGCGGTTGAAGATTTCGGCGCCAGGCCGCCCAGGCGCGAACAAGGCCGGGCAGGGCGAGGCGCTTTCGAACCACTGCTGCAAGGCCAGGTTGAGCCGGGAGAGGGCGGCCAGCGTCGGCGCCTGGGTCATCTCGCGGCAGGCGGCGAGCAGCGGTTCAGCAGGAATGCTGTAGGCGGCGGAGAGCCGTTCAGCTTCGCGGACGATGTCATCGTCCAAATTGGCGAAGCCGACGTAGACGGCCTGGTTGGCTGGCAGGGGCGTGGCCAGGCGTTCGTGCAGCCAGAGGTGAAAGGCGTCATTGCTGGTGTGGAAGACTGCTGTGGCGGCGCTGGGATTTTCCAGTTCGACGACAGTGCTGGCGAAGACTCCTGGTACGGCGGTCTGGAATTGCGGCTTTTCACCGGGCGGTGGGAAGAGTACGCTGAGGAAATAGGCGTCGTCGCCGCTGACGATGCCCAGGGCGCCTTTCGTGTTGCAGGTGTGGGGCAGCTTCTTGATGATGGCAAAGGGCTGATCAAGTCGCTGGCGGGGCATGCCGATCCCCTCGGTTTTGGCGCCGGTCAGGCTGGGGATAACGCCTTTGCGGAGGATAGGGGCGCCCTTGTCGTCCATGACGAACATTTGGATTTTGTTGCTGTTGGCCGGCTTGAGCGTAGGCGCATCGGTGCAGCTCCACATAGAATGCTCGGGGACCTCGGGCTGCGGGAAATCGCCGTCCTGGTTGACCATGAGCAGTTCCCAGTCCTTTTCCAGCAGGGGCAGGCGTTCCGGAAGCGGCAGGGCCGGCGTCCGATCATACACCAATATGGCGACTTTGCCGGGAGCGAGGGTGAGGGAGTGTGCGCCGCTGGCCGGGAGCGGAGTCGGCTCTGGCCAGAGGTTGCGGCCGCGAACAGCCGGCTGACCGTCGAACAGGTTAGCGCCGACCGTGACGATGGCGGTCTGGGGCTGGTCAGTGACGTTGACCAGGAGCAGGCTGGCGCGGTCAGGGGTGCCAAAGGCCCCGGCGACAACCGCCGGCCCTTCCCAGGCGCGTTGGCGTTTGGCCAGGGCCGTATAGTCGACGCGATGCGATGCGGACTGGACGTCAAGGCAGGAGGCAGGGGCGTCGCTGTTGAGGGGGCGTTGCGACAGGCGGCGCCAGGAGGCGGACTGGGTGAGGCTGCGGCTGACGAGATAGTAGGCCCGGGTGATTTCCCGCAGCAGTTCAGCGCTCCGGTCGCCAGGTTGGGGCGGAATGGCGACGGGGGCGGAGAGCAGCGGCGCGCTGCCCCAGGTGAAGAGCTTGCCCATTTGCAAGGCAAAGGCGTCATGCGGCATGCCCAGGCTGGCGTCGCTGCCGAAGTTGATGGCGTATGAATTGTACACGGCATTGAAGACCGGGAGGATTTGTTCGCCGGAGCGCAGGGGTGAACGGGTGTAGTCGAGGGTGAGGAAGCCGTCCATGCAGTCGAGGTACATTTCGCCGACTCCCTCGGTGAAGAAGGCGGCGTAGGGATCGAACTGGCGGATATGTCGGCGCAGGTCTTGCATCAGCTTGCGGTTGCCGTCAGCCTGATAATGTCCTCCGCGGATTGGGTGGCCGTGGTCTGGATTGTAGCAGGGCCGTGAGGCGGTGGCAGCGAGGCAGTCGAGATAGACGCCGCGCATGCCGTGTTCAGCGACTTGCTTCCAGGTGGTTTCGCGCATTTTGGCCTGCCATTGCGCGGTGGCTGGGCACATATAGGCGAAGTACTCTTTATGGATGTCCCAGATTGGGTATTTGCCGCTTTCGTCGGTCACGGCTGCTGCTCGCCCGTTTTCCCGGAACCAGGATTGGGTATCGTCGTCCCAGATGACGCCGTTGATGTAGGGCATGGGGAAGATGTTCATGGCTTTGGCGACCTGCATGCCGTTGAGCAGATACGAGTCGCCGGGCAGGTGCTCTGGGTAGTTGTCGTCAAAACGGGCGATGTTATAGCGGTAGTAGTGCGAGGCAATGGGGAGGCGGAGCCAGTCCTGGTAGGCGTCCCATTCGCCGAGGACTTTATAGGGCTCAAAGTAGAATTTAGCCCAGAATCCGGCATTTCGGAACCAGGCTGGTTTCCAGCGAGAGACGGCGTCTGGCGCGGTCGGCGGCTGCGGGCTGTCGCTGCCGATGGAGCCGGCGGCGCACCATTTCTGTTGCCGTGCCCATGCGAAGTATTCTTTGGCGGCGTCATGGTAGTCGCCTTGGAAGGGCTTGACCAGGACAGGGTAGGGCGCTTTGTAGGCGACTGGGCGCTGCGCTGGTGTTTCCGGTATGGGCCAGACATCGAGTTCAGGGATGTTGGTGACGGTCAGGCAGAGGCGTCCAGGGATGGAGGTGGTTTCGGCGTGCATTTGCTTGTGGTAGCCGAAGGGGTCTTCAATGTGGTAGAGTAGCCCGGCGGCGTCAGACTGGTCCGGGTACCAGCCGGTTTCGGCAGTGCCGTGCAGCGGTTCGGCAGGCAGTTCTGGCTGGCGCTGGTCGCGCGTGCTCCAATATGCGAAGAATTGCATGGAGCCGCTTTGGGGATAGTTGACCCTGACGTTTCGCGGTTCCCGGGTCGGGTTTCTGGTCAGCTTGCCGAGGTAGATTGGCGTGACCAGAAAGTCGTTGCCAAGGTTGCTGATGGCTCGGATGCGTGGGAAGCTGACTTCCCAGAGGGCGCCGCTGGTGGTTCCGGACACTTCATAGTTCCAGGCCAGGGCGCCGTTGTCGCGCAAGGTGGCGATGGCCGTGAAGTCCAGGTTGGCGGCGATGGTTTTTCCAGTTAGGCCCTGCCAGGTGATGCGGAGGGTGTTGCCCTGGGCTTGGTGGGAGACGGCTTTTGCCTGGGCCGGGGTAATGATTTCCTGGGTGCCGGGAGCGTTGCGTAGCGTCAGCGTCCAGACGCTGTCTCTGGTCGATGACAGGACCTCGGCGGCAATGTGGTTGACGTTGAGCTTTTTGTCGGTTAATTCCGTCAGGACGTAGGGCTGTTCTGGTTCAAAGGCAGCGCGGGTGAGGGCGTTTTCGAGGACGACAGGGGCGGCGGCCAGTGAAACGGTGAGAGCCAGGAGCAGAAGGAGGTGTTTGTTCAGCATAATATGTCCTCGGTTAGATGATGTTGTTGTGAACCACTGAGTCTAAAACAATATAATGCGATTGACCGGGGATAAAAGCGCTGTTTTGGCTTGACAGGTCCGAGGAGGCGGCGCAGGTGGCTCGGAAGGTCTCTAATTTTATCCCAGCTGTGTTCAGCGGCATTCTTGCAGGATGCTCTTGGCAACGGCGCGGGTTCCTTTGACATGAATATGTGCCAAATAGTAGGCCACGGTGTTGGTCAGTCCGGGGATGCGGTTCAGGTCATCGCCCCAGAACGACGTCTCACCAAGGGCTGCGGCAGCATAGCTATGGAAATCAGCGTCTTCGGCGAATTTGCCGGTCAGGGCGTCGAAGGTGTCCAGGACTTCTGGTGAGTCGTCAATCGGGTATTTACCGAAGACTGAGCGTCCCACGGCGGTATTGCCGTCCATGCGTTCGATTTCGTAGAATCTGAGCAGGGCAGCCAGGGAGAAAGTCAGGGTTGGCGGCAAGTCGTTTTTGAGCTTGACGTAGTCCAGGAGGCTGGGCAGCACCCGCACTTTCCATTTGGAGACGGAATTGAGGGAGATCGACAACAATCGGTGCTGGGCGTAGGGGTTGCGGAAGCGTTCGAGTACAGAGTCGGCAAAGGAGCGTTTTTCGTCATCCGGTAGATTGACGGTCGGAAAGATGTCATGGTTGATGGCTCGGGCGACAAAGGCGCCAAAGATCCTGTCAGCCATCATTTCGTCAACAAAGGTCAGTCCGTCCAAGATTGCGGCCAGGACGCTGGCCGTGTGGGCGCCGTTCAGGAAGCGCACTTTGCGGGTTCGGTACGGAGCCTGATTGTCAGTGAAGATGACATTGAGGCCGGCTTTGGCAAAGGGCAGTTCGTCTTCTAAAGATGCAGGGCCTTCAATGACGAAGAGGTGGAAGATTTCGCCGCAGTCGATGAGTTTGTCCTGGTAGCCCAGTTCGGCCTCCAGGCGTGCGGCTTCAGCGCGTGGATAGCCGGCGACAATGCGGTCGACGAGGGTGTTGACGAAGAGACAGGCCTGGTCGAGCCAGGTGGTGAAAGCGGCGGGCAGCTGCCACAGTGCCGCGTACAGGCGGATGCATTCTTTGAGAGTGCTGCCGTTTTGATCGATTAGTTCGCAGGGAATGATGATCAGGCCGCGCTGGCGGTCGCCCTTGACTGCCTGGAAGCGAGCATAGAGGAGGCTGGTCAGCTTGGCGGGAAAGGTATTCTGGCATTTTTCCGGGGTGTAGGGCTCTGGTTTGAATTCGATGCCGGCCTCGGTCGTGTTGGAGAAGACGAAGCGCAAGTCTGAGCTGCAAGCGAGTTGCACGGCCTCGGGCCAATGCGTATAGGGGTTCAGGCAGTCGTTGACCACATCGATGATTTCACGTTTTTCGACAGGCTTGCCATTCTCAATGCCGCGGAGGATGAGCGTGTAGAGTCCGCCCTGGGCGTTAATCTGGTCGGCCATGCCATGCGGCAACGGCTGGATGATTCGGACTTGTCCGTTGAAGTCTGTCTTCTGGTTGAGGCGTTGAATCATCCAGTCGATGAAGGCGCGCAGAAAGTTGCCTTCGCCAAATTGCAGGACGCGGACTGGGCGTGGTGAGGGCGTGGAGCGGGAGAGCAATGCCATGATAAATGCCTTAGGTTGGGGGCGTGGAGGAGGAGGCGACTAACGATAAGGAATATAGTTAATATCATTCCTGCGCCAGAGGTTTCAACTTAGGCTGTACATTAACAAAACGTAATCGGTGACCAACAGTAATGGGTCAGTCTTCTGTAGTGCCTTTACAAGGCACCAGTTTTGGGGCATGTCTATCCTCAGGCTGAAGCCTGGGGTTAAGCATGGTTAAGCGCCTACGGCGCAAAGGAATGTGGACGTTGTGGACATGGTGGA
>Ga0209510_1005418_pt1 | contig 10697 bp, 7 predicted proteins | sample BiotimSIPDNA_FD_185749 | JGI IMG/M metagenome (GOLD analysis project Ga0209510, IMG submission 185749) | Anaerobic biogas reactor microbial communites from Washington, USA - Biogas_R1 time_0 SIP DNA (SPAdes) (version 2) | ecosystem: Engineered > Bioreactor > Anaerobic > Unclassified | place...
AGAGCCGTCAGCACCTCAATTGCGGCCCATCCGACCTGGGCATCCTGCCATTGCGTGAACTCATCCACAAACAACCAGATTTCCCGATCGCCGGAAGTCCGCTGATTCAACCCACTTAGACCCGAAGCGATCAAGCGCCGCAACGGACGCCGTGCAAGGGCCGGAATGGATCGCCTCGAATCGATGCCAATGATCCGTTTGACGCATCCGGCGATCCATCGCACGCGCAACATTCCGTTCACCAAGGATGGCGAAATCGATCCCAACATGGATTGAATCCGCGCGTAGTGGGCAAACACCCAAGCGCGAAACGGAACACCATTGGCATCATAGTAGTGCTGCAGGAATTCCGCTTTCATGCGCGCCATGTCGACATTGGACGGGCATTCACTCCGACAGGCTTTGCAGGACAAGCAAAGATCCATTACGGCCTTGAGCTCCTCCTGATCAAAAGGATTTGCCTTGTCTGATCGGGTCAGCCACTCCCTCAACTGATTTGCCCGGGCCCGTGTGGTGTTCGACTCGTCCCGTGTGGCCATGTAACTCGGACACATGGTACCACCCATCAAATGGGACTTGCGACACACCGCGGTGCCGTTGCATTTCTCAGCCATCCGGAGAAGACCCTGGGTGGATGAGAAATCAAACACGGTGTCGATACTCCGGGTTTCCTGACCGTTCTCGTACCTCAAATCCGTGTCCATCGGGGGCACTTCGACTATCTTGCCCGGATTCAAGAGCCCTTGTGGATCCCAGACCCGCTTCAGACGGACCAAACGCTCATAAATCTCTCCACCTACCATCAGACGCAACCACTCGCCGCGAACCCGTCCATCTCCATGTTCACCACTCAGAGAACCACGGAACCGTTTCACCAGGGCCGCCACCTCAGCGGTCACCTGCCGGAAAAGCTGTCGATCCCTACCCGACTTCAGATCCAACACCGGCCGCAAATGGATTTCTCCATCGCCGATGTGAGCATAGAACACACAGTCGAGTCCAAGCCGATCAAGGATCTCCCTAACCCCTGCAATGTAGGCAGGTTGATCCGTCACGTGAACGCACGTATCTTCGATGCAGGCCACCGGCTTTGGATCACCCGGCATATTGGAGAGCAGCCCGAGTCCGGCCTGACGCAGGTCCCATACCGCTTTCATCCCTGGACCGCGGAGCGTCGGGAAGGCGTATCCAAAGCCCTCTTTTCTCAACGCTTCCTCAAGAGCTTTTACCTTGTTCTTAAGCTCGTCCTCATCCGCACAACAGAATTCCACTGCGAGCAATGCACCCGGATCACCCTGTACAAAGCTGCGGTTGCGGCTTTGCTCAGGATTGTCGGCCGTGCACCGGAGGATATTTCTGTCGATGAGCTCCACAGCAGTCGGCCCAAGACGCAGTGCAATCAGATTGGCCAGCATCGCTTCATCCACCGAGTTCAGGTGAACTGGAACCACTGCCTGCACAGGCGGCAAAACCGGCACCAGATTGAGCTTCGCCTCCAACGTGATCGCGAGCGTTCCTTCCGAACCACACAACAACTTGGCCATGTTGAAAGGTTCACCCTCGGGATCAAACGGCTGCATACCCATCAACACATCCACCGCGTAGCCCGTGTTGCGGCGCCTGATTTCTTTACGGGGAAACTCTTTTCGGATAAGGGCAGACGATTCCGGATCACGGAGCCATCCATCAATGTATCGATACAGGTCGCCTTCCAATCCCGGCTGCCTCAGTTTTCCAGCGTAGGCATCCTCAGTGAGCGGACCAAAAACCGTGATGCTTCCGTCACTCAGCATTGCCTTAACCTCCAACACATGATCGCGCGTCGTCCCGAAAACCACTGAACGCGACCCGCAGGAATTGTTGCCGATCATACCGCCGATCATGCAGCGGTTCGAAGTAGCCGTCTCCGGGGCGAACATCAGTCCGTAGCGCTTGAGGTGCAAGTTCAGTTCATCCCGCACCACACCCGGCTCGACTCTTACCCAACGCCCGGCTTCATTCACCTCCAGAATCCGGTTGTTGTGGCGGCCGGCATCCACCACGATTCCCGCACCGACCACCTGACCCGCGAGCGAGGTTCCCGCAGCACGCGGAATCAGCGACAAGCTGTGGCATCGGGCGAAATCGAGCAAATGCCGCCAATCATTCTCTCCTTTCGGAAACACCACCGCCAACGGCCACATCCGGTAAACGGATGCATCCGTCGCATAGTTCAGCCGGGAACCGTCGTCCAGAGCCAACTCACCCGCGAGTTGCGATCCCAACTTTTCCCATTCCTTCGCATCAACCGTCAGCTCTGTCCTCCTGCTCATATCGAAGCTCCCACATTCATACGCGGGCACAGTTCAGGCAATGCAATTTACAAACCTGGACAAAGGCAGCCCGGAGATTATCCGGAGACCCCTCCGAACATCACTTTCAAAAACCCGATTGACCTAAACAGAAAGAATGACAACAAACCCGCACCAGAAGGTCACTTACCACAACCTGTCGTCTCACCCAAAGCAGTCTCAGCAGCTATTGCCGATCCTGGAAGGCGAGCACCATCTCGCAATGCCCACGAATCCCGTACGGAATCGCGTCATCATTGAAGTTGTAGTCAGGCTGATGCAACTGAGGCCACTTGTCCGCGCCCCGGCCTTTCACACCCAGCATCCAAAACATCGCAGGCACATGGTGGGTGTAGAAGGCAAAATCCTCGCCTCCCATGCTGGGCGGCATCTTCACCATCTGATCAACACCAATCCACTGCGACATCACCTCCTTGAAGAAATCAACCTCAGCATCGGTGTTGTGGCAGACCGGATAACACTCCTCGCGGTAAATCAACTCCGCAGAACCACCAAACGCTTCCGCAACATGCTGAATGATCGTGTGCATCCGCGACAGACACCGTTGACGCACCGTCTCGTTGAGCGTGCGCAGCGTTCCCAGCATCGACACTTCATTCGGAATCACGTTGAAAGCCGAACCACCTTCAAGCTTACAGATCGAGAGCACCGAACTCTCCACCGGATCGGTGTTGCGGGATACAACCGTCTGCAATGCCACGATCAAATGAGCGGCAATCACAACCGGGTCCACCACCTTCTGCGGAATCGCAGCATGCCCTCCGTGCCCTTTCACCCGAATGGTGAATGAATCCGTGCTGGCCATGATTCCGCCATAGCCAAACCCCACATGTCCGATCTCCACATCCGGCCAACCGTGCAGCGCATAAATCGCATGCACATCCGGATCCTTCAATGCGCCCTCCTCCACCATCCGGCGGCCGCCTCCGCCGCCTTCCTCAGCCGGTTGAAAAATGAACTTCACGGGGCCTTTAAGACTATCTTGCAGACCACTCAGCACCTTCACCGTCCCCGCCAAAATCGCGGTGTGGCCATCGTGACCACATGCATGCATCAACCCGGGCTTCCTGGACGCATAAGCACAGCCGGTCTTTTCCTCGATCGGAAGCGCATCCATGTCGGCCCGCAATGCCACACAACGACCGGGCTTACCCCGCCCCAGCACAGCCACAACACCCGTGCCGGCCACACCCGTCCGGATGTCAACACCAGGCACATTCTTCAGAAACCCGACCACCTTTCCCGCGGTCTCCTTTTCCTGATAGCAGAGCTCCGGCTCTTCGTGAATGCGATGACGCAGGCTCACTACTTCGGGCTGAACCTTCCGGATCAGCTCTTCCAATTGCTCGGAACACTTGTTCATAACGTTTCCCCAGATGAAGACACTTGCAGGCAAAGTGCAACTCCGAACCACACTTCCGCAAACACTCTCACCACACACCCCACACGATTTCATTTCTTTCGATCCGTTTTTCTTTCTTTGCCAAGCTTTCCAGTTTAGATTAGGGATCGGTTTTTGGAGTTAGATTCATGGATAAATACGCAATCATTTCCGTCAGTGACAAAACCGGCGTTCTGCCCTTTGCCAAAGCTTTGGTGGAACGCTTCGGATACACCATCCTCTCAACAGGAGGAACGGCCCGATTCCTTCAGGAATCAGGGGTGCCTGTCACCCTTGTTGAGTCCCACACCGGTTTTCCGGAAATGATGGATGGCCGCCTCAAAACCCTTCATCCGAAGATTCATGGCGGCATCCTCTGCGACCGGGACATCGCCTCCCACGTGGAATCCGCCGCAAAAGCCGGTATCGCCCTGATCGACGTTATCGTCGTCAATCTTTACCCGTTTGAGCAGACCATCGCAAAACCAGGCGTCACCGACAAGGAAGCCATCGAAAACATCGACATCGGAGGCCCCTCACTCCTCAGGGGCGCAGCCAAGAACCACCGCCATGTTTCGGTCATCACGGATCCGGCGGACTATGATCGGCTGGTCGAGGCACTCGGCAACGGCGCCGACCTGCGCTACCTGCGCCGGGAATTTGCCGCCAAGGTATTTGACCACACCGCACGTTACGACCGGATCATCGCCGACTACTTCGCATCCACTGCCGAGCAACCCGCACCCGGCGCAATCGCCGGACTCCCTGAGGTTTTCTCCATTTCCGGGAAACGGGCTGACATCCTGCGCTACGGCGAAAACCCGCACCAGCAGGCCGCTCTCTACGGAAACTTCCACGATCGATTCCATCAGCTTCAGGGCAAGCAACTCAGCTTCTGCAATATCCTCGACGTTACCGCAGCATCCAACCTCATTGGTGAGTTCCAGGATCCCACTCTTGCGATCTTAAAACACACCAACCCTTGCGGGGTCGCCAGTGCAGAGTCCTTGTCTACAGCGTGGGATGCCGCCTTCGAAACCGACAAACAGGCCCCCTTCGGTGGGATCATCGTCGTCAACCGCACCGTCGATGAAGAGCTGTGTGAGCGCATCCGCCAAATCTGGTGCGAGATCATCATCGCTCCGGGATTCGACGCCTACTCGCTCGATCGCTTCAGCAAAAAGAAGGACCTGCGCTTGCTCGAAGCCCGCCAAATCCCGGACCCCGCAAGCCTGCTCGACATCCGCTCAGTGGCCGGTGGCTTCCTCGTGCAGGAAGCCGACACCCGCCGATACGGAAAGGAGGGCTTTCGCGTCGTCACGGAACGCCAGCCCACCCAGGAAGAATGGGATTCCATGCTCTTCGGATGGAAGGTGGTCAAACACGTCAAATCCAACGCCATTGTCTACACCAAAGGCACCCGCACCCTAGGGGTTGGAGCCGGACAAATGTCCCGCGTCGATTCCTCAAAAGTCGCCGTGTGGAAGGCGGGAGAAGCAGGTCTCGACCTGAAGGGTTCGGCGATGATTTCCGATGCACTTATTCCTTTCCCGGATGGGCTCATCGCAGCAGCGGATGCCGGCGCCACCACCTGCATCCAGACCGGGGGGTCTGTTCGTGACGACCAGGTCATTCAAGCCGCCAACGAGCGTGGCATGGCGATGGTCTTCACCGGCTACCGCCACTTCAAACACTGATTTCGAAACGCCGCGCCAGCGGCATAACCCCGATCATGCCACCATGAACAAATCATCCCGTTTCCTCCGATTGATCACATGCGTAGGGATACTTGCTGTAGGATTCACTATCAGCGGATGCTATACCGTGCCGGAGACAGGCCGGACCGGGATGGTTTTGTTCAGCGAGGCTCAGATCGCCAACATGGGGAAGGAGTCCTTCACCGAGCTCAAGACGCAGGTGAGGGTCTCCAACAACCGCCCGAAAAACGAAATTGTCCAGAGGGTCGGCAATCGGATCGCATCCTCGGTAGGGCGCGATTTGCCCGAGGCCGAATGGGAGTTTGTCCTCATCGAAGACAACTCCATAAACGCATTCGCGCTTCCAGGCGGTAAGGTCGGTGTCCACACGGGCCTATTCTCGATTGTCGAAAAAGAGGATGATCTCGCGTTTGTGATGGCTCACGAAATCGCCCATATCACGGCACGCCACGCCAATCAGCGGATATCGGCCCAGACCCTCTTTGCGGGTATCGGTCTGGCACTGGCTGCAGGCACCGGCGACATGGACTCCGGAGATCGCAACCTGTTGCTTGGGCTTTACGGGCTGGGAAGCACCGTCGGAGTTTCCTTACCTTACAGCCGCCTTCAGGAACGCGAAGCTGACCGCATTGGGATCCTTTATGCCGCCCGGGCAGGCTACGATCCACGCAGGGCGATCGTTTTCATGGAGAAGATGGACAGCAGCGCCGGCGGGCTTCACGAATACCTATCCACCCATCCTGCGGGCAAAACCCGCATCGAGAATATCGAAAAGTATCTCGACGAAGCCGTAGTCGTCTACGAGGAGTCGGCACGAAAGCGCAAACTGGATCTGGATTGATCGTCTGCCCTCCACCGGGGAGTCGTCAGGAAATCACCAAAGTCCAAGTTCCTCCATCTGCTTGATCACCAGCGCATCCCAACCCCGGTTTGCGGCGGGATTTGCAGGACTCGGGTGTGCAATGGACCCGAAACTCAACAAAGCGCCCTGCAAGGATTCCCGGGCGCGGGTCTCCGCAAACTTTCCGACTCCGATCACCCAAACCGGATTCAGCGCTTCGATCACCTGCCGAAGGTGTTCGTCACACGCCCGGTAGAGCGACTCCCGCTCGGCAGACGGAAGCTTGTCAGGCGTATGATTCGCCCCACTCTCCAGCATAAAAACCAAGGGACAGTAGTTAAGCACGAAATGATCCTGAAAGAAGGCCTCCGCACTTCCAAACCTCCTTGCAAAGAGCCCCCACAGCCGCCGTCCGCTTACCTCCGAACGTTTACATCCGAACCCTTGAATCGGACGTTTCGGATGCTCGGGATCGGGACGCCGCACCGGAACCTCAATCCCCAACCAATCACGCACCGACGGAACCTCGCCAAAGGGGACACCCACCTGAGCCATACCCCATGGCCCGGGATTCATTCCAAGAAACACCACCCGTTTCGTCCCTCTACCATAGCGTTGGAGGTAGGCTTCATGAGCATCCCATGCATAATCCAGCGGGTTGTATACAGTGTGAACAGGGTCGGCAAAGCGAAGCCGGGATACGGATTGTGACAATCCCCGGGCCGCACGGATGATTGCGGGAGTAGGTTCAGATACCGATGCACACATTCCTCAACCTTGCACATCGTTCCGCTCCTGCCAAAACAAAAAAAAAGGCCGACCCCATCGAGGCCAGCCTTCTCTCGCACCAGAAGTGCGGATCCAAAACGATTACTCAGCAGCCGGAACTTCCGGAGCTTTGTTCATCAGATTGCTCAGGATCGGACCATAGCTCTTGGACAAGCTATCGATTACTCCCGACTGAAGCGAACTCAGGTCCTTCAGCTCCGAAAGAGCGGTGAGCTGCGAGGCAACCTTGGTCAGTTCACCTTTCTTCATGTATTCGACAGCCTTCACCACTACCGGATTGGCATCTGCTCCCGATGTGGGAAACACCTTCGACAACACCATCGGTCCTACCTGCTGCACGAGCGAGGCATACGCAGGAATCTGTTCCTTGGTGAATTCCATCTTGGAAAGAGAACCCAATGCCTTGGCGGCATCGAGATACTCCTGCTTCACGAGGGATCCCATCATGCCTGCTGCAAGCGCCTTCACCTGATCATTTCCGGCAAAAGCTTCTGTCAACTTGGAAGTCATGCCTTCCAGTCCCTTCAATTCAGCAGCTGGAAGTGCCGCTTCAACTTCAGCAGCCTTTTCCTTGGCGGCTTTTTCAACTTCAGCAGCCTTTTCCTTGGCGGCTTTTTCGAGTTCGGCAGCCTTTTCCTTGGCGGCCGATTCCAAAGCAGCCGCTTTTTCTTTAACTTCACCAGCTGCGGCAGCTGTCATGTCAACCGCACCCTTCTGGGCGTCTTTCGCCACTTCAGTGGCTTTTTCTTCCACAGCTTTGCCCACTTCAACAGCTTTGTCCTGAACGGACTTGCCGGCTTCAGCAGCCTTGTCGAGAGCGCTCTGAACCACAGTTGGCTCGGCTGAATCAGACGCAGGGGCGTCAGATGGTTTGTTACACGATGCAAAAGCCAATACGGCTCCACTCATCGCAATAACACTTACAGTTCGGTTGAATCGATTCATCATAGATCAGTTTTTCAGGGTTAGTGTGAAAAACCTGATACTCGTTCCAATTCACAGGAATTTCAACCCACCACTGCAATTAGCCTATCGGTCATTAGGTCAACTGAAGTTGGTCATTCACGATGCTTCATCCACTTTCCATTGATTTCCAGCAACTTACCCTTCAAAAACAAAGGACCCGTAACCACTGAACCACGCTCTGACACCGCTATCCCTCTATCCTCACAATGACATGACATCCGAGGTCTTGAATCCTCCCATCCCGGAAAGCATTCCATGGACCAGGACCGTCAGATCTGGAAATCCGGCTGCCCGGAAAGCTCGTGCAGACCACACTCCCGCTTGATACCGCCAAAGCGTGCCATCTCCTCGCTTCCGGCTTCGGCGAGCCGGGAGGTGCTGTGCCAGTCTCCAACCGTTACGTAGCCGTCTTCCCAAAGCGGATGATAAGGCAGATCGTGACGTTTGAGATACTCGTAGATATCCCGGTCCGTCCAATCGATAATCGGATGCACCTTCATCACCTTGTTCTGACGCACGAGGACGTCCAAATTCCGCCGCGTGGAGGACTGCGTCCTCCTCAATCCGGTAATCCACGCTTCCGCGCCGAGCTCAAGCACCGCCCGGTTCATCGGCTCAACCTTATTCATGCGATTGTAAGCTTCTATTCCGGCTTTCCCATCTTCCCAGCGTTTGCCAAACAATGCTTCCTGACGGGCTGCCGTGTACAGTGGATTGTACACTTTAAGATTTAGCTTGAGCCTTTGGGAGAGAGCCTCCGCAAAGCGATAGGTCTCCGGAAACAGGTAACCGGTGTCGATGAACACCACCGGAATGTCGGATTGCTGCAACGTAACCATGTGCAGCATTACCGCAGACTGCACACCAAAACTTGTCGATAGCACCACCCGCTCTCCAAAGGTCGCGAGACAACGCATCACACGTTCTTCAGCGGATAGCGGCGACCATTGGGCATTCAATGCCTCCAAATCGTCGTCCGTTGTGAATCGTGGACTTTTTAATGCTGTGCCATTCATAATTCCTTATACATCCAAACAGGTTCTCTTATGCATAAATGCCGGTTCTCGCCGATTGCAAGCCCGCTCGCCGGCTTCCATGGATTTTTCCCTTTTTTGGATGCACATAACGATCCCAAAAGAACAAACGGCATCGAAACGATGCTTTCGCAGCGTGAAGTAACCCTGCCCCGAAAAAAACATCCCGGGGCCGGTGCCGGAGGGGCACAAAGCCCCTAGAAAGCGTAGCGAACCTTTACGGAATAGCGGATTGGCTCCCCTTTGGTCACCAGCGTATTCGAGGAGAACAGCGGATCCGCGCCAAGGTAATGATCCTCATCGGTGAGATTTTCCACCTGCAGCGCGCACTCCCATTGCTTCGCTTGCCAGCCGATCCGGGCATTCACAATGCACGAGGACGGTAGTCTAAGCGTCCGTTCAAAGTTTAGCCAATAGGCCTGACTGTATACAATACTGAGCGCGGCACTCCACATCGGCAGCGGTTTCCAAACCAAATGCGCTTTCACTGTGTTCTCAGGAAACCCGGGATAATACAGCTTCGGATTGCCCTCAGGAAATGGATCAACGCCTCCATTCAGGACGCCCCCATTCAAAGCCCATTCCTCTTGAGTCAAAGGCAAGGCACGGTAGCCCAATCCAATCTTCCTGCGAACCTTCTGGTATTCGGTGGATCCAATCAGGAAAAGCTTCCCGGGCACCAGGGTCGCCGTCATCTCGAACTCGACCCCTTTTCCTTCCAAAGGCTCGGATTGGGCATCCCGGTCATTGTACCGGCTTTGTTCCCACGCCCAGCCGGAAAGAGCGCCTTGAAAACGACCGTCCATAAGGCTGTTCTTGATGCCGATCTCCGTAAGACGGGCCTGGGCGAAATTCTCTTCCCCCATAACACCTCCCCCTTGCGTCAGGTCAACAGCCACTCCATCCTGCACGGCAGCATACAGTCTCCAGTCTTCCAAGAAGGCCCAGGAGCCATACGCGGCGATGCTGTAAATATCTTTGTCGCCACTTTTATCCAATGAATCACGGACTTCTGCCGAGGCTCGTTCGACCTCGTCCGGCATTTCCAGATCGTACCATGCCCTTTCAGCCCGCATCGATACCGTCGCCGTAAACGACTCAGTCAAGCGACTGCTCAATTGGCCGAATACCGCCCCCTGCCACAACATCGAGGCCACGTTTGCTCCGATATCGGGCGACCAGTAATTGAGTCCATCCGGCCCTTCCTGCGGGCCAGCGATTACCACACTATTCCGGCTGATTGCCTTACGGGAAATGTCCCGGCGCGAAAATGGCTCAGCATAATAGTCCTGAATCATTTCCGCCTTCGTGGCCCGCCACCCGATACCATACGACAAATCAGTTTTCAGCCCGAAATCCAGAGGCTGGTTGCGTTCAATGTTGTGCGCGAAAACCCGTTGACTGGTCTCAATGGCATAGCCATATGACGAGAGCTTCTCAGTATCCACCACGTCCACCAGCATCTTGCTCTCCCACGACTCCAACAGTCCATCCTCAAACCGCACATTCAGGAAACCAACCCAGTTTTCAGCCTCCGACTTGTCATCCGAATCTGAAAGCACCTGATTCCCTTCGATCGCTTCGGTGAAAACCACACCACCCAGATCAAAGTAATCC
>Ga0209510_1005421_pt1 | contig 10693 bp, 8 predicted proteins | sample BiotimSIPDNA_FD_185749 | JGI IMG/M metagenome (GOLD analysis project Ga0209510, IMG submission 185749) | Anaerobic biogas reactor microbial communites from Washington, USA - Biogas_R1 time_0 SIP DNA (SPAdes) (version 2) | ecosystem: Engineered > Bioreactor > Anaerobic > Unclassified | place...
ACTTTTTGCCGTAACGTTCTTTTCTCCCACGTTCTGGAAACTATCAGGCGGGAATCGTTCAGGTAACGGTCAAACTGGTCTTCCAATTCGGCACTGACTTCCTGATTGTAGACTATGGCTCCCACTTCAAAATGATGATCCAGACTTCTGTTATCCAGGTTGGCCGAACCTATTATACAGCTCTTTCCGTCTATGCTGATGGTTTTGGAATGAATGAATCCTTTGGTGTAAAGGTATACTTCAACACCTGCATCCAGCAATTCACTAACATAGGAAAGGCTTGCGTAGTGGACAAAGCGGCTGTCGGCTTCCAGGGGCAGCATCAGTCGCACTTCTACACCTCCCAGCGCTGCAGTACGCAGTGCGTTAAGTATGGATTCATTGGGAATAAAATACGGAGTGGTTATGCTTATGCGTTCTTTGGCTTCAGTAATAAAAGTAAGGTATAACTGCATGATATCCGCCCAGTCGCTGTCGGGACCTGAACTTACTATCTGGATGAAACAGGTTTCAGGGACTGTGTCTTCTTCCATGACGGGCAACCGGTACGTGTAAGGTTTCCTGCGCCTGAGATTTTTATGGGTAATAAAATACCAATCCATCAGGAAACTTGATTCAAGCTGCTTGACGGCTTCGCCTTCAATACGCATTTGAGTATCACGCCATTCCAGGCTGTTTCCCCCATCGTAATACCTGTCGGCAATGTTGACCCCGCCCAGAAATCCTTCCACTCCGTCAACGATTAAAAGCTTGCGATGATTGCGGTAGTTGATCATAGTACGCATGCCGGGGAACCTCACTTTCCCGAAAGGCTGTATGTGTACTCCGGCCTGCAACATTTGATTTTTAAAGGAACGGGGCAAATGCCAACTGCCAAAATCGTCGTAAATGACACATACGTCCACTCCTTCTTCTGCTTTTTTGATCAGCAGATTTTTCCATTGTGTTCCTACCGAATCGTTTTCTATGATAAAAGATTGCAGGTGAATGTGCTGTTTGGCACCTTCAGCGCTTTTGTACATAGCCTGCAAGGCTTCTTTACCGGTAAAGTACAACCGGGTTCTGTTGTGTTCGGTCAGAATGCTCCGGCTGTTGTTCAGGGCCAGCAGCACGATCTTTTTGTGGGAAGCTAAGGGTTCGGGGATCTCGTCCCGGCCGGCGTTGAGTTGTTCCACTTGTTGGGCACTTAATTCCTTTTTTAAACGTTCGTCATGCAATCCCTTGCGGCTGTAAATTTTTATACGCCTGTAATCTCTCCCCACATATATGTAAAGTATCAGGCCTATGTACGGGAGCAAGAGCATGACCACAATCCAGGAAAGCGATTTGACAGGGTTATGCTTCTTGAATATCAAATCGTAAATAAAATAGAGGGCCAGCCCCAGGTAAAAGAGGTAAAGCAACAGAGTAAAAACAGAACTGAAACGCAAATCTATCATCTCAATTTAACACCTGTGAACAAAACGGCCACACCCGGTTTTAAACGGGTATGTGATACTTCTGTAAATCCCGCATCTTCCATTTTACTGCATATGACCGCGGCTTGCGGAAAAGATTCCACCGAATCCCGCAGGTACTCGTAAGCCTGTCTTTGCCCGGTACTGATCCACCCTATGCGGGGTAATATTTTATGAATGTAATACCTTTTTATCACATGAGCGGGCGAATCCCCCTTTTCCGGTGAAAATTCAAGGATAAAAAGTCTTCCGCCCGGTTGGAGCACTCTCTTAATTTCCTGCAGTGAAGCTTCCGGATCGGCAAAATTTCGGATCCCGTATGAAACCGTCACCACCGCAAAAGATCCTTCGGAGAACGGAAGAGACTCGGCATATCCTTTTACAAAAGTCACGTTTCCCTTTTTGCCGAGCCTTTTTTTTGCCACGGAGAGCATATTTGCCGAGGGGTCCACGCCGGTGATTTGTGCGTTCTGCAGCGAGTCCCGGTCCCGGGCAGTGGTTTGTGCGTACTGCAGGCGGGCCAGTTTTTTGGTGAGGGTTCCCGTTCCGCACGCCAGATCCAGGATCTTCTGGTGTGGAACTTTTCCAACCTCACGTATCATACGTCTGTGCCACATAGCGTTAAAACCAAACGAAAGAATGCCGTTGGTTCTATCGTAACTTTGAGCAATGGCGTTGAATATCCCGTTGGTCAGATCATATCTGGCGGATATTTCCGTAGGACTGGTCATCTATGCGAATATCTCCCTTGGTTACATGGCCCAGTGTCATGACATTTATATGATTATCAAAAAGATACTGAACCAACTCTTCATCCTTATCAATATGAACCGTAACAACGGCACAAGTTCCGGGGTCCTCAAACAGAAATTGCTCTTCCGGGATCTCCGAATCCGTAGTAATATCAAAACCCAGTCCGGCAGGCATGGCAGCCCTGAGCAATGCTTCAAAAACACCTCCTTCGGAAACCTCCTGAACACACGAAACCAGGTCCTTCCGCATAGCGGACAGCATGATTTTCTGTACACGGTAATCATTATCCAGGTTAACCTCTTTGGATCCTGTATCTCCCACCAAATAAATCATATCCCCTTTCTGCTTAAACAAACCGAAAGATTCTTCCGGGGCCGGTTTATCTGCTCCCTCTTTACGGAGTTTTGCCGCAATTTCCACAGCCTTACGCTGAAGTGTTGTATGTGTGTCCATATTCATATTTTTGTCCAACAAATATAGGAAGAATAAGGAAATTTGTCTTATATTTGCCCCGCAAATTGCCCAGGTGGTGGAATTGGTAGACACGCCACTTTGAGGGGGTGGTGCCGGTTGCGGTGTGCAAGTTCGAGTCTTGTCCTGGGCACGTTTACTAAAACCAAACTATTGAAATTCAGTAGTTTGGTTTTTTCTTTGTCAGAAAATGTCCGCGAAAGCACTTCAAATGGAGTTTGACTGCGCCAACATTTCAGAGTGATCTACAAAATACTGTAAAACAGCATGTTGTGTTTTAGGCATTTTTGTTGGCGCAGTCGAACTCCATTTCAGGCGCACTTTAGTGGGGTTTGTGGCGCACCTGCGGGGGTTTCCGGCGCAGTTATGCGGGTCTGTGGCGCAAAAAGCAAGGTCTGTGGCGCACCTGCGGGGGTTTCCAGCGCAGTCAAACTCCATTTGGAAACACATTTAATCTCTTATACAACGAACAGAAAGACCTATTCTATTGGCGGTATAGTTCCTGTCAACAGATCTGTTTAAATAACTGAGGTATCTTCTCCAGGCAGCAGAATCGGTTTCAGCAGTAGAACTCCACCAATAACCGTAGTTGCCAATTTCAGCAAATCCTACATCGTAAGAACGGAATCCTCCGGGACGGCCGGAAAAACCACTTACGTTGGTTGCACCGAAATTGGAACCATTCCATAAACCTGTTTCTGCTCCTATATTGCCTGTTTCTTTCATTTTACCACCGGCAACAGATTCTCCTCCAAGATAAGTGGTTAGGGTTGTCCACTCGGCATCGCTGGGCAGGTGCCAGCCTGAAGGGCAAGCTCCCTGTACACCACTGGGATTTGCGCTGCTGCTTGTTGACCCTCCCATAGCTGCCGGCCAGTTGTACAATACTCCATAAAAGATGTATTCATCGGTTATTTTTGCGTCAATAATATTGTCCCTTTCGTAACTGTAAACATAATATCTCGGGGCTAGCTCTGAGCCTAAGTCCGGGCCAACAACCGAAGGCAAATACGCCAGATTCTCTGTCATCCAAACCTGGGTGCCAATCAGTCTGTAGCTGTAAGTATTTGCATCCCGGGAATCGGTAAACTCACTGCCCCACCCTGGACCGGAAGTATCCAGTGAAACCACATATTTTTTACCCCGTGCAAAACCCGGTTCAGATATAGCACGAGTGAACCCGTGTAAAACAGCCGGAGTGTTTTTTTCCATTTCCTTCCATACCCCGTCAGTTGTAACGGCTATTTTCATGATAGTGTCTTGTATACCGGGCAGCACCATCATGTAAACGCTTACTGGCTCTGTCGGGTCAAGCGCGACCGGAGTATTCAATGTAACCGTTACGTTTTTGGTGGTCCCGGTTGTTGTTATATTGTAAAAATTCGGATTCGGCTCTTGAGTCAGGTCAACAGTACCTTCACATGCCAGGGGATAGGCCCCGCTCAGGCTCACCTGTGTCAATGACCCGCTGCCAACTACCTGGAACTCGATCATGGTAAACACGTGATTGAACGAAAGGTTCACCGCTCCCTGATAGGCTATCGTAGCAGGAGTCGCCACCATAAAATCCAGCGCCCCAATATGGTCCGAATTACCGGCCGCAGACTGGGTCTGTGCCCAGGGAAGGGAAACGGTCACGACTGTTCGCTCTCCGGAAAAATCTGTGTTGCGTGGGTAATACGCATAAAAATGATGGTCTTCCGCGCTTCCCCAAAAAATAGTCCCCGTAAAATTAGAGTTTTTTGCCGAGGTTTGCGCTGTAAAGGCAAGGTTTTTGGCCGGATTGGCTGCCGGTGTGCCATCACTTGTGGCCTTGGCCTGGGGTGAAAAGATCCCGATTTTATCCGTATTGGCAATCCAGTGGGTTTCCCAGCGAGTTTCACCTCCATCCACAACCTCTTCTAAGGTGGTTTTTGTTCCGGGAGCATTCGTCACAGCTTGTTCCTGTACCGTTTGAGCCGTTATTGTTATTGCTCCTCCTCCGGTCGGAGGATCAGGTGCTTCCTGCAGGCAACACGCATTGATAGCCGTTACAAGCAGCACGGCAAATAAGGTTTTAATCAAATTTCTCATGATTCTTTCTTTTACCAGGTTATTGAGCCCCAATCTTCAGTTCCCGAAGCGGAAGAAGTCGCAAAGCCTTTCTCTAAGTTGATTTCCAAAATGGTGATTTCAGGTGGAACGTAGCTTCCCTGATCTGCATGGCTGCCAGACGAGATTTTGTCGTTATATAAATAATTCATTATTATAGGTTTAAATGAGTTCTCACAGAAATCCACGTACCAAAACAAGGGTACTGATAATAGGAAATCATGGCTATATGATGGGATGAAGGATAAAAAAAGGCAGCAGAAAGAAAGTACTGATCCTTACGCCTTATGAAACGGATAAATATGATGGTACCCATTGTTCGGAAAAATTTCAAATGGAGTTTGACTGCGCCAAGAAAAAAACAAAAATTTTATAACCCTGTCTTTCAATACTTTGCAGACAGGCCTAAGATTATGGCGCAGTCAAACTCCATTTCGGGCGCACTTTAGTGGGGTCTGTGGCGCACCTGCGGGGGTTTCCGGCGCAGTTATGCGGGTCTGGGGCGCACCTACGAGGGTCTGTGGCGCAGTCAAGGGGGTTTCTGGCGCACCTACGAGGGTCTGTGGCGCAGTCAAACTCCATTTGGGGCGCTAAAGCGCCATACTCACTACCGGATGCATGCCTTCGTAGCAATGCATGTTCAGAATGTGCAGAGATACTTCCCGCTGAGCCGCAGGGAGGGTGATGTGAATGGATGATCCGGCATCCAGGGTGTATTGGGCATTGCCCATGGTGAATTTGTATTGGATACCGGAAAGGTTGGTCATTTTGTAGGAGGCCGAGCCCCCTTTTTCAGATACTTTTTCCAGTTGGACCGAGGCCAGGAAAAGTGATTTGAGCCACTGCTCTTCACCGGCCAGGTTGTCGTAAAAATAGGCCAGGGTGCGCCTGCCATCAAGGGCTTCCCGGACACCTTCCTGAGTTTTGTCTTTTACAAATACCAAAGTCATGGGGCGAAAGGGTGTTCTGGCAGCAGCCGAACCGTGTACTCCAAAATCATCACTGATGGTTCCGTGAACATCCGAAGAAGCAAAAACGGTCAGTTTCCGGTCCCGGCTCCAGGAAAGCGCCCTGGGATAAAACTCGTCGTTGTTGAATACTTCAATCCCCGTGACAATCCCCTTGGCTATCATATCCTCCTGAAATTCCGTGAGCAAACAGGTGTCCAGCGCCCAGGCCGGATGGTTGTACATAATGAAAGCACCCTGGTCATAAGCGGCTTGCAAAGCTTTTTCAGGATCGGGCTGCTCAATGTCGTTGGCATCCTGAATAAACAATGCATTGAAGTGACCAATTACGCCTTGCTTGCGGGTAACCTCTGTGCCCCTTATGAGCATGATGCCGTATTCCCGGGCAGCAGGCAGTGCCAACTCGTAGGAAGTATTATGATCTCCGCCTACATATTCTTTAAATGGACGGTATTCAATATGATCGGTAATGGCCAGCACATCCAACCCCTGTATCCAGGCTTCCCCCACCCTGTAAGTCGGCCAGACCAGGCCGTCGGAAAACACCGTATGCGTATGAAAGTCGCACCTCAACACCGTATACCCGTTCACCCGGGGCAACGCCATCTCCACCCGGTTGAAATTTTTCTTTTCGGGAAAATTCTGTTTGTTCACATTCTGGGCAAATAGTCCCAGATGGACAGTAACTAAAATGATTGACAGTAAGCAACGCATGGTTTATGGTTTTGTATTTGAAGATTTCAGATTCCTCATTTTGGCAAAAGACAGGATCAGCCCCAGCACAATGGACAACGAGGCGGCAAACAGCACCCGGTACTGTCCGGGCAACAGGAACGTGATGGTATGCGCCGGGATCCAGAACACCGGGATGGTCACTCCCACGATCTCTTTGATGAAACGCCCCCAGTCAATCCCGGGAATCACCTCGGCAAAAGTCACCTTTTCCCCCAAAAAGCGCTTGTCAATATACACATCGGTAATGCGGTGCGCCGCCATGAACACCGGCCCGAACGTCAAATTCATGATTGCCGAGATGAACAACGCACGACGCAACCTGGAAATGAACTGCACCACCGGCGGGCAGGTATCGCTGCATTCGGAGATCAGCAGTCCCTGCGAGGCGGCACTGTCCACGCCTCCCGAGAATATGGCAAACATCAGCACGATCAGCATCCCCAGGATCCCCCAGACCAGCATCTTGGGCAGCACACCCCTGACCCTGACCCACTTTTTATGCACCAGCCGGGCTGCCAGAAACTCGCCCATCATGGAAAGAATGGCAAACTTGACAAACCCCATAATATAGGGAACCTTTGCCGTAAGCTCCACAAACACCTTGTGTGTTGGAGGCCAGATCAGGAAACCGGCGATCAGCGCCAGCAATCCCACCCAGATAACTGTTCCGTATTTTGACATGGAACAAAGGTAAGCATCTTCAAGATACCGCGCCACACCAAAGCGAGTAAAATCACAACGGGCAGTAATACTGATGATTGCATTTTTCTCAAAAAGACAGTGGCGCGGTATCTTGAAGATGCTTACCTTTACATATGCGCAAATTCTTAATAATCCCACTGATCCTGACCTTTCTGGGCTGCTCCGGTCCCGAGCCCGGGGTGAGTCTGCAGCTGGCCCGGGAACGCAAAGAGGCCATATCCGGACTCGGGTACGAGCTTTTTTTCAATCTGCCGGAGGATCCGAAGGCTCCCATCCGGGCGACACAGACCATCCGTTTCAATCTGGAAACGCCTCGGCAAATCATTCTGGATTTCAAGGAAGATCCTGCCTTTGTCACATTGGTGCAGGTGAACGGCCGGACGGCACAATACCGTTTTACGAATGAACATATTGTCCTGCCCCGCAGGTATTTCAATAAGGATAACAACATCATAGCCGTTGATTTCCGCGCCGGCGAACAATCCTTAAACCGGAACGAAGAATTCCTGTACACGCTGCTGGTCCCGGACAGGGCCCGGACGTTGTTTCCCTGTTTTGACCAGCCCAACCTGAAAGCGGCCTACACCCTGACCCTGGAGGTCCCCGAACACTGGGTGGCCGTGTCCAATACAGCCCCCGAGGAATCCGGCACACCACCTGCAGCATCTCCCGCTGTTCCGAACGTGAGCAATCTTGCTCCTGCCGTGTCCAATACAGCCCCGAATGAAACATCCCTTGAGAACAAGCGCAAAACCATCCGGTTCGGGACCACCGAGCCCCTGAGCACTTACCTGTTCTCTTTTGTGGCCGGAGAATTCCAACAGGAGACACAGACCCGTAACGGGCGCAGTATATCGCTGTACCACAGGGAAACCGATCCGCTGAAGATCGCCCAGACCGGGATCATCTTTGACCAGGTATACGCCTCGCTGGAATGGCTGGAGGAATACACCGGGATCCCCTACCCGTTTGCCAAATACGACTTCATTATCCTGCCCGGGTTCCAGTACGGGGGCATGGAACATACCGGCGCCACCTTGTACAACGACCGTCGCATGTTTCTGGGGGAACACCCCACCACCGGGGAGCAACTAAGCCGCATGTCCCTGATAGCCCACGAAACGGCACACATGTGGTTTGGGGATTACGTGACCATGGATTGGTTTGACGATGTCTGGACCAAAGAAGTGTTTGCCAATTATTTTGCCTCCCAAATGATCCGTCCGCAGTTTCCCGATATCAACCACCACCTGAACGACCTGCGCGCTTTTTACGCTACTGCTTACGCCGTGGACCGGACCGACGGTACCAACGCCATCAAGCAACCCCTGGACAACCTGGCCAAAGCCGGCCTGATCTACGGGAATATCATCTACGACAAAGCCCCCGTAGTAATGAACATGCTGGTTGAACGGATGGGTCCTGAAGCCTTCCGCAAAGGCATCCGTACCTATTTGAAGCAATTCGCTTACGGAAACGCCACCTGGGAAGATTTGATCTCCATACTGGACGGGGAAACGTCGGAAGACCTGGAAAGCTGGAGCCGGGTGTGGATCCACAGCCGGGGAATGCCACATATACACGCCCGTATTTCAAACGATTCATTGGTGGTTACGCAAACCGATCCGCTGGGCCGGGACCTCCTGTGGCCGCAAAAAGTCACCTTCCTCCTGACCACCGGGGAGCAGGACCCGGACCTGAACCTGGGCCGGGATCAGGATCTGAAGCTTGACTGGGAGCAGGAGCAGGACCCGGACCTGAACCTGGTCCGGGATCAGGATCTGAAGCTTGACTGGGAGCATAACCTGAACCTGAAGCAGAACCGGAGCGGGGAGCAGAACCGAACCCTTACTCTTGATCTGGAACTTGCCGAGGCAAAGGCTCCCGTTCCCCCAGGCATGAAATACATCCTGCCCAATACAGACGGCCTGGCTTACGGCATGTTCCTGCCCGACAGCCTGAGTATGGAGTACATGTTGCAGAACCTGGCCCGGTTTGAGGCGGAAGAGACCCGGCTTTCCCTATTGATGACCTTGTACGAGAACATGTTGGCAGGAAATCTTTCCGGCGATGCTTTTATACACGCCCTGATCCGTTACCTTCCTGCCGAAACCAACAACCTGGTGCGAAATTCCGCCCTATCATACCTGGCGGATGCCACCCTGCGTTACACCACCGGAGAAAACGTTCGCACAGAAGCCTTTTTACTTGAAACCGCCGCCAACACCAAAGAAGACAAAGAATACCGCCTGCTGGCCTACCGCACCCTGACCGGGCTCTTTACCGATTCCCTGATCACAAAGCAACTCTTTGAGCAATGGGATAGCGGCAAATCATTCGACGGACTTCCTTTCGCAGAAACGGAAATGACCTCACTCGCTTACCAGCTGATGATCCGCATACCTGAAAAAGCATCCTATATACGGGAAAAACAACTGGAACGCATCACCAACCCCGACCGCCGGAAAGCGTTTGCTTTCATAGTACAAGCCGTGGATCCGGACCCTGTTGCCAGGGACGCCTTTTTCCAATCGCTCCTGGAAGTTGAAAACCGGAGCACCGAGCCCTGGGTCATCTCGGCCCTGGGTTTCCTGAACCATTTCCTGAGGCAGGAACATGCCCTGAAATACATTCATCCGGCACTTGCCGGGTTGGAGGAAGTGCAACAGACCGGGGACATCTTTTTCCCCACCGCCTGGATCTCGGCCTGCCTGGGTGGGCACAACTCCCGCGCCGCCGCCGACATCGTTTCTGCATTCCTGCGGGAACACCCCGATTACGAGCCGCTGCTGAAAAACAAGATCCTGCAGGCGGCCGATAATCTCCGGGATTCCGTATCTTTGTCCCCATGAAAAAGCACATCATCACTTCAATATTCCTGGCCCTTTGTTGTATGGCAAACCTGCCGGGAGCAAACGCACAGAACATTCCGGTGATTCCTCAGGATCCGGAGATCGAAAAACAAATTGACAAGATCCTTTCCAAAATGACGCTGACCGAAAAGGTCGGGCAAATGACGCAGCTGGATATCAACCTGTTGCTGCCCAACATGCAAGGCCAATTGATGAAATTGATCTCACTTTCCCAGGAAGACCTTGAAGCGTTGATCAAGGAACACGGACTGGAAAGTGAATACGATGCGGTCGACCTGGCCAATAAGGACAAAATAAGGCAGAACGGATTCAAATTCTACCAACTTCAGCAACAGATACAAATGAAGAAAGGTGTTGAATTTGATCCGGCCATCATGGACTCTGTTTTTGTCAAATACAAAGTCGGATCTATACTCAATACGCCTTATACAACAGCCCAGAGCGTCAAGCAATGGAATCACATCATGAAGACCATCCAGGAAAAGTCCCTGGATGCCATTGGGATTCCTTGTTTATATGGAATAGACCAGATCCACGGATCTACCTACATCTCGGATGGCACGCTGTTCCCCCAAGGGGTCAATATGGCAGCTACCTTCAACCGGGATCTGGCCCGCCGTACGGGCGAAGTAACCGCATATGA
>Ga0209510_1005422_pt1 | contig 10692 bp, 10 predicted proteins | sample BiotimSIPDNA_FD_185749 | JGI IMG/M metagenome (GOLD analysis project Ga0209510, IMG submission 185749) | Anaerobic biogas reactor microbial communites from Washington, USA - Biogas_R1 time_0 SIP DNA (SPAdes) (version 2) | ecosystem: Engineered > Bioreactor > Anaerobic > Unclassified | place...
TCTGGCTGAACGGCAGTGGTTGCGAGGCCCACAGCGGTCTCTACCTGATCGACAGTGAGAGAGCTCGCAGTAATTCGAGGAGTCGGAACTACAGAACCATAGGCAACGGTTGGCGGAGTAAATTCGCTCAAACGTATTGAGTCCTCACCGGTCTTGATTACTACATCATCTAATTTAAGATATGCTCCAGCATCGCCGACAATATATATACAGTTTGACAGTCCAGAAATATCTTTCGGCCAACTAAATGACGAGTCAACTCCTGTGGATTTATGAAACAATAACCCGTTACGGTAAACCGTGAATGTGTTTTCGCTCGCGTCGAAATTAAATGACATATGAAAAAACTCATTCAATGCCCATGTTTTGCCGTGAGATATACCACTTGAACCAATCACGGTAATATAAGTTTCACTTAAATTAAAAACTACATCATCATCGCATTTTAAGAGCACAGTAAATTTACTTTTTACAAAGCTCATCCAAAGTTCTATAGAAAAATCTGTGTCCTGATTAATGGTTGGGAAATTGTTTTGAGGATTAATTTGGAGTGTTTGTTGGTAGCCAAAATTGAGCGCAGAGCCAAACTTGCCGGGCGTATAGGTTTTCGACCCTATGTTAATCGACGGAGTAGTGGGCGCAACGGCATTGTTTTTGTTCCCATCAAAGTGCCAAACCCCAACCGCCGATCCAAACGCGGTCGGGACGCTGAGTTTTGAAAGATAACCATCCACCACCTGCGGAACATTTGCAACCAGCACTCCGCCCTCGTCTGAATCCCACGCCGTCAGATTGTCTTCGGATGACAGAACGAAATCCGTTGCGTTGCTGTAGGCCGCTGTTCCAAGGTCGTCAGGCTGTACCGCAGAGACCGCAAGCGCGCCCTGCGCTGCTGTCGCGAAATCCGTTGAGTTGCTGTATGCGGCGGTTCCGAGGTCTTCCGGCTGCACCGCCGAGTTCCACGTATTAGTTCTGGCCTCAAGAGCGGAAATGTTGTTCGTCAGTGCAGAGCTGGCAAAGTCGTTGGTTTCCGCATAGGCCATTGACCCGAGGTCTTCCGGCTGCACCGCCGAGTTCCACGTATTAGTTCTGGCCTCAAGAGCGGAAATGTTGTTCGTCAGTGCAGAGCTGGCAAAGTCGTTGGTTTCCGCATAGGCCATTGACCCGAGGTCTTCCGGTCGAACGGTCGAATTAATATAATTTGTGTATGCAACAAAGTCGGTAATACGTAAAAGCGTAAACGTCAGTCCGTTAAGTATATTGTTTACATCTTCATCGCTTGCAGGAGAGTAGGTCACATTCATGCTTCCTTCTGCAAAAATGTACTTATAATTTCCGCTTGAATAAGTTCCTTCAAGCGCAATGTAATAATCGTTGTGCGGCTCAAACCAATAATTTGTTGTTCCATTAACTAAAACTTTATTATTGGTTACTGATATATAATCCGATCCTGTGAAAGTGTATAAAACATCTGCGTTCTTGTCATATCCGTATTTAAGCGCAAAGTCCCACCCGCTTAAATCAACGGCGGACCCGTTATCCGTAATCGTAAATTCATAGAAAGGTGTTGTCCCATAATATTCTCTATCAACGGAAAACTGTCTGTTTTCATCTTGGACATCAATTGTTATGTCTGTATATGGAAAAAATTGTGCATAAACAGAGCACGATATAAAAGCCACACAAAATATTAGTTTTTTAATCAGTTTCATTATTTATGCACCATTGAATTTAGGGGCCGTATTTCAGGCCCCGTTTTGAATTAATCTTTACTCAAGCGTTGCGCCGATAATCCCCGTAGTCGCAGTAGTTGCCCGCGTAGCGCGGATCATTACGGCCTTGTTCCCAACCGGAATGTCAACCATAACAGGAAGATCGACGGATGTTGTGTTGTTAGTATAAGCATATACTTCAGGAAGAAGCTTCTGCCAAGCAAGCGTTCCATCAAGATAAACACCCAATGTAACGTTTCCGGTTCCAGCAGGATTTCCATACACGCTTCCAACTTTGAGCTGTGAACTTCGGATTCCGCCGGCATTAACATCCGGTACATACACAGAATAGAACAGACAAGCCGATGTATCCCAAGGAATTTCAAGCCATCCTGTAGCATCGCTCGTATACGAACCCGTCAACAGTTCTCCGTCAGTACTGTCTGTTCCAAGCGAACAATCCGTATCAACAACAAGAACAGCGGTTCCAGCCGAATTTGTAGCTGCCGCAATAGCTGCCGCAAACTCAGCAACCGTGTCAATCGTCCCAGAACCATCAATAGTGGTCGATGTTCCAGCAATGGAAACGGAGTTTGTTGCATCTGCTCCACCTCCATAAATCGAGATCGTTGTGGAATAAGACCCACAATACACTCGAATTGCAGGACTCGAATCATAGGGTTCATACACAATGCTTGCCGCATGTGATGCAAACAGCAGACCAAAGGTCGCCATAAATGTTACCAAATATTTCTTCATTTTTTCTCCTTAATATAGTTTTGTTTTTGTAATTGACAATGGCTATGAATTAACTTGTCTTTTTCATTGCAGCCGCCAGTTTTGCTTTAACTTCTGCAAGTTCAGCATCCTTAGCACTCAGCTCGGCTTCAAGGTCATCTGCTTTTGATTTTGCTCTTGCCGCAACTTCTGCATCTGTCTTTGGGCGAACCTTGTCCATTTCTTTGAATGCAGCTTCCTGCGAATTAAACGGACCAATCATTACAGGGGCAGCTCCTTCACGGTTGTTGTTTTTCATATAATTCAACAATGCAGTTTTACGGGTTTCGTATTCTGCATGTGATTTATCAATAACAAACAGCCCATATCCGCTTGGGCGGAGAATGTCGGTTCTTGGAGCCTCAACCTGCACTCCATTTTCAACTCGCGCAACCCTCTGTGATGCAATAATCTCAAGGTTCATCACTGGTTCTCCAACATTCGGAACCAATACAAAGAACTCTTTTCCTTCTGTGTTTTTTTCATTTGCCATTGTCGCTTACTCCTGTTTTTGTTAGATGTTTTTAATTCTGCGGGACAGTTCAACATTCATCATTCTGATACCACGAGTACCAGTATAAAGGTCTTCAATGTTGTGAACATCGCGTTTTGCTTGAACATTTGTCATGTGAACAAGCGGCTTTCCTCGCAACTGAATCTGCTGAATCTTATCTTTCTGTAAGCACACAGCTTCTCCTGCCATGCCGTTTTCTGCCGAAAACAGTGGTTCATGTACAACAGGAAGATCGCCATACGGCGTAATCAGTGTACGAACGGTAACACCCCAAGACTTGCTGTTTCCCGTATCTTCTCTCAGTGCATTCATGGGCATTGCACAAATTGATTCAAATGCGTTCTGCCCTGCAAGGAATACTTTCTGAGAAAGACTTTGCCCATAAATGGTACACGGTCGAAGTGCGGCTCCAATCGTCTGAAGCGTAAGACCACCCTGAATTGCGCTTGCATCCGTTACCTGACTTGCAAGATATTCAAAAATACCAGTCATCGTATGTCTTCGCTTACCAGAAGCAGAAACAATTTCTCTACCGCCAAGGGAGGTATAATAGGCCAAGCAAAGACGCTTGAGCTGTTCCTTCATTTTATCTTTGCGCTGTGCAACAATTTCCTTGTCACCATAAACTTCTTCTGCATCCATGATGTCAGTAATTTTTATGGTTTCATCGGTCTGGAATACGTATGTGGTTTTCGTAACCTCATCATTCGCAAACGCGGGAGGGATATCTTCGCCTTCTGCATGGGATTCAGGACCGATAAGCAGAACATCTCCGCTGACAAGTGCATAGGTAATACCGCCAGCCCCTGTTTTACCTCGAACCTTAACCTTACCAGCAACGGCGGTTCCGCCGATTTCTTCATCAACAAAGAACATGTCACCAGTGCGCGGAGCCATGATCTGTTGGTCAAGGTGGTATGCAGTGGGGTTTGCAACCGGAATGCTTGTTGCTGCAATAGCCGCACCAGCGGCACCTACTGTATCGCTCATGATTGCAAGTTGCCGTTCGCGCCACTTGGTTTCCATTCGTCCTACAGATTTAATCCCTCCACCAAGCTGACGCATAAGAACGTCAAGCACTGCATCTGTAGGTTCCAGACGAGAAGCAAATGCTTCCATCGAAATTACTTTTGTATCCTGATTGCCATTATCGGACCGGGTCGATCCCGTACTTTTCAAAGTCATTTTTATTTCTCCTTAATGTGGTTGTGCGCTCAACCAAACCGAGACTTGCCAATAGAGTCTAGGAAGCTGTCAGCACCACCAGAGTGCCTTACTGCTCCTTCATCCGACGCTTGTGACTTGCTCTTCCTTTGGTTCTCCTGCGCTTTTTTTTCAGCTGCTGATTTTGCAGCTTCTGCTCTTTTGATAAGTGCTTGCCGCGTTGCATTGATATAACTATTAACAAGTGCTGCTACAGTTTCCGGGGCTTGTGCGAAGGCTTCTCGCAAAGCTTGCGGTTGTGCAGAGTTGTTAATGTAGTTCTCAATTAACTTGCGATTTGTCGCAATGTTTTCATGTTTCTGCATATCCAACTCATCCTTGGCGTTAGCGAGATAGTCGAATACAGAATCAATCTTTTCTTGCGATATCGTAGGAGCTTCCTTATCACGAGTCGGTTCAGCTCGTACCAACTTCGCTTTTGCATTTTCGGCAACGCTGCTAAGCAACTTGTCGAATACTTTTTGAATTTCTGAAACGTCTCCAGATTCAAGTGCGTCAATATCTGCAACACTTAATTTATTCAAATCAATTTTTTCCGGCTCGTATGGTTTGCCGTCTTTGCTGTATTTTTCGGTGGGGATAAGATCTAGCTTATCTCCTTTAATGACCAGCTTCAGTCCTTGTTCTGCAAGTGCTGCATCAATGGTTTTGCGTTCCGTGCTTAGACGCTTTGCTTCTTTACTGGACGCACCATAATCTCGCTCCAGTCTTTCAAGTTTAGATTTTTGGCTTTCTTCTGCAACAAGCGCCTTTTCAAGTTCTTCTTCAGAAACCCCTACATTTTCTTCTTCTACGGATTTCTCTTCAGCCGACGCTTTTTCCTCTGGCTTCTCTTCTTCTGTGCTGATCTCTTCTTTCTCTGCTGAACCATCATTATCTGCACTTACGTCAAACATTTCATCCAATGCGTCTTTATCGTTAATCGTTTCTTCCGTCATCTTCTTACTCCTTTAATTTGTCCAGTTTCGTTTTGGTTTCAAAAAGTTCGCGTTTCTTTCTTTCCAGTTCAATCAGCGATTGGTTGATTTTTTCTACAAGCTCATCTTTGACCATGCACAGCTTACAGGCTTCTTCATATTGTCCTCTAATCGACCAATATTGTTCTTTGTCTTCTGGAGATATCTTCATCCCAGCCTCAGCCAAATAACGCTTCCTTGGTTCTGCAAGCTTTTTTATTCCAACGTCCCAGTTATATCTTTCAAACAAATCAAGATGTGCTTCGTCGTATTCAAGCTCTTGTTCTTTCAGCTTAATTTCATTCTCTATGTTAATGCATTTATCATAGAGCAATCGCTGTCTTTCATCTTGTCTGTCAAAAATAAACGCCATTACAGAACCCTAATTCCTTCTCTTCGCTGTTCTTGTGCTTGCGGAGAATTTTCACGTTGTCTTGATCTAATTCCTTGTGTTATATCCATCGCCGAGGCAGCCCCGCCAATCCCCCCTTGTGAAGCAGGCGGACTAACCTGAGAAGCGACGGGCGGGGGAGCTGGCGGGACGAAGATTTTGTCTGGGTTTGTGACAATGTTGTGTGTTTTTGCAATGTCGTTATTAAGCTCAAACATGTCAACCCCTGGATTGTTGTTCCAGTATGGATATAGGGCCAAAAGCTTAGTAAACGATTCTTTCTTTTCAGACATGAATTTTGTTCCGTGCATGACAACAGTAAATTTGTCTGTGATATCCAGTGGACTTACTCGTTGCCATGCCGTCGCACCGCTCGATTCTTTTACACGTACTCGCTGTGGAGTTGTAATATGAATATCGCCAAGTTTTAAAAGCAGGGTTATTTCTTCGCGGAATCCGGTTTCTTCAAGTATTGCAGCTTCCATTGCAGGTCTTGCTTTTAGTTGACCTTCAATGGCTCCGATTCCGTATGCTGTTCTGTTGCCAACTACATTTCCATAGCTTCCAGATGGTTCTAATTCTCCAGAAATATTTTGAAGAAATGCCTTCATTCGGTCTTCATCCATGAATGTCTGTTGGGTTACTTCCGGTCTGCGGTCGTAGTAAATTGCATCGCGAGGGTTTGTTATACTTGTCGGAAATCTATTTACAGAATATGGACGAGGAATAAAATCGTCTTCGCTTTTTCCTCTCCAAATATCGTCACGAATCCATACGGTCGGGAACATAACGCCAATCATATGATCCATGCGATAATTGTAATTCATTATCATTGCCATAACCAAATCTTCAACCATCTCTATCTGAGATATACCATAGAAGTTTTTCAGGTCAGGCGTGATGCAGTATTTCACAACGGGGATAATGCCCTCTCCAAGCGGAGGTTCACCATCATAAATAACATAAGCATCTTCTGCAACAATGACGTGACGGTCTCGAAGGTACCAATGAACAACGCGACGCTTTTTCATCCCGTCAGGAAGAGAAGCGTTTTTAAGGTATTGAGAACCATACCCGTCGTAGCTCATTCCATTGATTTGCTTAAACTGGTCTTTGTAGTTGTCTTCTTCGTACCGAACTCCTGCGTCCCTATTACCAAGAAGCTTGTCGATTTGTTCTGAGTTCCACCCTTCGTCGTCGGAATCCTTCATCGACTTAATTGTGTCTTCTCGCATCCAATCAATCACAAACATCCAATCCACCGCATCGTCTCTGTGGTGGTCAGAAGGATTGATTAGGCTTCCGTTTGGAGAAGGAAGAACGTTGAAAAAGCAAAGGTCTTTGCTTGAAATAATTGGGACTTGCTGGCCGTCACGCTCAACATAGCGTACATAGGGCATTCTGAATCCGGTTCCGCCGATGAGGGTGGAGGTAATGGTCGCCTCGGCATCCGACCGGATTTTTATTTTTTCGTCCAACAGGTCCCGAAGCCATGTCTGAGTCGGCTCAACCATTAAATCATATTCTGGAGAGTCGGCCTTTAATGTTACATACTCAGGATTCGAAAATACGTTTTCGAAAATCTGCGGCTTACGCTGCTGTACAATGGAGTGGAAAATGTTTAACCAAATTCCAGATATTGTTGAATCAAGTATGGCGGGTTTTATCCCTCGCCAAAATCCATAAAAACGAAGGTATGCGTCCCACTGCGGAAGGCAATAATCAATGCTAGACTTAAATGAATCACTAAATTGCTCTAGTGTTTTTTTTGTGTCTTGCTTAGTTTTTTTGTTGATTTTGGCCATGACGTGGGCGCATACCTCGTTTAATTGTTATATTTATAACACAAAACGGTTAGCCACGTCAACATTGACACAAACAAAAATATAATTGTAATAATTTAAATATATATGCGTATAGAATGTTATTAAGTATTCTATTATTTTCCTACGCGCAACGAGTGCCGATTCATATCCATCTTAACTATATCTCTGAATCTAGACATATCCTTCATCCCATTAAATCCAGTTCCTTGTGCCGACTTTCTCATTGCCTCTTTTTCAAATTGTGTTAGTCCACCTGCGTCAGCATCCTCTTGTTTGCTTTGCTTTATAATATCAAGCGTGCTCCAGTCAAAGTCGTAAAATAGATAAATCAACGTATCCAAATCGTCAGGACTGCTGTGTTCTCTTTTTCGGTGCTCTTTTTTTGACTCTGTTTTAATTTTCAGCCCTGACTCCATTTCAACAAACCGACGAGATCTCATTTGTTTTAACAGAGCATCATTCCACGGAAGCCTAAGAACTCCGGCTGTCAACAGCTCTTTTAACAGGAAATGTGTTTCAGTATATTTATCCCGATACTCAAACTTGAACTTCGGTCCAACATTTGCCTGTGCTCGTTTTATTCCAGAATAACCAAGGCGCGTTTCCATATAGTTTGCCACCTCAGCGCCAATACCACCACCATCAATGATGAAGTCCCAAGGTGGAATATTTAATGTTTCAAGTCTGGCAACAAGATGTTCAGCATGTTCTATCCCAGTCATTCCAACCAGTGCCTTTTCTGCGTACACCACATCTGTTCCAATCCGAACCATCAACGGCTGTGCATCTCCACCGCCAGACGTATCACTTGCAGCAGCCACATCTTTACCGATGGGATTGTTTTTGCCGCTCATTGCAACTCGCATCCTATTAATGTCTTCGTCTGTGTAGATAAGCGAATAGTCTTCTGCTCTTTGAAACTTACCAAACAGCATGGATTGAATAAATGCACTATGAAGTCCATACTTTTTGATTAGTGCTTTTCGTTCAATTAACTTATCTTCTGTTTGAAGATGCGGACAATCGTCCCAAATTATTTCCCTTCGATACGTATACATGCAAGTACCATTTCGATACTCATCAAGGTAGCTGTGCTCAGGATCTACATCGTATCTTTTTTCGTATGGCCGTATCATTATTTTACCTCCCGTAAAGTATCGGGATCAATTCCTTCATAAAACCACCCAGCCATTTTTCCGGGAGTGCTTACAGCCAACAGAAAATCAGGGTCAATTCTACGGATTGCCTCATGTACACCGTCTGGAACACTCTTTGCTTCATCCACGATATACACACACGGACAATATCTTTTTGTTTCAGCATCCGGTCCATCAACCCATTTGCCATGAAATCCTTCTGCTGTCAACGCATCAGAGCAAACATAACCCAACCACGTACTACCGTTTGGAGCAATTACTTTTAGCTCACTTCCTGTTTTGATTTTCCATCCAGCTTTTTTCCATTCCTTCCGCTCAACAAGCGGCCTTAGTTGTTGCTCAAACAACTGCTCTTTAACCTGCCTATCACTACCGCTTGTAGAATAGACCCAACATCCCGGAAATGCACACATGCATGACAACCCAAAAATTGGAATCAAGGAAGACGTTTTCCCTCCTTCATTCGGAAACGACCCAATCACACGACTATGCGGAATTGCCGCAGCGCACAAAAAATCGTACTGCCAATCATACAAAGGATATGGGAAAAATTTGTGTGCCATGTCTACAGGATGCGTTCCGGGTGCCCACCGCAATGCTTCTCGAATGCTGCCTGTTTTTGATAACCCGTTACTCATTTTCCATTAACTCCTGAAATTTTCCCATATACGGCTCCAGCTTTTTCATCATCAATACAATCTGATTTAATGCCTCGCTTTTTCCCCCTCTTCCTCCTTTGGTTTCAAACAGCTTGCCCTTTTCATCAATGTAGGACATGGCCTCGGGTTCCATCATGTACAAGCATTGCTTCCGTTTCTGTCCTTCTGGTTTGACGTTCATTGTTTAGCACCATTTTGTTTTTTAAAAAAGAAGATCGTCGTCTTCGTTGTCTACTGCGGGTTCATCATTTACAATCCCTCCGCCTTCACCCTTGTATTTTACCGCAACGCTATAACACAACAGCGTATTATAATACCTTCCGTTGTGTTCTCGACCACGAATATCAAAAGTAACCATCACCCTGTCCCCAACGTCAATTTCTTTAAGCAACGCTATCTTATCAGTGTGGCACTCCAACGCAATATCCTGTGGATACTTCGGATTCTTGTCGTCTGTTATGACAAACTCCTGCTTACAGAATCCATTGCTTCCAAGCGTCTGCACTTCGTTCTTTACTTTTACTATTCCCTCTAGGCTGTGTGGCATGTCATCGTCCGCCTTTCTTTTGTTGTGTCCGAAATATATATGATATCAACGAGCGGTGTCAACATATATGCGTTATGAATTTCTAACTACCGATACCAACGGTTAAATGCAAATTGCGTAGATGCAGCCCCAACAAACATCCCTCCAAACATTATTATTTCTAACCGTTCCATTTCATTCTCCTCTGGTTTATTCGGGCACTGTAAGGCAGGGTGTAATAGGATGTCAATGCATATGCGTTATGAAAATGGGATTATTTTCGGGAGACTATATCTATGTCATAAAGGGGGGTCGATTCCCCTCCTACCCCCGTGTGTATACTGCGTCTCAATATATACAAGGCGGGCGTTTGCATTTGCGCCAAGCGCGAATGTATATCAAGGCTAGAACCGTATGCATTGCGGAAACCTATGTACCATTGTAGCACAATAAGCGCATGCTATCGCCGCTCAATAAGTGCTGAATATCACAAAACCCCTGTAAACATTGGGTAAAGTGAACGATTTGGCACTAGACATTACTTATATTATGCGACGTAGTACGTGATTGCGTACGTGTTTTGGTGGTGTTGGATCACGACGTGAGCGGCATTATACGAACGCTCTTGAGCATATCCGAGAGCCGCTGTTGCATCCAATCAATCCCCCCGGCCTGTTGTACTATCTCGGGCCCGGAAAGCCCAGCAAACCGCGTTATGTGCTCCAAATAGGCCGAAGGATCGATAACACCATCAGATTGTTCCGTGAACAGCTCGGGGACTAGTTCGCGGATTGTTTTGGTTAGGCTCGAAACCTCGGCACCTTTGACTTGATCATCACGCAGCGCGTCGGTGATTATGCCTATAAGCTCCGACCGGGTTAGAGGGCGGTCCGGCCGCGCGCGCGATGCGTCCGCCGTGTTGGTTTGCCGGAGCCCTGCACGGCGTAAAC
>Ga0209510_1005424_pt1 | contig 10688 bp, 10 predicted proteins | sample BiotimSIPDNA_FD_185749 | JGI IMG/M metagenome (GOLD analysis project Ga0209510, IMG submission 185749) | Anaerobic biogas reactor microbial communites from Washington, USA - Biogas_R1 time_0 SIP DNA (SPAdes) (version 2) | ecosystem: Engineered > Bioreactor > Anaerobic > Unclassified | place...
AATAAAATTAATACCCCTGATCCGATTAAGGTAGATGAATCATTAGCAAATATATTAATGTCAAAGGGACTTATTGATGTTTCACAAAAATTATATTTCGCCGTTACTTCAAAAATATTTTATAAAGAACTTTTAAAAAGTCCTAGAATCACTCTAAAGCCGAAATCAATTATAAAAAATATTTTTTTTACTGGAACTGCGATAATAATTAAAAAATGGGTTGAAAGACAGATTATATCTAATAATATTGATATCTCCAAAACAATATTTTACACATATTGGCTTGATGAAATTACAATGGGTCTTTGTCTTGCAAAAGTGAGATATCCCGAAATAATCGTCGTCTCAAGAGCACATAGGGGAGATCTTTATGAGGAATTCCATACTCATTCATACATCCCATATAGGCCGAAAATTTTTAACTATCTTAACAAGGTTTTTTTAGATTCAGAAAAAGGAAAAGATTATCTTATTTGTCGATATCCTTTTTTTCGCTCGAAATTCATCAAATCTCTTATGGGTGTAGATAAGCAACAGTTTATTACTCACTCTTCGAGTGACGGTATTTTTAGAATTGTCTCTTGTTCTAATCTTGTTCCGGTAAAAAGAATTGATTTATTAATAAAGGGGCTTGAAAAATTAGGAAAATTAAGAAGCGATCAGTTATTTTATTGGACACATATTGGTGATGGGCCATTAAGATTTGAATTGGAGGATTTTGCAAAATTGAGGTTACCTCAAAATATTAAATTTGAATTTTTAGGTTTTTTAATCAATGAGAAGTTATTATTATACTATAAGAATAACAACATCGATGTTTTCGTAAATGTTAGTTCTTCAGAAGGAACACCTGTATCCATCATGGAAGCACAAAGTTGTAGTATTCCGGTGATCGCGACAGCCGTTGGCGGGAATCAAGAAATTGTAACTAACGACAATGGAGTATTATTAAGTGAAAATCCTATGCCTGATGAAATTGCCAATGCAATTTTTATTTTATCAAACAATAGTTATCTTTTAAAAGACAAGAAAAAAAAGAGTTACGAAAATTGGAATAAATATTATAATTCAGAAGAAAACTACCAATTATTTGTTAAGAAATTAATAAGTGTGTTGAAACAACAAAATCTCCCTCTGGAAGACAGTGTCCAAAAATCGGGTGAAAATTGAAAAACTGGATCAAAATTATTCTCATCGTTTCAAAAAATTTTCATCTAAAATTTTTAGCGTTCACATTGGAAAAAAATAGTGTAAAAATCTAGAACATTTCATATTGCTAGATTAAATTTCCAATACATAACGACACCATCCCCCACAAAACCATTTTTTCCTCAATACTACTTTTAAATAGGATTTCCTAAAATTCTCAACGGAATAATCAACTCAAGTAGGGTGATTTGAGGTGTAACTTTCTCAGTTCCCTTTTTTATCAAATAATGAGATGTTCTTTCAATCGCATAGCTTTTTATCGACCTTTCAGCTCCTTCTATGGTTTTCATTTGCTTTTTAAGAATTGGGTTAGTGGTAACAGAAAAATAACCTTCTATCGCATTGTTTGTAGCTGGTGCATCAGGAATGGATCTATATGCGAGGAAATTCAGTATTGAGTCATCAATCATATCAATACGCTTCTGGATATTAACTGGTAATTCATCGTATTCCTCAGCAACCTGTAACATTTTATAATAAGCTTCGACAGGGTCTCGCAATTTTTTAGAATCATTATTTCGGGAATTGAAAAAGTAAGCATATAATTCTTCTTTTTGAATTTTGATCCAACATTTTAATTCTTTTTTATCCAGCTCGTTAAGTTTTTTTTCTTCGTGTACCTTTTTCTCTATTTGAAGTACTTCCATCTCATAATCGTAAAAAATATTCATCAATTTGTATTGCAATAAAAATTCAGAAAGTGAAGAGGATTTAGAGAATTCTTTGCAGATCAACTGGTAAAGATGAAATATACAGTACTGGTGAATCAATTTTTCTCCAAAGAGAGATTTCAAGATTTCTTTATATCCGGGTTTTAAATCTGTCACGACGAATATTTTTTCATATGGCGCAGGATTAAAACTCGATTTCAAAAAGTCACGAATAATTTCATTGGTGAGATTTTTAACAACCTTTTCGGCAATCGGGATTTTAGTTTTGTAATTTAAGAGGGTTAGTCTATATCTCCATTTTCCAGCGATTTTTAGATATTCCTCATCAAAATTGAGAATTGCGATTTTACCTTGAGGGATTGATGGAGTAGATTCTGTTAATTCGACAATTTCTGAAAATTTTGAAAACATCGTTGATTTTTTAAATGGAAGAATAAAGCCAGATATTTGAGCCATACGTCTATATGAGTCACCACCATTTTTGAGGCACATCAATAATTTGCCCATTACCTCCGTAATTAGGCCGTTTTGTTCCTTCCAAAAGCTAACATCAGTATGATGGATAGTATTACAAATAGGACACAGATATTTTCCAACTTTTATCGAGCCGATGTGACGCTTTGTGATAATATTATAACCATTTTGATTCATGATCGATCCACAATCAATACATTTTGGGTTTTCTGTATAACGCAAAACACCATTTTCTGAATACTCATAGGAATTGGATAATCCATGAAACAATGTTTTAAGTGGTTGAAAAAGTCCAAAATTTTGTAATGTGGAAAGTATTGAAATCATATTTATATATTTATATTTAATGCTATAATTTTCTTATTTATATTAAATAGAAAAAGTAGGATTTCTTAGTGAATCACCTGATTTTTGGACACTGTCTCTGGAAACGTGTTAATCAATTTTATGTGACGAAAAATTTAGTAGTTTGCTAAATCAGTTAAATAAGGAGAAGAGAGTAATCATTTCTCCCTATTCAATTTCATCTGTTATTCGTTTAGTATTTCCTTCTTTTCATCATCATCAGGGTAATTTATTAAAACCGTTTTTTTCTTCCCAAAAAAAACAAATATACTACCCGCTGCAGCCGCATCTGCACCGGCATCGAGTGCTTCTTTCAAATCAGAATAATTTCCTGCCCCTCCAAGTGCAATAACCGGGATATTTACTGTTGATGAAATTTGATTAATTACTTGATAATCATACCCTGAATACGTACCATCCTTGTCAATACAGTGTATTAAAATTTCTCCGGCCCCTGATTGTTCCATCAACTCTGCACAATGCGATGGAGTCATTCCTGTGGAGCATAATCCCCCATGTGTATACACAACCGGACCTGATTCAGTATAGCGATAATCAATGGAAACAACAATACTTTGTCTTCCAAATTTCAATGCAGCTTCGGTAATAAATGATGGATCGTGAATTCCAAAGGATGAGATACATACTTTTTCAATACCCATAAAAAAAATTTGCCTGATCTCATCAATAGATCGAATTCCACCTCCGAATGTTAGTGGCATCCAACTCTCTTCAGAAATCTTACCTATCAATTCATAAGGAAATCTGTGGTCAGAACCGTTGTATATTTTTTTTGAAGCATCTATATCTAAAATAATAAGTTCATCCGCTTCATAATCATTAAATATTTTTATGGCATAAATCGGTTCAGATATCTGTTTAGGTTCAGAAAAGCCGATTGTTTTTACAAGATGGTGATTACTTAATAATAGACAGGGAATAATCCTTTTTCGTAACATATTACATCCGAATAAAATTTTCGAGGACTTTTCTGCCTGCCTGATGGCTCCTTTCCGGATGGAATTGTACGCCATATAAATTACCAATAACAAAACCGGATGGAAATGGAATACTATGCTCAGTTATAGTCTGAAATACATCGTCATCTTTTAATTCAACATAATATGAATGAGCAAAATAAAATCGCTCTCCTGATTTTATTCCATATAATAATGGGTTTTCTGTAGAATAGTGTACTTCATTCCAACCCATATGAGGTATATGAAACCCGGTTTGTTCTGGTAATTTTTTGGTGACTGCATTAATCAGGCCTAAACCCTCACACGATCCTTCTTCACTCTTTTTTGTGAATAGTTGCATTCCCAGACATATTCCTAATACTGGAATTTTTTTAGTAGCAACAACAGTCGTTAAACTATCTACAAGATCTAGTTCATTGAGTGTCTCCATTCCAGATTGAAAGGAACCCACACCAGGCAGAATAACCTTATTACACATCTTTAACGTTGTACAATCGATGACGCGAAGGCATTCTCCTCCTAACTGTTCGCATTTTGCAAAAACAGAACGGAAATTTCCAATTCCTAAATCAATAACCCCGATCATTTCAGCCTTTTTATCCTCTTGGGTCCCAATGTATATCTGATTCCTGAATAAAAAAGAGGTGGGAGATGGCGATATGAGAAATTACTTCGTATGGGTGCATGAAGAATTTTCTCAAATTCTTCATCTGAAAAGCCCAATTTATTCATAATATATCTTCTATCTTCCTTTTCTGTTTCAAAAGAGTAAAATTCTTGATCAAATTGCTTAATTGCCGATTCTCTTGTAATATGACCCGACCTAATCAGGACTGAAAGATCAGTAATTCTCTTATCGATACCAAATTTTTTTGGGAGATAGAATGCAAAAGCCCACCTCGTAAAGATGCTTTCAAAATGGTGTCCCCCATAATATTTCCATCCTAATTCTTCAGATAACAGTTTATCAACTTCTTTGTGATTATAATCAATAAAATTCAAAGGAGAAATACTTTGAAATCCTCCAATTCTTTGAACTATTCGTTCCTGGAATTTCTGAAGAGGAAATTTTTTTAGAGAAATATTTCCTAATTTTTTCTGGATATCTGTGATAAAAATGGGATCATGGTGCCATGACCACTCTTTTGGTATCGGACCTTCAGTTCGAAATGAATCTCCACTGATGATAGTTTTAATCCCATTTTCATAGGCAACACGATACAACGATGCAAATATTGCATGATCCTGTGGAGTATCAATAGCCGGGATGGATGCATAAAAAAAAGATCGCTGCAAATCACAATATTCATTCCAATCTACTACAAATGTGGTTAGATCTACATCCAATTTTGTACAGATTTTTTTTATATTATTCGCTGCAACTTTAGAATCCATGTGAATATCGCAATGGAAAGCAAGAGGATTTAATCCCCATTTTTCTTTCAATAAATATAAAACATAGGAGCTATCTCTTCCTCCACTCACTCCCAGAATGCAATCATACTCTGAATGAAAATTCTTTTCCTTGCATCTTTTAAAAAAATTGGTTAGTTTTTTGCTGGTCTCACTCGAGATAGAGTATTTTTTATCCATTATTTCAAAATTATGACAATAATTACAAATGCCATCTGTATCGAATTGAACATGTGGAAAAGAAGAGTCAAGTATACATTTCTTGCATTGTTGAATGGCCATCTTTAATATTAGTTAGATTTTTAATAGATTATTGCTTTCTCTAATCTTTTGTTTCCATCAAATTCAACATTTGTTTTAAACCGAATTTATAATGATATTTCGCCCTGCCTGGCAGACAGGAGCCCATTCAGGATTTTCATGTACGGCGATGAATATATCACATCAACATCATGGGTTACACACAGGGCAAATTGGCATCCGTCCGGGTATTCTGGTTTGATTAATCCCTGTTCATACAGGTATTCTGATACCGAAGGTCTGAAGATATCCCTATCCTGACTTGCCCAGTACGGAAATCTGCCATGCATATCACGGATGGGGTTTTCGAATTCTTCCCGCCTGGTGAACCGATCCCAGAGGTCCGGACGAGTAAGTCGAAGTGTATTATTATCTATCGTCATAATGTGTAATTATTTCAGCAATTTTTGCAGATGCGCCTGATCCAAACAAATCCGGATGTGTTGGTTCGGGAATAAAAGTATGGATCATCTTTTGTATTCTGGATCTCTCTGATCCAACTAAGGTGTTCCATCCTGCATTCACTGTTTCAACCCACTCGGTATTATCACGGAGAGTTATACATGGAGTTTGAAGAATGTATGATTCTTTCTGAATACCACCAGAATCAGTCAGGATTTTTGAGGCATGCCGCATTACCATGATCATATCCAGATACCCGAGAGGATCACACAAAATGATGTTATCCGGCATTTTATTCCACATACCAAAATCAATAAGATTCTTTTTTGTCCTGGGATGAACCGGAAATATCGTTTTGACCCCACTGTCTGATACTGCTCCGATGATATCATTCATGCATTCAGGATTGTCTGAATTGGATGGCCGGTGAATGGTCAGGACCAAGTACTGACCTGATTTGAGAGAGTATTGTTCAAGTATAGGAGATTGTTTTTCCGCCAGTGCTAAATTATCTCTCAATGCATCAGCCATAACATCCCCGGTCAGAAAGACTCCCTTTGTTATGCCCTCGCTTTTGAGATTATCAACAGCAGTCTGTGTCGGACAGAATAAGATATCTGATATATGATCAACCAAAATCCGGTTAATCTCTTCTGGCATGCTTCTATCAAAACTTCGAAGACCGGCTTCAACATGAGCAACCGGAATATGGAGTTTTGCGGCTGCCAACGCTCCTGCCAGAGTTGAGTTGGTATCCCCGTATACTAAAACCAAATCCGGTCTTTCAATAGAAAGTATCTCCTCTATTTTTACGAGCATTTCACCCGTCTGTTTCCCATGTGATCCTGAACCAATCCCCAGATTATAGTCAGGTTTTGGGATATTGAGTTCATCAAAAAATACATCTGACATTTCCGGATCATAATGCTGACCGGTGTGGATCAGAATCTCTGTGTTTTTCTCTTTAATTAACCGGGAAACCGGGGCACACTTAATGAATTGTGGGCGTGCTCCGATGACTGTAAGGGTTTTCATGAAATGATATGGATTTTTTTTTGGGGGGAAATGATTGATTCTGATCCTTTCTCGTTATGAACTATCTTCACAAGAGCAGATGTATCAAAAAAAACATTCATGCTCGTTCTTCTCTTCCCTGGACAATATCATCTTTTAGGGTTCCTGTAAGGTTGCTTAGGGCAGAGCAAACATCCTCATACGCATGTTCTCTCTTATTTTTAGGTAATTTTGGGCGAATTGCTTTAATTGCGTGCATAGTAACTGCTGGAATTGATTGTTTTTATAAAAATCACCCGTCACATGAATAATCCAACAACTGATTATTTAAAGATAGTACTATTTCATTAGTGTTGAATAGTTATACTTTTTTACCGGATGGCCGGGTTAAAATCCTAAATCCTTCTTCCGCCTAGGGAATTGGAATCATGATATTTAACACATAAGTTCCCGGTTCAGGTTTGTGTTCGTGTGTCATACACCAGAATACGATCAGTCTGTTCTTTGAGCAGGTTTTTAGGTTCTTTTTCGGATCCCTTTAGTTCCCATTGTGTTCCTAAACCAATCCCCATATAATAATCAGGTTGAGGACTCTCAAGTTCCCCAAAAAAACTCTGATATCTCCAGATCATAATGCTGGTGAGTGTGGATCAGGAGATCCTGGTGATTCTTTATATGCTCTCTGGATATCGGAGAAGATTTAATATAATGGGCCTGGAACCGATGACGAATAGGATTTTCTTGAAATGATTATAATACCTATTATTTTTTTGAATTTTGTGTTAAGAGTTAATCGTAATCCATCGCACATTTTTGATAACTATTAGGATTTTCCCTGCCTTTTAATCACTTTAAGTTTGTTCTGGAAAATTCCAATAAGGATAAAAGTGCAATAGAATACAATGACCTCAATACTCATTGATGATATTGAAGATATTCTGATATCATCTGGTATATATCCTAATAGAAAAACTCTTCTTGAGGATAGTTATCGGGCTCTTTTCCGTTCTAGGCCCGAATTAACGAGGAAAATTGCAATAGAGTTATATTCTCATCATGAAATATCCCTGGCCCGGGGAGCGGAGATTTGTGGCTTAAATATTGAAAACTTTAAGGAACTTCTCCGTGAAAATGGAATATCTATTGATATAACTCCTGATACGGTTAATGAAGTGCATTCTGATGTGGATGCTCTTTTAGGTGCGCTTTGATGTTTGTAATCGATGCAGATATTCTTAGTATCTTCGCAAAGTCAGATAACCTCACTCTTTTACGAGAATTATTTGGAAATAATGCAGTGATGACTCCTGCAATCTTTCAGGAAATTACTGCTCCTATAGATTATGGGTATGAGTATCCATATACAATTATTCAGACAATAAAAACGGTCCAGATGAATGAGGATGCAATGGTATTTTATCATGAAATTTCTCAAAATAAAAAATTGGGAAGAGGTGAATGTGAAGCCATTGCATATTGCCTTAATACCTCTTCAACTTTCATTACAAATGATAGGAAAGCCCGGGAAGTCGCATCTGAATACGGAATTACTGTAATATCACTTCCTGCTTTACTCAAAGTAATAATAAAAAGGAATATTCGGACACGCGAAGAGGTAAAGAAGATTCTTGATAAAATGAAAACATCAGATAATTACACTATAAACCCAGCGGTTGAGAGAGAGATATTCCAATAATTATTGTTTACATTATGAGTCTAAGGTTTGGTATTCTCTCTCAAAATGGCCTTCTGGCAAATGATCGTGCTGCTGGGTGTCTAATGAAACCGGAGCAGAATTAATGAATGGGGTCTGGCACCGATGATTGAAAGGATTTTCTTGAATATTCATATATTACTATCTGACATTTCACGTGTTTTCTCTCTCAATTTTTGAAAAAATTCTCACAAAATTCCTGGTCATTTCATAATGGCTGTATTTCATAATCTCCTTTTCTTGACCAGAATAACTAACCGAACCACATGAAATAAATTCCTTGTATGTATTGAATAGATATTTTTCTAATAACTCGTTAGAAGTAACATGAACTCCTGTTCCGGTCTTTTCTAAAAGGTATTTCAAATCTTTTTCATTATTATGCCCAATAGCGAGAATCGGACGTCCAGAGGCCAGATATTCATACACTTTACCAGTGATAATGCCCTCCTGCTCTGGATCATTCCAGGTTAGAAGAAGAAGTATTTGTGCTGTTTTTTGTGCATATAATGCATCAGCTCGATTAACATGGCCATAAAAACTGACAATGTCCTGAAGGTGATAATCATTAACCATTTGAATGAGCCATAAGTCATTATCACCATAGAAATAAATTCTAATGTCTGAAGCACTTATGTCTCTATTTTTAATAAGTCTTGATAACACATGGAATAATGGTTCTGGATCTTGTTTTCCCTGGTATAATCTTCCAGTATAAACGATAGAAAAAAAATTTTCCGGTTTACTGATGTTTAGTAAAATTCTTTCATCAAATCCATTTGGAATAGATTCAATTGGTTTATCGTTAAACCTTTTTTTTAACTGATTTATAAGAGGTTTGGACACCGTTGTAATATAATCTGAAGAGAATAGAATTTTTTCTTCGTATGATGATTCAATTTTTTTTCTCGCTTTTGAATATGAGTAAACCGGGTTATCACACCACAAATCCCGATAATCTGCGATCCAGGGGATTTTATATTTCTGTGAAAGATAAGAACCTACAATATGACAACCGGAGGGTCCATAGGTACTAAAAATCAGGTCTATTTTTTGTTCCATAATAAGTTTTTCTGCCTGTTTAATTGCAGGTTTCACCCAGTATGATGAAAAGTCAGGAAAAGATAAAAATTCAGTACACCGGATAATTATTCTTTGAAATCTGTTTTTTTTCTCCACCGAACTGCATGGCACATACCTCTCAGATATTTCATTTATTATTCCTTTATTATCCGGAAAACCCATTATTTTTTTAATTTTAAGAAAGGGATGCAGAGAAGTGAGAGGGTATACATAATCTAGTTTATCCTTTGGCAGATATTCTGTTAATGAAGATGTCACTACAATTGGTTTCCATCCGAATGAGGGTAAGTTTCGATATAATCCTCGGACTCTTTGCGATCCAATTTCTTCTTCTTTGAGAAAATGATAAGTAATGATTAAAATAGTTTTCATAATTTTTCATATTTTAACTTCTATCCAATCTTGGGATGTGCCATCCATGGAGATAGCACCATACTTTCCGGCAAAAATTATAAAATCCAGAATTAAACAAAGTAACTATTATTCCATTGAATTTATTCATCATTTGAGAGAGAAAAGTAATTCTCATAGACTGGTTACATCGTTTTTTGTGATAATTTTTAATTTCATCCTGATGAGAGTTCCTGAAAAACTTTGAGAACCAGACTGTTTTTTCTCTTCTCCTAATATATGCGTTAATGTCTTCTTGTAAATCTGAAGGGATTAACCCATTGGTTAACTGTTCGGTAAGATACTGGGAAAGAGGATCACCTATAACTGATTTTACATCATTACACATCCGTCCTGAAGCCTCGGTGTGGTAAATTCCGGGTCCTTTCCAAGTGAATGCAATTGGATACTTAAGAGCAATCCGCCCCCAAAGGTGATGATCTTCTCCTCCATCAATCAGGTTTTCATCAAAGCCCCCCATTTCATTGAAAACATCCTTTCGAATGGCACAACTTGATGAACTGACCGGAACATCACCCTTGGCACAATTATTAAAAAATCTTGTAATACACCCTTCCCAGGGTGGTTTTGGAATTCCGGCAAATATCATTATCATTTCTGATCCATCATGACGAAGCTTGACATATGATGTTGCAAAAACACCTGCATTTGGAAATTGGGAATATAGATTTA
>Ga0209510_1005425_pt1 | contig 10685 bp, 9 predicted proteins | sample BiotimSIPDNA_FD_185749 | JGI IMG/M metagenome (GOLD analysis project Ga0209510, IMG submission 185749) | Anaerobic biogas reactor microbial communites from Washington, USA - Biogas_R1 time_0 SIP DNA (SPAdes) (version 2) | ecosystem: Engineered > Bioreactor > Anaerobic > Unclassified | place...
CGGCCACCGGGATGGATATCATAGATCTGGATTTTGCTGCCAAGGCAGGAATTAAGGTGATGAATGTAGCCGGATACTCCACCGACAGCGTGGCGCAAACCACTTTTTTGCATATCCTTTCGTGTGTGCAGCAGGGTCAGTATTTCAACCAATTTGCGCATTCACAGGCCTATTCTGAAAGCGGGCTTCCCACCCATTTCGGGGGCCGGTATTTCCACGAACTCAGCGGCAAACGCCTGGGAATCATCGGGATGGGCGCCATCGGGCAGAAAGTGGCGACCATCGCCTCGGCTTTCGGCATGGAGGTGGTGTATTATTCTTCTTCCGGGAAAGACCGTGCCGGCGGGCAATACCCGCGTTTGGAACTGGATGAGCTGCTGCGCACCTCGGATGTGGTGAGCATCCATTCCCCGCTCAACGCAAAGACGCGCGGATTGATCGGGAAAGCCGAGTTGGAAAAGATGAAGGCCTCGGCTTATCTTTTCAATATGGGGCGAGGGGCCATCGTAGATGAATGTGCACTGGCCGATGCGCTGAACGAAAACCGGCTGGCCGGGGCAGGGATTGACGTATTCAGTGCCGAGCCGCTCCCCGCGGATCATTGTTATTACAAGGTAAAAGACCGATCAAAACTATTCCTGACACCGCACATAGGGTGGGCTTCCATAGAAGCACGGAAGCGCCTGGTGGCCATGATGGTGGACAATATCAATCAATATAAAGCTTCCCGTTCAGGTGATCGATCTCGTGCTGAAAAATAATTGCCGTAAACCCTGATACCGTATCACGGACGATCTGCCAGGAATCCTGGTCTCTATAGGCAATTACTAGCTGCGTGGAGCGTAAGACCGTATCTCTTTCTCCCGGAACAGAAAGGCAACCTTCCCAACCCCACTTTTTCTCTTCACCGTACGTTTCTATCACCGGATTGACATAAAACTCAAAAGGTTCTCCTTCCTTATCCAGACGTTGTACCGTAATGAGCTGTTTGCTGATCCCTACCTGCGGTGCTGCCAGTCCTACCCCGGTGTTGGTAGTATCCCGGACCGTAGCCAGCATTCGGGATTTCAAGGTTTCATAGGTATGTTTCTTCATATCCCGGCGGTTCAAGGGCCCGGCCTTCAAATGCAGAAACCGTAACTCTTCCGGCACCCGGTTGGTAAAAAGGGGCATGATCTTTTCCCAATCATCGGGTTTGCCTATGCGGTGTTTCTCTATAGATGAAAAATTGCTGCAGGCAACAGCCAGCAGCAATAATAGTGATGTCAGGATTTTTTGCATGGTCAAAGGTAAAAAATCTCTGAGATTATTTCCGCTCAATAACGATCACCCCGTTTTTGGCTTTTTCACCGTATTTTTCAACGGCTTTTTCTCCTTTAAGAACATCTATGCTTTTTATGTCATCAGGAGCGATGTCGGGCAATTTATCATATTCTTTCCCCTCCAAAATATACAACGGTTTGTCACCCGGCATCTCTTTGGATTTGACAATTATGGTGGATAGCTCCTTTTCCGTTTTGGGTGCATCATCTACCGGTTCGAATTTCACAGGTATGGAATAAGAAACCCGCACATTTTTTCCTTTGACCATAGCAGGTTTTTCCCATTTGGGTGAGCTTTTTAATACACGGATCACTTCTTTGTCCAGACTGGGAGAAACACCTCTGAGGATCTTGATATCGGATATACTACCGTCTTCAGTAACGGTTAAAGATGCAATGACAGTACCTGCGACCTTTTCTTTACGAGCCTCATCAGGATAGGTAACGTGCTTCATTACCCATACCTGGAAAGCCTCTTCCCCTTTTCCGTTGGCAAAAATGGCAGGTTCCAGTCCAAGGTCTTCCGGATTGGTTGATTGTTTCACCGACACTTCATCTTTTTTACCTTTCAGGGCAAAATTTAACGGAAAATTGTATTGAACATTTACTTTTTTTCCTTTTACCATTCCGGGACGTTCCCATTTTGGAGAAGATTCCAGTACCCGGATGGCTTCGGCATCCAGTTGGGGATGGGCACCTCTTACGATCTTGACCCGGGTAACTTCACCTTCGCTGTTGAGCACGAAAGAAGCGACGATCTTGCCCTGAATACCTTTGTTTTTGGCTTCTTCCGGGTATTTTACATGTTCTGCCACCCAACGTGTAAATGCTTCTTCCCCCTGCCCGTTGGCAAACAAAGGTTTGGTTTCAACCGTAGCCAGGGGGATAAGTGTATCCTGCTGCCGGGAAATTTTTATATCTTTGACAGAGGAAATCTCTGATAACCTGTCCGAGATTTCAGGTGTTGCAAATGCCGTAACGGCAATGAATGCGAGAGGCAGAGCGTACATGCACTTTGCAAACGCCCATTTGCTTGATTTCTTTTTCCACATCATGGTAATTCTTTTTTTGAGTTTGCTGTGATTAAAGCTGTTGACCATGGAGTAGCGTCTTGTGCCAACAGCTTTTTTAATTAATAATAGTTGGTATTGTTTTGCATTAATGCCTGCTTTGAGGACCGCATCGTCGGCCTGGAATTCATGGACCTGCTGGATGGATTGTTTCAAAAGCCACGCGGCGGGATTGAACCATTGGAACAGAATGAACAAATCTGTAAGTATAAGGTCCAGGGAATGTCCTTTACGTACGTGGGACAGCTCGTGGATCAGGATATCCTTTCCGTCCTCTCTCATATCCTTTTCAGATACCACTATGTAACGCATCCAGCTGAACGGGGCCATTTCCTGTGTATGAATCAGAAGTAAAACCTTCCGGCGAACACCGGCTAATTTGCGGCATTCGGTCAGCAGGTTTTCAAAAGCATCTGCCTTCCTGTTGTGTTTGTTTTTCCATAATATGGTAGCCAGTTTAATGTAAGAAACAGCATAGAAAACAAAACAGACCAGCATACCGATAAAGTAAACCAGGAGGATCCACTGAACCATACGGGCTGCAACGTGGGTGTCCTTTTCGGCATCAATCACCCGGGCGGTCATGCCTTCGGGAACGATGATCATCTGCCCCGACTGTCCCTTTGTTCCAAACCAGGCAAGGGGATCAAAGGAGCCCGGAACGCAGAAGGGAAGTAACAGGGAAAGCGGTATGATCAGCAGCCAAACGATCCTGTTGAACCTGTGAAATGTTTCTTTGGCCAACAACAGCCGGTTGAACAGGTAAAAAAACAGCAGGAAAATGCCGGCTTTCAACAGATATGTTACAAAAGCACCCATGATCAGCTGTTTTTTTGTTCCACTTCTGTGATGAGTTTCTTCAATTCATCCAGTGATATGGCCTCTTCTTCAATGAGTGAAGAAACGGCACTGAAGGCAGAACTGCTGTAATATTTACGAATAACACCCTTAAGGGTGGATTTGCGGAAGTCTTCACGGCTTACAACGGGATAGTACTGGTGGGTATTGCCAAAAGCATTGTGATCCAGAAAGCCTTTTTCCTCCAATCCCCTGACGATTGTAGAGAGTGTATTGAAATGTGGTCTGGGTTCCGGGTAGAATTCCAAAAGTTCCCTTACAAACAAGGGACCCCTCTCCCAGTAAAAGGTCATTACCTCTTCTTCTTTTGCAGTGAGTTTCATAATTAAAAATGCTTCTCACCACAAATATAACTATATTTTTTAGTTACGCAACTATTTTACATAGTTTAATAAAAAATTTACTTGATTCTTTGGGCAATGATCTTGAGTTGAACATTGTCCAGACCCCGGAATGCTGTCATGTACATTTTTTCCCCTTTGATCTTAATATGCCAGTTATCATGATGGTGATTATGATTTCTCTTTATCCCGTTCCATTCTTTAACGGCATGACCAACCAGGAAGTCTTTATACAAATAATAACGGTGCGGGGAATCGGGAGTGATGTTCCATGACTGACCATCAAAAACATGAAAATTGTACTGTTTCCCATCCGGGAACTCCATGCGAAACTTCTTCCCTTCCATTTCATATTCCCAGGTTCCAAGAATTGCTTGTGAATAATCTTCTTTGGGCTTACGCAAAGTGATTGGCCTGTGATCAGAGATATAAACTCCGGCAAAATACGGCTCGGCATAAAAATACACCAGTTTATCCCGGGTAAGCTTCAAAATATTCAGGTTCAAATCTACCGGAATGCCTAACGGGGACGTCCCGGAAATCCTGATGGATCTTTTTGTTTCCGAAAGAAATCTGTACGTATAATCTTCACTGTGAAACCAACGTACATTCACCGAATCCTCGTATAAAGGAGATGCATGCATTTCCGTTCCGTCCGGATTGAACCTGATGACAAAAAAATCATTTGTATGGATATTTTGTCCGTCAATACTTTCCATGACCCAGGTCCCGTAAAGCATTTCTTCGTTTATTTCGTTTGAACAGCCTGAAAGAGAGAGGAGCAGCAGACCAGCTAGTAACCACCTCATAGCGAATATTTTAAATATTACCTTGTAAGTTAAAAAAAACACCGGATTATGCAATTACCGGGATGATTTTACAACCGGGATATCGGTCCACTTGGTAGTATACTGCGGCGATAGCCTTTGCCGGTTCATTTTTATCCCTTCGCGGGATTCTGTGGCCACAGCCAACGTCCCGTGACCGATCCGTTCGTTTACCTGGTCCATCACTTTCATCAGGCGGGAGTGTTTCATCCTGTCCGTATTGTCGTATAAATTCAATTGAACAGCGTCATCGGGTATGATCCCGGTTAAAATGACTCCGGCTTTTTTGTATCCGTACCCTTTTCTGTACAGGAAAGACAATTCTTTAAGAACAACACGGTTAATCTCTAATGTACTGGAAGCGGCCACCGGAAAAGTAAACATGCGGCTTTCGTATTGTTGGGGTGCATCCTCCTTGAAACGGTTTGTCAACAGAAATACAATGACCTGGTGACAGGCACTTTTTTGCCGTCGGAGCTTTTCGCATACCATGGCCGTAAAGAGCGAGACCTGTTCCGATAAATTTCCAAAATCAACCATTTCCCGGGCAAAACTGCGTGATACGCAAATCTGCTTTTTAGGAGGAACAAAATCCAGAAAATCTATACATGATTCTCCCTTCAATTCATTTTGCGTACGCAGTCCGTTAATACTCATTTCCTTTTTTACCCATTCCGGAGGCAGAGTCACAAAATCCGCCGCCGTATATACTCCGTAGGAATTCAATTTTTGAGAATACCTCCTTCCTATACCCCATATGTCTTCCACGGGAACAGTCTTGAGCATTTCCCGTATATCCTCTTTTTGGTGCAAAAAATAACCGCCTTGTAACTCCGGTCGTTTTTTGCAGTGTTTGGAAGCGATCTTGGCCAGTGTTTTGGTGGGAGCCACCCCCACCGATACCGGTATTCCCGTATTTTTGAAACACATTGCCGAGGCTTTTCTGGCAAAGGCATCCAGATCTGTACGTTCGAGTCCCCTGAGGTCCAGGAACGCTTCGTCAATGGAGTAGATTTCTATGGCCGGAGCCAATTGACGTAATGTCTGGTGTATCCTTCGGGACATGTCCCCGTAAAGTGCAAAATTGGAAGAAAAGACAGCCACATGGTGTTTCTCAACGATATCCCTGATCTTGAAAAGTGGAACTCCCATAGAAATACCCAGGGCCTTGGCTTCATTGCTGCGCGAAACCGCACATCCGTCGTTGTTGGAAAGAACGATTACGGGCCTCCCGTTCAATCCCGGATTGAACACCCTTTCGCAACTCACGAAAAAATTGTTGCAATCGGCCAGTGCATACATAATCAAAGTTTTTTGATCACGTAACGGACCACACCCCAAACGGTAAAATGATTATCAGCGGTTATCTGGATGGGTTTGTAAGCTTTATTCCCGGGAACCAGCATTAAATGATCGTTGTGCCGTTCCACGCGTTTTAAGGTAAATTCCCCGTCTACATAACAAATGGCTATGCAGCCGTCGTAAGGGTCCACCGATTTGTCAACCACCAAAATGTCTCCGTCTCCAATTCCGTCATTGATCATACTGTTCCCGCTGACCCTTGCATAAAAAGTCGAGGCGGGATTTTTCACGATCTCCTGTGTGATATTGAGCCGCATATCGGAAAAATCCTCCGCGGGAGAAGGAAACCCGCACTTCACACCCTCCACTACCGGCAGTGGATTTTCTTCTTCAGAAGGCTGGTAAATTTTTACCGTTTTTTTCATTAGAGCAAAGTTACATAATCTCCGGGATTAAATACAGCTACGAGCGGAGAAGCAGCCAGCCACCGGAGGACGTGTCCACCCCCGGACACGGGCAGGAGGAGGGGCCCGCAAGATACGAGTTCTTGCGAAGCAAGGACGAAGGAGATTGTGGGAGGGGCCAGCTAAAAATAACTTTTTAGTCGGCTGCAATGTCAAGTGACCCCGACAGGATTCAAACCTGTAACCTTTTGATCCGTAGTCAAATGCTCTATTCAGTTGAGCTACGGGGCCGGATTGCTATGCTTCAGCTTTAGCTGTTTTATCCAGGTTGACCCTTCTTTCTTTAATACGGGCTTTCTTACCTGTCAGATTGCGGAGGTAATAAATACGGGCACGGCGTACCTTGCCGTATTTGTTTACTTCTATGGAATCAATAAAAGGAGATGTATACGGGAATATACGCTCTACTCCAACTCCGTTTGACATCTTGCGAACGGTAAATGTTTCAGATACTCCGGAACCTTTACGTTGGATGCACACTCCGCGGAATTTTTGCAGACGTTCCTTGTTTTCATCCTTTATCTTGTAAGTCACCGTAATGGTGTCACCTGATTTAAAATCCGGAAAGTTTTTACTTTCTCCTGCAAATGCTTGCTCTGCTGCTTTTATTAAGTCCATCTTCGTACGTATCGTATTAATTTTGGGCTTGCAAAGGTAGTGCTTTTTTCTTTTTACCCAAACTTTTTATCAACATTTATTTATACATCGCTCCGCCAATATTGTCGTGCACACTGCCGGTCACCGATGACAAACAGGACGGAATGTCACTTACATACAAAACGCCCAGAAATGCAAATATAAGCGCTTCCTTGAAATTAACAGTAAGATCGTCGGGAATATGGAAAATTACCGTCTTAGCTACCGCCGTCATGCGTTCCATTAAATACTTGTTGAAGGCTCCCCCGCCCGTAACGAGGACCTTTGATCCCAGACGTACGTGGTAAGAGGTCTGTACGGCAATATGTTCACAATAAGTTGCTAAAATGTCATCCGTTGTCATTCCGAATGAATCGATCAACGGAAGTACCTGCCCTTCCACCCATTCCCTGCCCAGGGATTTGGGCCCGGTCTGCTTGTAAAAAGGAAGGTTGTTCAGTGCATCCAGCAGCGTACGGTTTACTTTTCCGCGCCGGGCATGATTCCCGTCTTTGTCATAATCCTCACCTGTCTGCCGTGTATAATGGTTCAATACATAATTTACGGCAGTGATATCATATGCCTGTCTTGTTCTGTCAGGACCTTCGGAAGATATGTTGGAAAAACCGCCCAGGTTCAGGCAATAATCAAAATCTCCGAACAAGTACCTGTCTCCTACGGGAACCAAAGGGGCTCCTTGTCCGTGCAATGCCACATCTGTAGTGCGAAAATCACAGACAGCAGGAACGCCGCTTTCAGCAGCTATACCTGCCCCGCTGCCTATCTGGCTGGTGAGCCGGATGGCAGGCTGGTGAAAGATCGTATGCCCGTGGGAAGCTACCAATTGAGGTTGTACCCCGTATTTCTCCATAAACGCTTTTACCTGTTGGCCAAGATAGATACCGTAATCCGAATGCAAACGGGCATATTCCAATGCTGTCATGGATTGAGCCGTTGCCAGGGCTTTTTTAAGTTCTTCCGGGTACGTAACAGCATCTGCACATGCAACATTGTATGACCATTTCCCGTTTTTAAGCGTAAAAGTAGCCAGGCAAAGATCCAGACCGTCCAATGAAGTCCCGGACATCAGCCCCAGAGCCGTTATGCCCTCTTCAGGATTATAGTTTACCATAAGAATTCTGTTTTATATTCTGTAATATTGTTTTTCTGATCCACTACCACCAAAGTGACTTTATGCATCATGCTCTTTGTGATCCTCTTGGGATCCAGCATACAGGTAACCCGTGAACGTTTGCCGTCATGTATGCCCAGCATCCAATCTCCATCTATGGTAAGTGTGTAGGACTCAATCCCCGAACAGTCATCTTCAATTGTAAAATAAACGCTTCTGCGTCCCCGAAGATCTGCTCCCCTGCCAAAAGAAGCTTCCACTGTGGGCGGTAAGGTGTCCACACCAATCTTAAACCGGCCAAATGAATGGGTACGAAACGACACCACACTGTCCCTGCAAACCCCGCCAACGGATCTCCAGAGCCGTGGATCGGCTTTCACCATATGGGGATCACGTCCCTTGTCCGACTGACGCAAAACCACAATTTTATCGTAAAGGGTATCCGGAACAGAAGGAGGAACATGCCATTGAACCTGCATGGGCAAATGCAGCGGTTCTTCCGCCGTATGGATGCACCACTCCATGGGATCTATACGAACGGCCTGGAACATGATGTCTTTGTACAAAGCTTTTTGGGGAATTTCCACAATAATTTCCCGTGTTGAAAAGATATTGGAAGAGTCCCATCTAAAAGGGTGTTCGTATTCTTCCTGAAATCCAGTTGTTTGGGAATAATCATGTGTTTGAGGCCTGTCTGCCACCAGAATATCCATTCCGCTTCTTTTCCTGACAGTAAAACTGCGTTTGGCCCGATTTCCCGATCCGTCATGTACCACAATAGTCAGTATGTGGTCCAGGGAGTCTTTCAAAAAAAACAAGCCGTTACCAGATGCTTCAATACGGTTTTCTGTCAATATATTGCCCGGCTCCACCCATGTTTTAAGCAAACTTTTTCCGTTAATGGCCCTTTCAGGATAATAAACCAGTGACAATATATACCGTGTATGATCCAGGGGAAGGTCCCGGTTAGAATACCGGTAAACAAGGGTTGTATCCAGGAACACTTCCCATTTTTCTATACCCATACGCGACCACGTATTGTTCATCCGGTCAATGGCATCTACGGCTACAAAGAAAGTGTCTGCCACATTAACGGCTATGTGATTGCTATTCCCGGTAAAACCGGCGATCAGGGGCGTTTGGGCAATTCCGTGCGGATCTGTACTGTACCCGTAAAACTGTACGGCCCTGAATTCCGGAGGCAACGTATCCTCAAACTCGTACAAACCTTTACGGATCAGGTTGGCAGTTATATAAGAATACGATAAGAGGGAATCTTTGTAACGGATCTCAAAATGCAAATGCGGACCTGCCGAATCTCCGGTATTTCCTGCTTTCCCTATTTGCTCTCCCTTTTTTACAGGAAACATATCCGGAGGACAATCCATCGCTATACTGAATTGTTGTCCGGCGTATTGCTCTTCTTCCACGTATGCAGCTATATACGGGGCAAATGATTCCAGGTGTCCGTATAAAGAAACAGTTCCATTGGGATGAGTTACCTGTAAAGCATTTCCGTATCCACCCGCAGATACCGTGATCCGTGAAACATAACCGTCTGCCACCGCATATACGGGGGCTCCGGATATCCCTCCTACACGAAAATCATAACCCGTGTGAAAATGCGTAGCACGAAATTCCCCCATGCTTCCGCTCAAAGTGAGCGGTCTGACAGCAACGGGAGGAACGTAATAACCCGCCAGATCTTTGTCCTGTGCCCAAAGTGATATAAAAACAATGCCAAGCGCTGTTACCAGCGCCTGTATACGTTTCAAAAAAGAACCCATTACGAAAACATTTTTTTCATCCGGTCAAAGAAATTTCTTTCTTCTTTGTCCGGATTCGGAGCAAAGTTAGGAGAATCCTTCAGTTTGGACAACAATTCTTTTTCTTCCCTGCTCAATTTTCTGGGAGTCCACAACTGCACAAATACCAGCAAATCCCCTGTCCCATAACCGTTTACATCGGGAAGTCCTTTGCCCCTGAGACGCAAAATGCGGCCGCTTTGTGTACCCGGGTCCACTTTTATTTTGACTTTTCCGTCAATGGTAGGTATCTCTACATCGTCTCCCAACGCTGCCTGTGCATAGGAAACAAACAAGGTGTAGATCAAATCGTGACCGTCCCGCTGCAATTCGGGATGAGGCTCCTCTTCAATAACTACCAACAGATTGCCGTTTACCCCGCCACGCTTGGGAGCATTCCCTTTCCCGCTGATGGTCAACTGCATTCCTTCTTCCACCCCTTTTGGAATAGAGAAAGAAATTTCCTCGGCTTCCTTTACGACTCCTTCTCCTTTGCAAACAGGACAAGGATTGACAATGATCTTTCCTTCACCGTGACAGGCCGGACAAGGACTTGAACTCTGCATTTGGCCCAGGAATGTATGCGTGATGCGTGTAAATACCCCTGTCCCGTTACAAGTGGGACAAGTCTTCATGTCGGATTCAGAAACCGCGCCTTTACCGTTACAATGGCTGCAGGTTTTGAGCTTATTGATCTTTACTACTTTATTGGCTCCGTAAGCGATCTCTTTCAAGGTCAGTTTTACGCGAATTCGTATGTCCGAACCGCGACGCACCCCCCTTCTGGGATTGGTGCGCCCTCCAAAGGCACTGCCAAACGGACTGCCCCCGAATGCTTCACCGAAGATATCCCCAAAACGGGAAAAAATATCATCCATGGTGAACCCTCCTGCAAATCCCCCGGGGCCTCCGGCACCCATGCCGTCTA
>Ga0209510_1005430_pt1 | contig 10681 bp, 8 predicted proteins | sample BiotimSIPDNA_FD_185749 | JGI IMG/M metagenome (GOLD analysis project Ga0209510, IMG submission 185749) | Anaerobic biogas reactor microbial communites from Washington, USA - Biogas_R1 time_0 SIP DNA (SPAdes) (version 2) | ecosystem: Engineered > Bioreactor > Anaerobic > Unclassified | place...
GCCCGGAAAAAACCAGGCTGCCATGGTTGAGCACGAAGAGGTTTTTAGTAGATGAGGTGATATCTTCGGTGATATGAGTGGAAAGTAAAACAGTTTTTTCCAAGCCTATTTCTGAAAAAAGGTTCCTGAACCGCACCCTTTCTTCCGGGTCGAGACCCGCAGTGGGTTCGTCTGCCAGAATCACCTGGGGGTTGTGGACCAAAGCCTGGGCAACAACCAGGCGCTGCTTCATCCCCCCTGAAAAAGAGCCAATTTTTTGCTTCTTGACTGAGCTTAGATTCACTCTTTCCAGCATTTCTTCAATATGCTTTTTGTTCAGATCTTTACCCGACAGCAAGAGCATATATTCTAAAAATTCGGTTGGGTTGAGACGGTTATAGAGGTTATATTCCTGAGGGATGACCCCAATTAGCTTGCGTACTTCGGATGGATCTTTTACCGTATCGTGCTCGTATACCCGGGCTGTCCCTGAAGTGGGTTTAAGCAAACAACTCAGAATTTTCATCAGAGTCGACTTTCCGGCTCCATTGGGACCGAGTAACCCGAAAACTCCCCGCCCAATTGTGAAATTGACTTCCCTGAGGGCGGTCTTTTTACCATAGTTTTTTGTTAGTGCATTGGTTTCTATTATCATTTTTCCAACTTTTCTAATTTTGGATTTGCATCATTCATATTCTTTTAACGAATCAGAAATCGATATGTTACATTTTGCCTGGAGGGATGTTGAGAAATATAAAAAACCTGCCAAGGCAGGTCTTTTATATGGAAAGTTCAGGAAAAAGACTAATTGTTCTTAATTCCCTGAGCAACCTTCAGGACTTCTTCTTTGGGCAGGTTGGCGTTGACTATAAAAGTTCGGTTTCCTTCGGTCCAAATCAGATTACTTTCGCCATCGTTCAGGCTAAATACCGCCACCTTGTCGTTCACATATTCAATTGAATTTGCCTTCATTTCCTGTTCGAAATCAATCAAATCGACCGAATCATAAATTTCTAAAGCCAGAATCTTCCTAGAGGTATTCTGGAAGCGGAAAGTTGAGACAGGATAGTTGTTTTCGATCCGCACCAAGCTAAAACCTTCGGGCAGATAGGAAAGCTGGTAAGAATCGGAAGCAAAAGCTACTTCAAAATTAGTGTTATAAACCGTGACAGCTTCGTTTTGAACCGGGATTTGGGTGATGCCAAACAATTGCAGATCGTAAGGATAGTTTGTCTGGGACAAAACAAGTTGCGCATAACCTGGGTTATTTTCGATTAGTCTGACAGAGAGCAAGTTTTGAATCGCACGGGGAAAGAAAAGATAAATCAGAAAAACGGCAATTACCACCCATCCGGCAAGACGGTTATAGCCAGCATATAGTTTTTGAAAGCTCAGTTTCCAGTTTCTTTTTTCAGCTTTAATCCCAATCATTCTTTCTATTTTACGATTGAACTTTTTGGAAGGAAGAAACGCGGGGTTCAGAGCTTCCTGCTCAAGTTTTTCGCTCTCTATCTTGGCAACTTCGAGCATCGCTGCTCTAAATAGCTGCTCTATTCTTTCGTTTTCGTATTTATCTTTCATCTTGATGCTCATTTTTATAAATTGCTAATGCTTTTAGTTTTGCCCGATGGAGCCGGACCCGTAAGGCGTTTTCTTTGATACCGAGCATACCGGCTATGTCTTTGTTGCTCCATTCCAAAATATACTTTGCTTTAAGAATATTCTGATCGCTTTCTGGCAATTTCAGGAGAGCCTGAACAAATTGTCTGATATTTACCTTCTCCCAGTCTTCGTCCTCAAGGCTTATCGGATTTACAAAGCTTTCTTCAAAATTATCCTCGAATTCAGAGAAATTTACACTGGGCTTTCGATGGTTTTTTCTCAACTGGTCGATCGCAACGCTTTTAACTACATTAACGATGTATCCGGGCAATATGTTACGCTCCAGGCTTCGTAACTTCGGTAAATATTTCATCATCTTTAGGTAACTTTGCTGAACCACGTCGTCAATTTGGTCTTGGTCATTGAAATATCGGCAGGCGTGGTTATAAATTAGCAGATTAAATTCCTTATAGATTCTTTCCATAAATTGTTGGTCGTCTTCCCCATCAACAGAAAGGGGCATTAATCGTGCAATAGACAATGTGTCGCCTCCTGGTTCATATCTGCAGGTGTTAATTATACAGCTGTGATTCATTGCTATAAAACATGGAATCCTATTGAATATATTTGGCTACGCGCAAAACTTGTTCGGTCTTTCTTCTGCCACTTTCCCCATTAATTGATATAATAATGGTTCACGTCTCCGTGGCCTAATGGACAAGGCACTGGCCTCCGGAGCCAGCAATCTGGGTTCGAATCCCAGCGGAGATATTTTCTTTTTTGTCCATTGCAGAGGTTACCATGACAGCTGATCCCATTGTTATCCACGAAATTGAAGAGCTGCGCCGCCAGATCAACTATCACAATTACCTCTACAACACCCTCGATCAACCCGAGATCAGCGACTACGACTTTGACCTGCTTTTTAACCGCCTGAAGCACCTTGAAGCGCAATATCCTGAACTGATCACACCCGATTCACCCACCCAGAGAGTTGGCAGCAAGCTTTCTGAGAAGTTTCGCAAAGTAAACCATCCCGCCCCAATTCTCAGCCTGGCGAATGGATTCGGACCCCAGGCGACGATGGATTGGTATGATCGCGTCACCCGGCTAGACCAAAGGGTCGCGCATACCGATTTCTTCCTCGAGCCAAAGCTGGACGGGCTTACGGTGGTATTGACCTACGACAATGGCATATTTACGCTCGGCGCTACCCGCGGAGATGGCATCGTCGGCGAAGATATCACTGAAAACCTCAAAACCCTGCCAACAATCCCGCTTCGCATCCCGCTCAAACCGGGCATCCACGTTCCGGATCATATCGTGTTTCGAGGGGAAGTCTTTATCACCAAAACCGATTTTGAGAAGCTGAATCAGGAAATGGAAGAGAAAGGACTGAAAGCCTATCTCAACCCCCGCAACACCGCTGCTGGGTCTCTGCGCCAGCTGGACCCGGCTATCACAGCCCAACGACCACTCAGGCTGTACCTCTACCAGATTGTCGAATCGAGCGAACCCTTCCCGCCCAGCCAGGAAGCTATCCTGGAAACAATCGCCTCCTACGGTCTGCCAGTCAACCCGCTGTGGTGGAAAGCCACAAGCATTGGCGAAGCGATCGAAATCTGCGAGCAGCAAGCCAGCACCCGCCATTCCTGGACTTACGATACTGATGGAATCGTGATTAAGATAAATGATCGCCAACTTTATGAAGACCTGGGTGTCGTGGGCAAAGACCCACGGGGAGCGATCGCATATAAGTATCCAGGCGAAGAGGTTGAGACCACCTTGCTGGACATCCTCGTCAATGTTGGTCGCACCGGCGTACTCACCCCCTACGCCGTCCTGGAGCCGACGCCGATTGGCGGGGTGGTCGTTCGCCAGGCAACCTTGCACAATTTCGATTTCATCGCCGATAAAGACATTCGGGTTGGCGACAGTGTTTTGCTCAAACGGGCTGGCGAGGTGATCCCCTACATCGTCGCAGCTTTATCCGAAAAACGCGATGGCTTCCAGGTTCCCTATATTCCACCTACGCACTGCCCATCCTGCGGCGCTCCTGTTGAGAAAGATGAGGGCATGGTTGCCTGGTATTGCATCAATGCCAGTTGCCCGGCGCAGCTTAGCCGCAATATCGAGCATTTTGCATCCAGGGGAGCGATGGATATTGCCGGCCTGGGCGAAAAGATCGTCCTGCAGCTTGTCGATGCGGGTTTGATCCACTCAACCGCTGATTTGTATCTCCTAGAGGAATCAGATCTGATCGGACTTGAAAAGTTTGGTCCGAAAAAGGCGCAGAATTTGGTCGAGGCGATCCAGGCTTCCAAAAGCCAGACCCTGCCGCGTATGATCACAGCTTTAGGGATCAGGGGTGTGGGAGAAGTGGCGGCAGAAAAACTGAACGAGAGTTTTCATGACCTGGACGCTCTTTCAGCGGCGACAGTTGACGAATTAATGAATGTTGACGGAGTCGGCGAGATCATGGCGCAGGATATCCACGCCTGGTTTACTGAAATCGATAACCAGCAGTTGCTCGAAGCTTTCAGAGAGGTTGGATTGTGGCCCGCCAGCTTTCCTGCGCCAGTTCAAGGTGCGCGTCCTTTGGATGGGCTGAGTTTCGTCATTACGGGCACTCTTCCATCTCTATCCCGGGAACAGGCAGAGGTTCTTATTAAAGAGAATGGCGGAAAAGTTATCGGCTCAGTCAGTAAGAAGACTGCTTATTTAGTCTTAGGTGAAAACCCCGGCTCCAAACACAACAAAGCCCTTCAGCTCGGGGTTCCAATTCTGAGCGAGGATGGTCTGAAGGAATTGATCACATATCTTTCGCAGGGAAAATAATTTAACACTTTTTTTAGCAATTTAGTGACCTTTGCATTTCCCCTATTGCTTGGGTGTTACGTGACAGAACCCCTAAATATTCGTAAATACTTTTCGCTACACTTACATCGCAGTGAGCCAGCTTCCTCCGTAGAGCCAGATAATAATGAAAAAAGCCCTCAGACTGAGGGCTTGAGGTGGAGATGGCGGGAATCGAACCCGCGTCCGAAAGATTAGATTCTCGAATCTCTACGAGCGTAGCAGAAGATTTGGTCTCATTCGCCTTAAGGTGTTCTGCGCAACTACCGGCAAACCATTCGTTTGAGCCCAATGGCTCTCTTAGGACCGTCTCACGAATCAACGGTCAGCATTCTGACTTCTATGACATCCTGGCTGGATTCGGTCAGAAAAACGACTCCAGGGGACGTGACCTCAGAAAGGAGGTCATGCTATCATCGATTAGCTTATGCAGCTAAAGGAAGAGTAGCGTAACTTGTGCGATTGGCACTTGTTGTTTTATACTGATTTTACGAGGTCGGTATCTCTCGGCTCGCAATCCGGAACCAGCTTCTCCCGTCGAGACCTGGCATCCCCATGCGGCATCATTATAGCAAAACAAAAGCCTCCCTGCAAGTACAGAGAGGCTTTATTACGATCTTCTAACAAAAATTAGTTGAGCTGCTCGAGTTGTTCAGCAAGAATTCTGTTGCCAAATTCATTTAGCGTGTCAAACTCAGTCTGGACATCCAGCGTGGGATCGTCAACAACTGCAGCCATGACCACTTCGATTTCGTCACGAACAAAGTCATAACCAGGAACGGCAGGTTCAAACCAGCCATATTCCAACAGGTCCCATGAAGCTTTGTAAGTCGGGTTGGCAGCCATGTAATCGGTCATCATATCAGCTACAGACTTGCGTACCGGGAAATAACCGGAGGCTTCTGCCCAGAGTTTCTGAACTTCGGGGCTGGTGTAGTACTTCAGGAAGATCCATGCAGCCAGTTGGCGTTCGGGGGTGGATTTCGGAATTGAAACACTGGCACCGTAAACATCTTGTTTGGGGGTGCCGGTGCTGGGGAGAGCAGCAACTGACCACTCGAAATTAGCGCCACCCTCGACAGCGGAGGTGTAGAAGGGCAAACCAGAGCTGGAGCCAACGGTGAACAGCAGTGTGCCGTTGCCGAAGTCAGACTGATCACCATAATTTTCAGAGACCAGGCGTGCACAACCGTCAGCAAACAGATCCTGGAGGAACTCGAAAGCTGCCACAGCTGCGGGGCTGTTCAGGGTGTACTGGTTGGTGGTGCCATCATAGATGTCGCCGCCGAATGCGTAGGTCCAGGAAGCGAAACGGGAGGTATCAATGCTCAGCTGATAGCCCATCGAACCTTCTGCCTTGGCGCCGCTAAAGGGTTGCGCAGCAGCTGCACAGGTCATTTCGCGGAATTGTTCTGGGGTAGTCGGAGGACCGTCATAGCCCAATTCGGTCAGCCAGTCCATGTTGTAATACATGACTTCCATCGAGCGGTTGGGAGCCAAACCGAGGCGCTGGTTGTCATACAGGGGAAATACGTCCTGTTGGAAGAAGGCATCAATGAAGTCATCCTGATCAGCCTGGGGCATGCCGAATACCGGGTCGTTGATCACGGTGTTCATATCAAAGAACGAGTCAGCCAGTTGATAGGTAGCGATCTGATTCTGATAACCAACCACAATGTCAGGAACGTCGGGGGTGTTGAGCAGGGCAAGCATCTTAGTGTAGATATCGCCATATCCGCCGGCGTATTCTGCGGTAAGAGTGATGCCATATTCGTTGGTGGAATTAAAGTCATTAATAATTTTTTCCATTGCAGCTTCGCGGTCTTCGCCGGTGTGCTGGTGCCAGAAAGTAATATTCTGGGCAGGGGTAACAGTCGACCAATCCACGCCACCATCTTCGACCGGTGGGGTATCAGTCGCGGGGGTGCCGCAAGCGCTGAGCACCATTGCTGCAACCATCACGATTGCAAGTAAACTAAACAGCTTTCTCTTCATTATTCAAAACCTCCATTTTGAATCTAATTAATTGATATCGAGATATTCTCGCTATCTTCAATAATATTTTATCCTAACCTTTCAAACCTGTGGTTGCAATACCTTGCGTGAACTGTTTTTGGGTCAGGAAATAGATAATCAGGATCGGGATCAGCGAGATCACAGCTCCTGCCATCAACAAGTGGGTTTGTGGACCAGCTTCGTTTACGAACGACCACAATCCGACCATAATCGGTCTCCAAGTATCGTTGGTTGTAACCAGCAGCGGCCATTGGAATGCGTTCCACGATGCGGTAAAACCGAACAACAAAACTGTCATAATTGGTGCTTTACTGATTGGCAAGACAATCTGGATCAGAAAACGCAGATGATCTGCCCCGTCAATTCGGGCGGCATCCCAAAGTTCTTTCGGAATCTGCGCAAAAAACTGCCTGAGCAAGAAGATACTGAAGGCGTTGGCAATGAAGGGCACCGTCAGGGACCAATACTTGTTCAGCCAGGTGCCGCCAGGAATCGGAAATATGCTTCCACGGATCAGCAGATAGTTTGGAATCAATGTGACAGACTCCGGAATCATCATGGTTGCCAGAAACAATCCAAACAAAATGTTTTTGCCTTTGAAATCGATCCGTCCAAAGGCATATCCAGCCAAAATCGAGGTGAATAACAGACCAGCCAAAGTGCCCAGCGTGACGAGAACGCTGTTCATAAAATATTTTGAGAACTTTGCCTGGTTCCAGGCATCCACATAATTGACCCACTGGGGCACCTTGGGGACCAAAGCGCGTGTTATCGTCTCACCCAAAGTCATCAGTGAGCTGGAAATCATCCAGAAGAAAGGAAAGATAAAGATAATTGCGCCAAAAATCAGAATTGCGTAAGTAAGCAAACGCCCAATAAAGTAAAATGGAGAGCGCTTGGTACGGGTAGCAGGTGGGACAACAGGTTGCTCTTTGACCGCCAGATTATCCATAAAAAACCCTCTCTCCCATCAGTTTGTTTTGCGCAAGCGTCAGCCCAAGAATCACAACGAACAAAACGATCGCCTGGGCTGTGGCGACTCCATATTGATTAGCCTTGTAAAAATTATCGAAAATAAGCAAGCTGGTCGTAATCACCGAAGACCCCGCACTGGGCGTTCTGAGTACATAAATATGATTGAAGGCTTTGAACGTGCCAATAAAGCCGATCAATGTCAGGTAAAAAGTGGTCGGTGAAAGCAGCGGCATGGTGATGTGTCTGAACATTTGTTGTTTGGTGGCACCATCTATCTCAGCGGCTTCATAAGTTTCCTTCGGAATGTTGCCCAGACCCGCCAGGAAAATGACCGTGTTATAGCCTACGAACGACCAAATGCCGTAGAGCATGATCGAGACCAGCGCGAGACTTGGTCCAGCCAGAAAGCCGGAAAGGTTGAGCCCGAACAAATTAAACAGCGGTTTTTGCTCAAAGCGCCATCTCTGCGGGCTAATGCCAAACCAGCCTATTACCATATTGGCGATCGAAGTTTCCCTCAGTGAGAAAATGATCTGAAAAACTACCGCCGAAGTAACAGAGGGGGTGATATAAGGCAAAAAGTAGATCATCCTGAAGATATCTTTGCCAACGATATCCTGGTAGAGCAAGAAAGCCAAAATCATGCCTATGATTACCTCTGCCGGCACGGTTCCCAAAGCATAATACATGGTAACAATCAGAGAATCAAGGAAACTCTTGTTACCATCTACATACATCTGCCCCCACCCGGTCACAAAGACTACTCCACCGACAATCAAAACAGCGGCGGCAGCAATTTTCGCGATCATGGCACCTCTGTTGAGTGATTTGAAGGCATTGTTCCAAACCCAAAAGGCTGCAACGATCAATGCGATACCCGCAAGGGTGATCAGTAAGTTGGTCCAGGTTCCGAATATCAACAGGTAGTTCCGGTCGCCAACGAAAGCACCCTTTGTAACCCGCCAATTAAAGAGACTCATAAAAAATGAGTAACCGATTGGGAAAAGACCAAATATCAGAATGATTATCAGAGCTGGGAGGGTAAATAGGTAACCGGTAATTTGTTCCCTGGTCCTGAGCCCGTGGAGGGTTTCACCAGGTTTCTTTGGCTCAGTAGTTATGGTTGCTTCAGTCAAAGAGAACTCCTCTCTTTCTCATCTATAATGCAAGTCACCAGTAGATTATAAACAATAATATCAGTTTTTACACCCGAATATCTAAATTGGTACATTTTATATATTATTGGTCAATTCTATTCAAGGCTGAGCAGAGCAAGAATGGAAGTGGGGAACTTATCTGTCACAAGTATAAACCCAATATCATCAAAAGCAACCAGCCCTTCCCAATTACGGGCGACATTTTGGTCCATTAATTTCAGGTAAATTGGTGGCTGATCAACCATAACAAAACCGCCCTCAGTAATCTGATATTTGACCAGGCGTTCAATTGGTCGGTTTTCGAGGTGGGTTTCGCCGAGACCATATCGGTTTGAGAGAAAGTCATCTCCCACTACCAAATGTGTGTCACCTGGGAAGAAATAATTGATCATCCAAAAAATTCCATCAGCATCAATAATAGTTGCGTCAGTAACCCGAAAATTAATTGCATCCATCGGGATTTGAGTGACCTCTGCCAAATCCAGGGTCAAACGGATTGCAAAGGGGTTGTCATTTTGTTCGGTTCCGTTTTGCTCATAGAAGGCATAAATGTAATTGCCGTCGCTGGTCAGTGCTTCGTAGGTCGCGTTTCGGCTGTCGTTTTGCATTGGCAACTCTACCAGGCTGGCTTTGTCAAGCTTAATAGATCGCAGGTTTCCACCATCGCTGTTAACCACCCCCATGACAACGTACCCTTTCATCGGGTCGCCGCCGCTGGTTTCGATGGTCAGATATGCTGTGTTGTCGATAAAAATAATTGCCTCAAAACCTTCAAATCCTGCCAATTCGGTTGAGAGTCCGGCGTCGTCAAAAGGCACTGCGTAAGGGATTATTTCGATATTTGGATCTTCAGCAAAGTTTCGCAAAACATCGCCCGGAATGGCGTAGAGCTCACCCTCGCGGTTGCCTGAGAGGCCGTGAGGAAATTGGGGAAGCAAAACCAGTGTGTCCTTGTACCAATCCATTCCGGAATATTCCATCACCTCCCAGCCTAATTCTCCGGGCAAAGGAATCGCCATTATTTCATGTTCAGGCAATCCCACTTCTACAAGCGCATCAGTGCCTACAGATTCTGCTTGTCTGTCATGGCTACACGCGCTCAGGGCTATTATTAGAACACAAGCCAAGCTTAGGATAGGTCTATTCATAGTAGGCAAAGTCAAAAATCGCTATAATCGGGTCATGGTCACTCAGTTGTTGTTTTGCTGGCAGTGCTGAGTTTAAATGAATAGGATAGAAGTTATAAACGTTTTGCATAAAAACTTCTGACACCAACATGTGATCGATCATCTCCGCGTTTCCCTCGTAGATATACGTCCAGCGGCTTTCAATGTCAACTGTTAAGCTCACCAGCTCATCGCCAGCCAGTGTTTTGAGCGGTTCACTCCAGGTGAAATCGTTCATATCGCCAGCAACCAGAATCTTCGCCTGTGGATCACCTTCCAAAATATCTTTGACAAAGCCGTTGACAGCTTTTGCCTGGGCTATACGCTGTTTTTCGCTGCTAAGATTGGGCGGCTGGCGGTCGCCATACAGCGGTCCATCTGGTCCTTTCGAGTTAAAATGGACACCGATAACGAAAAAACTTTCTCCCATAAATTGGAATTGGGCTACCATTGGCTTTCTACTTTGGTTGAAGGCAGAGTTATTCGGCCAGATCAAGCCTGGGTTGTTAGTCAGGGCAAGGTTGCTGCCTTCCCCGGTCAGTCCAACTTCCTGTCCGGCTTCCCCTGGCAGCCCGGAGAGGAATTTCAAGCCCCTGTCCAGTCTGAACATGATCACAACCCGAATGTTTCCGCCATCTACCCCACCATCTGCATTCCGCTTTGGGTCAATATTAAACCAGCGATATTCAGGACCACCCTGCGCGGTAATGCTCGCGGCGAGGCTGCCGATATTTTCATCTGCGCTTACGACGTCAGAGTTCAAGCGTCCATCGTCATCCATAACCTCTTGCAGCACGAGGATGTCTGGAGATCTCAGTTGGTTCACGATCATATCGGCAAATCCATCCACACGATCAGGCGATTCGACATGGCTGAGGTTTAGCACATTCATACTGACAACTGAGAGCTGAGAGGGCTTTAATTCCCCCA
>Ga0209510_1005433_pt1 | contig 10671 bp, 10 predicted proteins | sample BiotimSIPDNA_FD_185749 | JGI IMG/M metagenome (GOLD analysis project Ga0209510, IMG submission 185749) | Anaerobic biogas reactor microbial communites from Washington, USA - Biogas_R1 time_0 SIP DNA (SPAdes) (version 2) | ecosystem: Engineered > Bioreactor > Anaerobic > Unclassified | place...
CGACCCGGGCCGCACCGGCAGAAAGCACCTCAAGCGTCGTTGCCGGCGTCTGGCCGACCACCATCCGGTCTCCGCCGGCCGCATCGGCGGTGAGCGCGATCCCCCGCCGCTCGGCGACCGCCTCCGCCTCCGCAAGGGTCAGGCCGACCAGGTCGAACTGTTCGGGCTCGACGCGGATGGCAAGGAGGTCGCCGTCGCTGGAAAACCGCACGAGTTCAAGGCCGTGGACCACCCGCCCGACGACGGTGTGGGCCGGGCTTGCCGATACGCCCTGCGTGTAGATGTAGGTCGCTCCCGAGGATTTCCCGGCGGTCCTGACCGTGATGGACCCCTCGAGCCGGGGTCCGATGAACTCCGGCGGGACCTTCGTCGGGACCAGGTGGGTGTCGGTGATATGGGTGCTGCTTGAACGGTCCACCCGGAACCGGCCGCTCTGCACCGAGAGCAGGAAGTGTTCGACGCTCCGGGCGGCCCGGGTATCGATCTCGCCTCCCGTAAACCCCTGCACCTCCGCCTCGATAGAGGAGACGACCTGCATCCCGTCCTCGAGCGGCAGCCCGGGGTCACGGGTGACGATCGCGTGCGACCGATCTGCGCGCCTGAGTATCCGTTTGATCTCGACGACCCGGTCGCCTTCGGCGATGCGGTCGAGCAGCCCCCGGCCGGTGACGACCCTGCCGATGACGCCGCCGTCGGCCGGGGCGCCGTAGTCGGCGGTATGCCGCATGCGTGCGAATATCAGGTAGGACCGGGCAGGGTCATAGCCGCCGCACCCGAGTATGACGTCGCCCCGCTCGTACCGCCCCGGCGCCCGCGCGGGGCGGATGCCGGTCTCAAACGGTCCGAAGGCGGCGGCGTAGCGGTCCTGCCAGTGCAGGCGGAGCCGTTCGGCAAGCCCCGGCGCAAAGAGCCTTGAAACCAGGGCCGGATCCGCCATCTCGACGACCATATCCCCCGCCGACGTGGCGAACCTGACCTCCTGCGACTCGGTCGCGTCCTCCTCGAGCGCCGGGCGGATGACGGCGACGCTGCACCGGGCGTCCCATCCGGTGAGGATATCCCCGAGCCGGGCGCCCTCCGGAACCTCGATACGATCTCTGTCCAGGTAGATCTCCATCATTCGTGCCTCAGGGGGCGCCGCCGGTCCCCATCACCTTTCGTTCCTCGTCGGTGAGGTGCGCGAGCACCTCTTCCGTCGGCCCCAGCCTGATGATCTTGCCGCCCCGCATCAGCGCCACCCGGTCGCATATGTCCCGCACGAACTCCATGTCGTGCGAGACCACGATGAACGTCTCGTCCATCTCCTCGCGGGCGTGGAGGATAGAGTGTTTCACGTCGATCTTCGTGATGGGGTCCATCGTGCCGGTCGGCTCGTCGAGGACGACGAGCAGGGGCTCGCGAATGAGAACCTGGGCGAGCGCCACCCGGTGTTTCTCTCCTTCCGAGAGCTGCCCCGGGTAACGGTCCAGGATCTCTCTGCTCTTCTCGGGGGTGAACCCGGCCATACCGAGGGTGATGATCGCCTTTCGCATGGCAAGTTCTTTTGGGAACTCGAGGCCTATGGCGTCGGTGAGGTTGTCGAGCACCGTTCTGTGCGGGTAGAGGTCGTACTCCTGGTGGAGAAGCCCGATGTAGCCTTTCGCCCGTCCCCGGTGTTCGATGCCGGGTTTGGTCATATCGACCCAGTCGTCGCCTATCCGGACGTTCATCTCGCCGCTCGTGGGTTCAAGGATCCCGGATATGATCCGCGAGAGGGTCGTCTTGCCCGCACCGCTCTTGCCGATGATGCCGAAGATCTCCTGCTCGCCGACGTTGAAGGAGACGCCGTTGACCGCCCTGACCACGCCCCGGTCGACCGAGAGGTAGCGCTTGATCACGTCGCGGGCGACCAGGAGCTTCTCGCCGACCTCCCCGGGCTGGTAGCGCTCGACGTCGCTGTAGTCCTCCATGAACCGGCGGATGACCTCCCCCGGGTCCCCGATCTCCTTGATCTCGCCGTTCTCAAGCAGGATTGCCCGGTCCGCGACATCCTCGATGACGCTTGAGAAGTGCGACGTGACCACCATCGCCATATCGTTCTTCTGCGCGCTCTCTATGAGCATCCGGTGGACGAGCGTGGCGGTCTCCGGGTCGAGCGTCCCGGTCGGTTCGTCCGCAAAGAGCATGAACGGGTTCTTTGCAAGCTGCCGGGCAAGCACTACCCGCTGCTTCTCGCCGCCGGAGAGGTCGCGGGCGATATGCATCATCCGGTGGGAGAGCCTGACCTGATCGATGAGATCGGCCGCCCTGCCGACCGCCTTCTCCGAGGGGTAACCGACGTCGTCGAGCGCCCGCAGGACGTTCTCGATCACCCGGTCGTCGCCGTAGAGGGCAAACGTCCTCTGGAACATGATGGCGGTCCTTCGCATGATCCGCCGTTTCATGGGCGCATTCTCTTCGGCCCAGAGATCGATATCCAGGGGCGTGAGTTCGCTTCCGCAGGCAGGACATGGTTTCCCCGCCTCGCTCGGGACGCCGATGTAGTCGCAGTTCCCGCAGGCGGCGATATGGTAGATGATCGCACCCCGTGACGGGGGTTGATCTACACCCCGCATGAGATGCATAAGAACGGTTTTGCCGGCCCCGCTTCTTCCTATGATGCCGACTGTTTCACCTTCTGCAACCTCGAAGTGTATGTCTTTGAGTACAACGCTCCCGTTGAACTCCATGCAGAGGTCTTTCACCGTGATGAGTGGGGTCATCTTGAGTTCCTCGTTAAAGTTATCTTCTCGTGGTATCATATTAGGGTTTATATTGTTGCATTTTCCCCGGGCGCCGTGGTGTCCGCGAGAAGTTCCGCCACGATACCGGGCACCTCGCTGACGTTCCGGATCACCCGATCGACACAGTCATATAAAACCTCGGGCTTCCGATCGGACTGCTGCTCGGTGAGCACCGCGAGATCCGCCTTCCGGAAGGCGTGGAGGTCGTTGATGGCATCCCCTACCATGACGACTTTGTCATACTGTTCTTTAAGGTCTTCCACGATCCGGGCCTTCATCGAGGGGGTGGCGACACCGTAGACCCGTTCCCGGGGGATACCGAGGTAGTCGCCCATCCGCTCGAGTTTCGTGACACGGTCCCCCGACGCGATGTAGGCGGGGACGCCCATTCGGTGCAGTTCGCTGATGGTCTCTTTCGCGCCGTCAAACGGTCTGCCGCCGGTCGTCACCGTGAACTCGATCCCGGGTATATCCATGTTCAGGATCACGCCGCTGTTCATGGCGACGACAGACTCTTCCTTGCAGCAGTTCCAGACCTCCCTGATGCAGGCCTGCATATCGCTGATGCGGGCGCATCGGTCGGCGTAGAGGAGGTTTGCGACCTCTTCGGCGGGGATGACCCGCCGGGAGCAGGCCACGCCGAAACCGACCGACCGCTCGATGAAGAACGTCGAGAGGAGCTGGTCGGGAGGCGCATCGATGACGTCGCGGGAGTGGAGGTGGAGGACGACGAGCACCCGTGCATCGGACCCGAAGGTGATGGTCGTGGTCTCGACCTCGATGAGCATCTCTTCGCGGAGGATATCGCGCGCTACACGGTAAGTCCGGAGAAGTGTGCCTGCACTATCAAAAACAACGGCTACCGACATCTACCCTCACGTCAATACATCTATGTGGCGCTCGCTTGAATGAATGATTATGATACTGAATGGGACGGCGGCAAGCATAAAGAGTATGGAGATTCGGGGAGCCGGCAGGATCGCCCGGGCGGCGGTGGAGGCGCTGGCCGATTACGCTCGAAATCTGGAAGTTTCCGACGCCGATGCCTTCAAGCGGGAGATGCAGAAGGCGGCAGAGATCCTCACGGAGACCCGCCCGACCGCCGTCTCGCTCCCGAACGCGGTGCGCTACGTGATGCGGGCCCTCGACTCGTTTGAGTCCGTGGAGGCCGCACGGGAAGCGGTCCTCGCGCGGGCGGCGGAGTTCATCGATCACTCGGAGCACGCGGTCGAGCGGATAGCCGAGATCGGTGCTCGTCATATATCCGACGGCGACGTCCTCCTGACCCACTGCAACTCCGAGGCGGCTCTCGGGTGTATCCTTGAAGCGCACCGGCAGGAAAAAGAGATCGAGGTCTACGCGACGGAGGTGCGGCCGCGGGGCCAGGGGCTCATCACCATCAGGGCGCTGAACGATGCCGGCATACGGACGAACTACATCATCGACTCGGCGGTCCGCTACTTCATCAACGACGTCGACCTGGTCATCGTCGGCGCCGATGCCATAGCGGTGAACGGAGCGGTCGTGAACAAGATCGGGACCGCCCAGATCGCGCACGCCGCAGACGAGGCAAGGACGAACGTCATCGTCGCGGCGGAGACCTACAAGTTCGCGCCGCGGACCATACTCGGCGAGAAGATAGCGATCGAGGAGCGCGACACCGGCGAGGTGCTGCCCGGAACTATAGCAGAGAACCTTCCTTTCGTCCGGGTCCGAAACCCGGCCTTCGACGTGACGCCCGCGGAGTACGTCGACCTGATCGTCACCGAGATGGGGGCGTTCCCGCCGGAGCTTGCGTATCTGGTCATACGGGATTACCTCGGGTGGAAGATCGAAGACCTGCGGTGAAGGCGATAGTTCCTCCCGATTGCCGAATAAAAAGGTCTTTGCCGGGGGTCCGGGCCCCGGCTCTCTTACGCGCTCTCTTCGGCCGGCTTCTTTGCCGGTTTCTCGGGTTTCACGTAGGTGATGGTGTAGTGCTCCACCACGTGCTCCGTCACCGGCGGGAAGTACTCCTGCTCCATCGTGAGGCTCTCAAACGGGCAGCCCTCGACGCAGTCGCCGCAGGCGATGCAGCGCATACGGTCGATCTCCCAGACCTTCGCCTCCTTGTCGAGGCGGATCGCCTCGCACGGGCACCGCCGCGAGCAGATGCCGCAGGAGCGGCACGTGGCCGGGTCGAACGCGACGTGCCCCCGGGTGAGGGGGCTCGTCCGTGCCGGGACCGCCGGGTAGCACCGGGTGGCCGGTCCTCCCGCAAGGTTCCGGAGAACCGTCTTTGTCATCTTAAAGAGTCCCATGCCGCCGTCACCTCTCCGTGCAGCTGATGCAGGGATCGATCGAGAGGACGACGACCGGGACATCGGCAAGCTGGATGCCGGGGAGCATCTTCACGAGTATGGGTATGTTTGCAAGCGTCGGCGTCCTGATGCGGGCGCGGGCGAGGTGTTTGGTGCCGTTGCCGCGCAGGTAGTGGACGACCTCGCCCCGGGGCTGCTCCACGCGGGAGAAGTACTCGCCGTCCGGCGTTCCCTTCACCTTCACGTCGATGGGTCCTTCGGGCATCCCCTCGATCGCCCTCCGGATGATGTCGATCGACGAGTAGAGCTCCCTGACCCTGACGGCACACCGGGCGTAGCAGTCACCGGCCGTCTCGACGACCGGTTTGAAACCAAGGTCCCCGTAGGCCGCGTATCCGGTCTCGCGGTGGTCCATGGCGACACCGCTTGCTCTCGCGGTCGGCCCTGCCGCCCCGAGGGCGTAAGCGTCGTCCCGGGGTATGACCGAGAGCCCCTGGAGGCGGTACTTCACCGATCCGTCGTTTAAGAAGACGTCGCCGAGGTCCCGGCAGTTCTCCTCGAAGGTGTCGAGCGTCCGGTGCATCTCGTCGAGTTTCTCCTGCCCGATGTCGCGCCTGACCCCGCCGACCTTACAGGTCCCCTGGATGACCCGGCCGCCGGTGGTGTCCTCGAGGACGTCGAGCACGCTCTCGCGGAGCTGCCAGGAGCGCATGAAGAGGTTCTCAAAACCCATCCCATCCGCAAAGAGGCCGAGCCAGAGGAGGTGGGAGTGGAGACGCGAACACTCCGACCAGATCGTCCGGAGATACTTCGCCCGGTCGGGAACCTCGATGTTCATGATATGCTCGATGCCCTGGGAGTAGCAGAGAGCGTGCATGAAACTGCATATGCCGCAGATCCGCTCCGCCACGTAGACGTACTCGGTGAACTCGCGCTTCAGCACGAGCTGTTCAAGCCCCCGGTGGATGTAGCCGATGGAGGGAACCACGTCCACCACCAGCTCGTCCTCTAAGACGAGGTCGAGGTGGATCGGTTCCGGCAGCACCGGGTGCTGCGGCCCGAACGGCACGACTATGCGTTTTGACACGGGTCGTCACCTCCTCGCCGCGTGACGCTGAACGGATACTTCGTTGCCGTCCTGATGAACGTCCCCTTAAAGTCGATGTTGATCCCGGTCACCGGGATTCCGAAGAGGTCGTGCACCTCGTTCTCGTAGACGAACGCTCCCCAGTAGACACCGGATATGCTCGTTACCTCCTCATCCGGCCCGACCGTCAGGCGGAGGTTTCTGAACTGGTAGCCTTTGTCGAACGAGTAGTTGATCTCGTAAGCCCCGCCGATGTCCGTGCATCCTATCTGGACGAGGCGGTAGCCGTCGGTCTTGAGTCTTTCGACCTCGTTCAGGAGGTCTTCCCGCGCGACGGCCATCGTCGTCTGCTCTTCGTGCACCATCGTCATCTCTCCTCACCCACCCCTGCGGCAGGTCGCGTTGCTTCCCCTGTCATCTTCATCCGTTTCTCCTCGAGGATCCCGAGCGCCGTAACGACGCCGTCGATGATCTGCTCCGGCCGGGCCGCGCATCCCGGGACATAGACGTCGACGGGGATAACTTTGTCGACGCCCCCCGTGATGTTGTAGCACTCCCGGAATATGCCGCCGGTCGCGGCGCAGGCGCCGATAGCGACGACGACTTTGGGCTCCGGCATCTGCTCGTAGAGGTTCTTGACCACCGGCCGGTTCTGTTCGTTGATCCCGCCGGTGATCAGCAGGATGTCCGCATGCTTCGGGTTGCCGGTGTTGATGATGCCGAACCGCTCTATGTCGTAGAGGGGCGTCAGGCATGCAAGCACCTCGATGTCGCACCCGTTGCAGCTGGATGCATCGTAGTGAAGGATCCAGGGTGATCGCTTCAGGAATGCCATACTACTCATGCACCCCCGATCATCATATAGGAGAGGATCGCGAGGTTCGCGATCCCGAGTGCCGCCGCGAGCCACCCGCTCTTCAACGCTGCCTGCCAGCGGACCCGTGCGGTGACGTTGTCGATGTAGATCTCGGCAACGTACGTGACCGCGACCGCGATGATTGCGATGACGGGGTTCCAGGCAAAGAAGAGGTAGACGAGGCCGAGGAGGAAGATGTTCTCGTACCAGTGGGCTATCTCGATCTGGGCGAGCGTCGAGCCCGAGAACTCCGTCGTGATGCCTTTGACGATCTCCTGGTGCGCGTGGTGCGACGTCGATATGTCGAAGGGAGACTTCCTGAGTTTGATCGTGAGGATGGCGGCAAACCCGATGAAGACGCCCGGGAGGTAGGCGATGGCCGGCACGGTCGCGGCCGCGATCGCGTCGACGAAGAAGCTCCCCGTGACCATGTAGAACCCGACGACCACGAGGATGATCATCGGTTCGTAGGCCATCACCTGGATCAGTTCCCGCTCGGCCCCGATGTGGCTGTAGGGCGAGTGGACCGCGTAGGCCCCGAGGACCAGGAAGACGTGGGCGAGCGTGAAGGCAAAGACCGTCAGCAGGAGGTCTCCTCCCGCGAAGAAGATCGCCCCGGAGAGGGCGATGAAGACCAGGTAGGCGAGGACGTAGAAGTTCTGCGCCGTGGTGACGACGACCCTCTCCTTCTCGAAGAGTTTCCCCACGTCGTAGAAGGGCTGCAGGACCGGCGGTCCGACCCTCCCCTGCATCCGCGCGGTGATCTTACGATCGATCCCCGCTATGAGGCCGCCCGCGACGGGCGCGAGGACGAGGAAGAGGACCGCCCCGATAAGCCAGAGCCAGTTCATAAAGCCACCCCCGCAAAGACCCACGATGCCAGGATCAGCACGATGCAGACCACCGCGCCCGGCAAGAAGAGCCGCGCCTCGCCGAAGTACCCGGTGAGGTAGTAGTTCTGCGTCTGGGCCTCCCGTGTCATGCCGAGGGAGCCCGCGAACTGCAGTTCCGGCGTCGCGGGCCTCCCGCCCATGTAGACCGGGAGGCGCTTTGCGCTCTTCCGGAAGAGGGAGAACGATATCGGGAGGATCAGGAGCAGGGATATCATCAGGAGCATGATGGCGACGTTTGCCTGCGCCAGGTGTGCGGTCATGCCGTATATGACGAAGACGTAGGGTTCGATCAGCGCCGTGGATATGACCGGGAAGAGGAAGACGACCAGTATGACGATGGCGGTGGTTATGTAGAGGGGAACCCAGGGCTCCTCCAGGAACCCTTTCTCGATCCGCTCCGTGCCCCGGGTGACCGCGACGAGTTTGCCCATCCACTTGGCCCAGAAGAAGACGGTGACGGCGCTCCCGTAGGCCAGGATGGCGATGAAGACGAGGCCGAAGGGCGCCTGGACGAACGCCTCGATCGCCGCCCATTTGGAGACCAGCATACCGAACGGCGCAAGGAACATGCCGGCGATCCCGATGAACATCATCACTGCCATCTTGGGCATCCGGACGATCAGGCCTTCCATATCCTCGATGTTGCGGCTCCCGATCCGGTGCTCGATCGCCCCGGTCCCGAGGAAGAGGAGCGACTTTGCGACGGCGTGGAATATGATCAGGAGGATTGCCGCCCAGACGAGCATGTATGTCCCGACGCCCGCACACGCGGCTATCAGGCCGAGGTTTGCTATCGTCGAGTAGGCGAGGACCGATTTTGCGTCGCTTCGCGATATCGCGATAGCGGAGGCGACGACGAAGGTCACCGCGCCGACGAGGCCGACGGAGAGCCCGGCGAACGTCCCGGCAAAGACCGGTGCGAACCGGACCAGTATGTAGACGCCGGCCTTGACCATGGTGCTCGAGTGGAGCAGGGCCGAGACCGGTGTCGGGGCCACCATCGCCCCGAGGAGCCAGGAGGAGAAGGGCATCAGGGCGGCCTTCGTGATGCCGGCAAACCCGATCAGGACGGCCGGTACCAGTATGACGGCGGCGTCGCCGGAGGCAAGCACCAGGGCGAGATCGACGCCCCCGCTCGTCGGGCCGGCTGTGACCAGGAAGATGAGCGCCGCGACAAACGCAACCCCGCCGAGGAGGTTCATCACCAGGGCGCGGAAGGCGTTCGTCGTCGCCTCCTCGGTCTCCGAGTAGCCTATCAGGACGAACGAGGCGATGGTGGTGACCTCCCAGAAGAAGAAGACCCACATGAGGTTGTTGGAGAAGACCAGGCCGAACATCGCGGCGAGGAAGGCGAATATGACGAAGAAGAACATCCTCTGCCGGTCACGCACCTCCGGGTGGTGGTGGTGGTAGGTCTCCATGTACCTGACGCCGTATACGGCTATGAGGCTCCCTATGATCCCGATGATCAGGGCCATGATGATGGAGAACTGGTCGACGAAGAGGTTGTTTGCCGCATGGAGGCTCCCCGCAAAGGTCGTCTCGAGGTATACCACCAGCGCCGCCTGGACGACGGCCAGTGCGATTGCGAGGTAGTTTCGAAACTTCACGCCCATGGCGATGATGAAGAGCGCAAGCGCCATCTCGATGGCAACCATGACGATATCGGTCGCCTCCGAGGATGCGGCAAAGTAGACCGCGCCCCCGGATGCATACCGTACGAGCAGGTATACCGATGCTCCGCCGATGGCGAGAGCCGAGAGGGCGACCACCGCGTATCGCGATGTCGTCCGTTTCACGAACAATAAAAGACACGCGACGAGGATGGGAAAGAGTATCAGGAAGAGCAGCGTCTGCACTATTAAGTCCCTCGTAGGGTAACTATGCCCTACTTACATAATTAATCATTCCAAATATGCACTCCGGGGTATCGCCCGGTTCGCGCCCGGCGCCGGCCCCGCGCGAGGGAGGCGAGCCGGATCTGTCGTCTATCGTTCGGATAATTTGTATTGCCGGCTCCGCGCGCGCGAGGCGAGCCGCTCTCCCCCCGCGTGTGCCGGGGGCTAAGGGTTCGCGCGGTCCCCACCCGGCCGGGAGAGCCCGCCGCGGGCGTCACCAGGGCCTGCAGGGCAGGACACCCCGCACGCCTCCTTCGTGCTCTCCGGCGGCGTCGCCCCGGTAGCGCGGTATGAAGTGGACGTGGACGTGCATGACGTTCTGCCCCGCGGCCTCTCCGACGTTGACGCCTATGTTGTAGCCGTCGGGGGCGAGGTTATGGTCGGTCATCGCCCGGCACTCGTCGATGAGCCGGGCAAGGGCCGTCTTCTCCTCGTCGGTCGTATCGAAGTAACTCGCCACGTGCCGGAACGGTATGACGAGCAGGTGGCCGGTGGTGACCGGGTGGATGTCGTAGAGGGCGTAGCAGAGGTCGTTTCTCGCCACGATATCCTCCGGGGCCGGGTTGCAGAACGGGCACGGCATGCCACCTGCTCGTCTCCCATACCAGAAGAGGGTTTTGGCCCGGCCCCGCTCACCCGAGCAGGCGGGCAAGGAGTCTCCCCGTGAAGCCCCGCGAGAGGGCGATGGCGTGCTCGGTGCAGATCTCGTGGCAGCAGTAGCACCGGATACAGCGCGAGAGGTCGACCGTCGCCCTGCCCTCGGTGACGGTGATCGCGTGCACCGGGCAGATACGCTCGCATTTCCCGCACCCGATGCACGCCGGTGCGATCACGCCGGGCCGGGGGGCGTAGGTCCTCCCGAACCGCTGGACGAC
>Ga0209510_1005435_pt1 | contig 10665 bp, 7 predicted proteins | sample BiotimSIPDNA_FD_185749 | JGI IMG/M metagenome (GOLD analysis project Ga0209510, IMG submission 185749) | Anaerobic biogas reactor microbial communites from Washington, USA - Biogas_R1 time_0 SIP DNA (SPAdes) (version 2) | ecosystem: Engineered > Bioreactor > Anaerobic > Unclassified | place...
CACCGCCTCGCCTTCCAGCAATACCTGCTGCGCCGAAGCCGATTCCTCGGACTCGGGAGCGGCATCTTCTGCGCCGACCGCTTCGCCGGCCGGCAGGCATTTCTTGGACATTAGGCTCTCCCAATCGCGAGCCGATTCATCGGATTTTAATATGGACCAAAATGCCTTCCAGGCTACCTTGAAATTTGCCATAGCTTGTTTTTCCTAAATGGTTTATTGCTGAAAAATCTAGTTTAGTTGAGCGGAAGCGCGATCGATGGCGCCCGATCGTAATGGTCGATCAGTTCCACGATGGGTTCGCCTCTCAGTCCGTGAAGCTCCAGGATCACCAATTCGTTGCGACCTTGCTTGAGGAGTGGGGCAGGCACGTAAAGCGCGTATTGTGGACCTTCCTGCCAATAGCGCCCCAGGTTGAACCCGTTGAGCCAAACCTGGCCTTTACGGCCGTATGGGACACGCAACCAGGTGTCAGCTGGTTCGTCAACCTCAAACACGCCACGATGGAAACACGGCATGTTACCTTGGGAAACCAAAGAACCAAAGGGCAGGGCGGACAAGTCGTCAAAGGGGAGTGGGGTGACGGTCCAATGATACAGACGGCGACAACCATCCATCACTACACCCGTCAAGCCTTTCCAAAAGTGCATGTGCACACCCATTCCTGAGTTGAACCGACCCATGTTTTCAACCAATATCTGGATCTTGCCGGTTGGAACTTGAATCGATTGCGATGCATCGTTCCTGTAGATGGTCCCATAGGAAACCCCATCGACGAACACCTGGGCCCTGTCGGCCAGATTCTCCAGCTTCAAGGAGCAAATGCGCCTCGGCAAGTAGCTAAGATCCGTGGAGTAGAGGATAAAGCCGAAATCTTGACCGTAATACTCCATGGGCTCGGCGGTCACGCTATCCACCGAACGCCCCAGCAACTGGAGATTCTCAAGCAACGGAGCGCTTTCTGCCAGGTTGACACGACCGAAATCCCGGGCTGGAATCAGCTTCGGTTCTTCGGTAAACGCCTCGGGACAATGCTTCTTGATGACCGATTGGATGATGAAGTACTTTTCCGTTGGGTTTCCGGCCTCGTCCAAAGGCGCATCCGTATCATATGAGTTAAGGTAAGGGAGATACTTCGAGCCATCCGACACCGCCCCAGGATAGTAGCCGAAGCTCGTGCCACCGTGGAACATGTAGAAGTTGAAGGACGCCTTGCGCTCCATCAGGCTCTCGACGTCAACCCGGACATCCTCCGGGTCGTGCGTCAGCCATCCTGATTGGGTCCATTTGTGGGAAACGCCGGACCACAACTCCATGACAATCTCAGGAACCCCAGGACGAAGCGCTTGAATCGTGTTGAGGAAATTCACAGGTCGGCGACGACCATTCCCCGTCAGCAACGTTTCGGGTATCCCGCCGGATAGCGCCGTGGTCGATGAAATGGAATCCGAGATGAACATCGGAATGTCAAAGCCAGCATCGATGTGAAGCTGATACAAGTGGCGGATGTACTCGACGTCGTTGCCGACGCTCCCGTACTCGTTGTCGATCTGCATCATGATGATCGGGCCGCCTTGTGTCCATTGAAGCCCGTGGAGCATCGGCAGGATTGTCGCAAAATATCGGTCAACGGCTTCCAGCCAAACAGGATTCATGCAACGTATGCGCATCGGGGGCTTCGATAGCAACCACGAAGGAATGCCGCCAAAATCCCATTCCGAACAAATGAAGGGACCTGGGCGGGCGATCACCATCAAGCCCAATTCCTGAGCCAGCTTGATGAACGACACGACGTCACGCCAGCCGCTGAAATCATATTCGCCTTCACGCGGCTCGTGGAAATTCCATGCAAAATACGTTTCAACCGTATTCAATCCGCATTGCTTCAGCTTCATCAAGCGATCACGCCAATAATCAGGGTGAATCCTGAAGTAGTGCATCGCACCGGAGCGAATTTGAGTCGCAACGCCGTTGATCAGGATGTCTTTTCCTGCAATCTCAATCGTATTTTTCATATCTTCTTCCAAATAAACAGATTACGCAAAGGGATCAAGTGTCTTCTCGGCAATTCCCGATTCGCAGGAGCGAACGCCTGCATCCATTGCCGCAAGCTGCTTGAGGTTGAAATCCAACGTAATCATCTGATGCAAGGGCTTCCCGGATTTCAGGTGGTCGATCATTTGACGGCCGAGATTCAGCGAAGGATCGTTTTTAGGAGCCAGGGTTTCCTCGGGGGGCAGGGCGCGAGTGTAGGGCTTGAAGGTCTTGTATACCTTGACTTCGGGCGTAAAACGATCGCAGACAATCGTTCCCTCGCTTCCATACAGCACCGGACCAGTCGGAATCTCGCCTGAAGAAAACGTTGACCAGGAACCCTCGGCATGGGCAACACCATCGCCAAAATCCGCGATGAATGCCGAATAATCCTCGATGTCAGGGGCAAAGGGCATCAGGAAATTCTTCCGCAAACCCATCACGCGATCCGCTTGACGACCGAAAAACCAGGTCGCCAACGTAAAGCCATAGCCCGCATAATCCGCCAGGGAACCACCGCCGCGATCGTGTCGATACCACCAGATATCGCCCAATGCAGCACGATCCTCGCTGGCATTCAAACAGTATGGACCACGGGTGTTCGGACTGCGATATGTCACGCGCAACAAGCGGCCAATCGAACCCTCGTCAACAAGGCGCTTTGCCAAATTGAACGCTGGAAACCAGGCAATTGGCCAGTTTACGGCACATGTAGCCGTACTTTTACGCGCCGCGGCCAAAATCCGACGCCCATCGGACATCGACAACGCCATCGGCTTCTCAATCACACAGGATATGTTCCGGAGCAAGCACGCCTCGGCAACCTCGGCGTGAGAGTTGTTGTCGCTCGCAATGCATACCAACTCGGGCCCGGCATCCAGCAAGGACGTCAAATCATCGAATTGAGGAGGCAAGGGCGTCGAACTCCCGACATTCTTCTCCAGGCGACAAGCCAAGCTCTCGGCCTCAGAACCCTTTGCATCTGGAATATCAGCAAAGCCAACCCATTCAACTTCGTCCTTGAATGCATTGAATATCCTCAAAAATCCAATCGCATGGACATGAGCCAAACCTACAAGGGCAATCTTCAACTTCGACATCCCGTGAAACTCCTGTGATTAAAAAACGATATCTTGACGACACTTTTACTATCCAAAACAAACCCTCAAAATGTAGCCCACATATGACAATTGTCACGGAAACGCGATGTTTTTCAAGCCTTCGGGAGCCATTGCGCCAGACCTTGACAGCAAGGGGAGAAGACATGGCAATTTCCCCAAAAAGTTATTGAAAAGTTATTAACAGGTCATCGACAGGCTTTTACAACTATCGAAATACCAAGCATTTGCAAAACAGCTAAAGTCCAAGAACCCTAAATCAAATTAAACATAATCCACATTATGCGACATAAATATCCGTCTTTTCGGAGTGTCCACCTTGCCCCACTTCCCGTCATGGGAGTCTAGAATTTCGGCTTTGATTTGGCTTTTGGATTTCGGGTTTCGAAAACAGTTTTTTGTGTGCGCAGGTGTCTCATCTCGCGTGTTCCTTGTCATTCTTGTCCATCGGTCTTCAACTATAGTTTTGACTTCCTGTTGTTTTTGTTGACAAGGAGGTTATGTTTTATTTTTCCGTCGGCGTGTGGGAACTTCTCTGGGGCAACATGAAACCCAATCCATTTAAGGTTCTTCGATGATCAACTTCTCCAAAGGCTATTTTCTGGCGATGGGAGCTTTGCTTTCGGTTTTGCTTTTGTCGTCATGCCGTTCGATTCCCGAGGATATTCCGATTGAGTTATCCCATTCCCCTTATGCGGGTTCTTCTCTTCCATTGCTATTGGTTGAGTATTTTCCCTATCCGGAATTGCCCTCTGGGAAGCTGCGTCCGATGCCGTCCTACAGCGGTTGGACCGATTCGCGGATGCGTCGCGACCTGTCTCGGATCCGTTCGTATGGCATTGACGGGGTCTTGTTGTCTGTTACCCCCGAAGACTTTGCGGAATCGATTCGCTCCGAACGTATCCGCCGTTTTTTCGACTTGGCTTCCGAATTGTCGCCTCCGCTTCGCGTCGGTTTGTTGGTTGGCGGGTCGAAGGATTACGAAATCGCCAGTGGAAACATTGCACAATACCTTGATCAACAAGGACTTGCAAAGCATAAGAGTGCCTTGTTGCTAGATGGCAAGGCGGTTTTGGCATTTCGTGAGGACATCAAATTGATCAGGCAGGTCCAGCATCCTACCGAGTCTTTCGCCACCTTCAGGAGGCTTGGCGAAGATTGGCATTCAGTGCCCGCCGGCGCAACACCGGGACGGCTAAGCCAAATGGAGAAATTCACTTGGGTCAAGGCCGGAGACAACAGCAAGCTTCCGGGAAGCGTCGACAACAAGCATCAGGCCGACTGGATCCTCCCCCGCGGCAAAGGCAAAAACTTCGCCAATCGACTGAGGCTCGCCTTCCAAAACAAGGCTGGAATCGTCTGCATCCACTCCTGGAATGACTTCGGCGACGGCTCCTTCATCGAACCGAATACCATGGACGGAAACCAGATGGGAATTGTCGTCTTCAACGAAAAGCAAGCCCTGAAAACAGCTCCCCGCCCTGCCCCATGATCCTTTGCTGTTGCTCGTCTGCCCAATTTTCAATTCCCCATGTACTTTGTTTAATAGGCATTTAAGGTATATTTATACTTTAAGTTTCCAGCTGATTTCTCTTCATCCTATCCTTATATGACAAAAGCCGTCATTTCCAAGAGCATTGCCATCTTCGCCTCGATTGCAGGCGTGCTGCTCTTTGCGCTTTGCTTTCATCCTAGCGAAACTGGCGGGATGCGGTTCGAGGTCTCAAATTCCATCCAAGGAAACAGGCAGAAAGCCAATTTGATTACAAATCAGGCGTCCTTGGGCAACAAGGCGATTCCAGCACCTAGTGCCTCAGACGAGCACAAATCCTGGGATAGCAGAAGAGATTCAAGATTACTCCGACTCAGCAACCGGCGAAGCAACGTTCGGCAATACGAACAATTTTCACCATTGTCGACACTTTCCCAGCCACTTTCAGGAAGGACGCACAAACTTCACATCCCGGATGTCGTCAATTGCGGAAACGACTCCAAGGAATGGCATCCAAATGCCCCTGTCAGGGCAGGACCCTGACAACATTCCCTTTCCACTCCCCACTTCAGAGACAATTCCATAACCAACTGTCTTGGCAAGATTCCCCCTTGTTCTGCCAAAGGCAGGTTGTCCGTGGTGGCAAAATGATTTTTTTGTAGTCTATCTGTGTTTAAATTTTTGTCACAGTCATTTTGAATTAACAACCTACAACCCCGAGGAAAGGTACAATGTTCTTAAGCAGCTTTATTCTTCTGATTGCGGGCATGGGCATGACGTTCATATTCTTGTATATACTCATCCTGCTGACGAACCTCAATACGAAAGTCGCCACAAAATACTCATATTTGCTGCCCGACCCAGAACCCAGGAAGGCTAGCAGGTCTGCACCCGCGCCCGCACCAGTGGCAACAAGTTCCGATGATACCGCCGTGGCCGCCGCCATCGCAGTTGCACTGGCCAAGCACAGGGCGTCGGCGGCAGCGAAGCCCGCCGCATCCGCTCACGGAGTCTGTACCGTTACCGTCAATGGAAAGGCCTATCGCGTCGATGTCGCCAGCGAGACCAGCGTCTCCGTCAACGGCCAGGCGTTCAATGTCAGCCTGGCCGAAGGCGCAGTTGCACCTGCACCCGCTCCCGCAGCCGCCCCAGCCCCCGCAGCCGCCCCAGCCCCCGCGGCAGCTGCTCCTGTCGCCGCACCTGCTCCCGCACCCGCCGCCACACCAGCGGCCGCCACACCAGCGGCCGCCACTGGCGTGGAAGTCATCGCTCCGCTGCCCGGCAAGGTTCTCCGTATCGAAGCCGCAATAGGACAAGCCGTCAAGGAAGGCGATGTCATCCTCGTCATCGAAGCGATGAAGATGGAACAGAACATCGTCGCCCCGTCAGCCGGCACCGTCACTGCCATCAACGTGGCCCAGGGCGACATCGTCGAAACCGCCGAGGTTGTTGCGGTCATCTGACCAGGGGTCAATTCCGTTTCTTCATTGCATCGAAACCCACCAACAGAAAGAGAGTTACATACCATGAAAAAACTATTAGGATTGTTCCTGGCCATGGCGTTCGCCAGCGCCGCCCTCTTCGCCCAAGAGGTGAATGAAGTCTCTGTTGACTCGCCTTCGTCGAAAATCAACGAGCCTTCCGTCGCAGCCATCGATCAATTGGTCGGCGACAGCGTCTACAAGGTCGTCCAAGACCCCGAAACCGGCCTGTGCTCGGTCATCTACGACTGGCCCGCGGAAGCCGTCGTCGAGCAAGTCTCCATGGGCGCCGGCAAAAACATTGTTCCTGGACGCCCGCTCTGCATCCTGAGGATCGAGTCGGAAAAAGGCATTCCCAATCGCTCCAAGGCACAGGTCACCTCGGGTGTCGCAGCCCAAATCAAAACCGTTGACATCTCCCTGGGCAAGCACCTGAAGCAGGGCGACGTCCTCTTTACCTACATGCCGCAGCCGATCCTCCACGACTCCGTCACCCCAAGCACCGATGCGGGCATGAGCTTCAAGCAAATGCTCGTGAAGCTCTGGCAAACCACGGGCATCCGCGAATTCATCGTCCAGACCGAAAACGACTGGACGCTGGGCATCGGTCGTCTCCTGATGATTGGCGTCGGCCTTGTCCTGCTTTACCTTGCGATCGTCAAGGATTTCGAACCCTTGTTGCTGCTCCCCATCGGCTTCGGCGCCATCATGTCCAACATCCCGTTGGCCGGCATGGCCGAGCCTGACGGCATCCTGGGCATCCTGTTCAAGGGCGTCGACCTGGGCATCTACCCGTTGCTGATCTTCCTTGGCATCGGCGCGATGACCGATTTCTCTCCCCTGATTGCGAATCCCTGGACCGCGCTCTTGGGTGCGGCCGCCCAGTTGGGCATCTTTGCCGCTCTTTTCGGCGCAGTCTTGATTACCAAGCTTTTCCCCGATCTCATCCACTTCTCGCTGAAGGACGCAGCATCAATCGGCATCATCGGTGGCGCCGACGGTCCTACCGCGATCTTCCTGGCGTCGCGGCTGTCCCCCAACCTGCTGGGAGCCATCGCCGTAGCCGCCTATTCCTACATGGCCCTTGTCCCGATCATCCAGCCCCCGATCATCAAGGCCCTAACAACCAAAGAGGAACGCCGTATCCGCATGAGCGCCATCCGCAAGGTCAGCAAGCTGGAAAAGATCATGTTCCCGATTATGATCACCCTGCTCTGCTGCTTCCTCCTCCCCGACGCAGCGCCGCTGATCTCCATGCTGATGCTTGGAAACCTGATGAAGGAAAGCTTGTGCGTCGACCGTCTCTCGGATACCGCGCAGAACGCCCTGATGAACATCGTCACCATCTTCCTGGGATTGACGGTCGGCTCCAAGCTGTCCGCCGACAAGTTCCTCAACTTCAACACCCTGGGCATCCTGCTCCTCGGTCTTGTCGCCTTCTCCTTCAGCACTGCCGGCGGCGTTCTCTTCGGCAAGCTGATGTACAAGGTCACAGGCGGAAAGGTCAACCCGATGATCGGCGCCGCAGGCGTCTCGGCCGTTCCGATGGCCGCGCGCGTCGTCAACAAGATCGGCCTTGAAGAAGATCCCCAGAATTTCCTGCTGATGCACGCCATGGGACCGAACGTGTCAGGCGTCATCGGTTCCGCAGTCGTGGCCGGCGTGCTGCTCTGCGCCCTCGGCTAAGCACAACTGGCTTAGCTGACTGATAAACCCAAAGCGGTCCCGACAGGTTGAAAGCCAACTTGTCGGGACCGCTTCTTTTTTGCTCTTCGCCCCTGGACAATAAACTCAGGAATTCACGCATCGACCTGCCTGATGCGATTTCGAACTGCTTCATCGTTTCAGTCACAATTGGGATTGCTTGTTCAAATTAAGCCGCCCACATTCGAAGAACAAGGCGTTTTCAGTAGGACTTCAAGGGGAAGCCAATCTAAATAGCGGCATCTAAATACCTCTGCCAAAGCAACTTAGATAACATTTCCCTTCTGCCCCGGGCAATCCAAGCTAATTTGGCGAAATCGGTCTTCATTCCACAAAAACTAGGGTGTCCACAGTGGAAAAAACACTATTTTATAGTATATTTAACTTTTATTCATTTTTGTCATAGTTCTATAAACCTAGGAAACAACCTACAACCCTTGAGGAAAGGCACAATGTTCTTAAGCAGCATAATTCTTCTGATCACGGGCTTGGGCATGACGTTCACATTCTTGTTTGTACTCATCCTGCTCACGAACATCAGTTCGAAACTCTCTGAAAAATACGCATTTTTGATGCCCGAGCCAGAGTCCAGGAAGGCTGCCAGGCCCGAATCCGCGCCAGTGGCAGAAAGTTCCGATGGCGACTCCGTGGCCGCAGCCATCGCGCTCGCACTCTTCAAGCACACGGGAAAGTAATTCGGCCATAGGCAGGCCATTTCCGGTTTTTCCTGAAAGGATTAAGTCATTCCATATAATCAACCAAACTTATTACCCGAAAAAAGGAACGCAAAGAAGATGAAAAAAATTCGTTTTATGGACACCTCCTTCCGCGATGGCTTCCAGTCCGTCATTGGCGCACGCGTCATCACGAAGGATTTCCTCCCCGCCTTGCAGGCCGCCATCGAAGCTGGCATCACCTATTTGGAAGTCGGCGGCGGCGCCCGTTTCCAGAGCCCGTTTTTCTACTGTGGCGAAAATGCGTTTGACATGATGGACCAGATCCGCGAAGCGGCCGGTTCCAATGCCAACCTCCAGACCCTGGCGCGCGGGGTCAACGTCGTCGGACTCGCCTCCCAGTCCTCCGAGATGATCGACCTCCATGCCAAGCTCTTCAAGAAGCACGGCATGACCACGATCCGCAACTTCGACGCCCTGAACGACATCCGCAACCTGGAGTTCTCGGGCAACTGCATCTACAACGCCGGGCTCAAGCACGAGATCGCCATCACGCTGATGTCCCTGCCGCCGGGAGTCAAGGACACCTACCCGCACTCCGCGAAGTTCTACTGCGACATCCTCGAGAAGATCCTCTCGTCAACCCTCAAGTTCCACTCGCTCTGCTTCAAGGACGCCTCCGGGACATGCACGCCGAAAGTCCTCGGCGAAACGGTCAAGAGATCGCGCGAGATGCTGGACGCCGCAGGATTGAAGGACATCCCAATCCACGTCCATACGCACGAAACCGCAGGCATGGGCGTCGCATGCTACATGGCGGCCGTCGAAGCCGGCGCCGACATCATCGACCTCTCCATGACCCCGATGTCCGGCGGCACCGGCCAGCCCGACATCCTCACGATGTGGCACGCGTTCAAGGGCACGGACTACACGCTCGACATCGACTATGGCAAGATCCTCAAGGCCGAAGACGTCTTCGAGAGCTGCATGAGCAAGTACATGCTCCCCGAAGAGGCAAGAACCACCAACCCGCGCATCACCCTGTCCCCGATGCCCGGCGGAGCCCTGACGGCAAACACGCAGATGATGCGCGACAACAACTGCCTCGACCGCTTCCCCGAAATCATCAACGCGATGCGCGAGGTCGTCGAAAAGGGCGGCTACGGCACATCCGTCACGCCGGTTTCCCAGTTCTACTTCCAGCAGGCCTTCAACAACGTCTTCCAGGGACCCTGGAAGAAGATCGCCGACGGCTACGGGAAGATGGTCCTCGGCTACTTTGGAAAGACCCCCGGCACACCGGATCCCGAAATCGTCAAGCTGGCCTCCGAGCAGCTCGGCCTCCAGCCCACCACCGAGAACCCGCGCGAGCTGAACGACAAGAACCCGAAGCTCAACCGCCCGTTCTACGAAGAGCAGCTCAAGACCGAAGGACTCGAAGTCACGGACGAGAACGTCTTCATCGCCGCATGCTGCGAGGCAAAGGGCATCGACTTCCTCAAGGGCAACATCAACATGGGCGTCCGCTTCAAGGAAGACGAAAAGAAGGCGCCGGCGGCAGCGGCAAAACCCGCCGCATCCGCTCCCGGAGTCTATACTGTTACCGTCAACGGAAAGGCATATCGCGTTGATATCGCCAGCGAGACAAACGTCTCCGTCAACGGCCAGGCGTTCAATGTCAGCCTGGTCGAAGGTGCCGTCGCACCCGCACCTGCAGCTGCACCGGCCGCTCCTGCTCCCGCACCGGCTCCTGCTCCTGCTCCCGCACCGGCTCCTGCTCCCGCAGCAGCACCTGCTCCTGCAGCTGCACCTGCCACTGGCGTGGAAGTCGTCGCACCATTGCCCGGCAAGGTCCTCCGCGTGGAAGCTGCGGTCGGGCAAGCCGTCAAGGAAGGCGACGTCATCATCGTCATCGAAGCCATGAAGATGGAACAGAACATCGTCGCACCGGCAGCCGGCACCGTCAAGGCCATCAACGTGGCCCAGGGCGACATCGTCGAAACCGCCGAGGTTGTCGCGGTCATCTGACCAGGGTACGCTCCCGTTTCTTCATTGCATCGAAAACACCAACAGAAAGAGAGTTACATACCATGAAAAAACTATTAGGATTGTTCCTGGCCATGGCGTTCGCCAGCGCCGCCCTCTTCGCCCAAGAGGTGAATGAA
>Ga0209510_1005438_pt1 | contig 10659 bp, 6 predicted proteins | sample BiotimSIPDNA_FD_185749 | JGI IMG/M metagenome (GOLD analysis project Ga0209510, IMG submission 185749) | Anaerobic biogas reactor microbial communites from Washington, USA - Biogas_R1 time_0 SIP DNA (SPAdes) (version 2) | ecosystem: Engineered > Bioreactor > Anaerobic > Unclassified | place...
CGCCCATGCTCGATCGCCTGATCGAAAGCCGCCGGCTCAGTTCCGCCGAAATCGATGAGTTGCGTCAGATGCTGGACCAGTACTGCGACGATGCGGAGAGCGGTTCATGAACTCGGGCGCGTCCCTATTCCTGAACGACGTCGCCGGTGCGTGGTCGTCATGGATGCTCGGCATGGCCTGGATTGTTGCCGTCCTGGTTGTGGTTCTCACATTGGTGACCGCGACCTTGAAGAGCCGATCCGCCTCACTTCTCTACGCCCTATGGCTGTTGGTTCTGGTGCGACTGGTCGTGCCTCCCGAGTTTGCCTTTCCCACCGGTTGGGGTTGGTGGTTTCGTTCCGAACCGGCCGTGGCGTCTCCGGCAATCCAACCGGTGACGGTACCACATCGCGAATTCACCGGCAGCCACGGCCAATCGCAGCATGTTGCGGGCGATGTTGGGCGAGAATCGCCGATCTCGACCTCGCTACCCGTTGGCCTGATCCTGATGCTCGCGTGGTTGGGAATCGTGGCGGCGCGATGCGGGATGCTGCTCACCGCAGCCCTGCAGGTCCGCGTGTGGGTGTCGCGGGCCCACCCCATTCTCGACCCGTCGCTCCTCCACCTGCTGGAAGAGTGCCGCGAGCGGGTCGGAGTGCGACGAAGGGTCGAACTCCGCAACTCCGAGGCCTGTTCAACTCCCCTGGTGGTCGGCACGTGGCGTCCCGTACTGCTGTTGCCTTCGGCCGTGCTGGAACGGCTGAGCAGGGAACAGTTGCGCAGCGTGTTCATTCACGAGTTGCACCATGTGAGGCGATGGGACGGTCTGGTGAATCTGGCGCAAGGACTCCTGGGAGCAATCTACTTCTTCCATCCGGCGGTCTGGTGGGCCAATCGGCGAATTCGCCAACTGCGCGAGGATGCGTGCGACGAGCGCACCGTGGCGGTTCTGGAGGGGAATCGCAAACCCTATGGAGAGGCGATCTTCCGCGTGGCCGAGATCCTCGGCTACTCGGCACCGCCTTTGACCCTGGGCGTGCTCGACTCGAAATCGCCCCTCACCCAGCGACTGCGGCGGATTCTCGATCCGCGGTTGCCGATCGAGGGGGGACGGCGTTGGCAGACGGCGTTCATTCTGGCCGTATTGTTGCCTGCCGGCGCGAGGCCTTCCTCCGATCGGTCCAAGCCGTCTGAGGATGCGATTTCTAGCAGCCCTCTTGCCCAAGATTTCGTGCGAGATCTGCCGGCCGCAACTCAGGACGCCCCCGTCGTCGAGTCCTCAGTCGCCTTTGACACCGATGACGAAGCGGAGTTGCTCGGAGCGCTGGCAGAATCCGACCCGGCTGCTCGTGCAGCGATCTACGAGATGTTGGGACGCGTTGGAACCGACAGGAGTCTCGTGCCGCTGCAGCGGGCCTTGCTGATGAGCGGTCCCCTGGAGGAACGTCAGATTCGGCACGCTCTCGAGGAGATTTACGGCCGCATGCAGTTCCCTGCTTCCGTGAAGGAGCCGAACGTCAATTCGTTCAGGATTTACGAGGACAACCAACAGGACGATTGGGACGTTGGTTTTCCGTAACCCTTTTTTGACGGTTGCAAGTTGAATGAACGGTGGGGTTGGCCTTTGACCCAATAGTCCGGGGTTCCGTTGTCAGCCCATCGTTCATGGACTGTGCAAGTCTCGATAATGGAGAATGGTCATGGCTCGAATCTGCTTGCCGTCGATCCAATGGATCGCCGCGGTCTTCGTCGCCGCGTTAGGGTGTGCCGCGGCCTTGTCGGACGACGCGTTGTCACCCGGCCAGTTGCGCTATGCAGGCAAGCCCGACCAGACTGTGGGCTACCGGATCGAGATCATTGCCGATCGCGACGACGTCACCGAAACCCTTACGGGAGTGGTGACCTACAAGTTCCAATCGGCAACCGAGTCCTCGCTCAGCCTCACCTACTCAGGCGGCTTGAGCAAGAAGAGCAAAGCTAAGTCGTCTGGAAGCAACTCTCGCTTCGGAGGGCTCCCCTTTGGCCCGGACATGTTCCCGTCGCGAGCCTTCGGGCCATTCTCACGCACACCGTTCAAGGGCCTAGTCACTACTACAAAGAACGAGTTGACGCTGCTTCCGACCGGGGAAATTCACAGCTTGGAAGGCGATTCCCAACTCCCCTACCTTCTCGGAAACGCTTCGCTCCTGGTTTTTGAACCCTTGCCCGAAAAACCCGAGGCGTCGTGGTCGGTCAGCCTGGGGGTCTCGATCACGGAAGAGGGCGGACGCCGCCAGTTCCCCTACCCGCGGTTGCCCTTCGAGCAAGATGACACAACGCGCACGGCGGGATCGGAAATCCAGACCTATCAGGTGCGCAGCATTGAGGGACCGCTGGTGACGGTTGACAAGACTTACCGCCTCGATTCTCCCCGCGTGAGCGACAACTCAGCGGGCTTCGAGATCAACGGGACGGGTACCTGGGTCTTCAATCGTGAGTTGGGGCTTTCGGAATCGCTGGACCTGACGCAGAAACTCATCGTACAGAAGGGCGACACGACCGTCTCTTTTCCCGTGACCGTCAAGTACAACCGCATGTCGGACACCGAACTGGCAGCTCACCAGGAAGAGCAGAAGAAGAAACAGGAAGAAACAAAACGGCAATTGGCGGAACTCCAGGAAAAGCAGGCGAATACGCCCCTTACCGAGCAGGAGATGCAGAAGATCCTCGACGACCTCGAATCCGACAATGTGCCGCGGCTGCTGATGGCCCTGCAGAAACTGCAGGGCAAAAATCCGCAGAAGAGCGATCCTCGAATCGCTGTGGCCGTCGACGGCCTCAGAAATCACGAGAACCAGTTGGTGAAGGATCTCGTTGACAAGGCCGCCGAGAAATGGCCCCTGCCGGAAGGCGTGCTGTCCGCGGCGGCCAGGAAGCGAAATTGGAGCGACAGTACGGGGACCTTCACGGTCGAGGCCGAGTTTCTCGAACTCGACGGCGACACGGTCCGCTTGCGGCGTACCGACGGCAAGGAACTGAAGGTCCCCATGGACCGGCTCAGCAAGGAGGATCAAGAGGCCGCACGGGAACTGGCCAAGTCGCCAGCACCGGTTGTCGATAACCCGTTCGACTGAGGGTCGAATTGATCGAGTCGGGGCGACCGGGGAATAGCTTCTCGGTACACTCTCCGGGTAACCGGCGAGGGTACGGTCGAGGTGGGCAACCGCGAGAAGCTATTCCTCCGTCGCCCTGGTCGAGGTTTGCGAGATTCCCTACACCAGTGCGTTCATACCCGCGGCGTCCGGCGCTTCCTGGAGGATGGCCACTTTCTCCAACCAATCGAGACGGCGTTCCATCGACGCCAGAGCGGCCGAGGCGTTTTCGGAGTCGCCGTCGTGCCGGGCGCGGTCGAGCGTCTGTTGGTAGAACTCGAGCAGGTTGACCGATTCGTCCGGATCGAGATTCTCGGCGTCCAGCTCGAGACGAATCTGGGCCAGTTCGCTGTACTCGCCCTCGGTCAGGGCGCCCGCATCCCGCAACTCGCGGAGCATCTCCGAGAAATCCCGGGGAGTGATGTCGGTAAGGTCGTATTGAGAGACGATTCCGTTGAGCAGGTCCATGCTCGCGTTGGAGCCGCCGGTAGCTTGAGCGTTCGATTCACTCGCCCTACTGCTGATTGCGGCCAGCAGTTCGTTTCGTCGTCCAACGGCTCCCGAGTCGGCGTAGCCGCCCGATAGTCCCGCGATCTGCATCCCATCGACTCCTTTCTGCGCACGGCCCCCCAGTTGACCGAACGGTTTCTTCGCCACGCATCAGCAAATGACGCGCCACATGCGGCGGTCAATCTCATAGCTGCACGTAACTCATGGCGACTGAACGATTTCGCGATTGGCGGCAGACGCCGGTTCGATTGAGGGTTCTGTCGGTCGGTCGGCACATCTTGCCGAATGAGGGCGCAGAAACGGCCGCGTTGGATCAAGGCGGAGTCGGCTTGCGGAATTCGGCCCGATAGACGGCCTCGCCGTGCTTTCGCGTGCGGCGTTCGAAGTGGGTGCGGTAGTCCATGTCGTGCTCGGCCGACGATTCGGCGACTTCGAGCGGCCCCTCCAGCAGGTTCAACTCGCGGAGCAACTCCAGGGTCGTGTCAAAGTACTCGTCGACGTCGGTCCAGAAGTGGAGGGAGCCGCCGGGCTCGAGCGTGCGGTGGACGTCGCGCAGGAAGGGTCCGGTGAGAACGCGGCGCTTCTTGTGCCGTGCTTTCCACCACGGGTCGGGGAAGTAGACGTGGACGGCCTGGAGAGAATCCGCCGGCAGCAACTCGGCGAAGATCCGGAGCCCGTCGCCGGCCACCATCTTGCCGTTGGCGAGCCCGCGTTTCGCCAGCCCGGCAGCCGCGAAGGCGGCATACTTTCCGGCCACCTCGATCCCCAGGAAGTTCACCTCCGGACAGGCGGCGGCCGCCGTCCGCATGAACAGCCCCTTGCCGCTGCCGACTTCGACCTCCAATGCGGCCTGGCGTTCGAACAGGGCGGCAGCATCCCACGGTTTGGGAAGGTCGTCGAAGGTGAACAGATAGCCCGACAAGTCGAGATTCGGATCGATCTTCCGGAGAGCGCGGCGTCCCATGGGTGAGATGGTGATCCTGCAAAGGGAGGGTAATGAAGGCGAATCCTTTATTGTCGCAGACCGAGCGGCGGGCTGCCAGGGGCGGGTTTCTTCATCCGCCTGCCCCGGGATCGGACAGGACGTGTCGCACATAGTCGCTATTCGTTCTGCGAAAAGGCGCGCTTGTTCGCGGAGCGAACAACGACACTTGATTCGCCGCCTCCTACTCGCTCACAAGTGGCTTTTCCCGCGCTCCTTCCGCCTCGACAATCGGCCAGCTCGCCCGGAGCTCGTCTTCGTAAGGACCGATCTTGTCGACCGGGATCGGCTTGAAGCCGAGTTTCAAGGCCGGTGAATCGGGCTGCAAGCGGTAGTCGCCGTTCTCCGCGTCGACGAACAGCGGATCGGCGATCACGGAATGCCGATCCATCCCCAGGGCCTGCCACGATTGCCACTCGTCGAGCACCTCCGTCTCGGTGAGCCGGACGTCGTCGACCAGCAGGGCACCCGTCTCGTCGGGGAAGTCGATGCGAACGCGGAACGTCTTCATCTGCTCGTGATGTCCCGGCTCGCCCGGGGCGGGCGTCTTAAAGGTGAATTCGACCTCCTGCCATTCGGTGCCAAGCGTGACGTCGTTCGGCGCGCTTGCCCAGAAGTAAGCGTTCGCCACATAGGACTGCATCATCAGCTTGGCCCCGGCGCCGGGTTGGACGGCTTTCATCCTGGCTTTCAGCCGGTACCCGTGGCCGAGGGGGAGTTCGAGTTCGTCGCCCACGACGATCGGGTAGTTGTCGCGGGGCTTCTCCTTGTTGAAGGCCGCCACGATGCGAAGCGAGTGCCGGCCGGCGGCCGGGTCGTCGACCAGTTCGGCCTTGGCTTCCGGCCTGGGGAAGATCTGCCAGCGCCAGTGCTCGGGCATCTTGCCGGGCGTACCTTGCTCGAAGTCGCCGTTCGGGGCCAGGTTGTCGGAGAGGTCCTTGCCCGGCAGGTACTGCCCGGTGAGGATCGGCAGACCGAAGTGCCAGACCAGGTTGTGGTCGCACTCGTTGTGATCGAAGGAGAAATTGCGGAACCTCGTATATCGGGCTTCGGGATCGCGGTAGTAGACGATATTGCGGAAATAGCGGTTGCCCGACATGATCTTGCCGTCGGGCAGGATGGCCTCGCTGGGATGGGTGCCCATGTTTCGCATCGACTTCCAGGCCGGCTGATCCTTCACCGATTCGTAGCCCTGGATCATGGTGGGCAGGTGATCCTTCCACGGGCGGCTGTTCTCCGTCCAGCCGTTGCATTCCATCTGCTGGAGTTTGCCGTCGATGAAGATGTTGTTCTCGATCAGGTTATCGCGGCCGTTGTGCAGGTGGATCAATCCGCGGACGCAGCGGGCCACGATGTTGCCGATCACGTCGACTCCGCCCGTGTTGTCGTCGAGATAGACGCCCCAGGCGTAGTGGGGCGAGATCCAGCGCCCGTCTTCCTGGCCGTAGCCGAGGATATCGTGGAAGTAGTTGTAGCGGATCACCGTGCCGCGCGAGCCGAGCCAGTCGCGTCCGCCCGTGTAGACGGCGCCGGTGTCGGCCGTCTCGAGGTTCACGTGGCGGATGTGATTGTACTCGATGACCAGGTTGTTGCCTCCGAAACCGATGCCCCAGCGGGGCCCGTCGTGGATCAGGTTGTGCGAGGCTCGGTTGCCGCAACCATGAAGCGAGACGCCGACGCCCTGCTTGTAGTAGACGCCCATGTGGTGCAGGTAGTTGTTGTCGGCATAGTTGCCGGCGGGGGTGAGCGTCGTCCGGTCGCCGCCGCTGATGGAAACGGCGTCGCGGCCCACATCATAGACGTCGTTGCCTACGACACCGTTGTTCGTGCCGCCGCTGACCGACACGCCCGAGCCGCCGTAGTCGCCAACGCCGCGGATCGTGTTGCCGGCGATCAGGCAGTCGGCGGTGTCTTTCAGCACGATCGCCGTCCCCGAGCAGCACTCGAAGGTGAACCCGCGAAAGGTGACGTGGCTCACGCCCTCAAGATCGAGAATCGTCCGCAGGGCGGGGGCGTAGGCCGTGACGGCGGATGGATCGGAGTCGTCGGGGGGCCAGAAGTAGAGGAGGCCTGCCGAGGCATCCAGGTACCACTCGCCCGGTGCATCGAGTTCTTCGAACAGGCCTTGGACGTAGTAGCGATCGGTGGGCCGGATCGGGTAAGAACAGTTGCCGGCAAGGGTGATCCGGCGAGCCGCACGGTCGACGCTCTTGATACGGACGATGTTGTTCCACCAGTTGTAGCGAGGAAAGACGAAGACCTCGCCTTCTTCCGGCCGGGCCCAGGTTCGGGCGTCGCTCTCCTTGTACTGGAGCGAGTGTTTGTCTTCGCCTGGAATCTCCTGATACATCGGCACGGGCTTGCCGTCGGCATAGGCCCAGCCGCCGCCGTAGGGATTCGCGGGATCGAAGCTCGGGTATCGGGCCAGCGGTTGCCGGCGACCGTTGTAGAATAGTTGCCGGAAGTTGACTCCCTTGAGGCCCTGGGCGTTCACGTCCACCTTGAGGATCTTGCCGCGATACGGGGTGAATCCGCGGATCGGGCGGCCCCCGGTGAGGACAACCTTCTCGCCCTCGTAGGCTCGATAGGTCACTGGCATGGAGGCGGTGCCGGAATCCTGGACGCCGAGTTTCAGCGTGTCGGGCAGTGAGTAGACGCCTTGGCGGAGATGAACCGTGACCACTGTTTTGAGCTCTCCGCCGGTTTTCAGGCCGCGGATCTCATCGCGGGCGCGGGCCAGCGTGGCGAAGGGGCCGTCGTCGTCGTCGGCGTTCGGTTCAGCGAGCCGGCCGGACCAGGCGTCGTTGCCGGTCGACGAGACGTAAAGGCTCATGGACTCTTCGGCGCCGGCGGTCGCAGACGACAGGAGAAGGGCCAGTGCAAGGGCGATTGAAGGGAGGCGATTCGAAGCCGTTCCGGCCATTGTTGTCATTGTTGTCATTGTTGCGCGGTGTTCTGGGGTGCTTTTGGCTAACCTGGGGGGCGACAGTTCGTTTGGGCAAGGGGAGGGGGATCTGACAAGGGAATGGACGACAAGGGAATTTTACAGACCTTTTGTGCGGGTCGATAGTCATGCGACCAAGGGTTGTTGCGGGGAGCGACAACGGGCAGAATGAACGACGGGATTCACGAAATGCGCGAAGGACACAAAAAGGGGTTCATCCGGTGCAAGCGTAGGTTCCATCCTCGCCCGGGAGTACGGGTGCCTCTTCTCTTGTTGCCGACGCGTCCAAACGGTTGTTAGTCAAGCGGTTAGGTATCCCGCGTCTCCGATCCCTTCATTACCTCATGTTCAAGACAGCTTGCGCTCCGAATCCACACAGGAACTGCTTCGCTGGAAGAGATCGGCGCACTGCCCGGCCCTGTTCTCCAACTCGGCCGGAAGCTCAGGGACGAACGTCCCCCACAGACCGTCCGGCGAACGGGCCCTCGCCAGAACCTCCGCCGCCAAGGTCCGCAACCGTTGCCGCTCTCGGGCCGTACTTGCCTTCTGGTCGCCTTCACCGTGTCATACTGCACGTGAAAGAGATCCGGCGAGTGGTGGCGCCCAGGCACATTTCCGTCTGGGAGGTGAGGGCCTTGGCCGCATCGCTGGTCACCAATCGCAAGCTTGCGCAAACACCAAATGGGCGGCCGATTCCCTCAGGCAACACCATTCGGTACAATCCAGCATGGCACTCATGGTTGGGGGGGCCTTCAATGGCCGCCGCTAACTACCATTGAATTAGATCCCCCAACCTGAGCGCCAATCAAGAAGCTGGTTTTGCCGGCAGTTGGCAAGGTCACGATCAAGGCCAATGGGCGCGAGTCCTTTTTTCGTGGTCGGGCACGGTTTGGAGCATGGCAGTTCCAAGGAGTACGGACTATGGCGAAGAAACGCTCGAGAAAACAGAAACCACTGGATACCACCCTGCCCATCTACCAAGTCAAGATCACGCTTCAGCATATCCACCCGCCAATCTGGCGGAGAGTGCTGACGAATGACTGCTCTCTGGATGAGCTTCACGACATCATTCAGATTTCCATGGGATGGGAAGACGAGCACATGCACGCCTTCGTGATCGAGGGCGAGGAGTTCGGCAATCCCAAGCACGGCAGCCAAGCGGAATACGACTCCCGCTTCGTCCGACTCAGTGAGCTTGGCGAACAGGGGCACATTTCTTTTCTCTACGATTATGATTTCGGGGATGAGTGGCGGCACATCATCGACCTTGAGAAGACGCTGCCTATCGAAGACGGCATCCGTTATCCTCGATGCGTGCAGGGCGAACGTGCCTGCCCGCCCGAGGATTCAGGTGGTCCCTATGGATATCCTTACTTCCTCGACAAGATCCGAGACCCGGACCACGACGAACATGAGGAGGTTCTGGAATGGCTCGGTAATGACTTTGATCCCGAGAAGTGCGATCTGGAAGACATAAACGACAGCCTTCACTATCTCCGACGCTGGTTGGGTAGGCGAAAAGGGAAGCACGTTCTCCCGGCAGCCTTCGGCAAAGGCGATTTGGTGCATGTGAAGCCGGGCACTGTCCACGAGCAGTACGCGGATATTCCGCTGGGCGGCTGGGTGGGGAGGGTGAAGAGGATCGGTTGGTTGACGCCCATTGGCTACGCCGTCCATTGGACGAAGCCGACATTGGATCAGGCCCACGCCGTTTATTTCAAGCGATGTCGACGGGATGGTCTGAAGTCCCACCGATATTGGTTGGACCAGGACCAGCTAGAAGCGGTGAATGAAGAAACGCCTGTGACGATGGAACAACCTACGGACATTGTCACTCGCCCACTTTCCATGGATGACCCTGACGACCGCATCCGAATGGTTTTCGGGCTGACCAGTGATGACGGGCTGCCCGGGGCCGACGAATCGGCACAGCGGCAGTACCTTGCTTACCTAAAGACCAATCTCTTCTTTCCCTTCAAGGCTGACTATTATCCAGCTACGGACATCGGCCCTAGTGACGCCGGGAAAGTGGAGGTTGTTGGCTTTGCTGATTCGCCACTTGATCGGCAGGCAGGTGTCGTCTGCTATGCCCGCCGAGCGAAGCACAGGTTCCTTGTGCCTCTGTGTGGTCTTCAGGTTGAGCCGGATAATCCCAACTATCAACCGGTTGAGGACTACACCTACTGGCTCTGGGAGGCTGAGGAGTGTGAGGAAGAAGACGATGCTCTTGAGCCGTTCGAATTCCCCGTCGGTACCGTTGCCTACTACGGCCCGGATGACAAGACAACCACAAAGATCGCGGCCGGCGTCATCAGCGAAGAGGGAGCGGAACCGATCATCAAACGGTGGGTGGCAAGCGACGTGACAACCAGTCCGAAAGTCCGGCGCGAGATGGAAGCGTTCTTCAAAGAACACAATGTAACCCGGGTGGGCATGAGCGACGGCAATATGGGTTGCCCACATGAAGAAGGCATAGATTTCCCGGTAGGCGGCGATTGTCCCTTCTGTCCTTGGTGGAAGGGAAAGCAAGGAAGTGGGGCTCAGGAGTGAGCGAGATGAACCTGACGGCTGACGAAGGCAAGCTCTTCTACGATTTGTATGCGGTCCTCCTGTCTTTCGTGAATCGGAAGCTGAAGCTCTCGTCGGAGCAGTTCTCCGATTCCCGAGAGTACACGTCCACGCCGCCCGAGGCTCGGACGGCAATTCGAGAAGCCCTGTTCGCCCGCCGGGAACTCATCGACGAGTTCGTGCACGACAATCCGGCGAACCTCAAGGCGGACGAGTTGGAGATCGTCGCCTCGTGGAAACACGCTCTGCCGGGCAAGTTCTGCGTCCTCCGTTACCTCAAGAAGTACACGGTCTTCCTGACCAGCGGCGGTTCGCCGAACAGGGCTTATGGCGTCCTCGGCTTGGCCGATCCTTTGGAGGCAGTCATCGGCCCTCGCCTGCCCAGGCTGGTCACGACCGTTCTCTTGCCGTTTCAGGGCAAGATCATCTACGACGGCCTGGTCTCCGGGTACAACATCACGTTTGGCGGCGGCATCAAAAGGACGCTCAATGAAGAGTACAAGCAGGCGAAGGAGACTTTCGGCATCGTTACTTCGCTCGGGGAG
>Ga0209510_1005443_pt1 | contig 10654 bp, 10 predicted proteins | sample BiotimSIPDNA_FD_185749 | JGI IMG/M metagenome (GOLD analysis project Ga0209510, IMG submission 185749) | Anaerobic biogas reactor microbial communites from Washington, USA - Biogas_R1 time_0 SIP DNA (SPAdes) (version 2) | ecosystem: Engineered > Bioreactor > Anaerobic > Unclassified | place...
TTGAACAAGCAATCAGACGTCAAATTAAATTCTTGGCGTATAATAAATAAGTTTTAAGGAGATTACTTATGGAACAAGAAGAACTATTGAACAAAATCGACGAGCTAGAATCAAGACTCGAAGCTCTTGAAAGTGGTTCATGCGAAAATTGTGATGATAAATGTCCAGAATGCGGTGAAAACTCATGCGTTTGCGATGAAGAACCTGAAGCTGAAAGTGAAGACATAGGCGTTGGAGCAGAAATCGGCGTAATCGATGAAGATGATGTAGATGAAATTGAAGAACTTGACTTCGATATTCCTCGCTTCATGATGTCAGATGATTATGAAAACGATGAAGAAAATACAGAAGCAGATGGCGGTCTTTACAATTACGAAAATGAAGAAGACGAAGAAGATAGTCCTTACTTCAACTAATTTCTGATTCAAATTTTTAAAGAAACCACTGTCAGTGTACAGTGGTTTTTGTCTTTATAAATATAAAAGTAGAAGAGATTAGAATATGGCAGATCAATACACTTGGGGTCAATCAGGTTATAAAACAACAGTAAAGCAATTGAATAGAAAGACAATTGCTGATGGTTCATTTCTAAATGATGATGTAATTGAAACATTTAGCAGTAGAGATCAGTATTTGATTGACAATTGCAATAAAGTAGAAAGTAGTGCTAATTCAGTATATAACACTGTTAAAAATAATTCTGCTGAAAACTGTAATAATGATAAGTTGTCAGGTTTTAGTGCATTTCAATTTAACAACAAGAATGTTGTTGGTTCAATGCGCTCTCAAGAAACTCTTACACTTAATTTCGAATATCCATTTAACATTACGACTGCTACTGACAAAATTACAATTGGTGCTAAAAACTTAAATGAATCATATTTCCAATTAGCTAAGTCTGCTGGAAGTACAGTAAGTTATCCTGATATATCGAATGAACCTCCTCGTGCATCAAATGATGGTTTGGCTGCTTTGTTTGGAGCAAATAATAGCTTATCTACTAACTTGATCAATAATCACACACCTAACGTTAATACGTTATTTGATAATTCTTACACTACTTCTTATCACGCAGTTGCATTTGTAAACAGTAATGCAAGGGATGCAGGTTTTAGCTTCAATGGCAGTACTGGTAACTATTACGCAGGTGTAGGTTTTAACAAGTCTAATAATTGTCATGATGGTGGCGTTGGTATAAACTACTCATACGCTTCTAGTGGTAGTATTGCATTTAATAATTCTCAAGCTACTGGTCACGCATTAGCAATTACGAACTCTACTGCTAATGCTGCTTCTCTTGCAATTATAAATTCACTTTCAGAATATAGAGCTTATGCAGCAATTAACTCAACTGCTAAACGTTGCGGTGCAGCTTACATCAATTCTTATGGTGCAGACAATGGTTTAGGCGCAATTTACAGTAATAGTCAATACGCTTCAGTTGCTTTAATTAACTCTGAAGCCGAAACGAATGGTTTCGCTGCTATCTATAGCAAAGTATATTTCGCTGGTGTTGCAATAGATCGTTCAACTGCAACAAATGATGGTTTTGCATTCTGTAATTCGAACGAAGAAGGTCACTCTGTTGCAATGAATCATTCGTATGCAGGTTGGGGTTCTTACTCATATTTTTCAAGTAGTGCAACTAATGGTTCTTATGCATCTCATAATAGTTCTGCATACAATGGTGCCGCTGCAATATTTTCAAGTAGTGCTACTCATGGTTCTTTTGCAGTACTATTAAGTACTGCTAGCAATGGTTCTATTGCTACTCGAAATAGTTTCGCAAATAATGGCTGTGTTGCATATTATAATAGCTATAGTAGATATTCTACACTGCGTTCTATCGCTTTGCACGATTCGATTAACAATGCATATAATGGCGCATATGCAGCATTTTATACACCAAATAATTGGTCTACAGAGCACAATCTACTTAGTTATAATAGTACACTAACATCATACACTTTACAATACGATAATCAACCTGTAACTACTGGTGCTGGCGCTATGACTTATGTAGGTCATAACTTAGTTTCTTACAATTCTACAGGTGCAGGTTTTGGTGGACAATGCGTGATGTATTCTTCACTTATTTCAGGTTACGTAGGTGAAAGTATTGCAATGTTTGATTCAACGATTAATGCAACTGGAAAGCTCGATGGACAACTTGACACTGGAAACGCGTTTGGTTTGCGACAGTATGCTGATGGTGTTAACGTATGTAATTTCCACAAATACATTGTAGCATTATTTGGCTCTCATGTAGATTTGCCACAGAAAAACACTATAGAAAGTGTTGATGATATCATTGATTCAGCAATATTCTTGTGGGCTAACTCTGTTATTTTGGAACCGTATAACACTATTAACAAATTTAGAATTGTATCTAACTATGATGGCGATGTAAAACCAGTCGACGTGTTCATAAATAATAATAGCTCACTTCGCGAGTATTCATATTATAATCATAGAAATGTACTTTATGTAGGTGTATAATGGCAATTAGCAACGCATTAAATAGAAAACTTACAAGAAGTGATATCGCAGATGGCGATAATATTTTACAGTCTGCATTTTTAGATAAATTATCAACTAACGATGTAAACATCAATAACAGTATTGATTCATCTGAAAAGACTATTGATAATACTACAACAACTGTAAATGCTAATTATGCCAAAAACTGGTCAAATAGTGCTATCACAGGCTTTAACACAATTGTCGTTCACTCAGATACAGATAATACTACAACTACTTTTAACGGTGCAAGCAAAGCAGCAAAACACTTTACAATTTCAGCAGTAACACCTGTATCAATTACAAAAGATTCTGATAAGTACAAGTTTGATATTTCTAACGCTGATCCGTTAGGAAAGACTTTTAGCAGTTATCTTGCAAGAGCTGGTTTTTCGAGAACTGAATATACGCCAGAGTTACCATTTTTGCATGGTTCTAACTCGTTTGGCTCAATGTGGCGTTACTCATTCGCTAATACTATTCAAGGACAAAAAATTAATGGTTGTTATTTTGGACAACAAATCGAGAATATTACTGCTGTATCTGATCCAGCTGCTGCTAATACTGAAGAAAGTTCAAGTTATAATCCAGCTGATGGTTCAACTATAACTGGTTACGCAAACACTGACGTTCTGAATGGTTCATTCGTTTTCCAGACTGAATATCACTTTACTAGACGTTATGAAGCAAATAATGCAAGTATTGGTTTGTTTGAGCACTTTACTGCTACAAACTATTCTATAGCAGTTAAAGGTGGTATAGCTAATTTATACTCAGTAGCATACGGTGATAATGATGCATATAACTTAGCAAACAATAATGTTGCTAGTGCAAACTCATATAGTATGACATTATTGAGAAATGCGTATGCTACAAATCATAGCCAAAGTTTGTTAGCATTTGATTCGTCTGCAAATAATTACTCTTTGTGCTTAGCACATGATCGTCGTCCTGACAATACTTCTTACATAAGACTTGCTGATAACTATTCAGTTAACATGTTTTGTGACGATGGCGCTGATTCTAGTGCTACTAATCATTCACTTATTTCATTTATTGATGCATCGACAGTCAGATATGGTGTAAAAGCAGATGATTATTCATTCATCTTAGGTAAAGGTAGTCTTGGTACTTTAACTACTACTGAAAGTCTTAATCATTCGTTTGCAATTGGTGCAGGACTTAGACCAATATCTGCTACAAACCGTTCATTGTATTTTGCTACGAAAGGTTGTTCTGGTAAAGCATTTGTAACAAATAGTTCATTTGCTATTTTCGGTGGTGATAGTTGTAATAATAATCTAACCCCATTGCTTGATAATCATACAATTTCGTTGTTACCACGTCCATTAACTGATAATATTACTGAAGTACAAACATTCTCGAATAGCGCATTCTTATGCGGTACAATACACAAGAATGACAGCTGCCGTTTAGGACATAACTTCGCATTGTCAATGGGTAATTCATTTGGTGCAGTTGCACGTCTTAGCGCTGCTACTACTGCAGATGATCCAAGCATTGTATTTACTACAACTGCAGCTAAAGCTCCACGAAGCGTTGTAATAAAAGGCTCATCGCAGTCGGTTAACTCTGAATATTACAATACAATTTCATTGTATGATCGCGGTGGCGTTAAAATGGAAGATGGTATAGCATTATTTAGTTCTAGCGCATCTAATAACTCATTAGCTGCATTTGCATCTACAGCTAGCAATACTACAAATAACTTAGCACTCAACGTAGCGTTATACAATTCAGAATCTTATGCAGGATTTGCAACATATGATTCTACTGCAAATTGTGAAGTACGTTCTCTTTCAATGTTTGGTTCTAATGTAAATACTCCAGATAGACCTTGTATGTTATTTGAAAATACTTTTGTTTCTAAAACGCTACCTTCATTCAAGTTTAAAGCTGTTACTTCGACTGCAGATGCAAACGTAGATTCTAGTGTAATTTATTTGTTATATTGATGGTTAAAACATGATACAGTTAAAAGAAGTTAAAAAATTTAATCGAGCAACAATTGCAGATGGTAAGTTGCTTAACCATTACGTGTTTGAACCATTGTCTGCAATTGATGATGATTTGCTAGCATACTTAAATGCAACTTACAATAAGTTGCTTCCATTGTATACGCTAGTAAATACTTACTCAAGTGATTGGCAAAATTCAAAAATCTCTGGTTTTAGTGCTATTCAGTTTAATAGCACAGCAGAGGTTGGTGCTTCGAAGTTTGCAAAAGCTGCTAAACTCGCAAGTACAGATAACGTTTCATTAAGTGTATTTGGTAAAAGTGTAGATATAACCGTCCCATACTCTGCATATAATTCTTATTATGCATTAGCTATGGCAGGTGGTTCTTACATCGATAATAAAAACAGTGTTGCAATGATGGTAGGATCTTCTGCTACTGATAGTAGTATGGCAGTAGGTTATAAACAAGTTGCATCTACACACTCCGTTGCGTTTGGTCGAACTCAATCAGAAGCTAAGAATTATTCATTCTCAGTTAACTACGGTAATGGTTACGTTTCAAACTTGCCATACGGTGATAAATTCTACATTGAAAACTCTGCAGTTGGATTTTTCTACAACTACATTACTGGTGGTACAAACAATATTGGTTTATACTATACAAGTACGATAAATTCAACAGACTGCGTAGGTTTATATTATGCAGATACAAGAAGATGTACAAATGCTGTAACTGAATATACAAGTACTAGTTATGATTCGCGAAATACAATTTCTAAGTATGATTCTTACGTAAATGCATCAACTGCAGTTCTTGCTGCTACAAATACTAGAGTGAGCGAGTCTAGCGCAACGATTGGTAAAAATAATTCGACTGCATATAAAACTACTGCTACGATTGTTTACAATGAATCTGATGCATCTACTGCAGATCACTCTATTGCAGTTAATAATTCGCATGTTACAAATTCTACGAATGTAATTGCAATCAATGATACTACAATTAGTAATGGTAGAGACAGTTTTGGTATGAACAATTGTTTCATATCTAACTCTGGTAACTTCTGTTTCAATAATTGCGAAGCTAGAGCGCAAGATAACATTTTATTTAATAGCTGTACTGCTTCATACAATTACGGTGGTTATTATCACGGTAAAGTATTTGCAATTAACAACTGTGATGCTACAGAAGGTCATGATGGTCTTGCTTATGATTCTTCGAAACTCATGGGTTGGTTTAACATCGCAATAAATCATTCTACTGCTGATGGTGCTGAAAGCTTTGCTATTGCATCTTCATACGCAAAACAAGGCTTTGCTATTGCATTCTATGAAAGTAGTGCAACTGATGCAGGTATTGCGTTATTAAAGAGTAGTGCAGATAAAAGTGGTATTGCAACGCATGAAAGTACTGCATCTATAAGTGGTGTTGCGCACTTTAATAGTAGTGCAACAAATTGTTCAATAGCTATAGTACAGTCTTTTGCAGAAAATACTAGTATTGCAAGTATTGATTCGACTGCTAGTAATTCAAGTATTGCATTAGTTAATAGCTCTGCTACAAATAATAGTGTAGCACTATATTATTCATCAGCATCAGACAATATGTTCGCAATTGATCACAATAGATTTACTATAAAATCTGATGCATATATAAATGATAGTTTTAAGTGTCAGCTAACTGATGGTGAGTTGAACATTTTAGTAAAGTAGGAAGAATATGAAAGTAAATGGATCTGACTTCAAATTCGCTTTTAGAAAGATCTCTAACGCTGATCTTAGGGCAGTAATGTTGCAGTTTAAGCCACATGCTAGTACGACTGTTGAATTACAATCACCTGCTAGTCCTAACAGTAGTATTTCAAATACTACAGGTTTTGAGTTTGTACATTTAACTGATGATACAAGTGTTCTAACAGAACAGCATACTGCATCAATCTATGATATTAATGTTTCATTTGCTACGCCATTAGTTAGTAACATTTCAATATTATCATCTGGTAATATCATAAAAGGTACAGAAGATACAGTAAAGATTGGTTCAAATGTACCTAGCAGTTTGTTCTGTGTAGCTAAATTGAGCGACATAACAGTTGATGAGTTATTTGATAACATAAATATAAATCGTTATTTGTGTGTCAATGCAAAAGTATCAGGTGAGACATCACTTAGTTCAATGCATTATCCTGTCAGTAGTTCACATACTGTCAAACTTGATGATTATACAATATTAATTGCGTATGATTACACACTTTTTACAGAAACATCACTTCCTGATTTTAAAGCTTACACAATTGAAAATGGTGAAGCAGTTTACAAAAACGTTACAATACTTGATTGCGGAATGGTTACTTATGCTGCACAAGCGTCTTAAATTAAAAAACCTCGAGAATTTCTCGAGGATTTGTTTTTAAACACCAAAGATTCCAACGATTGATGGCGCAGTCTTATCTGGGAATTTAGTGATTGGCATTACAAGCAAACTGAATTCCAAAGGTACTTCCAAGAATTGAACTGATTCTTGAATCTTTTGTTCTCTTTCTTCAAGCATTGCTTTATTATCATCATAATGTTTTTGTGCTTCTTGCTTATATTCAGCAATTTGTTCTGTGATTTTGAATCCACCAACGTTAGTCGTAATAGGATTACCCTGTTCATCACGATCTGCGTACTTAATGAGCAACTCTTGATTTTCTTGCATGAATGTCTTGTACTTAATATCACGATTTTCATCATAAATTGTATTTACGATGTTTGCATATTCTTGTGCTAAAGTTTCTGCATTCTTGTAAATCAAATACGAAAATTCTGCAGTTTTACCTTCTTGCTGCAATTGCGAAGCAAAGTATTCGTAAATACCTTTAACTTGTCCGCGCTTAAGTGTAATTGATTTCTGTTCCATTTTATTCTCCGTTTAAATGTATTGTATAAATCTGTAAGCTCTTTGTAAATGTCAGTTTTGTTTATATCTGTTTGTATTTTGTCAACATAAGATTTGAAAAGCGAATACAAATCTATATTGCTCAAATCTTCTTCTACGTCTTCAGTAATCAATTCAGGTTTCTTTCCGATGTTTTGTGAAACTGAAACTGGATTTACTGCATTGATTTTCGACATATAATCGACAATGCTTTTCGACTGATCTGATAATTCGTAAGGAATGTCAATATCTACAATATTGTTTGCTACTACATCTTCAATATTTTCAGGTACATCTGGATAAGTAATCTTTACATACTTAATTGATTTTTCATTTACAATCAATTCAGTTTCATTTGTATCAAGATCAAGTATTGTGCATCCTCTATCTTGTCCTGCATCAATTCGAGTAAGTTGATAAGGGCTGCCAATGTATTGAATATCGCAATTTCCTATCATTTTCTTACTTCTTGTATGGAAGTGACCTGTATAGACATGCATGAAATTTTCTGCCAATTTCTTAACAGAAACACCATTGCTGCACATGTTGTATTTGTCCATCATAAAACCTGCAACGTCCATGTGAGCAAAACAATATTCACTTGGTTCAAATTCAACATTCTTGTAATCTGTAATCCAAGGCAAGAAAGTTACATAATGTCCACCGATGTCTAGCATTTCTGGTTTTTCATAAACTGTAACATTTGGAAGCAAGTCTAACTGTTTCAAGCTATTGACGTCAGTTGTATCTGTGTAATACAAGTCATGATTACCAACAATCATCTTAATGTCGAAATCTCTAAAAGTATCTTTGAACAATTTCAAAACTGTATTACTTGTTTGAACATTAACAGCCTGTCTAGTATCAAACACATCTCCTAATACGAAAATGTCTTTAATGTCTCGCATCTGCAATTCTTCTACTAATTGTTTTTCAAAGAATGATAACTGAGACTTCTGAAATTTCAAATCACTCTTCTTAATTCCAAAATGTAAATCACTAATTAGTGCTACTTTCATTGTTATTCTTTACCTTCAATTCAGAAAATCTGTTTGTCTTTACAATATCTACAACTGAATCCCATGCAACATCAGAGTTTGTCAATTTGTGAGAAATCAAGTAAATGCCAATGTCATGCTTATTCAAATTTCCTGTAACGACGTTATAAAGCGTAGAAATAAATGACTCAATACCATCACTATCAACACCGTTATCCATTACTTCATCAATGAACAATACGTTACATGACCAGTTTGAAATGTTTCTAGAAATATCGAAGAATGATAGCAAAATTGCCATATCGATTCTAGCTCTTTCACCATTTGAGAATCCCATGTATTCGCATTCATACTTTCCTTGCTGGATTTTTGCTTCTAGACTCTTATCAAATTCAAGTGTAACTTGCAATCCAAATGCATTGATGTATTTATTGACTTGACAGTTAAGTTGTGGCAAAAGTTGTTCAAAGAAGTAAGTTTTTATACCATCATCGCTCAAAATATCCGACAGCATTAAATCCATTTTCATCTTTTTATCAAGATTGTCAATCTCTGTTGAAAGATTTGTAATACGAGCATTAATCGAATCTAACTGATCTTTGTATTGTTGAACATCGATATCACAAACACTAGCTTCTGTCTTTACTTTTTCATTTTCGTAATTCTTCAAGTCGATTTTTGAAGTATTTAGCAAGCTAACTTGTTCAGCTTTCTTCAAAATGATAGTGTCATACAAACTTTTATTCTTCTTAATGACTGCAATGAGTTTTTCAAGTTCAATTTTTCTCGAATTATCTAAGAAGATTGCGTTTTGCTCATAAAGTTCTTCTTGCATTTCTTTAATATGAGCTGCTGCATGTTCACCAGTTAAGTCACTGTTACAAATTGGACATTTAGTGTTAACTTGCATTGCTGCAATATTATCATCGAGTTCTGCAATTCTTCCAGCTGCAAAATTTTTCTTAGCATTGATTTCTGCTAGTTCATTAACTGCTTCAGTTGAATCAATTTTGTTTTGCAATTCAACAAGTTTCCTATCAGCAATTGAAATGTGTTTATTGCAACGTTCAATAGTTGATTGTGCAGTGCTAATGTCACTGATAATCTTGTTCAAAGCATTCTGCTTGTTTATTTCGAATTGTTGCAAAATCTTTGCAGTATCATTTACGAATTTTTCTGCAGATGTTTTCTGTTCGTTCAATCCAGTTAGATTTGAAACATTTAACTTCTGTTGAGTTTTGTTGATTGTAGTTCTACTCTTTACTTCTTTCAACATCAATGCTAGAACATAAATGTTAAAGATTGTTTCTACAAGAGTTCTTCGTTCACCAGCTGATAACATCAAGAACGGTTTATTGTAAGTAGAAGCTACTGCTACAATATTCTTAAATAAGATATAGTTAATACCAAGAAGCTTGTCGATTTCTTCTTGATTCAATTTCTTTGCAGATAGAATGTTTAATTCTTGACCATTCTTCGTTATAGCAAATTTAGCAGGTTTGTAACCTCTTGAGATAGTATAAACGTCTTTATCGATTTCAAACTCAACTTGAACTTCCAAGTCTTTTCCATTGAATCGATTGACTAAATCGCCTAACTTAATACTTCGATATGGCTTTCCAAATAGCACAAAAGACAATGCATCCAAGATGGTCGACTTACCGACTACCGGTTCTTAGCATTGATTAGATTAAGTCCTGTGCTAAAATTTATTTCTGTTGGAACGTTGCCATAACTCAATATATTCTTAAATTGTAACTTATTAAATTTAATATACATTAAAGCGCACCTGTAGATTCTTTTTTCATCTTATTATATTCTTGCACGATAAAGTGATTACCTTTGATAGTATCAAGAATATCTTTAGCATAGTCATAATAATACTGTTGTTCTGCTATATCACGACATATTTTTATGTATGCTGGATCGTTTTGAATCTGAGATTTTAGCTGTGTGTCACCCCAAGTATATTGGTCTTCAAATCTGTAGTGCTTCAAGAGTTCCCCATATTTAGCGTCTCTATCTACAATCAAATTTGTCACAACTGCTTGTTGTTCTCTAACAATTCTAGCCCATTCATTTACATAAGTAGGTAACATGCGTTCATATTCAGTTCTTTGCTGAACTCCATCAGGAATCTCTGTATCATGTTTTGCTTTGTTACTCAAATAGCCTGTAAAAAATTCTTTTTTCATAAGTAAATTATAATAAATTGAAAATAATTTGAAAGTTTACT
>Ga0209510_1005444_pt1 | contig 10654 bp, 10 predicted proteins | sample BiotimSIPDNA_FD_185749 | JGI IMG/M metagenome (GOLD analysis project Ga0209510, IMG submission 185749) | Anaerobic biogas reactor microbial communites from Washington, USA - Biogas_R1 time_0 SIP DNA (SPAdes) (version 2) | ecosystem: Engineered > Bioreactor > Anaerobic > Unclassified | place...
GACGGCAAGGTCGAGGGCTATGGCACACTCGGCCAGGACCGCCTCCGCGGCCGGGTCCGCATCGAGCATGGAGTGGGGGGACCGGAAACAGACCCGGCTCCCCTCGAGATCCGCGAACCGCGAGAGCATCTCGCGCTGGAAGGCCTGTTCCTCCTCGATGGCTGCCGAGGCGTCCACGCCGCATATTCGCCCGATATCCGCAAGGAACCGGCACGTCCCGGCAAGCCCGACCGGGAACGAGTCCACGAAGGGCGTGCTAAACCGCCTCTTGAGGTCCTCGCCGACCGGCCGGAGCGCCGGCTCGCGGAGAATATTGACGGCGGCAGAACCGAGGCGCCCGATATCTCCGGTCGCGATCCCCCGCACGAACCGGAGGTTGATCCCGATACCGAGCCGGGCAAGGAGGCGTACGATCTCCGCGGCGTTCTCGTCGACGCCGTACTCCAGGTTCTTCTCGCCGATAAGGTTCGCCGAGAGGGTTCTCTCCCTCGCGGACTCTGCAAGCAGGGCGGCGGAAGAGAGAGCGTTTCTGACGCCGGTCTCAAAGACCCCGCCGAGGAACCCTGCGGTCGGCACGGCGATCACCGGAACCCCCCATGCCTTTGCAGAGACCGCCGCGGTGTCGTCCCCTATCGTCTCGACGATGCAGGTCGAGAGGACGAAGACGGAAGAGGGGGCCGGGGAGAGCGAGAGTGCCCGCGCTATGCTGCTCTCCAGGGCCTCTTCCCCGCCGAATATGATATCCTTCTCCGTAAGGCGGGTGGAGAGGAGGCGGGGGACTTCGAGGCGGTCGTTTGAGAGCAGCGTGGCGTGAAGGAGGGAGAAGTTGTGGTGCGCACATCCCGACGGGCCGTGGATGACGCAGACGGCGTCCCGTATCTCCGTGAGGACCGAGAGCGCTCCGGTCAGGGTGCACCCCTCAAACCTGGACGAATTCGAAGGCGAAGGACTCGAGTTCATCCATCTCGAGGGGGGTGGGAATGCTCGTCTTCCGGTTCGCATGGATCGCGCGCCCGAGTTCCTCGTAGACCGCCGCCTGGCTGGAATCGGGCGCATACTCGACGACCGTCTGCCGGTGCAGCTCCGCGACCTGCACCACCCGGTCACGGGGAACGTAGGCGATGAGCCGGGAGTTGATCCGGCGGGCAAAATCCTCCACCAGGTCCCGTTCGCCCTCGATGTTCTTTGCGTTGCAGATCACGCCCCCGAGCGAGCACCTGCTGCGCACCCGGCGCGAGAGGCGGGCGATGGCCTTTGCGATGTTGTTTGCCGCGTAGATCGACATCAGCTCGCCGGATGTGACCAGGTAGATCTCCTGCGCGTATCCCTCGCGCATCGGCATCGCAAACCCGCCGCAGACGACGTCGCCGAGGACATCGTAGACGATCACGTCGCCTTTGAGGGCGTCAAGGCGTTCGAGAAGCTGGAACGTCGCGATGATGCCCCGCCCGGCGCACCCGATCCCCGGCTCGGGCCCGCCCGCCTCGACGCAGCGCACCCCCCGGAACCCCCGGTAGACCACATCGTCGACGGTGATCCCCTCATCCCCGCGCTCGCGGATCAGGTCGAGCACGGTCGGGATCCATGTCCCGTGCATCAGCATGCGGGTGCTGTCGTGCTTGGGGTCGCAGCCGATCTGCAGGATGTCGAGCCCCTCCCCCGCGAGCGCTGCCGAGAGGTTTGCCGCAGTGGTGGATTTCCCGATTCCACCCTTGCCGTAGAGGGCGATCTGTTTCATCGTTCTTATTATGCGCTTGCAAGGGTAATTAGGTGTCGGATGAGACTCCCATGCATTTTATATATAAAGACTTCTTAAGATTAGAATTAATTAGTTAAGGGTTATTTCCTTATTAATCCAGATAATATTCGATGTTTTACGTATTTGATTGATATAATCAATTTTAATATATTAGAAAACTATATAACAATGAATTTAGAACCATTGATTAACCGGAGGGAATGCGAACCATGGACCCACGATTTCGATCACGGTTGATTGCGGCGATCGTACTCCTGATCGTCGTTTGTTCGGCCTTTTCTGTGAGCCCGGTTGCCGGATTCCGTCTGGAGAACAGGGATGGGAGCGGCACCGATGCGACACTTGCAGAGGCTCTGGTGCTGCAGCAGAGCACCAGGATCAGAGAAGAGTTCATCAAGGACATCACTGTCTACATCGACAGCAGAAACAGAGTGTTTGCACAGCAGGGCACATACGGGAACACGAGCGCCCTCTACGTCCCTGCCGAGGACGCCATCTACATCCGCTCGGACAGGCACCCGGCGCAGGCCGACGAGGCCTTCGCCCGGCAGGTCGGCTACCGGGTCTACCACACCATGCGGTTTAGCGAGAGCACGGTCTTTCCGGCGCTGGATGCCGGGTCCGGGCCCTGCATGGCCCGGCTCTCCATCCCGCCCGGCGAGGAGAGGGAGGCGGCGCTCTTTGCCGAGGCCTTCATGCTCTATCACGCCTCTCCCGCGCTCCTGAAAGAGGATGCCCCGGCGACGTATGCCTACATGGACCTGCTCGTAAAGAGCGGCGGTGATTGCGCGGCGGTAGATGGTCTGTACACCCACGGCCGGCCGGCGTGACCGGCCGATCATGGGGTTCTCCCCGGTCAAACGATCCCGCGGCGGGGTGTTATCCCACGCCGCCTGGATCATCGTCACATCGATCCCGGGTTCTCGGGCGCCACCCGGTGCTCCCCCCTCGCGGGCGCCGGGAGCATCCGCCCCGGGAGAGCCGGTCAATCGAACCCTTTCAAGATGCCCATGACGAGCATGATCACCGGGATGATCTCGAGGCGCCCTATCCACATGACCAGTATGAAGAGGACCTTTGCCGAATCCGCCATATCGGGCGAGACGAACCCCGCCGATATGCCGCAGTTGCACATGGCGGAGACAACCTCGAATATCACGTTGCTCGAATCGAAGGCCGTCGGCTGCAGGTGCATCACCAGCACCGTGGCAACGAAGATCGTGAGGAAGTAGAGCATGATGATCAGCATGTTCCGCGAGACCTCGAGATCGGCGATGTTCTTTGGTATCACCCGACCGTCGTACTTGAAGGGAACGAGCACCTTCCCGGAGACGAACATCCGCCGGAACCACCAGACCAGGCTCTGGGCGCCGAGGACCACCCGGGAGAGCTTGATGCCGCCGGCGGTGCTCCCCGACGCCCCGCCTATCACCATCAGCATCGAGAGGAAGAGGACCGTCACGCTCGCCCACTCGTTTGGAGAGACGATCTGAAACCCGGTGCTGGTGATCGCCGCGGCCGACATGAAGAGCGCGGAGTGGACGGCGGTGGTAAGACCGGTTGCGCTGAGGGTGACAAGATCCCACGTGATCACGACGATGCCGAGCGCGACAAGCATGAAGAGGAGGCGCGCCTGCTGGTCATCCAGGACCCGTATCCCCCTCTGCCGGTAGAGGAGGTAATAGAGCTTGAACGGCAGGGCGCCGGCGATCATGACCGGGACGATGAAGACTTCAAGGAGCGGGTTGTGGTAGTAGGGGATGCCTGCCGAGTGGACGGAGAACCCGCCGGTGGATATCGCCGTGAGGGCTATGTTCACCGCATCCCAGAGAGGTACCCCCGAGAGGAGAATGAGGCCGATCGACGCCGCGGTCAGGATCAGGTAGATCTTCCACATCTCCATGCCCGTCGCGACGACGCTCGGCATCAGCGCCTCCGAGCGCCCCTCCGACCGGTAGAGGCGGAACTGGGTCAGACCGGTCCTCGACGCCATCGCGATCGTGAACGCGACGATACCGATGCCGCCGAGCCACTGCATAAGCGACCGCCAGAAGAGGAGCGTCCGCGGGAGGTCGTCGACCGACCGCATCACCGTCAGACCGGTATCGGTCCAGCCCGACATCGCCTCGAAGACGGCGTCGAGGTACGAGACGCCAAGCCCGAGGCTGAAGGGAAGTGCGCTTGCAAGCGCCATGACGAGCCAGATCAGGGCGACGGCCATGAGGGCGGCGGAGAGCGGCGCCTCGCGCTCCCCCCGTGGGGTTCGTACAAGAAGCGTCCCGAGGAGAAAGAGGGTGATGGGGACGGAGAGCATGGGGAGGATCATATCCCACTCGCGGTAGATCACCGCGACGATGAGCGGCACGGCGGTGCCGATGCTGATATACCTGAATATATTGCCGATGTCGGGGGCGATGGTCGAGAACTGCTCGATCCTATCCATCGGTACACGTTCTCCGGGCGCTCTTATCTATCTTCTCTCCCATAACGGTTCTGCCCCGGGGCGCCGGAGAACGCTCCTCTCTCACGTGCGGCCGCACCAGCACCCGTCATATCCGGCCGGCTCTTCCTCCTTTGCCGCGCCCGGAGCACCCTCGATAGCGATGCGCCGGTTGATGATCCGCCAGGCGAGGATGAGCTGGGCCATGCCCCCGGCCGTCAGGTATGCACCGTTCTTGACGAGGTCGATGGGCTGCACCTGCGTCTGGATCTCTATGTTCTGCTCCAGTTTCCTCGCAACAGCGTAGTTTAACTCCCCGTCGAACGTGAGGGCTCCCATCGGCCGCCCTGAGACGTCTTCGGAGGTGAACTCGACCATGAAGCTCCGCTGCGAGAGGGAGAGGATCGGGTAGAGGTCGATCGAGAGGTCGACGTTGTGGATGCTCCGGTCGATACCGTTCTGGCAGAGGGAGACGTGGTAGACGTTGCGCTCCTCGCTCACCTTCCTGCCGTACTTCGAGAAGGCTATCCTGATGACCGCATCCGCAAACCGGCACTGCGGCGCCACGTATTGCTCGTAGTCGGGCTTGCGCTCCTCCATCTCCTTTATGACGGCCTCGGGCGAATACCCGCGCTGCTCCACATCCCGTTTGATCTTCCAGGCGCGCTTGACGTCGGGGTCCGGGTCGACGTAGAGCTTGAAGTCAACCAGGTCACGGAGCGTCCGGGTGATGAACGGGTGCAACCCTTCGACGATCAGGATCTTCGTGGGGCTGAAGGGCACCGGCGGGTCGAACTTCCCGTTGTCGTGGTTGTAGACCGGTTTTGATATCGTCTTTCCCGCCTTGAGATCCCTGAGGTGCTCCTCAAGCAGGTCGAACCGGTTCGCCTCGGGGACGAGCGGCGTGATACCGAGTGCTTTGCGCTCCTCGCGGTCGTACCGGTGGTAGTCGTCGATGGTTATCATCGAGACGAGATCCCTGCCGAAGATCGCCCTGATGGCCCGGGTGAACGTTGTCTTTCCGCTTCCGCTATCTCCCGCTACGCCGATGACGAAGACGTAGGGCGACTCTGCGATGACTCGCTTGAAATCTGATGGGGGCATAGGTCAGCTCACAGATTGGTCTGTATCCTGGGCCGTTAAGATTTCGGTGCCGGCGGATGAGCCGTCTCGCCCGCCCAAAACCAATTACGGGGAGTGCCCCGGGCTTTCGATGGCAAGTCCCCGGGCAGTGTGCCGCAGGACGGCTCCCGGGAGGAGAGCGTGCCCGGCAAACCCACGTCCCGCCTGCCTCTTCGCATGGCGGGCAGAAAGAGGTCGCATGTTCCCGACCGCGGCGGGCGGAGTGCCGGGGAGGAAGACCTCCCGGTGAGCCGTCCGGCCCGCGGGCATGCTTCCCCCTCATTCTCCGGAGTCTGCTTCTTCTCAGGAGACGATGATACCTGCCTCTTCGTGCTTCTTCTTGATAGCATCGGCGAGCCGGTCCAGCGCCGCGAAGTCCGCCTCCTTCGGGTAGCCCTTGATGTAGACCGGTTCGAGGAGCTCGACCTTGAGCCGGTCGAGCATATTCTTCACGGTGTCGACCGTCTTTCCGCCCCAGCCGTAGGATCCGATCACCGTCGCGTACCGGGTCTTCGGGCGAAGGAGGTTTGCAAGGTATGCTGCGTAGACCGCCTGCGGGTGCGGGCCGAATATGACCGTCGGCGCCCCGATCACGACCGTCGCGGCATCCACGAGAGCCTCTGCAAGATCGCCGATATCGGTCTTCGGGAGGTTGAACGGCTGCACCGGGACTCCTCGCTGCATCAGGGCATCGACGAGGTGGTCGACCATCGCCTGGGTGCTCCCGTGCATGGAGACGTACGGCAGCACCACCATGTTCTTCACCGCATCGTCCGTCCAGTCACGGTATGCATCCATGATGAACGCCGGCCTTTTGTGGATCGGGCCGTGGCTCGGCGCGATCACGGCGATATCGCGCGCGGCAAGTTTTGCGAGGTGGCCCTTGATGCTTGAGCGGAACGGCATCATGATCTCGGCGTAATAGCGTTTTGCCGACTCGTAGATCACGCCCTCGTTCGGGACATAGAGGCTGCTCGTCGCGTAGTGCGACCCGAAGAAGTCGCAGGAGAAGAGGATCCGGTCCTCCTGAAGGTAGGTGAGCATCGTCTCCGGCCAGTGGACCCAGGGCGCGAGGATGAACTCAAGCGTCTTTCCCCCCAGGGGGAGGGTCTCTTTATCGCCGACGACGATGGTCCGGTCTACCGGTATATGGAGGAGGTCGACCAGGAAGTCCCGGCACTTCTGGTTCGTCACCACTTTTGCTTCGGGGAAGCGGGCGAGCATCGCCGGAATCGAGCCGGAGTGATCCTGCTCGGCGTGGTTTGCGACGATGTAGTCGATCGTTTCAGCGCCGGCCCGGTCAAGGTTCGCCATGAGTTCCGCGGTCTTTACGGGGTCGACGGTATCGATCAGCGCCGTCTTCTCGCTGCCCCGGATCAGGTAACTGTTGTAGGAGGTGCCGTCGGGGAGCGGGATCAGTTCATCGAAGATCCTGCGGTCCCAGTCGATGACCCCGACGGACCGGACGCCCGGCACAATCTCACGCGCGGCCATATCTTTCCGCCTCCATCGGGCTTATTCCGGTCATTATACAGTCTGTGCGAGTAATTTCCGACATCTTTCACGCTCCACACCATTCGGCGACCGGCATCGTCGCGCCACGCCGACCGGTAAACGTTAATCCTTCTCAAAGATTGATAACGGTTTCGACCGGCACCTGCGCCGCCGGATCGCGGCGTCCGGTACTCCCCATCGCTCTCATGGAAATGCGTGAGGTATGTGCTACCCTTCCCGCCGTGCCTCCGGGGAGGGGAGGCCGGTCTGTCTATCCTCACCGATCCCCGTCTTCCGCGCAAGGTTTGCAAAGAGGTGAGCCTGCCGGGTCGGTTCCGGGAGCCGGTATCTTCGTGCGGTCGCGAGGACGAGGTCGACCGCCTGAAAAAGATCGATCCGGTTGCCCACGGAGACATAGACCGGTTTCGTCCTCTCTTTCGTCCGCACCGCCATACCGATCGTCTCGCCGTCGCGGATGATGGGGGCGGTCGACCCCCGGGTGACCCCGGGCTCCTCCACGCTGCCGACAAGGAGGCTCTTTGCAACCCCGACCGTGGGCCGGTCGAGCAGGACGCCTATGTGGCTTGCGATCCCAAGCCCCCTCGGGTGGGCGATTCCCTGGCCGTCAAAGAAGATGACGTCGGGCTCTGATCGCAGCTTCCGGAACGCCTTGAGGACGGCAGGGCCTTCCCGGAAGGTGAGAAGGCCGGGGATATAGGGAAACGACGTCTCCGTGCGGGCGGCGACCCGCTCGACGACGGCAAGGTCGGGGTAGCCCAGGGCGACGACGACCGCGTGGATAACGTTTGAGCCTTTCACGTAGGAGGCGTCGACGCCGGCGACAAGGGAGACCTCTCCGATATCGCCCGTGAGGCGGACTCTGGTCCGGAGCGCCTCCTGGAGGTGGGCGGCCTCCGCCGGCGTCAGGTCGAACGGGTGTGTCTCTCTGATCTCCATGGTGACTCCTGGTATGGGTTTACGTGGTGTTGTATACCTGCCGGTATATATCAGGGGGCATGCAGCCCACCATGGGGATCCGCTTCGTCATGCAGTTGTTCCCCTGAAGGGCAGACGGGGAACCGCAGGCGGCGGCGGGAAACCTCGTGCGCCGGCGGCACGGGAGCCCGGCCCGATCGCCCGGAGCGAGGCATTTTTATACATGGAACTCGGGTATGGCCCGGAGTTTCACCTCCAGGATGTGAACGGTATGGCGCGATGGGTGTGCAGTGTCTGTGATTATGAGTACAACGAAGAGGCGGGGGACCCCGCCGCCGGCATACCACCGGGAACGCGGTTTGAAGACCTCCCTGCCGACTGGCGATGTCCTGAGTGCATGGTCGGGAAGGATGCGTTCGTGCGGGTCGATGAGGAGGTGGAGAAGAATGATGAAAACGACCTCTAAAGAGCCGGGAACGACCGTGGCCGACGTCCTGATAGCGGAACTCGCGGCATGGGGGGTCAACCTCTTCTTCGGCATCCCCGGCGCATCGTCTCTCCCGCTCGTGGATGCGGTCCGGAGGAACCAGGACGTCCGCTACATCGTCGTCCGGCACGAGCAGACCGCGGCGATGGCGGCATCCGCCTACAACAAGTTCACCGGGAAGGTAGCCGCCTGCCTGACCATCGCCGGTCCGGGGGCGACGAACCTCGCGACCGGGCTCTACGACGCAAAGGAGGACCACGCGAGCGTACTTTCGCTCAACGGGCAGGTGAAGATGCAGTACTCCGGCCCGGGCGGCATCCAGGAGATCGACCAGGATGCGTTCTTCCGGCCCATCACCGTCTTCAACAGCACCGTCGCCGACCCGATGACCGCGGTCAAACTCCTCACCCGGGCACTGCGCTACGCCATCATCGCCCGCGGCGTCGCCCAGCTCTCGGTCCCGAACGATATCCAGGCCGCACCGCTCAAGGCCGCCTACTGCGAGCGCGAGACCTGCCTTCCCTCGACCTGTGTCGCGCCGACCGACGAGGCCGTCCGGGCGGTGGTGGAAGCGATCGACGGTGCCCACCGCCCGGTCATCGTCGCCGGGTTCGGGGCCCTGCACGCGGCCGGGGCGGTCCTTGACCTTGCAACAAAGATCCAGGCGCCGATCGTCACCACCCTCCGCGGAAAGGGTATCCTCCCCGACGATAACGAATGGGTCGCCGGGGTGCACGGCGAGCTCGGGACGCCCCACGCCCTGATGCTCGTCCTGAAGTCGGACCTCGTGATCGCCTGCGGCATGAGTTTCTCCGACCACACCGGCATACCGCCGGGTAAGCGGGCCGTCCAGATCGACATCGATCCGCTCCAGCTCGGGAAACATCCGCTTGCGGTAGGGGTCTACGGCGACTGTGCCCTTGCTCTTCCCCGGATCGCCGGGCAGGTCCGGGCGCGGGAGGACCCGGATACCCGGCAGTGGCTCGCGGAGAAGAAACGGGAGTGGCTCGACCGGCTCGACCAGGAGGCCGACCCGGAGGCCACTCCCATCCGCCCGCCCTACGTCATGAAGGTCCTCTCCGACCTCCTGCCGGAGGATGCAATCATATCCATCGATGTCGGGGATAACCAGTGGTGGTTCGGGCGGAACTTCCGTATGAAACGACAGCGGTTTGCGATGTCGGGCTACCTCGGGACGATGGGATTCGGGCTCCCCGGGGCGATTGCGGCAAAACTCGCCTACCCTGATGCAACCGTCGTCTGCATCGTCGGGGATGGAGGTTTCTCGATGGTCATGGGCGATCTCGTCACGACCATCAAATACGATCTCCCCATCGTCGTGGTGGTCCTGAGCAACCGCGAACTTGCCATGATCCGCGAGGAGCAGCGGGAGGAGCACTACCCGCCCTTCGGGATCGATCTCACGAACCCCGACTTTGCCGCCTATGCCGTGGCCTGCGGCGGCGCCGGTATTCGCGTGACCCGGCCGCAGGACCTCCCCGGCGCGGTCAGGGAGGCCTTGAAGATGAACACGTCCGTCGTCATCGACGTCGAGACCGATCCGGAACGGTTCCCGCAGAAAAAAAAGTGATATCGGTTCACTCGCCGCAACAGAGGTTGTCGTAAAGGATCGCTGCGGCGACCGCGCCTATGATGGGCCCGACGATGTAGATCGGGAAGAACTCCCAGAGGTTTTGCCCGGCAAGCAGCCAATCCCCGAGGTACGGCCCGAACGTACGCGCGGGGTTGAGCGATGCGCCGGTCAGGTTCCCGGTCGTCGTGATGATGCCGGCGACCACGAGACCGACCACGAGACCGGCAAAACCCGGTGTGGCCCGTTCGTCGACGGCGGCGCCCATGATGACGAGCATCAGGAGGAACGTCCCGATGGCCTCGATGGCGATCGCCTGCAGGTAGCCGATGCCGTGGAAGGGCGCCGTTGCACCGAGGCCCCCGATCGTGACGGCGTCCGGGCCGATAGCCCAGGCAAAGAGAAGGCTTGCGGCCGCGGCACCGAGGAGCTGCGCGGCGATATAGGGACCTACGTCGCGGCCCGGGAACCGCCCCTCGCAAAGAGGGCTATCGTCACCGCCGGGTTGATGTGACAGCCCGATACCCTTCCGAAATATATCTGTTGCGCCGTTGACAGAGAGGAGGACCGGGGTTTTTTTGGGGCTTTCATCCCCAATGATGCTCGATACCCGCGATTTTGGTGGGAAACGATCTCTCCGGCGCCTCGTCAGAACCAGGCATCGAGCGTCTTCTGCGTCCCCTTCGCCGGGGCCCTGACAAGAGCGCTCCTCACCCGGTCTTCGGAGAAGTCGTAGCGTCCACAGAGCATGGAGACGACCCCCTCGACGTCCGGCGGCCGCCACTCGAGGGTGTAGTCGTCGGTGACCGGCGGATCGAGGAAGAA
>Ga0209510_1005453_pt1 | contig 10643 bp, 4 predicted proteins | sample BiotimSIPDNA_FD_185749 | JGI IMG/M metagenome (GOLD analysis project Ga0209510, IMG submission 185749) | Anaerobic biogas reactor microbial communites from Washington, USA - Biogas_R1 time_0 SIP DNA (SPAdes) (version 2) | ecosystem: Engineered > Bioreactor > Anaerobic > Unclassified | place...
CCACGGCCCTTCTGGAGCGGGAGTACTGCCTCTTTGCGATGGGCAAGGTCATCCATGGCCTGATCATGTACGGGATCGAGCAGCTCTCGCTCCAGGCCCTGGACGAAGCAGCCCAGATCCTCTCCCAGATCACCGACCCCTCCCTCCAGCAGCAGCTGGTCGATCCCCTCACCGAGGGCTACATCCGTGTCGGGAGCCTGCAGGCGGCAGACCAGTTCGTCGGGGGAAAGGCCAGGATATTCGAAGGGATGATGGAACCGTTCACGACCGCCCTGCACCTCCTCCAGACCAGCACCCCGCGCGAGGAGGCCTCGATCAGGATAGCAAGTTACGTCGACATCATGCTCGAGTACACGCAGGTCTATAGAAGTCCGATCTTTGCCGTCCCCATGGCTCTCTTCACGCTCGAGATCGGGGGGGAGTACGAACGGACTGCCATGATCCAGCGGATACTCACGTTCTTCACCAGTTACACAAAAGAGTTCGATTCGGCCGACCCTTACGAGGTTATGGCTTACCTGCTCGAGGGTATCGAGGGTGCGACGGCAGCGCCGCCGTCACTTGAGTTGATGCACCGCCTCTTTGAGCATACCGGCGATGTCTATGCCCGGTACTCGGGGATGTACCGGATCGTGAGCGCCTACTCGGGCCTCGGCGACGAAGGGCGGGCCAGGGAGATCATCCAGCGGCTCCACGAGACCATCGGCACCATCAGCGAATCATCCATCCGTGCGATCATGCTCTCCGACCTTGCCGGCCTCATGGCAGGGATCGATCCCGGTGCAGCCAGGGGCTACCTTGGCGAGGCCCAGGGGATGCTTGAGTCTATCGGGCCGGAACACGAGGCGTTCGTCAGGAAGAACCTCATTTACGCTGCACGGAGCCTCAACGCCGTCAACCGCCAGGAGAAGGACGTCGACTGGGCGGTGGAACAGGCCGGCAGGATCGAGGATCCGGTCGAGTATGTCGATGCTCTCGCAGCCGTCTTTGATATGGTCAGCGAACCGGCACAGAGGAAGGAGATCCTCTCGGCCATGTGCCACACCGTGGTGAACATCCCCTCCTCCTACATCAGGCTCTCGATGCTCTTTGATGTGGCGAAGTTCGCAGAGACCTACGGCGAAGAGGAGGAGATCGATGGACTCCTGGATGGCATGGAGAGAACGGCCGGATACGTTCAGATTCCGTTCATCACCGCCATGACACGGCAGCGGATGGCCCAGATGCTCTTCTCGTTCTACCGGAAGAACGGAAGGCCGGCCATCCGGCAGCGTGCCGTCGAGATCGTCTCCGCCATCGACGACGACCGGATCCGGTACAACCTGATGGTCCAGCTCGAGCAGGCGATACCCCAGTCCTGGAAGAGCGCCGTCTACAGTAAGATCCTTGACTGCCGTAACAGGATCCGGAGCGGCGACTACACCACAAAGGATATGGTCACCCTCGACCGGGCGATACGTGCGGCGACCGACCGGGCAAAGCGCGCGACCTACTACACCGAGGTCTACCTCATAGCGAGGAACGCGGGGCAGCACGAGGTTGCAGACAGGATGCTCTTCTGCGCGCTTGAAGAGGCGCGGATCATCAGGCCGCTCTCGCGGCGGGCCTTTGTCCTCGGCGATATGGCATGCCGGATCTACGCCGAGCGCTACGAAGACCGGTCAAGGGAGATCCTCAATATGGCCGTGAGCGAGGCGCTCAACATCCGCGACTCGGCTATCCGTGACGAGGTATACGACGAGCTCGATATGTCCATGCAGATCATCCAGGAGCACTGGCTGTGAAGACGATCGAGATCAGGATAGCGGGAAGGGTGCAGGGCGTTGGGTTTCGCGCATGCATCAAGAAGATCGCCACCAATCTTGGCGTCGGCGGCGAGGCGATGAACCTCCCCGACGGGAGAGTGCTCATCACGGCAACCAGCGAACCCGTCATACTCGATAAGTTCATCTCCATGCTGTACGGGTGCCCCCGGGTGGTCATAAGGGATCTCTCAGAGCGGGAGATCCCCCTTGCCATCTACCTCGAGTTCACGATCCAGCGGGGCGCCTACCAGTATAGCACGTGAAAATCAGCGTTTGTGATGAGCGCATCCCGCAGGATGCGCACCTGCGTATCGATGCGGGACTGGTCGATGGAGTCGCGGAGTGTAGCAGTTAGCCGGGTTGAGACGTCGGCCTCAAGGTAACATCTCTTATCGCTGCATTCGTAGTCTCCCTCTGCGATCTCCTCCCGGGCAAACCTGATGACAGTGCGGTCCACCATCACCGCTTTCTGCGGTTCGATGAGGTCGTGGACGAGGCTCCCGGCTCCCTCGTGGAGCATGCCGCGGTCGGGATCGAGGTGAGCGCCGACCAGGGAGACGCAACAGTTGCCGTAAAGCATCGAGTAGCCAAGCGAGAACATGGCGTTGACGGGGTCGGTGTGCGGGCGGGCGGCCCTGCGCCGGAACCCGAGCTCGGGCGGGAGCATACGGGAGAGGATCTCGTAATACATATCGCCGGTCAGGCGCGAGAGCCTCCGTAATTCCTCCATGGTGACCGAGGCCGCGACCTCCTCCCTGGCCTGGTGGAGGAAGTCGAGCTCTCCGGCGTAGAAGATCTCGTGCCCGGCGCGGCCATAGAGTTCCTCAAGGTGGAGGAGCCTTGATTGGAGGGCGGCTGTTGCGAGTTGCTGCGCGAACCGGTGGGGGGGAGCGCGTTCCTGTGCCTCGTGCACCGCTCCGTCCGGGCGGTAACCGTACGGGTAGAGGTACCCGATGGGCAAGCCGTCGATATCGAAGAAGGTGATGGCAGCGCCGGCTTTGAGGAGGTTTGTCACCGCCGATGTGTGCAGGGTATGGCCGCCGACGACAAGGAGGTGCTTCACCGCCTGGAGCGGGTAACGCCGGATGGTGCTCCCGTCTGCGATGATCAGCTCCTGTGTCGTTGCCTTGATGTGTCCCCCGTAGCCGAAGACGGGGAGCCAGGGTTCCGTCGCTGTCATTCGATCACTCTGGAAAGGAATATTGGGCTGTTTTTGGTGATGAATGCATCGATTGGGCGGGATACGGTCTGATCACTCCGGGTGCAGAATGGGTCGGGCCCGGTGCTTCACCGCGGTTTTGAGAAGGCCTTCACGGCGGTTAAACCGCCGGTTTTCCTTAGATACTGCTGCCGATTTTTCGTTCTGGCACCACATGGGCTGCATTAATCGATGCCGGCCGCCGGAATGCGTGAAATGCCGGGCGCCGATGATGCCGGCCGGAGTGTTAACCGCATCAAATTAACTCAACCAGATTAACTAAATGCAAACTTTATCCATATCCATAACGTAGTTTAAAACGTTGTCCTGGTCAACGGACTGATGGAAACGAATTTCAACAGAAATTAGGTGATTTGATGGGTTATCTGGAGAAAAGAATTCAGTATGTTCTGCTCATGCTGATGGTATGCATGCTGGCGATATCGCCGGCGGCAGCGGTGGAAACACCCGATGCCGGGAGTATGAGTCTGACGGAGAGCATCACGAGCGATATGATCGACGCTGCAGCGGCACCGGAGGCAACCGCGGCACCTACGGAGGATCCGGATGAGCTATCCGTGCTGGCTACAGAGCCCGTGATACTCTTTAACGGCACAGTCACACTGACGGGCGGCACGTTTGAGTGTACGGCCTATAACTCCGGCACCGCCTACACGGTTCAGAACAGGACCCCGCTCGGGGCCCTCCAGGCGGTAGCGGAGCGCAAGGGTTTCACGTACGATGTCACCGACAAGAAATGGGCAACCGGTAGTGAAATCCTCCTGCTCGACAACATTAACGAATACACAAAAAGCGACGGTAAGTGGGCCTGCTACGTCAATGGTGTTGAAAAAGATGGATTCAAGAGCAAGGATGATGCCGTCAACGCTGTAGCTCTTGCTGACGGTGACATAGTCGTCTTCTGTTACGGCAGCAGCCCGACGCCCGACGATGCATCGGTGCTGATCAAGATCGTCGTGGGCGCGGAGGACTCCGAAGAGCCGCCAGTGGGGCCCACCAGCTGGACCGTCACGCTCAAGGGCGCGTCGGTCGAGACCGTCGACCAGCAGTACTTCGAGGAGGGGATCGCCTGCGGGCATGCCGCCACCTACATCGATGATGACGGCGATGAATGGGCGGGTATGCCTCTCTGGTACCTTATCGGCCTCATCGACGACGATAAGAGGCACGGTTCCGGGGCATTCAACGAGGCTCTTGCTGCAAAGGGCTACTCTATCAAGATCACATCGAGCGACGGCTACTCCATCAACTTTGATAGCGCGAGCGCCGCAAAGAACGACGGTATCATCGTCGCAAACACCCTCAACGGCGATCCACTGCCAGAGGTCATCGGTGAGAAGAACAAACCCTGCTGGCCGCTCCAGATGATCGGCCCATCCGTGAGCTCCGGTCAGAAGGTCGGCAGCGTCGCCACGATCGAACTCGTCGGCCTCCCCGAATCCTCGGGGGATTGGGAGATCACGCTCGCGGGCGCGTTCAACCGGACGGTCTCGCAGGATGAGTTCGAGGACTGGGTCGGGTGCCATGGCAAGAGCTACACCGACTCTAAAAACCAGGTCTGGACCGGGATGCCGCTCTGGTACCTGGTCAGCGCCGTCGACGACGTGAATACCGGCAGCCACTGGAAATTCAACGAAACCCGGGCGGCCGAGGGCTACATCGTGCGGGTGACCGCAGGTGACGGGACCACAGCCACCTTTGATATCGCCGATATTGCGCGGAACGACTCGTTCATCGTTGCGAACAAGATGAACGCGGCAGCGCTGGCAGAAGATGACAAAAACTGGCCGCTGAAGTTCGTCGGTCCCGGCCTCCTCGGGAAGCAGCAGGTCGGCGGCATCGTATCGATCGCCCTCGAGGGGCTGCCGGGCGCAGGCACCGGATCCGAATGGACAGTCTCTCTTGAGGGGCCAAAGATCACATATACGTTCACGAAGGAGGAGTTCGAGGACGCCGAAGCGTGCCCTCACCATAGGGCGACCTACAACGACGGGGTCAGCACCTGGACCGGCATCTCGCTGAAGGCCCTCTGCGGTTGGGTTGACGACGACGTCATGCACGGCTCGGGAGCATTCGATGCCACCCTCGCCCGGACCGGCTACACGGTGATCGTCTCCTCGGGTGGAGCAAGCCCCTACAGCAAGGAGTTCTCGAGCGAAGACATCCTGGCAAACCCGGAGGACTACGTCGTCGCAAGCAAGATCAACGGCACGCCGATCGCCGACAAGAACTTCCCGCTCCGCCTCGTCGGTAAGGGCGCGGCCGGGAGCCTGAGTGTTGGAAACATCGAGAGGATCCAGCTCGTCGACTTCCAGAAACCGACGGAATCGCCCTCCATCCGGGTCGTCAGGTATGCCTCCGACGGTAAGACGGTCGTCGAAGAGGTGACGAAGACCTGCGAGTGGATGGAGGAGAACCTGAAGGTTTACGGTGCTCCGGACGGTATCCGCCTCAGGTTCCAGGGCCCCACGTTCGTCCCTGACGACCTCTGGAACCCGGCGGAAGACATCAACCCCGACAAGGTCGACGAGGTCGTGAAGGGGACCTCGATCAGGGATCTCTGCGACCTCGTGGGCGGAGCCCCCGAAGGTGGCGAGATCGACCTCATCGCATCCGACGGTTACAAGGCTACAATCAACTACACCAACGTCTACACCCCGCTCGAGCGGCAGGGAGAGGCGATCATCGCCTGGTGGACAGAGCGGCAGGGTTACGTGCCCGACTACCGCGACGGCCCGCGCCTCTTCTACAACACTCCCGATGGCGTCTTCGGCGCCGACGACATGCGGACGTGCCTTGCTGAAGCATACTGGCACTACTACTGGGACTCCGGCATCCAGTACCCCTCGGCAGCCGGCGTATCCAACAAGAACATCGCGACCATCGCGATCAAACCGGGCGCACGGGAGGACTGGAACCTCATCCTGACGGGTGCCATCACCGACACGATCAGCCGGTCCTACTTTGAGTCGGGCAAGGCCTGCGCCATGGCCGGGCACGGCGCAACCTGGACCGACGACGACGGCCATGTCTGGTCGGGTATGCCGCTCTGGGTTCTTTGCGGCTGGGTCGACGATGCCAACAAACACGATTACGGGACGGACCCCTTCCGTGACGATCTCGCGGATGCGGGCTACAACGTCACCGTCATCGACTACGGCGCCGACGGCGTGAAGGGCACCGGCGACGACTTCTCTACTACGTTCAACAGTTCGTTTGTCAAGCGGAACAGAAACATAATCGTCGCCGACGAGATCGACGGCGCACCGCTTCCAAAGGACGGCAAAACCTGGCCGCTGAAACTCGTCGGCTCGGACCTGACATCGAACAAGCAGAGGGTCGGGAGCATCGATGAGATCGTGCTGACAGGGGAGGCGATCGTCGTGGTGCCGCCAGAGGGCGATGCGGCTATCTCCCTGGAGACCGGCTGGAACTTCGTATCCGTGCCGAAACTGCTCTCTGCCGGGAACGATATCGCTATGATATTTGCCGGCGTTGACCGTGAACAGCACAGTATCTGGCAGTATAACGCCGCGGTAAAGGACTGGAGGAGAGTGGAGGAGACCGATCCGGTTCTCCCGCTTGAGGGCTACTGGATCTACTCGGCCGTCAGCACAAAGGTCCCGCTGCAGTTCAACGCCGATGCGATCAGGACCCCGCCCGCAAAAATGCTTGCCAGGGGCTGGAACGCTGTCGGGTTCAGCGACACCGAACCCGCCACGGCACGTGACACCCTCCTCTCGCTCGGCGATGCATGGACGCAGGTGATCGGGTACGACGCCGGCACGCAGCAGTATGAGACCTCCATCATACGGGGCGGGGCGGGCAACCACGCCGACACGCAGGAGATGCGGCCGATGAAGGGTTACTGGATCTATCTGCGCGGTGAGAGTGAACTTGCTGCAATCGGGGCATAACGGGGCGGATCCATGGATATGAGGTACATCCTATCCATCCTCATCCTCTTTTCCCTGGCCGGCATGGCAGCCGCCCTGCCGGTTCTGCCCGATGAATTCGCCGGCAGCGTCACGCTTGATGGAAAAGCTGCACCCGCAGGGACCACCATCACCGCCAGGATAGACTGGAACGAACGGGGGTCCACGGTCACCACAACAGCAGGGGAGTACGGGCCCCTGGATTCTCCAGGCGTCCTCGCGGTCAGGGCGACTGAAGAAGATCTTCGGCGTTCGGCATCCCCGACTATAACCTTCTGGGTGAACGGCCACAAGGCCGATCAGGAGGCCACGTTTACCGGAGGAACAGCCCGGCGGCTCGACCTCTCGGCTGCCACCGGAGTGGAGGAGGCCGACCCGGTGCCGGTCGCGTCCGACAGGAACTCGTTTGCAATCGAGGGTGTCGATGTCACGGAGACCGAGGGCGGGCAGCAGATCATCATCGATAACAGAACCGTTCTTGGCGAGATCACCACCAACGAGACCGCCATCACCCTGAGCAATGTGGAAGGGTGGGAGGAAATGGTCATCTTCACCAGGGAGAGACCGACCGGAGATACACAGATCACCGGCACTGTCGAGAGCGTTCATGCCCGGAGCAGCCCGGTCAACACCGGATCGGCCTGGGCACAGATCGACCTTGATATGAGCAGGCACCCGGGCTCAACCGCCCAACTCGACATAACAGTATTTGGGAACCCCAGGTCCGACGAGCGGGAGGCGTTCGAAAACGTTGCCTACCAGCTGACGGGCAAGAACGTTGCCAGCTTTGCGTATATCCTGAACGTCCAGAAGACCAACGTTGCAAATGCGGGAGACGGCGGCATCATCAGGACCGCAACGATCAGGATGGCGGCCAGCCCCGAATGGGTCGCCGGCATGGGCGGCACGGAGAACGTCGTCATCCTGCGGCGGGCCGACGATGGCACGACGACCGGGCTGGATACACGTTACATCGGTCTTGATGCCGACGGAAATTACATATTCGAGGCCGTATCTCCGGGCGGCCTCTCGGCGTTCGCTCTGGTTGCCACAAAAGCTCCGGACAGCAACACGGGGGGTGGCGGAACCACCTCTACCACGTCTGGTGGAGGGAGCTCCTCGAAAGACCCCGGGTCCCAGTTCACCTATGACCCCGATGCCCCTGCGGTGCAGATCGGGCACGCATCCCTTGCCACATCACCGGCCGGGGTGGTGCTCGAGTCCGTGACGGTCAGGACCGCCGACGAGACCTGCGCCGTGGCGATACACGAGGGAATCACCGCCCTTGATGGAAGCGGTAACCCGCTCGGCGAGGTGACCGTGGCCCGGGCTGCCAGCGTTCCGGCGGCTCCGCCGGGAGCGACGGTTCTTATCGCCCTCGAATGCGGCCCCGCAGGTGCCACGTTCAACCCGGCGGCCATCCTCACCTACACCCTCTCTGCGGAGGAATGGGCGAAGATAGACAAGGGCGCCACACCAGAGGTGATGTGGTACAACCCCGGAACCGGGAAGTGGCAGGATATCCCCGCCACGGTGAACCCTGCCACGCGGACAGTCACCGCAGAGGTCTCGCACTTCAGCATCTACGCCCTGGTATGGACCGCCCCGGAGAAGGTGGTCGCAGGGGCGGAGGGGACCCCGGCCGGCTCTCCGGTCGGAGAACCCGGCCCTGCGCTCCCGGTCTGGGCGCTGGCCCTCATCATCGTGCTGGCCGTCGCGCTTGCAGCGTCTCTCCTCATGAGGAGAAAATAACCTCCCTTTTTCCTGAGATAAACCATGGTATCAATGCGTGTGTGGGGTTCCACCCCGCTTCTTGCCGCCCTCTCGCTCTGCCTGCTCCTCGCTCTGGCAGTCCCGGTTGCTACGGCCGCGACGACCGAACTGCAGATCAAAAAGATCGCAGCCGATGGGATCACCATCATAGATGAGAAGACGGTCGACTACCGCTGGCTTGAGGCGAACCTCCCGGTCCAGGGTGACGGCAAGACCCACTACTACCATCAGGGGCCGGTGTTTGAAGGCGATCCCTGGAACCCGGAGGAGGATACCAACGTTCTTGAGAAGGATATGGGCGCGGTGAAGGGGACGGATCTCAAAGATATCTGCGATCTTGTCGGCGGGATGGGTAAGGAAGATACCGTCAGGGTCCGGGCGATAGATGGGATGTCAAAGACGTTCCCCTACAGAAATGTCTATGAACCGGAATCACGTCAGGGGCCGATGGTCGTCACCTGGTACCGGGCCGAGGACGGGTATGTTCCCGACTATCACACCGGCATGCGCCTGATCTTCTTTGCGGATACATCGACCAATCCCTACGGCAACCACACCTTCGGCATCTGGGATATGCATGAGTGCTTCGACGAGGAGTACTGGTACTTCTTCCAGCCCAACCTCCCCACCACCACCGGCCTTTCTGTGCAGTATGTGAGCGAGATCAGCATCTACAGCGAGGAAGAGCCAACCGGGAGCATTCGCATAAACTCCACTCCCTCCGGGGCCGCCGTCTATATCGATGACGAGAAGGCCGAAGGCGTGACCCCCTGCACCATCTCCGGGATTGAGGTCGGCAGCCATTCCGTCCAGGCCGAGCTGGAGGGGTTCGTTCTACCGGATGAGAAGTGGGTCACCGTCATTGCGAATGCCGTCGCGGAGGTCGAGTTCAACCTTACCGCCGAGACCGGAAGCATAGCCGTATCCTCGGTCCCGATGAACGCGAGCATCTACCTCGACGGCAACGCGACGGGAGCACGAACCGACACGGTCCTGGAAGCGGTCCCGGTCGGCGAGCATACAGTCGAACTCGTGATGCCGGGCTATCGGAACGCCACCCGGACCGTCACCGTCGAGAAGGAGGAGTGCAACATCCTTGACGTGGTGCTCTCCTCCGAGAACAGCACCACAGGCGGGTCATCCCCGGGTACCGGAAGGATCGCCGTCGCTTCGATCCCGGCAAACGCGAGCATCTACCTTGATGGCAACGCAACGGTGGCTCGGACCAACACGACCCTGGAAGCGGTCCCGGCCGGCAGACATACGATCGAACTTGTGATGCCCGGCTACCAGAACGCCACCCGGACCATCACCGTCGAGGAGGGTGGGCATACCGCCCTTGACCTGATCCTCTCTCCGGCAGGCGAGAAGACCGGAGTAAACATCACGGCCCCCGATGAACCCATACCCGGAAGAGCGGCACCGGGTAACCCCATAGAGGGTTTCATTGAGGCCGTCCTCGCCTTCCTGGGCAATCTCTTCGGAATAGGAGGAGGCACAGCAACACCGTCGGAGCCGGAGATTACGCAGGCCCCCGCCGGGCATGCGACAACCCCCGTGCCGACCGATACCCCGGTGCTTCCGGTACAGGAGGCGCTGAGCACGAAGAATCACTCCGGCGGGCTCTACGTCGACTCCTATCCTCCTGGCATGGCGATCGTTATCGATAACAAAAAACTGGTCTGGAAGACACCTCACGCCATCTACGGCCTCCGTGAGGGCTTGCACACCATCACTGTCGAGGAGGGCGATCCTGACAGGAAGACAGAAGATACCGGCTACCGATTTGAGGCTACCCAGGCCTGGGTCTACCCCGATGCGGTCGCACCGGCGTTCCTCGACGGCCTGACAACCCGGAACAAAAAGACCATCCGGATAGACTCAAACACCTGCCGTGGCGAGAGGTTTACC
>Ga0209510_1005459_pt1 | contig 10637 bp, 8 predicted proteins | sample BiotimSIPDNA_FD_185749 | JGI IMG/M metagenome (GOLD analysis project Ga0209510, IMG submission 185749) | Anaerobic biogas reactor microbial communites from Washington, USA - Biogas_R1 time_0 SIP DNA (SPAdes) (version 2) | ecosystem: Engineered > Bioreactor > Anaerobic > Unclassified | place...
TGCGCTTCTACCAAAATCTTATTGAGTTGGGATGTGCTCAACTTAAACAGACGTTCTTTTTGCACTTCCATCGCGAGTGGCAGCAATTGGTGAACACGCTGACCGGTTTCTGCGGAAACAAAGACAATTGGCACGTAGGGCAAAAAGTTAAGCTCTTGTCTAATGCGGTTTTCAAATTCAATCGCGGTGTAGCTGTCTTTTTCAATCAAATCCCACTTATTGATGGCTAGGATGACGCTCTTCCAGGCATCTTTGATAAAGCCAGCGATATGCGTATCCTGCGCGGTAACCCCACTGACCGCGTCGATAAGCAAAATAGCAACGTCGCAACGTTCAATGGATTGCATCGCGCGCAAAACGGAAAACTTTTCCACGCCAGGCGTAATCGACCCACGCTTGCGAATGCCAGCTGTGTCAATTAACGTGAACTCCTGCTCATCAAAGACAAATTTTGTGTCAATTGAATCGCGGGTTGTGCCGGGGATATTGCTGACGATCATGCGGTCTTGTCCAACAATTTTGTTGAGCAGGCTGCTTTTTCCGGCGTTGGGTTTACCCACAATGGCCACTTTAATGGACTCATCTTCGCTGTCATCATCGATCGCGTGCGGAAAATGGCTCACAATCGCGTCCAGCAAGTCACCGGTTCCGGTGCCATGGATAGCGGAAATCGCGAAGGGTTCTCCGAGTCCAAGCGAATAAAAATCCATGGATCCTAACCACGCTGATTTGCTTTCAGCTTTATTCGCCACCAGCAAAATGGGCGTATCATCCTGTCCTTCTGCTGTCTTTTGGCGACGTCGCAAAATATCAACGATCTCCATATCCGCCTGGGTCACGCCTTGTTGGGCGTCAACCAGGAGGAGAATGACATCAGCTTCAGCCATGGCAATTTCTGCCTGGTCGCGGATATCCCGGATGAATTCTTTGGAGCCAATGGACAGGGGCTCCTGGGTGCGTTGTTTGGTGGGGTCAATGCCGCCGGTGTCAACTACAAAAAAGTCATAACCCACCCAATGGCTTTCCGCGACAAGCCGATCGCGGGTTGTACCGGGTACATCATCAATAATAGCCAGACGTTCGCCAATCAGTCGATTGAAGAGCGTGCTTTTACCAACGTTAGGTCTGCCAACGAGTACTACTACAGGTTTTTGCATTATCATTCCTTAAAAATTATTTGGGCCTAATGTGAACTTCAATTGTTTCCGGCACGATCTGATAAGTAATTGAGTCATCCGGTAACACGACCGTTGGTTGGAGCTCGTGTGTTCCAGGGCGGATATCTGTCAAATCAAACACGACCGTCAGGTTTTGGGCGGTGAGTTCATTTAATACATTCATTGGGCCAGTCAGATAAAGGTCCACAGTTGAAATATTCAGGACTGCTTCCAAACCCTGAGGTGTGTTTAGCAGCGTGATTGGCACTCCACGGATGCTCTTTGTGGTGATTGTCGGTTCGATGGTTATTTTCACAATCACTTTGATATCGCCAACCAGCTTAACCCCTGGTGGCAGGTTGAGGTCCACTTCTTGTTCAAAGCTTTTATCTCGCCCATTGAGATTAATCGGCTTAGTTTGAATGAGGTCTGGTAAATTATCGGTCTGATTCGGATTCTGGGCATAAATGGTTACCACCTGGGGCGTGATTTCAGTATGGGTAATCTGATAACCAAATGCTGGCGAACCTAACGGGATAAGCGCCAAAAACGCGTTCTTATAACCACCTTTTTGCAGGACCGTGATAGAAACATTGATCCGCGAAGGACTAAGGGATAGTCCTTCAATCACGGTGCCTTGCGCGTCAACCGTCTGAAGCGTAACCTGTTTGTTGACATTTCCGGTTACTGTGCTCATATCCACAGTCGCTAAAACTTCGCTGACCCGTGCCATCTTTGATTCGGGTCCCGTAACCTGAACCTCCGAAAATTCAAGCCGCGCTTTGCGCGCTTCCATGCCCATTGAAAGATTGCCCGTTTGGTTCAGTTTAATGGGAAAGGTTTGTGTGACCAGTTTTTCAAGGCTGAGACGCACCGTTGTGGGACTGAATTCAACTAACTTAGCGGGTTTAACACCAATAACAATATCAGGCTCCAGCTCAACCTGACCTTCTTGCAACTCGGAGATGTTAATCGTGGCTCGGATGAGATTGATGTCATTAGCCAGAGTGTTATGTACCGAACGTGGCGCTTTGATGGTGACCGTCACATTGCCGGCGCTTTGTTCGCTGATGGTATATTGTGGATTGCGTCCCAGAATTTCAATCGGTATTGGCCGTGTATAAGTGATTTCTTCGGTAGGATCTTTTGAGTTCACCGCTGAAAACCAAACAAAAAAGGAAAGCAACAAAGATGTGAGGATGATAGGCATCAATGAAAGAAGCTTTTTATACCACTTCATAGCGTTTTATTCCTCTCCTTTTGAAGTTTCTTTTTTGAAAATGGTCAGGATACCTCGTTTACCATCTTTTTCCATTAAAGTTGTTTGCAGGGTCAGAAAGGCGCGTAAACTGTTGCGCAAACGATCACTATCCAGACGCCGAATAAGGCGCCCTTGTTGAGCGATGGAAATCGTGCCGGTTTCTTCCGAAACGACCACCGCAATCGCGTCGCTCACCTCGCTGATGCCCAATGCCGCCCGGTGCCTCAAGCCTAAAGATCGTTCCACCGAGACGTACAAAACACCACTGCTCGAGAGAGGCATCACACACGAGGCAGCTTTGATGCGGTTATCTTCGATAATGACCGCGCCATCATGCAAGGGTGTGTTGGGGTAAAAAATCTGCAGGAGCAATTGTGGGGTCACTTCAGCGTCAATCATAACTCCGTTTTTATAGTATTGGTCCAGGTATTGTCTGCGGCGAAGGACGATCAGCGCACCGTGTTTTCGCTGAGAAAGCTGCACGGCAGCATCAGCAACCGCGTTAATGGTTTTTTCGAGCTGTTCTGTTGCCCGTTGGCTGCGCTTGTTGCTGAAAATGTTCAGATGGCCTAAATTACCCATCCTTCCTAAACCGCGCCGGATTTCAGGAGCGAAAATAACCGGAATGGACAGAATCAAAACCGGTGTCAGCGTAGACACAAGCCACGCGAATCCCGGTAAATTAACGATTGAAGTAAGCAGGGTGAAAACAATCACCACCACCAAAACACCCCGCATGAGTGTTTGCCCCTCGGTATCGCGCAAAAGGTACAAGAAAACAGCAAAAATCGCCGCCACCAAGAGGATGTCAATCAGACTTGCCCAGGTGAAGCGTTGCCATACAAAAAGGAAATTGCTAATCAGTTCCGACATTGCTTATAAACTTTCTCCACTGTAAAGTATACCCTTTTTATGTTTGTTCAACAGGGTGAAAACGCGACAAGTTTATTTTTTGCTGGTAATGCATTGTGGGTCCACCTTGGATAGCGTCTGACAAGCATTGTCCGCGAACTTGGCAAATGCAATTGGTTGCATAAATTAGCGGTGCTGAGATGAACAGAACAGAAAAAGAAGAATACATCATTGGCTTGATTTTCTTGATTTCAAACAAGACCGCGCAATTCGGCGGTTTGATGTTGACGGATATGACCATTCCTCAGTGTTATTGCTGACAGCAGGTCTGGCGCTGTGTGTGGCATGGATTCCCGATATCATTTCGTCGCTGGTGAAGGGGACTTTGCTGGAGCTCATCGAAGTTTACACAACCGAAATAACCTATGTGCTGGATATGGGCATCATCAGTCCGCTGATGTTTCTTACTTATGGCTTGATTAAGCGCAAGGACTTTATGGGATACATTCTCCTGCGTATGAGCTTTTTGGTGTGTATCGGGGTTGGCATCATGTTACCTGTGCAGTCAGTATTTCAGTTGCTGTCCGGTTACGAGATTACCATACCCGTCATCGTTACCAAAGTGGCGATCTTTGTCCTGCTGGCGGGCTTCGCCTCGGTCTTCAATCACCGATTGAAGAAAAGCACGATAAAGCGGGAGCTCAAGGCAGGGTAAGAATATAGGCTTTTAATAGGAGATTTTTCCTGTAAACCCGCTCGTTTTTAGCTATGATATCAAAACGTTCGTAGTCACTTGCCTACGGATAAGTTCGTGGCGTTGAGCTTGGGTATGGCGTTGGGGATGGGCCTGGCGTGGATGTCGCGGGGATGCGGGTTGGTGTGCGGGTTGGCCAGGGAGTAGGCGGATAGGTGGGCGTGGGTAGGTACGGAAGTGGTTCAGGCGTGCTTAAAAGATCACCAATACCCGGTTCACCGTCGGTGGGCATCGTGGAAATATCCTGCACGTAATCGAAGCCTGTTTTACAACCTTCTTCAAGATTCAGGTAAACGTTCTCCCAGGTTAGACGCTGTTCATAACCAATCGTGCGCTGCAATGCATTGCCCAAACAGCCCGGGCCGGCATGATAATTGACCAGTGTGAACTTCCATAAATCCTCATAAGTCGCCACTTGGCCGGGTTGCCTGCCTGTGCTGTTGTAGATAATTTGCCCAACTTGCTCACAGTTGGCCAATAAGCTTCGCGCGAAAACGCTGATGCTGAAGTTCGCCTGGGTCAGGTCGATGCCCACTGGACAATCGGGGCACTGCGCGTTTACCTGTTGCACCAATGCGCCGCGCAATAGGGCTTGCTGATCCGGATCGAGATTGCCGAAACCGCGCTGGCAGCTTTCTTCGCTGAGAATCAGCGGGCAGAACTGGCTGAAAAAACTGGGGTTCCAAAGCAGAACGGTGTCGGCGCCTTGTTCGCTCAAATGCCCCAAACCGGCTTCGTAAACCCGATTGTAGATACCAGGCCAAAACTGACTTTCGCGACTAAAGATGTTCTTCATCATTTGCGCGGGCACACCACTTTCGTTGGCGACACGGATAATCTCTGAGTCAAATTGGTTTTGCCATTCCTGAACATAAGGACGCGCGAGGTCCATGCCACAAGGCGTTGCCGCGCCATTTTCTTCCAAACCACCACCGGAGCATTCACTCGCGTCTACCAGACCTTGTTTAATCAGCAAACCCGCCAAGAGGAAATATTCGTGTGTGCTATAAAGCTCTTCAGCAATGGGTGGCGTGCGCAACCAGGCAGGTGGCCCATCAACCGGCAAAAAAGCCTGCCAAATCGTTGAACAGGTCGAAACACCCTCGCCTAACCACTGGCTGCTAAGAACGTCTACATAATAGGTTGGTTTGTCGGTGGAGTTCTCGTCTGGGTTGGCAAAGTCGCCCCATGGTATCACGCGCACCTGGGCGGTGAAAATGGGGCTGGCATCGCCATAACTCGATTCCGCCCAGAATTCAACCAGGCTGCCATTTATACCGCTCGGGCTTAGTGGCAGGTCGCAAACCGCGCCTGGACAACTAAAATTAATCCCATTGATTCGCCCTACAATTTGAATGATCTGCTCGTTTGGCAGGGGTTCCACGGCCTGAAGGCGTAAGTAGGGCACCTGGGAACAATGGTTTTTCTGGGGTGTTTTTTCGCAGCCTGAAATAGATACCCAAACTTCCGGCGAGGGAAGTTTGATTTCCACATCTTTTTTGGAAGGTGTTGTGTGCACCAAATGCATATACAAGCCAGAGCAATCCGAGGGTTTGTTCATATCGCCCTCATAAACACAAGGCTTGGTTTCAATCCAGCGTTTTTGAATTGCCGCGCCACAATAATGAAGCACTTCGCTGTAGTCCGGAATGCCTTCATTTTCTTTGTAGACCTGGCAAACCAGGTCGGAATTCTTCCAGTCCATCAGCCACCATTCATAAATGGTGTAATCGGTATTGATGGTGACACTGCGTTGGGATCCTTCAGAAGGCAGACCGTATGAAATGACCGGACTATCCTGAATAAAAGCAAGCAAAATAAACAGAACCAGGAGGACTCTGATTATTTTGTTTGTTATTCCTTGCTTTTTATTTTTCATACTTCCTGCCGCGCCTATGGATAAGGCGTCAATGGTGTAGACGTCGCTATAATAGCTGTTGACGCTGGTGTGTATACCGGCGGCAATGGCGTTCGGGTTGGCTTTGGCGTTGGCGTGCGACTGGGCAAGCCAGGCGTGGCTTGCGCGTCCAGGGGTTGCCTGGTTTGTGTACCAGCAATGGCTTTTGTCAGTTGCCACTGATAAGTCACCACGATTTCACCCAAAGGTGAAGATTCATTGATCACAGAGACTGCCTGAGCGAAGGTTTTCGCCATCGCGTCGGGGTCTGGCAAGAGAACCATGGTCTTGGTGTGGTCTGGCAACTCCCAGAGCGAAGCGTCTTCCCAGCCAATCACGAAGTAGCTGACACGTTTTGGGTCACCCAAACGCAGCGCTAATGGAATGCGTTGCAAAAAATCTGCCAGACTGATGTCGGTTTCCATTTTGTCTTGGTAAGACAGATACATCGCGGGCAACTCAGCCAAACGGCCATCCTGAACTAATTTTGTAAAGAGCAATTGCAAAACCTGTTGCTGACGATAAGTGCGATCAACTTCATCGCCATCTTTGAGATATGAAAGATAACAAAGGGCCTTTTCGCCATTCATGTGGTGCAAACCAGCCGGCAAACCACCACAATCATCACGAATCGCGAATAAAACACTCACCTCAATACCACCCAGGTCATCGACCAGCCAGGAAAACTCTTCCTTATGCGCCAAGACAAAGCGGTCCGGACGAATGCCAAAGTTATACGCCAGCGTGTCGCGCAGCAAGGGCATGCCACCCAATGCGTAAGCACTGTTGATGCGTTGCATGTTGTGCCCCGGCAGGTAGACAAAGAGATTGCCAGGAACAGATACCACACTCGCTTTTGAAAGCCGCTCGTTGATAAAAATCAAGTGGATGGCATCAGTGCGACCCACGTTAGGGGCTTCAAGCTCTGTGCCCAGCAACAACCAAACGCGAACGTCCTCATCAAGTTCAAGTGGGTTGACCGCCGGAGGAACCTCGGTTGCCGAAGCACGATTGGGTTCAGCAAAAGTTGGCCATGGCAAGCGGGTGGCGGTAGAGCTTGCGTTCAGGGTGGGTGTATTGCCCGTGATGAGCGTCTCTTCAGGCAAAAGAACAGCTTGTGTGTTCGAGAGCGACGGTCTTCCCTGGTGATTCGGATCGCAGCTTATAAAAGTAGCAAGTGCCACGATAAGCCCTGCCGTGAGAATCAATAACCTGGCATATTGGGTTGGTAAGGTTCGTTTTTCTTCCATAGCAAATTCAGGGTTGTTTACAACCCTCCAGAATAGCAATTATAGCATAGCCTTGGCGGGGCAAGTTAATAATGAGAGCAACATGCATGAGAAGAACAGGAATGGTTTTATACCTGATGCAGGCAATTTTTATTTCCTTTTTTCAATGGCAGTTAATTTACCGAACCGAGATAAACAGGTCCAGCTGGCTTTTCTGAATGAGACAGGACTTGTTGAATCAAGGGAATTAAAACCCTGGGATAAAGGTTGACTTGTCCGAGGTCGTTGGCATCAGCCCACAAGACACCTAACTGACCAGGATCTGGATTGTCAACAATGTTGGGATTCAGAGACCCCGTGAGTTCACATAAGAAAAAGAATTCAATCTGATGATGAGGCCGTTTTGGGTTGGAAAAAGCGTGTTCCCATGAGCGATATTCCCTGATAAACAACAATTCACCGACCGTGATTGTCGCTCCGATTTCTTCCCTGCATTCACGGCTAAGCGCTTCTGGCAAAGTTTCTCCTGGCTCTTGCCCGCCACCAGGGAAGACACTAAAAACGGGATTCCCCGGATGCTGTTTTTGTATCAATAAGACTTTATTGTCTTTAATGATGATTGCTTTGGCAGAGTTTCTTAAGAAAATATGGTTCATTACATACGCTCCTGAGCTATCAATTAGCTCCATTATAAATTAAAACAAGGCTCCGAAAGTTGAAGAGGAGGGTAATCCATCATGATTTTTGGTAGTTAAAACGAAAATGATCCTGCTCGGACTCGCTGCTTGCGCTCCGACGAAGGAGGAGACCGAGAACCTAACATTTTTGCAGGCTAAAAGGAAAATGATCCTGCTCGGACTCGCTGCTTGCGCTCCGACGAAGGAGGAGACCGAGAACCTAAGAATTTGGGCGGTTAAAACGAAAATGATCCTGCTCGAACTCGCTGCTTGCGCTCCGACGAAGGAGGAGACCGAGAACCTAAGAAATTGGGTGGTTAAAAAGGAAATGATCCTGCTCGGACTCGCTGCTTGCGTCCCGACGAAGGAGGGAATCCGAGAACCTAACATGTTTTTAGGATTAATGGCTTGTTAAATAACGAATGATCCTGCTCGGACTCGCTGCTTGCGCTCCGACGAAGGAGGAGACCGAGAACCTAAGAAATTGGGTGGTTAAAAAGGAAATGATCCTGCTCGGACTCGAACCGAGAACCTAACGCTTAAGAGGCGCTTGCTCTGCCAATTGAGCTACAGGACCATTATGCGTGGTTATTATATCACCACTTGAATAAAAAACTCTGCACTTGCAGAGCTCTTTTCCAAAGGCTCCCCGGAGAGGACTCGAACCTCTAACCTAGCGGTTAACAGCCGCCCGCTCTGCCTATTGAGCTACCAGGGAAGGTAGAACGCTATTATAACGAACCCCCATTAAAAAAGTCAAGCACTTTGCGACTGAGTTGCAAAAGAAATTTAAAAGTGAACAGCGAACACTTGAAAAACGAGCTCTTATTATCAGAAAATCATTCGGAAGACGGAGTTTTGCCTAATTCAACAAAGAAAGTCCTGCCAGTCAAACCAGCAGGACTTCCAAATTCACATACTAAATCGTCAATAACAAAAATCTCAAACAGCAAATCACTTATGTTCGATAAGCGGGAAGAACTGATAGGTCTTATTCTTCAGACCCAAAGCGCCGGCATCACAGAACATTCCACGCGGCATATCGAACTGATCAACACCCAGTGGCATTTCAACAGGTACATCCAAAGGCGTCATCGTCACCAGACAGGGCTCAAATCGGCGGTTGACCGCTGGAGAGTGAGGCAAAAGAGGTAAGGCGGATAAAATACCTTGATAAACATGATTATAGCTAATGCCAGCATCCTCCCATGGGACAACAACATCTCTCAGATTTGTTTCAGGCTGGCAACTGTTGTCAGAAAAAACATTTCCACCTTCAGCGATAATCTCTGGGGCATAAGTGATTGCCGCATTCTTTGAGGACATCGCCTGACAGTTTTCTCCTGTATCGCCATTGGAGTCGGGCTCTGAGAGGATAATACTGTTGCGGAGGTAGAGTTTGTCGTAATAGCTGATGTTTATTCCCTTGTAGCTGTTCACGATCGTTGAATTTTGTATGTGGGCTTCATAAACCAACGATAAACTGCCCATGCCTTCATCATTTGAGATAACGGAGGAGTTGATCATCGTCATGGGACCATATGAGAGCAGTGTATAAGCTTCGTACGCCTTATTATAGAATAAAGAGGATCCGTAAATGGTCAGGGGCACGTTTTCGCCACCGGTAAAATGAATTGCAGACCCATATTGAGCCCAGTTGTTGGAAAAACTACTGTTTCGGATGGTCAAAGGTGTTGTGACTGCCCTGAGCGCACCTCCATAGGCGAGAGCGTTTTCGTGACCGTCTGTATGCAAACGGTTGTAACTCATTGATACACGATTCAGCTCAAGTTTCCCCGCATTTTCAACCAGAATACCAGCGCCTTGAATTGTCTCGAAATTGCTGGCGTGTAATGTTCCATTTTCTATTGACAAATCACTGATACTGACATTCAGGTTTGCACCTATCTGAATTGCCCGGTCGATATTATTTGCGTTGATAGTAGTATTCAACGCGCCTGCGCCTTGAATACTGATCCAGTTTTCGGTCGGGGCGCTCCATGATCCCAAATCCAAATCGCCAAAGTAAGCATCATCTCCGGTATCCTCAGTGAGTGTTAACTTGTAAATTCCGGCGGGTATCTGGATAATCAAATTCTGATTCATCTGCATAATATTGTTTGCTTCAAAGAAAGCAGCACGCAAAGAGCATGGTCCCCCTGTTGGCGTTCCCGCACTACAGATGGCATTGGGCATATCGTCAACGAGATCCTCGGTAGTGTCCACAACAAAGGTGGTAGTTTCGCCATCGCCGGCAGCTACTGGCATAACAGGAAACATCATGGCTAATACGATTAAACAAAGTATACAATTTTTAATTAAGCTTATAGTTTTCATTAGACCTCCTGTTTGGATTAAAGAAAAAATAATAAGAACACGCCTTGCTTATTTATGCAAAACGCCAGCAAACCATTGCTGAAAATTTTACTCCGTTGGTCCTTCTGATCTTGAAGAGCCGCTGCAAATAATTATAAATGAGGCTAAATAGGGCGTCAATAAAATTATTCGAGACCGTTGAAAAATCTAACATTTTCGACAGCAACCCTTGTCAGTCCCGGTTATAAACTGGATCAGTGGTTCATCTAAGGCTTGTTGTCTTCGCTTTATACGGTCTTTTACTTCCTTTTTTTACCTCTTTTCTTCCAACATCGACAATCCTGCCTCACTCAAGCTAACATATCCCATAATCTGGGCGGTTGAAGCTCACTCCGCTGATCAGCTTCACCATCCGCTTCAAGTTCAAGACGATCGCTGTAAGGTATGCCTGAACCTCATACTTCTCCATTCCTATATACCTGCACCGCCCCAGT
>Ga0209510_1005467_pt1 | contig 10628 bp, 12 predicted proteins | sample BiotimSIPDNA_FD_185749 | JGI IMG/M metagenome (GOLD analysis project Ga0209510, IMG submission 185749) | Anaerobic biogas reactor microbial communites from Washington, USA - Biogas_R1 time_0 SIP DNA (SPAdes) (version 2) | ecosystem: Engineered > Bioreactor > Anaerobic > Unclassified | place...
TTGAGAATGAATTTTACGGAAACTCAACGCTATCGGCTTAATGCTTGTATTGCTTCTTCTTCTTTTGATAGAAAAAAAATATCTTTTCCATTATTGCATTCATATATAAAGTCTTTCAGGCTCTTACTGCTATATTTCCCAAAATCACCAACAATAGCTGCTCTTATTTGATAATTAATGAACTTTTGAAGTATATCTCCAGCTATCTTGGTTTTAAGGTTAAAAAATTCTTCACACAACACAGACTTGTAAATGACAATACGATTACAACCGGTCTCATAATTTATATTCGCTATAAAATCCAGTGCTGACTGAACATCACATATAAGCGTCTCATTACTTTTTACTATTGCTATATTCTTACCATTTTCAATTACTATTGATATTTCCATATTGAATTATATCTTCTTTCTTATAAATAATATTCGTTATTAACTGAAGCTTCTTGAATGAATTTAATACTGTTATGTATGATATCATATAGTTATATCTGTAATAAAGGTGGATTATGCTATTTAATAAAATAAAATTCATTTCAGCAAATAGAGAGTTAAAAGATAACGACAACACTCATGACCCTGCGTATATGTTCAGGAAAATATTTTCTGTTGAAAAGGGCTTTAAAAAAGCAATTCTCTACACCGCAGGACTTGGCCTTTGCTATCATTATATCAATGGATTTTCGGTAAGTGATGACATATTAACACCAGCAACTTCTGATTACACAAAGACCATTTGGTATAACAAATATGATGTGACTTCATTTATATATGAAGGGGATAATATTTTTGCTTCATTATTAGGTAACGGTTTCTTTAATGAGAGTTTAATTACTCCCTGGAACTACGATACTGCACCTTGGAGAGAAATTCCAAAACTTATTTACCGTCTGGATATATATTATTCGGATAAAACAGTTGTTGTTGAATCAGATGAATCATGCAAAGTGACAGACGACTGCTATATAACATATAACCAGCTCAGAAGCGGTGAACACTGTGATTTGAGAAAATATAATCATACATGGACACAGATAAATTATGATGACAGCAAATGGGAACAACCGGTTAGGTCGTCCAAACCTGATAATTTAGTATTCAGAGAATTAAAAAGCCAGCCTATAAGAGAATGTGAAATTTTTGATACTTCTCTTATAAAGAAAACTTTCGAAAATACTTATCTGTTTGATGTCGGACAGAATATTTCGGGGTATATAAGAATTGAAACTGAAGAAAATTGTAATGATCATTTGATAATAAGATATGCTGAAAGTATAAACAATGATGGCACCTTAAATCTAAATAAGATGGATAAATTCTATAAATACAGTGATTTTCAGACAGATAAGCTTATTTGTAGCGGCAAAAAGACCATATGGTCACCGAGATTCACTTATCATGGGTTCCGATACATCGAGATTTCTGGCTTATCTGAAGAACCTGAAAAAAATATGGTTAAAGCAGTTTTCGTCCATCAGGATATTGAGAGGATATCTTATTTTGAATGTTCTGATGAATTAATAAACAGACTATTCAAAATGGGTATTAACGCTACTTACTCCAATCTTTTCCATATCCCCACAGACTGCCCTACGAGAGAGAAGTTAGGATGGACTAATGATGCAAGAGCATCATGCGAACAGATGCTCATTAACTTCAACATGAAGGATTTTTATATTAAATATATGCAGGATATTTATGATGCCATGCTTGATAATGGAGCGCTGCCAGGTATAATACCCACATCAGGTTGGGGATATGATTGGGGGTCCGGTCCTATCTCTTCCGGAATACTTTTTGAAATACCATACAGATACTATATCTATACCTCTGATGCAACTTTACTTAAAAATTCATATCCTTTCTTTTTAAAGCATTTGAAATATATTGAAGGTAGAAAAAATAAAGAAGGTTTTATAGCATATGGTCTGTGTGACTGGGCTGGCCCATACGAACATCTGGAAAAATCTCCAGTTCCTTTACAATTAACTGACACCATCATGTATTATGCTTTTTTATCTGTTGCTTCTTCTTCAGCTGATATTCTCGGTCTTTCCTTGGAGAACAAATGGATTGCGGAAAAAGAAAATATAAGAGCAAAAATAATGAATAAATACATAGATGATTCAGGAAATTGTATAGTTGATGAACAGACTGCAATTGCTATGTTAATATTTTATGACCTGTATGAAAATATAGACCCTTTAAAAGAACAACTAAAAAGAAACATAGAAAAACATGATTATCATCATTACTGCGGTATGCTTGGGTTAAAGCATCTTTACGAAGCATTAACGAAATGTTCATTAAGTGAATATGCATATAAGATAATAACAGCAAATGGTTATCCAAGCTATATAGACTGGATAACAAATAGAGACGCAACCACTTTATGCGAAACATTTCAAGAATCAAATTCACAAAATCATCATATGTGGTCTGATTTCATGGCTTGGCTTATGAAAAATGTTTCAGGAATACAACCCAACCCAGAAATCCCAGGATTTGAAGAAACCTTTATAAACACATATTTTCCTTCAAAGCTTAGTCATCTAAGTTCATATATGATGACTCCTAAGGGCAAGGTGTCAGTATCATGGGTAAGAGCAGGTAATGAGATAAATTACACACTCTTCATACCTAAGGGAATGAGAGCAAAGATAAAATTACAAAATGCAGTATTTCATGATAGCGGTTCTAATTCTGAAGTATGTACTGATGGCATATTTAATTACAGATTGTCTGCTATCTAAACATAATTGCCATATTCACGAACAGTCTGATACATCGCATATATATTTTCAACCGGAGTACAAGGCGAAAGATTGTTTGCTTCTCTCATAACAAATCTGTCTGTATATGGCATAACCTCATCCATTATCCTTTTTGTTTCTTTGGATACCTCAGATGGTGTTTTCTGCATAAGGTCGTCTACTCTCACGCCTCCGTTAATTCGAATAATTCTTTCCCCTAAATCCATTACCATCTTTTTGAAATTGATAGGGTAACCTGTATCAAATGAAAAAACTCTTAAATTATCCATTAAGAACTTAAAGTGTCTTTGGGCATCACCACATAAGTGAATAGTATTATTACTTGTTTCAAAATTTTCTACAAGCAACTCAGCAAGTTTTTTATGATGAGGAAAAATCATTTCCTGATACATATCACATGATAACAGTGCTATTGAATCATCAGCAAATGCGATATCTTTTATTACTTCATTGTATCCAAAATATTCTCTCAAGGCTTTAATCCTATATGCTATCGCTTCAACAAGATAATCTAGTAGTTCGTGCGCATATTCAGGTTCATCAATAAGATCAGTACAAAAGTTTTCTGTACCCCTTATCATGCAAGCAAGCGTCATAGGTCCGTCTGTCCCTATCCCGCTAAAACTCACTCTTTTAATAGGCATACCTTTGTATGTATATCCGCTTTTCTGAATATCAAGTAACTTATTGTACATTGTGTACGCTCTGCCTTCAAAATTGTCAAAAATATGGGGAATAGGCTTACTAAATAGCATATTTTTATTATCATCATCAAGAAATGGTTCTGCAAAAGGAACGTTGTTCTTTGCATACTGTATCTGCGCACCAAGCCATCCGCTCTCATGAAGGTTCTGCCTGTCTACATAAACAAGCCACCCGTCTTTGGGCATTCCCATCTCATGATCTGCATAAATAGAGTGCCTCATATGATAATCCATCTGACAATAAACTTCCGCCATTATATTCGGGTCATTAAAATACTGTTCAAAGGTATAACCTTTTGTATTAAGTTTATCATCTAGAAGTATAATCCTGTTATTTCCATAAATAGTACAGGGCATTCTAATGGGTTTTCCTTTTTCATAAGACTCCCATACCTTTTTAACTTCCTCATTGTGTTTTTCATAATCCCTGTCAAATTCTATATTCATACTAATACCCTCCATATTCCCTAACTGTCTGATACATTGAATATATATTTTCAAAAGGAGTACACGGAGACAGGTTATTGGCTTCTCTCATTACAAATCTGTCTGTATAAGGCATAACCTCATCCATTATCCTCTTTGTTTCCTTTGCTACTTCTTCTGGTTTTTTCTGTAAAAGATCATCTACCCTAACTCCGCCATTTAACCGTATTATATCGCTGCCTAGTTCTGTTGCTAACTTCTTAAAATTAACCGGATATCCTGTATCAAATGAATATACCCTTAAATTGTCCTTTATAAACTTGAAATGTCTTTGGGCATCACCACAAAGATGAATGGAATTTATACTTGTATCAAAATCCTCCAGTAAAAGAATAAAAAGCTTCTTATGATGAGGAAAGATCATTTCCTGATACATGTCACAGGAAAGAAGTGCAATTGAATCGTCACCGAAGCCATATCCGTCATTTACTTCCTTTAACCCAAAGTATTTCCGTAATCCTTTTATGCGGAATGCTGCAGCTTCAACAAGATAATCCATAAGCTCATCAGCATATATAGGATCTTCAATCAAATCCGCACAGAAATTTTCAGTACCTCTTATCATACACCCTAAAGTCATAGGTCCGTCTGTACCCATAGAACCATAAACAACCTTTTTAATTGGTTTCCCTTTATACTCATATCCTTTTTTTTGAAGCTTTAACATCTCATTATATGTAGCAAATGACAGCTCTTCAAAATTTCCAAACAACTTCGGGAAAGGTTTGTTAAGAAATTCATATTTGTTGTCATCATCAAGGAACGGTTCAGTAAAAGGAACATTGTTTTTTGCATAAACGATTTCAGCTCCGAACCAACCACATTCATAAAGATTCTGCTTGTCTACCGATATAGTCCACCCTTCTTTTGGCATACCCATTTCGTGATCAGCATAAATATTGTGGCGCATCTGATATTCACATTCACAACATACCTCTGTCATCATCAGTGGGTCATGAAAGTACTGCTCGAATGTATATTTTTTAGTGTTAAGCTTGTCATCAAGCATTATTACCCTGTTATTTACACCAAGGATTACAGGCATCCTTATAGGCTTTTTTGCATTATATGAATCCCATACTTTTTTTATTTCTTCATTATGCTTTTCATAATCCCTGTCGAAATCCATATGATTGCTCCTTCATAATAAATCTGCATTTATTCTATCTTTTTGGTAAAATTTCTATCCAATATTCATCAGGGTCATTTATAAAGTATAATCCCATTTTTTTATTCTCATAACATATACAACCCATTTCGCTATGTTTTTTATATGATGCATCAAAATCATCTGTAACCATGGCAAGATGAAATTCATTGTCTCCAAGATCATATGCTGGTTTATCAAAGTCTTTTAAGTATGTTAATTCCAGCATGAAACCTGTTTCACAGTCTTTCATAAATACCAAAATAAAATCATCTGTTTCTTTGCGTCTGGATTCTTCCAACCCCAGAGCTTCATTATAGAAAGCTATTGATTTGTCTAAATCTTTAACATTGAAATTAAAATGTGCAAAAGTGTGTTTCATTTCTCCTCCTCAAAATTAAATGACTGGTTTTCATGTTCGATTTTTAAAATCCTTCCATAATATTTACTCAGTGAATCATTTTTAAAAATCATATCAGTTGCTAAGTAATCTCCAAAATAATGCATCGGAAACACCTTTTCTGTTTGTGTATTTTCCAAAAAATATCTTATACCTATATCATAATCCTCCGCTTGTCGTAAATCTACAGGATAAAATGCGTAATTGATTTTTTTATTATGTATTTTCTTCATTTCACGAAAATACCTTTTCTTCATCTTTTCGTTGTAATCTGCACTTTCTTCCTTCCATGTCCAAAGATGAAGATCACCTGAATGAAAAAATGTTTTGTTATCATACTCAATAAAATATGCCACACCAGCATCTGTTGAACCGATAGTCTCAATGTGCATATCATTTATCTCAATATGCTTATCAGGCATCATATAGGTTATATTATCCTGGCATTTTGGATATTCAGTTTTTATCTTGTTCCCGAATTTCCTCTTTATATCATATGACAGTATAAAAAAAGCTTTTGGTTTATCCCCAAAAAGCTCGAATATTTTCATATCAAAATGATCTTGATGGCTGTGACTAGAAAAGATGTATATATTCTTCTTTATATCCTTTGGAAGAAATCCTTTTCCGAAATAGTCAAAAAGAATATATGCTTTATCCGATTCTACCAAAAATGTGCTGTGTGTCAAATGCGTAATTATCATTTGCGCCTTCTTTTCAGTCTTTAATTATATTTGCTTTCTTAAGAGCTATTACTAAAGCAGGTATTAGTACTATCTGTAATATTATACCGGGAACAGCATTTACAAAAGCTTGCGCTGCAAAAATCTCCCATGTGAAACTGTTTCCCGCTATAGCAAAAAGGATATAGCTAGCTATTGCCCATACTATACGTCCACCAATCATGGCTCCTATAAGGGATATATATATATTAATGGTCTTCTTAGGCAGAAGTCTGTAAAGAATACCACATAGCACTCCATAAGCTGCCATTTCAAAAGCCATCGCTAATGCAACAGGAAACATTGGAGGCATTGTAGATATGAGACTTCTTAATGGTGCGGCGATAAGACCCAATAACAATCCATATGGCCATCCGCATATGAAGCCTACCAAGAGAACCGGTATATGCATAGGAAGCATCATATTACCTATCCTTGGTATCTGCCCTGTAAGAAAAGGTAAAACTAAAGCTAATGCAAGTCCTAATGCTGTTATTACAAGCTTTCTCGTTGTCATCTTCATAACATATCCTCCTTTTCTATGATGTTACCACGAGACATATCATTTATCAATTGTTAATGGAAATTATAGTAGTTTAATATATTGTTAAAAATTTAACAATCTTAGCCTTTTTATTTGACATATCATTTCATATGTAGTTCAATATGTAAAACGAAGTAGGAGATAATAATGGCTAAAGAAAAGAATAAAACATTTTGGGTTAAAGTAAAAGCATATTTAAATCATGTTTTTATAGATGGACTTTCCGGTATGGCTTTAGGGCTTTTTGCAACATTGATAATCGGAACCATCATTGCTCAGATAGGTTCTTTAATAGGGGGCACAGCAGGTGAATATATTAATAAAGTTGCAGCAGTAGCAAAAGCCCTGACTGGTGCAGGTATTGGTTTTGGTGTAGCATACAAGTTCAAGGAATCCATCCTTGTTTCCGTCTCAGCCGGAGTTGCAGGAATGGTTGGAGCATTCGCTGCGAATATATTGTCTGGAGCAGCTTTTCCTGGATCAGGTTTATTACTTTTAGGACCTGGTGAACCACTAGGAGCTTTTCTAGGTGCTTTAATAGGCATAGAAATTGGACACCTTGTGTCAGGCAAAACCAAAGTTGATATACTGGTCACTCCTTTAGTAACAATAGTATCAGGATCAGCAATCGGATTACTGATAGGACCGCCAATATCAAATTTCATGGCAGCAGTGGGAGCAATAATAAACTGGGGAGCTGAACAACAGCCTTTAGTAGTCGGTCTTGTTGTAGCTGTTGTTATGGGTTGCTGTCTGACTTTGCCTATCAGTTCGGCAGCTTTGGGTATAATACTTAAATTATCTGGACTTGCTGCTGGAGCAGCAGTTGCAGGATGTTGTGCTCAGATGATTGGATTTGCAGTAAGTAGTTACAGGGAAAACAAGATAAACGGATTAATTGCTCAGGGTCTTGGAACATCAATGCTTCAGATGCCCAATATAGTTAAGAAACCAATAGTATGGATACCACCGATAGTAGCAAGCGCTATTGCAGGGCCTGTATCCGCATGGCTTTTAAAAATGACATGTGAAGCAACAGGTTCAGGTATGGGAACAGCAGGTCTTGTAGGCCCAATAATGACATTTAAGACCATGGTGGCTGATGGTTTTACCACATGGTATACACTATTAACGATAATAGGGGTACAGTTCATACTTCCTGCAGTTGTAGCATTAATTGTTTCAGAGCTTATGAGAAAAAAGGGAATTATAAAATTCGGTGATCTGAAATTAAGTATATAAGTTATTATTCACATTTTTAAGTTAAAGAATGATATAAATTATTTAAATAGAATATATAAGTAAAGAAATAGAAGCAAAGAAATAGAAGCAAAGAAAATACCGCCCTGATGGGCGGTATTTGTGGGATTTATTATGGATTTATATCATTCAAAAGGGGGTTTTGAATTATACTTCTAATAAGTCTAATAATGCTTGTTTTGGTTGTACACCAACTGTTCTTTTTACAACATTTCCATTCTTAACTACCACTAATGTAGGTATGCTCATTATTCCATAACGTTGAGCAAGCTCAGGTTCTTCGTCCACATTAATCTTGCCAACAACCTTATCTTTCACTTCTGCTGCAATTGCTTCTATTGTTGGAGCAACCATTCTACATGGTCCACACCAGCTTGCCCAGAAATCTATAAGAACGGGTTTATCTGATTGTAATACTTCTTTTTCAAAATTGTCCTTTGTTATCTTTAATACTGCCATTTTTTTGCCTCCTTCGTTAATAAGCCAAATCATTTTCTTAAACCTATTATATACCTTTTGAATATACCAACAGTGACTTTATCACATTTTTTGGATAAACTTGAATGTATAATTAGTACATAGTATAATTAACACATAGGAGGAATTAAACAATGGACGAAAACAATGTAGTAAGAATGCCTTTATTAGGAGATGATGCTCCTGCTTTTACAGCAGTTACAACACAAGGACCAATTAACTTCCCTGCAGACTACAAAGGAAAATGGGTAATACTCTTCTCGCATCCAGCAGATTTCACACCAGTTTGTACAACTGAGTTCATGACTTTTGGATCTATGATTGAAGAATTTAAAGAATTAAACACTGAACTTGTAGGCCTTTCAGTTGATTCTCTATATGCCCACATAGCTTGGCTTCGTAGAATTCAGGAACTTGAATGGAATGGAAAAAAGAATATCGAAATCAAATTCCCTCTCATTGAAGACATCCGTATGGAAGTTTCAAAACTTTATGGGATGGTTCAGCCAGGACAATCAAATACACAAGCAGTCCGTGCTGTATTTGTAATTGATCCTAAAGGAAAAGTACGTACAATACTTTATTATCCTTTATCAATGGGAAGAAACTTCGATGAAATCAAGCGTATCATTCAGGCATTACAGAAAGCTGACTCTGATCAGTGCGCTACCCCAGCAGACTGGAGACCTGGTGATGATGTTATAGTGCCAACAGCTGGTTCATGTGGAACAGCTAAGGAAAGAATGGAATCAAAAGATGAAGACATGTACTGTCTTGACTGGTTCCTTTGCTTCAGAAAACAAAGCAAGTAAGCAAAACCAAATCATACTTAAAGAAAAGAACAGGAATAATTCCTGTTCTTTCTTTATATAATGCATTGTTATATATCTTAATTAAAATAACTATTTAGTAGTTTTTTTATAATTTTAACTTTTCACCTCATTATTCTCTACTTTGCCCTTCACCTTCATGTAATACCTGATAGAAAAGATTGCAAGTAAAGTAATTATCAAGATTATATAGAAGGCCGGATAAAAGTATAGTTTTATCCAGGGTTCATACGGTAATCTTCGTAAAGGTAAGATAATCAGCCGCATAGCGCAAAATAGCGAGGCATAAATCAAAAAAGCGCTTCCTTCAGGAAGTCTGTTCTTCTTTACTAATACGATAATTGCAGGAATTAATACAATTAGAGCAAAAAACATTTCAAACAACTGTGTTGGCAAAACCGGATAAGCTTGCAAACCCTGAACATCTTGAAATTTCGGATATACTATAGCAAATATACTGTCTGAAAACTTCCCAGAACAACATCCATTTAAAAAACAACCTATCCTTGCTATAGCAAATGAACCAGCTGCAGGTATAATACATAAATCAAGTATTCTCCACACAGGAATGTGAAATATTATACACCATAGTATTACAGCAAAAACCGCTCCAATAAGCCCTCCGAATATTGATAACCCTACAAACTCTAGTTTAAAAACAGAAACAGTCTCATATGCTTTGGGATTAAGAAATAAATTAAAGAGCCTTGCGCCTGTAAAAAAGAATACAAGTAAGGGGATAATAAGAGCTATTACTTTATAAATACCTATCTTATTTCTATATAAAAGCAAAGAAAGGGTAATAACTCCGAATATAACTGCTAAAACCGCAAATAAACGGTAAGAGCTAACTGTTTGTCCAAATATGATTAAAAAAGGTTTCATATTTTTTACTACTTAGAAAATGATGCTCGCAGTTTGAAATGATAATCTGCCATTTTCAAACCCAAAATAGTGACTCTCATATTTCCACTTATCGTTATACCTGACTTGTTCGGTAAATAGGAAGCTACCAATCCTCCTTCAACATTACTTTCATTAAAACTCAGTCTACCTGTTGTTTCATTATATGTAAAATCAATAGAATCTAATCCTACTCTGTCAAAATATAGATATCCATTATTATCTTCAAATGGGTAAACCGACATGCTTGTAAATAATGTTTCACCTTCTAGTTCTTCACCGAGAGTTATTTTCATTTCTTCTGCTTCACATCCTATACTTTCAGCAAGATTATCTGCTTTTTCCTGTGCTCTGGCTATTTTTTATCAATATGTTCACCAAT
>Ga0209510_1005468_pt1 | contig 10626 bp, 6 predicted proteins | sample BiotimSIPDNA_FD_185749 | JGI IMG/M metagenome (GOLD analysis project Ga0209510, IMG submission 185749) | Anaerobic biogas reactor microbial communites from Washington, USA - Biogas_R1 time_0 SIP DNA (SPAdes) (version 2) | ecosystem: Engineered > Bioreactor > Anaerobic > Unclassified | place...
GAGACATTCCCCACAACGCAAACGTGATCGCAACGGTGAAAGCCGGAGCAAAGTCATACATATAACGTGCCGTCAAAACCGGGGAATAACAATAGAAAACAACGAGCCCAAAAGCGGATATTCCAACCCAGGCAGCCACAGGGTAAGCAGACGGTTCAAAACATCGCGCAATCAATGATTTTGGATTTCGTTTGTGCAGCAGTACCGAGCCTGAAACTGAAACCAGAAAAATACCGACCAATGCTCCGCTTACAGGGTCAAACGTCGTGTAATTAAATTCCCTCCAACGCAGCACTTCGGATTGTCCCGGGAAAAAATGTTGCATCAGGTAGGAGCATGAATTGAATTCATCCACGAAAAAGAGCGCACCCCATACTTCACGAAGACGCTCCCACAACGGAGCCTGAGTAATCGTGGCATCAAAATGAGTCATGTAGAGAGACTCCTGCAAATTCTGGATATTGAGAGCGTGTCCAAACTCCCATGGGACGCCGAATCGTATCCAGTTTGTCCATGCCAGGACAATGAGCGGCAATGCGAATGCTCCACACCACAAAGCCATCCATCGCCGGGAGGGATTCGTTCGTCTTACTCCGTAGAAGAATCCAACGACGATCGTGGCAATTCCATAGAAAAGAAGCGTAGGTCTGATCAATGCTCCAAATCCCGCCAGGAAACACAGAATGACAAAAAGAGCCCCGGCTTTGGTGGGATTTTCTGTTTGCCTCAAACGCAGAAACAGTACAAACTGGCATATTGCAAAGAGGTAGAGATAAACGAGCGTCTCCTCATACACCAACATCCGTGTGCGAAGAATATTGAGTAAAAAGGGGCCACAAACCAACATCCCGACAGCGACGAGAAGCATACAATGATCCGGAATTTTTTGGTTCCACGGAATTTTGCAACTGCCAGTCGAGGGATATAATTCAGACTTTAGCGTTCCGTAAGTCAGGTAAAGTAGCAATGCCAGCGCAATCCAGAGAGCCAATCGGTCAGGTGCGGTTTGATGGAAAAGGAGTTGCGCCGGAAGTTCGTATAATAGCCGCCACAGCGGCACACCCAGTCCCCAAACTTGCTGCACCCCTCCATTGGAGTAGGTTAGATCAAATTCGATAAAGGAGAGGTTTGTACTGAGCGACAAATGCCCCGCCATCAGCGCATTGGTCTGCAAACGATGCGGTAGACTAATGCTGCTGCCAATATCCGGCAGTCGAACCAGGTCCACTGCATACAGCAATCCCCATGCTGTGGCCAGACACACCATCAAGCGCAAGAGCCGCCACCCAGGAAAACTCAGCCATGCTTTGTAATCTGTCAAAACGTCCTTTTAAGATTTCTTCTTTGCGTAGATACTTGCGGCCAAAGCCAAAAGCCCCAGGATGAGGAGAATGATACAGATAAGCAGTGCTGCGTGGGTTGCCTGCGCCTGGCTTAACCCCAGGAATTCGCCCAATGATCCCAAACAAGGACAATAACTGCCCGGCCGCAGCTCTGCTGAAAAGAGCCGATATACCACGAACTCAATACTCATCCAGAGAATGAGCCCCGAGGCAACTAATCCATTGCGGCAAAACAAAACCAGGGTGCCAACAGCTATCTCCGTCAACCCTACCAGGGGCATGAGGATACCAAAACTGATCCCAAACACGGGGTCTCTAACTGCGAGCATCCCTGCAGATCCAAAGAGGGACAGAACCTTAATGAGTCCGGTGACAATCAGAATCGACGCCGCTGTGCTCAGGAGGAAACGAACCAACACTCGCAAAGAAAGAACCACGCTTTGTATGGCCCTACATTAGCATAAATGTGGGGAAATTGTTTTTTAGAAAAAGATAGTGTATCAACTCAATTGCATGCGACTGCTCCTGGGGCAGGAACCACATTGAATCCACCAGTTATAGTTATCTCAACAGGAGCATTATCACAATCTATTATTTCGCACACGTAGGTGCAGGCATTAGTGGATGCAACCCAATCCATATACCCCGGTCCACCAGAAGATGCTCGTGTTCTTTTGGTTGTGCTTTTTACTCTACCATAATATTTATTTGCTTCCAAGTGAGTGCAATTAGGACTTGGTCCACCACAAATTGAACCTACAGTGGCGCAATCCACTTGTACACTATGGTTACAAGCACCGGACGATGCAAGTGCAACAATAGCAGCACCCGCAAACATTCCCAATATCGTTACTTTTGTATGTGTATTCATATATTATTTTTTATTTCTTATCTTTTTTTATAGATAAAGATAAATGATATACTAAAAACAGAAATCGCTATTGCCGAAATCCAATACCAAAAAATTATTTTTTTTTGATCAGGTGCATTCAGAAGGCGTGGATCGTCTGGTTCCATGCGTATAACTTCATTTGATTTGGAGTCCACACCAACCATTAGATTTGAACGCACATAATAGGTTGTTGGCGCACCATAGTTAGTGAATCCTCTTGTATCGGTATATGCTGAACGCAAAAAATGTTCTCTAGGCAAAACTCCGGTTGCCGGAATCAATTTGTCAATAACGATTCTACTTTTTACTTTTTCAACGCCATCGTCGTAAATAGTGGATGATATAATTTCACAGGGGATCTTCTTGCCTTCTTCATTAGAAGAATATTCAATTTTTCTTTTCCATGTAACAGGTGTGTTTAATCCCTCTAAATTAATTGATTTTGCTAATATGGTTGTTGGTAATCCATCTTCATTCTTTTCTGTAATTTCGTATTCTACGAAAATATGCGTTTCTGAATTTGTGTAAGATCCATTATCTAAATGCATATTTATTCCTGAATGGAATAATCCGAAATTAAGAAGATTTCCATACAATGTATTTACACTATGTATACACTGTATCTTAACGTTATTATTTTCTTCTTCTGGAATTCCTTGATCTTCCCATACTTTTCGTTCATAAACCGATGAACTTGTGTCTATGATCCACCAAGTGCGATCGAAGTGTGTGGTTGTAAAAAGAGGCACTTCCGAAGGCAAGCTGTCCGGTATGGATGCTACAGGCTCACCGGATCTAATCAGCAGAAAATTTCCATCCTGATAAGTCCCGCACCAATATGTGCTGGGAAATTGGTCTGTTTGTCCCGGATACTCCAAATAAAAAGCAAACTCTTCGAATCCATCACAATTAAGATACTGCTCCAAAAGCGTCTTGGCCGAGAGCAGCGGTTGCACGCAAAACAGAAGCAGAATACTCATAATCCCCAACAGCCATCCGCACCTTTGCGGAGAATGGATACTCCTACTTTGACTCATTTTTTCGGCATTATTGTTCATAAGTTCCACGTCATTCTCGTCGCTTCTGCACTTTCAAATCTTCCCAGCCCCGGCCGCAAAGAAAGCGCACTTATGTAGCTTTCCTAGTCAGACGTTTTTACAGAAAAAACCTCTGATAACCCTATCAAAAGATGATATCAAATCTGGAAATTATTGCAAACAAAATTTGAGAAAATTTTCGATTTCAGACCTTAACAGGCCTCGCTTAACACTCAAGTTTATTCAACATTTTAAGTCCTCTGTCTGTATACGTTTCTTTGTTTCATTCATTTTTAAATCGGTAAACACTCCATCCAACCAAAGTCGTTACCAGTATTGCAACAACCCAATATCCCAAAATGAGTTTTTTACTGTCCTTTTCTTCTATCCACCTGGGATCATCAGCTTTAAGTCGTACAACTTCATTTGATTTTGAATCAAAACCTACCAATTGATTGGAACGTACATAATAAGTTGTTGGACGACCATTGGTGGCAAAATCAGAATCCTCGAAACCGGGACGCAAAAAATGTTCTCTGGAAAGGGGATGAGAGGCAGGGATTAATTTATCAATCACGATTTTCTTTTTTAATACCTCCTTTCCGCCTTCGCGAATTACAAAAGACGAAATCGAGAGAGGTGTTTCTAAATTATCTTCTCTTAGTGTGTATTCTATCACTCTTTTCCACGTTGCATTGGGGATAACTCCCTCAATATCTGTAAAATGAGCATGAATTACTTTCGGCATACCGTTTTTTGTTTTCTCGACAATAGCATAATCGACAATAGCCTGAGAAAATTCATTTGTGTATGTTCCTTGATCCGAATTCAAATCATTCCAGGCAGAATGCCCCAGGCCATAATTCAACAATGTTTCACGTAAAGTACACAAATCTCCCAAACACTCTCTCTCAACTTCATTCCCCTTTTCCTCAACCAGTCCCTTATCTTCCCAAATCTTTCGATCATAACCTGAAAAATCGGTGTTGATTACCCACCATGTTTGATCAAAATGAATCGAGGTGGAAAGGCCGGAAGAATCCGTTTTTAATGTATCAGGAATTCCACCAAGCCATTGTGCCGAACGGATTAAAAGATAATTTCCATTTTGATAACTCCCGCAAAAATAATGGTTTTGATTTGTCTTTCCCGGTATCTCGATATGGAACACGAACTCTTCGAATCCATCACAGTTGAGATACTGCTCCAAAAGCGTCTTGGCCGAGAGCAGCGGCTGCATACAAAACAGAAGCAGGATACTCATAATCCCCAACAGCCATCCGCACCTTTGCGGAGAATTGCCCCTCATACTTTGAACCGTTTTTTCGGCTTTATCGTTCATAAAAATCTCTTTACCTTGGAACAAGGTTATTAAATCGAGAAATTATTGCAAACAAATTTTGAGAAAATTTTCGATTTCAGACCTTAACAGGCCTCGCTTAACGATCAAGTCAAAACGGGTTTTTGTCCCGGGATGTATCGCGGGTCGATCTCGTTGGGGTTGGAAGCGGTTTTTCGGCTTCTTTGCCGCGGGGGCTACGCTCCGAACCGTGGGATGGCGTCTGGCTCCGGGATGGGGTGAAGACGCTTTGCAGGGCCGCCATTTGCTCACTTCAGGGGCGGGAGGGGGTGCCGGAAATGAATGGGCAAAACCGTTTGACTTGCCGCCATCTTGCGGATACATTGAAGGCGCATGTTGTCGGCACAGGCACAATTGGCGTTTGAAAAAGAGCCATACCTTGACAAAACACATGTTGCGATTCAGTGGGAAGATGTTGCGGCGTGTGTTGAGCCCTTTCTGGAATCGGTCCGGTGTGAACTCTCTGGCCAGTCACAATCCTTTATCGCTGAGCTTTCTGAGATATCCGCCTATGCCCTTTCGGGCCAGGGCAAGCTTCTTCGGCCGGCTGTCTTCGCGCTATGCGGTTTTTCCAGCGGCAGCTTTAATGAGTACGCCGTCAAGGCGGCCACCGTCGTGGAGATGATCCACCTGGCCAGCCTGATTCACGATGACGTGATCGACGAAGCCGAAACCCGCCGCAAACAGCCGACCCTCTCACGCCGCTGGGGCAACCGGACGGCGGTGCTCCTGGGCGATTGCATCCTTTCTCAGGCGGCGTTTCTCTCCCTGCATCTGGGCAATCAGGATGTCTCGCACAAGCTGCTTTCCAGCGCGCGCTGCGTCTGCATTGGTGAGACGCTCCAGTCGCTCCATGCCGATAAAGTCCCCACTCTGGAGGGGTATTTCAAGATGATCGCCCTCAAGACGGGTGAGCTTTTCGCTCTGGCGGCAGAGCTCGGCGCTCTCTTTGCCGGGGCCTCGGCCCAGAGGGCTCTGGAGCTGCGCCAATATGGCCTGGCGCTCGGGACCTCCTACCAGATTTACGATGACTGCGTCGATATCTTCTCCACGGAGCAGTTTTCCGGCAAATCGCTCGGCACCGATCTCTCCTCGGGCAAGCAGACGCTGCCGGTCCTCCTCCTTTTGCAGGAAGCCAACACCCTGGAGCAGAGGCAAATCAGCAACATCCTGGGCAACGGCACTCTGGAGCGCGGCAGCCAGCTCCTCCCCTTCCTGAAGAAGTACTCCATTTTAGAGAGCTGCATCTCCACCGCTCAAAGCGAGATGGGGGTCGCCTTCCAGATAGCGGATTCGCTCCCCGCCTCGGAGGCGCAACAAGGTTTGACCAAATTACTTCAATTCCTCTCGCAGCAGTTTGAAAAACTTCAATCCCAGTAAACAATAAATAGCCGTGCACGGCGTTGCAGCCACAGAGAGGGAGGCTGCTCTGCCGCCAATGGCCGCTGCCGGCACTGCCGGCGCAATAGAGTAAACAATAAGGAATATCAGAAAATATGGGTGGTTTTTTTGGCGTAGTCTCCAGGAAAGAATCAAGCAGGTCCCTTTTTTACGGAACCGATTATCATTCTCACCTGGGCTCCAAAAGAGGCGGTATGGCTGTCACCGATGGTGAGGGCCGTATCCTGGCGATTATTCACGACATTACCACGTCGCAGTTCCGCGCGAAGTTCGAGGGCCACATGGATAAGCTCAAGAGCCAGTGCGGGATTGGCGTGATCAGCGATTACGATGACCAGCCGCTGACGGTACACTCGCGCCTGGGGACCTACTCCATCGTGACGGTCGGCAAAATCAATAACCTCGAAAAACTGGTCACCGATTCCTTTAGCAACCACCACTCGGGCCACTACCTGGCCATGAGCGGCGGCATCATTAACCCGACCGAACTGATCGCCACGCTGATCAACCAGAAGACCACCTTTGAAGAGGGCATCGAATACGCGGCCTCCAAGATCAAAGGCTCCATGTCGATTTTGATCATGTGCGATGGCGTCCTCTACGCGGCTCGGGACCGCTACGGACGCACACCCGTCTTTATCGGCAAATCTCACGATTCCACGGCCGTCACGATGGAGGATGCCGCCTTCCTGAACCTGGGACTCAAGATGGAGATGGAGCTCGGGCCCGGGCAGGTCGTCAAGCTGACCGCCGAAACGATTACCGAGCTGCGCCCGCCGCGCAAAGAGATGCAGGTCTGCTCCTTCCTCTGGGTCTATTACGGCTACCCCTCCTCCACCTACGAAGGCAAAAACGCCGAAGTCTTCCGCTGCGATAACGGGGCCATCCTCCACAAGAACCGACCGCAGCCGACCGTCGACCTGGTCTGCGGCGTGCCTGATTCGGGCGTCGGCTACGCCATCGGCTATTCCAATTCTTCGGGCAACTCTCTGGGCCGAGCGCTGGTCAAGTATACTCCCACCTGGTCGCGCAGTTTCATGCCGCCGGAGCGCTCACTGCGGGACCTGATCTCCAAAATGAAGCTGATTCCGGTCGAGGAGTTGATCAAAGACCGCCGGCTCCTCTTCTGCGATGATTCAATCGTCCGCGGCACCCAACTGCGCAACATCATCTACCGGCTCCGGACCATCGGCGCCCAGGAGGTCCATATGCGCATCGCCTGCCCGCCCCTGCTCTACGGCTGCCCCTACCTCAATTTCAGCCGCTCCAAAACCGATTTTGACCTGATTACCCGCCGAGCCATCAACGAGCTTGAGCCGAATAACCCGGCCCCCGATATCGCCAGCTACCGCGACCCTGAATCCGAGAATTATAAAAACATGGTCGATGTCATCCGCAAAATCATCGGGGCAACCTCGCTTGAATTCCAAACATTGGAGGGCCTCCTCAAGGCGATCGACCTGCCCCCGGAGAAAATCTGCACCTACTGCTGCAGCGGCTGCGACCCCTACGAACAGGCATAGCAACCGCCGTTACGGTAACACCTCTGGCCTTAGACCTTATCCTTTCACGCAGCCGATGGGCCGCAGCCGGACGACTTTGGTGGCGATTCCGGCCGTCTTGCACGCTTCCACCACCTGGCTGACATCTTTGTAAGCCTCGGGCAGTTCCTCGGCCAGCGTCTTGCGGCTCTGACCACGGACGACGACCCCTCTCTTGAGCAGCTCGGCGGCGATATCGCGTCCATGGGCGCTTTTTTCCGCACGGGTACGGCTCATCCGCCGTCCCGCCCCGTGGCATGAGCTGCCAAAAGTGCTCTTCATCGCCTTCTCCGTCCCACAGACCACGTAAGAGGCGCGCCCCATATCGCCCGGGACCAATACCGGCTGACCAATGGCCCGATACCGGCTCGGCACCTCCTCATGCCCCGCCGCGAAAGCGCGGGTCGCCCCTTTGCGGTGAACGCAAAGTCGGCGGCTCTGCTCTTCATAGGTATGAGTCTCGACCTTGGCGATGTTGTGCGCCACCTCGTAAACCGTCCGCAAGCCCAGCTCCGCATCGCTCAGCCCCAGCGCCTTCTTCAGAGCCCGTCCCGCCAGGCTGGCAATCACCTGCCGGTTGGCGAAGGCGTAGTTGACGGCGCAGTTCATCGCATGGAAATAGGCCTGCCCCTCCTCGGATTTGAAAGGCGCGCAGACCAACTGGCGCTCCGGAATTTCTATTCCGTATTTCTCCCCCGTATGGGCCATCTCCTTCAGGTAATCATCGCAAATCTGGTAGCCAAAACCACGCGAGCCGCAATGGACCATCAAGGTCACCTGGTTCTCCCGTAGCCCGAAAGCCTCCGCGGCCTTGAAATCATAGACCTCATCCACGTAGCCGATTTCCAGAAAGTGATTGCCCGAGCCCAGAGTGCCGAGCTGCTCCTTGCCCCGCTTCCAGGAGCGCGGCGTCACCGCCTCCACGTTGGTTTCGCGCATCATCCCCCTTTCTTCGATGAATTCCAGGTCGCTCTCGCTTCCGTAGCCGCGGCCGACCGCCCAGCGCGCCCCCTGCCGGACCACATCCTCAAGCTCACGCTGGCTCACGCTCAAGACCCCCGAAGAGCCGACCCCCGTCGGCACGTCGCGGAAGAGCTGCTCCACCAGCTCCCGCAGACGGCGGTTCACCTCTTTGAGCTCCAGCCCGGTGGCGAGAAGCCGCACCCCGCAGTTGATGTCATAGCCGACCCCGCCCGGGGAGATCACCCCTTCATCCAGGTCAAACGCCGCCACCCCGCCAATCGGGAAGCCATAGCCCCAATGGAAATCGGGCATCGCCATGGCCGGTCCGACAATCCCGGGCAGCGAGGCCACGTTGGCCAACTGCATGTGGACGCGGTCCTCATAAACGGAGTCGAGCATCTCTTCGGTCGCATAGATGCGGGCGGCACTTTTCATATTTCCCTGCCGCGGCAGCTCCCAGCAACCCGGCCCAACATAACGTAAATCAGGTCTCCTCATTCCTTGAAAAACCATACCACATTTCGCCCAAAATTTCAACAACCAGTCAGAAAAATCCGGCCCTCCAAACGCTTTCCACGGAGAGGGGGTCTGGGCAGGCCCGCTTTCAAGGCGAGCGATAAAAGAGATTTTTGCGGGATTTACTCTTGCATCCGCCACGCGGAGCGGATACATTCAACTGTCTTTAGTACTTAAAATAGTAGCAGTTAAAAAAGTATGGCAACGACAAAAAAGAAATGTGTCGCCCGCACGGCGACGAAAGGATACTTCTCCAAAATCCCTCAGATATCTTATGAGGGACCCGACTCCAGGAACCCCTGGGCCTTCAAGTGGTACAACCCCGAGGAGGTAGTCGAAGGCAAAACCATGGCCGAGCATCTCCGCTTCTCCGTGGTCTATTGGCATACCTTCCGCGGTACCGGCGCCGACCCCTTCGGCATGGGCACCATGCTCCGCCCCTGGGATGACGGCTCAGAGAGTCTGGAAAACGCGAAGAAGCGGATGAGAGTCGCCTTCGAGTTCATGGAAAAGCTGGGCAACCCCTTCTGGGCGTTCCACGATAGGGATATCGCCCCCGAGGGCTCGAACCTGCGCCAATCCCACAAGAACCTGGATGCAGTCGTCAAAGTCGCCAAAGAAGAGATGGAGCGCACCGGCATCAAACTGCTCTGGGGCACCAGCAACCTCTTCAGCAACCCGCGCTATATGCACGGCGCGGCGACCTCCTGCAACGCCGATGCCTTTGCATACGCGGCGGCACAGGTCAAAAAAGGATTGGAAGTCACCCTGGAGCTCGGCGGCGGCGGCTTCACCTTCTGGGGCGGCCGCGAGGGCTACACGACGCTCCTCAATACCGACCTCAAACGGGAGCTCGACCACCTGGGCCTCTTCCTCAAAATGGCCGTGGATTACAAAAAAGAGATCGGCTTCAAAGGGCAGTTCTACATCGAACCCAAACCCAAAGAACCGACCAAGCATCAGTATGACTCCGATGCGGCCGCATGCCTCAATTTCCTCCGTCAGTACAAGCTCCTCAAAGACTTCAAACTGAACCTGGAAACCAACCACGCCATTCTCGCCGGACACACCATGCACCACGAAATGGAAACCGCCGCTTCCGCCGGAGCGCTCGGCTCGCTTGATGCCAACACCGGCGACCCGATGCTCGGATGGGATACCGACCAGTTCCCCACCAGCATCTATGAAACCTCCCTCATCATGTATACATTGATGAAATACGGAGGCTTCACCACCGGCGGCGTCAACTTCGATGCGAAAGTCCGCCGCGAAAGCTTCACCCCCGAGGACCTCTTCTTCGCCCACATCGGCGGAATGGATGCCTTTGCCCGCGGCCTCAAAATCGCCGCCGCGATGCGCGCCGATAACCGCCTGCAAGAGTTCGTCAAGGACCGCTACGCCTCCTGGGATACCGGAATCGGCGCCCAAATCGAAGCAGGCGAAGTCGGCTTCAACGAGCTCAGTGAGTACATGCTCAAGAAGGGCAACCCGACCCCCAATACGAGCGGTCGCCAGGAATTCCTCGAGAATATGCTCAATGAATATATCATGTAGTCTCTAAAAACAGAGACTC
>Ga0209510_1005471_pt1 | contig 10622 bp, 9 predicted proteins | sample BiotimSIPDNA_FD_185749 | JGI IMG/M metagenome (GOLD analysis project Ga0209510, IMG submission 185749) | Anaerobic biogas reactor microbial communites from Washington, USA - Biogas_R1 time_0 SIP DNA (SPAdes) (version 2) | ecosystem: Engineered > Bioreactor > Anaerobic > Unclassified | place...
CCGTCGGGACGACGCCACCGTTGCCGGCGGCGACCGTGAAGGTGCCGGGCGTCGCGACCGCGGACTGCGTCAGGTCGGCGGCGATCGCCGTGCTGGTCCCCTCGTGGGACCGGACGTGGTCCACCGTAATCGTCATCGGCGAGGAGCCCTGCGTCAGACCCTGGAAGTACAGGTCGACGATGGCGATCTTGCCGTTCTCGAACTTGTTCGTGAAGTCAGCGAACTGCAGGAACAGGTTGTTCTTGCCATTCAGCGTCGCCTGCTTGGAGGTACCAACCTTCCAGTCAGAGCTGATGTATCCCAGAACGGTGTCGTCCCACGAAACGTTGAGCCACACGTCGTCAGCCAGCGGCTGCCACGTGTTGTCAACGTACAGGGTTGCAACGCCGATCTGGCCTACGTCGGCAGACTTCGTCTGCTCGATCGTAAAGGTACCCACACCTGCGGCCCCCGCCAGTCCAGTGACGGCGAGGGATGCCAGGAGGAGCACCATGAGCACTCGTGTTGCGTTCATGCCTTACACCACATCGAATTCGATTCACGGTTCTGTAATTATTAGATTACAGGTGTACTATCATCAACTGAAGGTTGATAAACATTCTTATTTGTCTTCACAATCGGGCTGTGAATTAGCGGTGATTTTGGCTCTAAGCGTCTGACGCAGACAATTATGGATCCGGAGGATTCGGGCATAAGCCTATATGGTTCCTGGATATCTGAAACTCAATAGCCTCCACCAGAAGGAACGAGTACCCATTTTCGATGATAGTCGAACCCCCCGACGGCATTATGAACGCGCAGTCTCGTACGATCAAAAAAATGAATTCGCAGGGCGCGCGCGAATTAGGGAGGCGCGTCGGAGCCCGGGGGTGCTTCAGGGGGCGACCCTGGCATAATGTTGGAGGAGGAAGAGAACATGAAAATTCTGGACTCGTAGCTGAATTTTATCTCCTCGGGTCTCATTCACGGCCTCTCGTTCCAAGGATTGAGACCGTGTCTTGCGCGGTAGTTGTTGATAGCACCACTAATCCCCTCCTAGGAGAGGACAGAAAAGTGCATCTTTACCTGCGGTAGCCCGCCGAGAACCAGGGTGACGGGTGACTGCCTGGATAGACAGATCCCAACCCTTTTCGAGGATCTGTCTCTTGATCAGCTCGGTTTCCATACTGCTCGAAGCGACGGCAGCGGCGCAGCCAAAAGTCATAAATTTCACGTCATCGATCAGGCTATAGTGGATCCTGATAAAGGATTTCATGATATCACCGCATTTCGGTTTATCGACTCGGGCAATTCCATCTGGGTTCTCCATCTCGCTCTGATTCCTCGGGTTCATCAATTGGTCCGTCACCGTTTCACCGCACACCGTGGATGCTCCTGTAGTCTGCATGAAGGGGGGATATCACGTGAAGCCTCTCGATGATAGGAGGAGGATCTCAAGTAGGTAGTCGACATCTTCTTCGGTGTTCGACTCGCCGAGCGGGAGCCTTAGCGAACCGTGCGCTATTGCGTGGGAAAGGCCTGTCGCGAGCAGAACATGCGATGATTCGAGCGATCCCGAGGAACAGGCTTACCCGGTCGATTCGTAAATCGCGGCGTGGTCGAGCTGGAGAAGCATCGACTCTCCCTCGACGAACTCGAAATAGCAGTTAAGATTCCGGGAAGACGCTCGGTCGGATGGCCATTCAGCCGAACGTGTCTTATCCTTCCCATATTCCCGTCTGTTGTCTCTATCAGAGGGCATCGAGTTTTCGGGAGTAATCCTCCAGTCGATCGGTGGCTCGTTCTATCGCGGCGCCCAGACCCGCAATTCCCGCCAGATTTTCGGTACCGGCACGCCGTCGCCGTCCCTGAACCCCGTATTGGATAAGTTGTCCAGCTTGACTCCATCGCGAACGAAAAGCGCACCGACCCCTTCTGGTCCGAAGAACTTGTGGGCTGAGAGGCTCAGCAGGTCAACGTCCATCTCATCGATGTCTATGGGAAAGGACCCACTGGCCTGAACCTCATCGGGATGAAAGGAGACCTCGGGTTCCCTGAAGACCCTGGAACACTCTTCAACAGGTTCGAGCGTTCCGATCTCGTTGTTACAGCGATAAATTGAGATCAAGATCGTCTGGTCCGTGATATCGCCACGGAGCTCCCGCGTATCGATCCTGCCCAACCGGTCAACAGGAGGTAGGTGACACGAAAGCCATGCCTCTCAAGGAACTGGCAGCTGTGGAGGACCGCGTGGTGCTCGATGGCGGTTGTTATGATGTGGTCACCCCGATGCCGATTTCCGTAAGCGACTCCCTCTATCGCTCAGTTACCAGCCTCCGTCCCTCCGGCAGTGAAGAAGATGTCCTCGGGTGAGGCGTTGATCGCACGTAATACCTGTTCCCTGGCGACATCGAGAGCAGCAATCGAATTCCGGCCGATCCCTAGATCGAAGAGATGTTGCAAAACGTTCGAAATAATATGGGAGCATGGCCTTGACGACCTCCGAAAACCGTGGGGATTGTGTCTGCATGATGCTGTCGACCGTCCGTCTATCGGTCATTAGAGCGCCTTCACCGAGTAGCATGGGCTCTGACAATATTTGAACGACTGAAAAAATCGAAAACAGGTATTTGGGTCTCAGCCCTATCAGGTCAGACTGAACTCCATCCAGTCGAAGTTCTGGTTCTGGCCGAGGAACATAATACCGATCTGATGGGTTCCCGCGGTCAGGTGAACCTTCTGGGAGAGAGAGTCAGTCTGGAACAACGCGGAGTTTCCCGTGTTCGGGACGATATAGTCTGGGTATGTCTGGGTGCCGACACGGAGCTGGATTTTTCGGTTCTGATAGTCGTAGCTCGGATTCTCTGGATAGGGATTTGTGGACGTTCCCCAGCTGCAGGCACGCAAGCTGACTGTGTAGTCGCCCTCTTGCGGAACGGTCAGGGTATAATGAAGCCATTCGAAGCTCTCGATGGAACCGATGTAGACCACGCCACCAGCGCTGTAGAGGTCGACGCCGGTCGGATCGCGGTTCTTCCAGTTGCCCAGATTGACGACGTTGTTGACGGGATTATAGTCGCGGTACGCTACCCCGGATTGCCCTTCGTCGAACATCTCTGCCTCGATACGGACGGGCGGGGCGCTATCAGGCGTGGTGGTCACCGTGGTTGCTGTTGTTGTAGCCGTTGCAGTAACTGTTGCCGTAGTTGTATGACTCGTGGTACCTGTGGCGATAGTGGTAGAAGTGGGCGAAGGACCCCCCGTCACCGAGAACCAGTCGACGTTTATGCCATCACCCTTGAAGGTGAGACGGATAACGTGCATCCCGCCCGGTAGACTCAACGGGGCGGAGACTGTCTGGTAGGCGGTGTAGCTTCCGGTGTTCGGGACGGTGATCGTGCAACCCGGGGCGCCATCGACGCTCAGAACGACCTGACGGCCGTTCGCCCAGGAACCCACACGGAAGTTCGCGGTGTAGGCGCCCGACGCGGCGACCTCGACCGTGTACTCGGTCCACTCGCCGTTGGTCACCCACGCCAGGTTCGAGACCCCGTCGAGAGTCTCGGCGTCGACGTATTCAGACGGGCGGTAGGCGGTATCGGCCGTCTTCGCCTTGTTCTCGACCGTGCTGTCCCAGTACGCGACGTTCTGACCGCCGTTATCGAAGTCCTCCGCCTGGACAGTCCCCGGCAACGTGTGCGGACCGTTGTACGGGGTCTGACCCGCCTGCTGCGTCACAGAGGCGGTCGGAATGACGGTCGTCGTCGCCGGCGTGGAGCCGGTGGGAACGATAGTCGTCGTGGCGCTCTGGATCTCGAACCAGTCCAGATTCTGGCGGGCTCCCTTGAACGTCAGGCGGATCGACTGGGTACCCGCGTCGAGAGCGAGAGGAATGGTCACAACCTGGTAGGAAGTGTCGGAACCCGTGATCGGAACGATCACGGTCCCCTTGGGGACTCCACCAACCGAGAACTCAATCGAGCGGGTTCCCAGCTCGGGGTACCACGAACCGACACGGAACGATGTCGGGTAGGTCCCTCCCGAGGGGACGTTCACTGTGTACTCCACCCATTCCCCTGTCTGGACATAGCCGATGTGGACAACACCGCCCGGATCGAGGTCAACACCCTGGTCGAGCCTGCTGGCTTTTCCGAGGTTCTCCGGGGTCGTATCGTGGTAGGCCACTCCCTCGCCGCCGTTATCGAAGTCCTCAGCCTGGATCTTGACCGGAACAGAATGCGTCCGATACGGACTCTGTCCTCCTGCGGGCGTTGTCGTCACGGTTGGATTGACGGTTGTCGTCGTGGACTGGGTAACAGTTGCGGTTACGCTACCTGTGGCGATAGTGGTTGAAGTGGGCGAAGGACCCCCCGTCACCGAGAACCAGTCGACGTTCATTCCATCACCCTTGAAGGTGAGACGGATAACGTGCGTCCCGCCCGGCAGACTCAACGGGGCGGAGACTGTCTGGTAGGCGGTGTAGCTCCCGGTGTTCGGGACGGTGATCGTGCAACCCGGGGCGCCATCGACGCTCAGAACGACCTGACGGCCGTTCGCCCAGGAACCCACACGGAAGTTCGCGGTGTAGGCGCCCGACGCTGCGACCTCGACCGTGTACTCGGTCCACTCGCCGTTGGTCACCCACGCCAGGTTCGAGACCCCGTCGAGAGTCTCGGCGTCGACGTATTCAGACGGGCGGTAGGCGGTATCGGCCGTCTTCGCCTTGTTCTCGACCGTGCTGTCCCAGTACGCGACGTTCTGACCGCCGTTATCGAAGTCCTCCGCCTGGATAGTCCCCGGCAACGTGTGCGGACCGTTGTACGGGGTCTGACCCGCCTGCTGCGTCACGGAGGCGGTCGGAATGACGGTCGTCGTCGCCGGCGTGGTGGCGGTCGGCGAGATCTGGGCGGAACCGAATTCGAACCAGTCAAAGTTCTGGCCGTCCCCCTGGAATGTCACCTTTAGCGTGTGGGTCCCGCTCTGCAGCGCGACCGGGAATACGACGTTCGTGTAGGTCGTGAAAGACCCTGTGTTCGGGACCGGGATCGTCGCGACGGGCGTGCCATCGACCGAGATGCCCATCGTCCTGCCGCTGTTCGGGCTCGAGACGCGGAAAGTGGTCGGGTAGGTTCCCGCAGCCGGGACGTTTATGGTATATTCGATCCATTCCCCGGTCCGGATGTACGCGACGTTGGTCACACCGCCTGCTGTCTCGACGTCGACACCCTCGTTCACCCGCCCTGCTATTCCAAGGTTCGCAGGCTCGACGTCGTGGTAGGCGACCCCTTCACCACCGTTGTCGTAGTTTTCTGCCTCAATCCGGGCAGGGACAGTGACCGACTGGTATGGGGTTTGCTGGTTAGGAGCCGCGGTCGTCGTCGTTACCGTCGGAGTCGTAGAGGGTGTTGGGCCGGAATAGAGGGCAAGGGGATAGTTGTCGACGTTGTTATCGTCGATCATCAGGCTGGAATCGATGAATCCATCGTCGTTGCTATCCGCCTCAGTCTGAGAGAAACCATCCCCGCTTGGCCTGCCCCAGAAGTTACCACCGACCCGGGGTCCACCCATAATATTGGCAGGACTCCAGAGGCTTGTCCCGGGCGTCACCGACCAGGAATTGGCCTTGAAGGGCTCGCCTCCAAACTTGACGTTGAAATTGTTGTTCAGATGGTTATTATAGATCTTCCCGTTGCCGGAGACCCGGAGATGGATGCCGGTATTGAGATTCTGAGAGATCTGGTTCCCCGAAATGGTTGCGCCGTCCGAAAGGTAGAGGTACAGTCCGAGTTCGTTCCCCTTTATCTCGTTATTTGTGACGATGCCACCGGACGCACCGTCGGAGAAGATGACACCATACTGGTTTCCGGTGATCGTGGACCCCATGATCCGGTTACCAACTGCATTCTTGAAGAAGACCACCCCGGTGAAGGAATTGCCCGATAGCGTTGCCCCTTCTATCACCGAGGAGCTGGTCTCGTGGATGTAAATACCGTAATACCAGTCCTTGACCCTGACATTTTTGATCGTGACTCCAGATATGGCCGCTGAGGGGCCATGCACGTAGATACCAGCAGAGCCCTCCTTCTTGACTCCGTCGATCAGGTGTCCACCCCCGTCGAAGACGACATTCGAGGCAGCGATCTCGACGCAGATCAGATGGTCACTGTTTGAGATATCATTCTTCAGGACATACGTTCCCGGCTGAGTGATAACGATCTTCTGCCCGCTGTACGTTAGATCCGTCGCGGTGACCGGAGACGCCGCAAGTGCGAGGATGGCAACAAGCAGCAAGGCACCCGCCACGATTCCTTTTGTGTTTCTACTTCGTATCATCGATCCACCTGATTTCATTCTGGTTGCGAAGAAACAGCGCCACCGTGTCATCGGCAGAGCCGGTTCCCATTCGAGACAGTGGTCCGATCTCTAGTGAAGTACCAATTGACTCAACCATCATTTAAATGTTCCTCTTTTTCGACATGAACAATATGCTCATTCCAGTAAAATACAAAATATTACCGCTAAAATTCCGAGATACGTGCGATTTCCTCTCTATTCAGGAATACAGGACAGGCATTTAGTTCCCCCAGATAGACGCAAGAAAGGAGACGCCCCGGCTGGGACTTGAACCCAGGTCAAAAGCTCCGGAGGCTTCTAGGATATCCTCTACCCTACCGGGGCCCCCATCAAGATAGGGTGTGATTGTATAAATAAGGTGAAGAAGAAGCAGTTACCCGGACCCGCCGCTATACTGGAACCATATCCGACAAGCCCCTTCATGGCTGACCATGCAGGGCCCGATGGGTTTTCGGGGCGTACACGAGCGTCCGAAGAGCCGGCAGTCCGAGGGAGAGGCAAGACCTCGGAGAACTCGGTCGCAAATACATGCAGTCTGCGTAGGCGTCTGAGTGATCACCACCCTGAACAACTCCAGCGCATCGTGCTTCCGGTATGGCGCCCTTAGCCGGAGACCTGACCGGGGGATGATGGGGAACCCGCGCCACTCGACATTCACCTGCTCGAAGACCTTGAACAACAATTCACGTGCCTTCGGGTTGCCGTCGCGAGACACAGCGCGGGGATACGCATTCTCCACGAGGCTTCGCCCGTCCACGATCTGCCTGACGAGCATGAGTAGACCGAGCAAGATCTCTTCGGGCTCGAATCCGGCAACGACCTGAGGCACGGGAAACTGTTCGTACTCGCGGTAACCCATGACCATGCAGACATGTCCAGGAAGCAGAAAGCCGTCCAGCGATCCCTCACCCTGCTCGAGCAACCATGCCATCGCCGGCGGAACGAGCCGGTGGCAGCAAAGGATCGAGAAGTTGTCCGGAGGTCCTGCCGCCAGGGCGGACGCGACAGACGGGGCTGTTGTTTCGAAGCCCACCGAGATGAAGACGACATCGCGGTCAGTAGTCTCTGCGATCTCAACTGCTCGATGGACGCCCTGGACCACCCTGACGTCTCCTCCACACGATTCGAGCGACCCCTTCGATCCGGGAACGCGGAGCAGGTCGCCGTAGGTGGCTACGATTGCACCCTGCCGCGCGAATTCTATCGCGGCGTCGATCTCGCCCTGAGGCGTGATGCAGACCGGGCACCCGGGACCCATCACAATCTTGAGACCATGGGGGAGAACGCTTCTGAGACCTTGACGCGCAATCGCCGCCTCGTGAGTGCCGCATATATGCATGAAGGTCAGGTCGCGCCCAGCAGCGTCGACCGCCTCGTCGAGCGCCCGCGCAACCTCGCGAATGACTGCCATATGACTGTACGGTTTGTTTACAAGTGAGGATAAGTTGTAGTATCATGATGGGACCGACACGAGCGTTCAGAAACGGATTTTCTCTGTCCCACATCGCGCTCACCACGGTCATCGTGACCCCCGGCATGTACTTTGCTGTTGGATGTCGAATTAGTGATGGGGCGAATACATGGACGACTCGGACAGGGATCTGACCCGCTCCGAATCAACCGTGGTCTCTCCGAGCCAGAGGAGCGTGGACATCGGGAGGTCGAGAAAAACGAACCGTAACGACCTGACCGATCCGATTAAGACCATGTATGGCACGAATGGCACACGTTTTACATAAAACTCCGAGATGATGGTGCCAAACTCCAACTCATTTGCCACGAGATTATCCAGACTCACCGGCAGGGGCGGCACCACGATGAAGAGCCCGAGAATAGCTGAAATGACGGGGATGCATAATACGTGGAAGATACTCCCTCTGTCCAGAGGACGTGGGTCTCACCCCGAGGGGTACACCGGGATGTCGATCATAGTCGAGGCGCGGATAAGTTTTATTTCGACAGTCTCCCCCCCTGAGAAGGAGGAGAGGCTGTGATATTCCCAAGGCAGAAGACCAAGATAGTCTGCACGCTCGGCCCAGCATCGTCGGATTTGGCGACAATCCGGCACATGATCCGGGCCGGCATGAGTGTGGCCCGGTTGAATTTTTCACACGGCACTCTCGAAGAACACGCTCAGCAGATCGACCGTGTCAGACAGGCCGCAGCCATGGAGAACCGGGTGGTTGGGATCCTGATCGACCTGCCAGGCCCAAAGATCCGACTGGGTCGACTCTTACATGAACCGGTCGAGCTCAAACGTGGCGACAATGTTGTGCTCACTACCGACCTGACGCAGGACGATCCGAGCAAGATACCCGTCGACTGCCGACAGCTGCCGGACCTCGTCGTGCCGGGGAGCACGATTTTTATCAACGACGGGCTGGTCCGGCTCCAGATACACTCCTCAGACCACGAGGAGATCCGGGCCCAGGTTATCGTGGGAGGTCGAATCACATCGAGGAAAGGGTTGAACGTGGTCGACACTCTTCTGCCCGTCGAGGCGGTGACGGATCGAGATCTGGCGATGATCGAGTTTGGACTTTCGCATCGGGTGTCAACTTTCACCATTTCTTTCATTGAGAGGGCTGGGGACATCAACCGGGCCCGAGAGTGCGCCGCAAGACTCGGACACGCCATCAGCATCATCGCCAAGATTGAACGAAAGGCCGCGATCGACCACATTGACGATATACTGGCTGAGGCGGATGGAGTTATGATCGCCCGGGGAGACCTGGGTGTCCAGATACCGATCGAACGGGTGCCCGTGGTCCAGAAGCGGATTATCATTCGAGCGAACGAGGTCGGCAGGCCCGTTATCACGGCCACCCAGATGCTCGAATCGATGACCGGGAGCCTGCTCCCGACCAGGGCAGAGGTGACCGATGTCGCAAACGCGATCCTGGACGGAACCGATGCGCTCATGCTCTCTGCGGAGACAGCCACCGGAACCTACCCCATAGAGAGTGTCGAGATGATGGCGCGTATCGCAGTGGAGGTTGAGGCGGATCGGTGGACTCTCGGGTGCGGGCACCTGCTCGAGGACCGGATTCGAAAGGGATACGGGGAGACGGATGTCCCGGTGGAGGATGTGGTCTCGCTCAATGTGATCGACGCAGTTCGCGCTCTCCGTCCCCGATTCATCTTGACCCCGACACATACCGGTCGAACCCCCCGCAGGATCGCCCGCTTCCGGCCCGATCGCTGGATCCTCGCCTTCACCCGGGATCCGGCAGTTCAGCGTTTCCTGACGTTCACTTATGGGTGTTGCCCATTCTTGATGCAGACCGAGCAGGAGGACTGGCACGATCTGATCTTTGACTCTCTAATTTCCCTCGGATTAGCCGAGCCTGGAGAGCGAATGATCCTGACCGAGGGCGTTAGTCCCGGACCAGCAGGTTCCACGAACTCCCTCAGGATCGTGACGATCGAGTGATGAGGACGCGGCCTCTGACCACGCTCCAAGAGAGGGATATCGTCGACGTGCTTGCAGGTTTTCGACTGAAGAAATGCCAACAGGATTCGGGTATTAAAGCGGGTTTCCCGCAGGCTTCGTTGAGAGAACTGAACGGAGGAGCGCCAGTTGACGGAGACGAGGCTGTCGGACTGATCTTTTCCAGGAAATCTCCAATACCGTTGAACGCCGGGTCGCGAATCTCAACGACCATCGACCCGAACTTGAATCACGATCCGACTGAGTCCCTGAGCATGAGCGTCCCCGGATCAGGACAGCAATCCGTGCTTTTTACGGCAGCTTCCTGGAGATTATAAAGATTGTATCAGGTTTCTACAAGAACAGGATTCGGGAATTAACTATCTTTGCATTCTCTCGTCTCGTGTAGAGTCTCGAATTCATTTCACTCACACAACCATCTCTATGCGTAACCGAAGATCCGTTCGGGGGACAGTCGTTCAACGAAGACCGTTTCGAGCACCTTATAGTCCAGACTCGCATGAGGTTTGATTCTATTCTGCCAGTTGACGACATCGTCCATGGTAAAGCCTGCTGCAATGAACCGGTCGATCCACCTGAATAAGCGTGGTAGCGTCTCGATCTTTCTGTAAAATTGCTGAGCCCTGACTCCTTGAGGAATCATTCCTCATCCATTGACAAATACCTTCTGCCGGTTACCCACTCCTCATTGATGTCCATGAGGATCGCTCCGACCAGGCGAAGGAGCGAGTCTTCATTGGGGAACGCTCCGACGACCCGGGTTCTCCGCTTCAGCTCCCGGTTTATTCGTTCCATGACATTGGTCGTTCGGATACGTTTCTGATGCCCTTTCGGGAAC
>Ga0209510_1005478_pt1 | contig 10610 bp, 6 predicted proteins | sample BiotimSIPDNA_FD_185749 | JGI IMG/M metagenome (GOLD analysis project Ga0209510, IMG submission 185749) | Anaerobic biogas reactor microbial communites from Washington, USA - Biogas_R1 time_0 SIP DNA (SPAdes) (version 2) | ecosystem: Engineered > Bioreactor > Anaerobic > Unclassified | place...
AGGAGAGGGATCCGTGGTACAATTCCGGAAAACGGAACCGAAGGGAATGTGGAAACAGCATGATGGAATCTCCCCTGGCTTTTCTCGCCGGAGAGGAAAAAACAACCTCCGGCCCCGCCGGTCGAAGGATAGCCCTCGCCCTTTTCGACCTGGACGGAACCCTCATCGACAGTGAAGAGAACCATTACAAGAGCGACGAGATCCTCCTCGCGAGGAGGGGCATCTCCTTTTCCAGGGAGGATAAGGCCGCATACGTGGGGAAGGACATCTACGAGATGGTCCGGCGCATCAGGGCAAACTACGGCCTGGAGGACGACGTGCAGGCCCTCGTGGATGAAAAAAATGCCCTGTACAGGAAGGTCGCCCTCATCTCGAGCAGGCTTTACCCGCCCATGAGACCCCTCCTTGAGGGCCTGGCGGAACGGAAACTCCCCATGGCGGTGGCCACCGGATCCAACAATTCCATCGCCTCGGAGATCCTGGAGGTTTTGGGCGTCCGGTCCTTTTTCACCCATATCGTCTCCTCGTCGGAAGTCCGGCGGGGAAAGCCCGCCCCGGACATTTTCCTCGAGGCCGCCCGGAGGATGAACGCGAACCCGGAATCGGCCATCGTCTTCGAGGACACGAAGTACGGCGTGGAGGCGGCGCTGAACGCGGGCATGACCTGCGTCGCCCTGCCCGCCCCCGGAGAGAGGACCGACGATCCCCTCTTCCGGAGAGCCTCATACCTCGTTCCCGGAGGCCCCGACGTCCTGGACACGGACGACTTTTTCCAGTGGCTCGATCCCCTTCTGTAACCTTCGGGTCTTTCCGGCGTTATGCCGGAAAGATCGTTTTTTTTCGGAAGAGAAACGCCCGGCTTTCCTGTTTAAAATAACTCTGCCGCAGGCATTCTTTTCCTGCTATAATTTCAAGGAAATTCGCATTATTTTTTCGTCCCCCGTAAAAGGAAGGAGAACCTCCCATGGCGGGGAAACCGCAGGTTTCGGCCGACACAATGGAAAAGGTCGTTCAGTCCGCCGGAGAGCGGGTGTTCCTTCGCACCTTCCTCCAGACCATGGCTCCTGTTTCCCTCCTTCTGGTCATTCTTTTCGCCGTAATTTTCGGCGTTCTGCTCCCCCTCCTCGAAAAAAGCCACATGGCGGAAAAAAGGGCCCTTTGCGACAACCTCATTCGAGTGCAGTTTCACTATCTGGACCGTCTCCGGAAAGAAGAAGCCGCAGGGGAAATTTCCCGGGAGGAGGCCCAGGCAATGGCCCTGGACCACATTCATTTCCTCCGTTTCGGGGAAGAGGACAAGGACTATTTCTGGATCCTCGGCCCCAACAGGACCCTCCTCATGCACCCCTACCGGCCCGACCTGGAGGGCGTGAACCCCGACACCGCCGCCGGACCGGGTTCCCCAGTTCCTCGCCTCGGAACTTCCTGACGTTTTCTGAAAACAGAGAAATTTCCCTCCCCTATTGCACTCCGGCAAAAAAAGCTTATTATGATGTATCTGATTTCACTACCGGTCCGGAGAATCCGGCCAAGGAGGGTCCTTCGTGCTTCCCTGTGTCCAGTACCGCCGCCCATACCGTCTGATTGCCGTCGCCGCGCTTCTCGCGGCGGCGTTTTGCTTGCTTCCCGACCGCTCCGGTGCGTCGGAGACACCTCCCGCTCAGGGGGCTATCCACACCTTTTCCTTCGATGATGTGAAACACAAGGCCGAAGACCTGGCATCCCGTCCCTTCGAGGATCCGGAAGGACAGGTCCCAGATTTTCTGCTGAACATCAGCTACGACCAGTGGCGAAAAATCCGTTTCCGGCCATCCGAATCCCTCTGGAGGAAAGAGGGGCTTCCCTTCGAGGTGCAGTTCTTCCATCCGGGGCTTTTCTACAACCGCCTGGTGGCCGTCAACATCGTGGACAGCGGACGGACGGAGAAGCTTTCCTTCTCCCCGTCCGCCTTTGAATACGGGGATGAAGAATTCGCCGCGAAGGTCGCAGGAACCCCCCTCGATTTCGCCGGTTTCCGAATCCACTGCAACCTCAATTCCGGGGAATACAAGGACGAGGCCACCGTCTTCCTCGGGGCCAGCTACTTCCGTGCCGTGGCCCGGGACGCGCAGTACGGCCTCTCCGCCCGGGGGCTCGCAGTGGACACGGCCCTCCAGTCCGGGGAGGAGTTCCCCTACTTCCGGGAATTCTGGATCGAGAAACCCGCCCCGGAGAGCACCCTCATCAGGATCTACGCACTCCTCGACAGTCCGGGCCTCACCGGCGCCTACGCCTTCACCCTCATCCCCGGGAAGGAGACCGTCATGGACGCCGAGAGCACCCTTTTTCTGAGGAAGGATCCGCAGAAACTGGGCATCGCCCCCCTGACGAGCATGTTCCTCTACGGGGAGACGGAAAACGGCCGGCAGGGGGATTTCCGCCCGGAAGTCCACGATTCCGACGGCCTCCTGATGCACACCGTGTCCGGCGAGTGGATGTGGCGTCCCCTGGCAAACCCGTCCCGTCTTGCCGTGATCCCCTACCCCCAGGCCGATCCTGCGGGGTTCGGCCTGATGCAGCGCGACGGGACCTTCGACCACTACCAGGACCTGGAGGCACGGTACGAGAAGCGCCCCTCCCTCTGGATCGAGCCCCGGGGTTCATGGGGGCCGGGAAGGGTGGAGCTTGTGGAAATTCCTTCGGAACTTGAGATCCACGACAACATGGTGGCCTACTGGGTTCCAGACAAAACGACCGAGACGGGCACCGACGGCCTGCCGGTCAATGACGTGCGGAAATACCCCCGCCAGATGTCCTTCGCGTACCGTATGCGGTGGCTGCACCCCTCGGAATCCGTCCACCCTCTCGGCAGGGCGGCGGCTACCCGGATGGCCGCCGGGAACCAGGAAGGGACGGTGCGCTTCGTCCTGGATTTCGAGGGCGGAGAACTGGAAGACCTTCCCGCCGACGCCGGGCTGACGAGCGTGGTCACCCTGGAAGAGGGTGCCAGGCTTCTCGAGAAGCAGCTGCTGAAAAACGAGGTCACCGGGGGATGGCGCCTCGTCCTGCACATTGCCGTCGACCCGGAGGGCAAGCTCAAGACCATTTTTCCGACCCAGGCGGCCAGGCCCTACATCCGGATCTCCGCCCTTCTGAAAAAGGGAGAGAACCTCCCCGACCCCCTCACGGAGACGTGGACCTATGACCTCCATCCCTGAGACCGGAACGAACACTCCCGCCGGATCTCCCGACGAGTGGCGCTACTCCAGGGACCGGGTCCTCCTCTACGTCCGGGCCCTTGACCTGCCTCCCTTCCGGGGGCTCGACCTCGCCGTGGAGAGCCTCAAGGCAGCCGGCCCCACGTCCGCATCGGAGGCAATGAACAAGCTCCGGGAACTCCTGGCGGAAAACGGCCTCGACCGGGGAATCCTCGACGAGGAAGGAAGGCACATCTCTTCGATGCCTTCCCTGAACAGGGGCGTCATGGTGGCGGAGCCCCTCGACCGCCTTCCGTGGAAATCCGCCCTCGGGCGCTTTCTCCGCCGGTGGAGACGGAATCTTTTCGGTCCCTGGGAGACAAACGGCCATGCATGACGCCCCGATGCCCAACCCTTCCTGGAACCGCGCCGCCAGCTGGAGGCGCGTTCTGCTCATAACCCTTGTTCTCCTTCCCACAATCGCAGCCGCCCGCACCATGGCCGCGCTGCTGCCCTCCAGGGGCGGCACGGCACTGGAGTTCCTTCTCGTGGCTGTGTTCGCCGTGCTTTTCGCCTGGATTTCCGTGGGGTTCTGGACGGCATCCATGGGCTTCGTCCTCCTGCTGTTCAAAAACAACCGATTCTCCGTCTCCCGGGCCTGCGAGGGGATGGACATGTCCATCCCCGATAAGAGCGCCCGGACCGCCGTCCTCATCCCCATCTACAACGAAGATGTCAAACGGGTAATGGCAGGCCTCCGTACCGTCTACACCTCCATCGGGAAAACAGGCTCCTCGGACCGGTTCGACTTCTTCCTGCTGAGCGACACCACCGACCCCGACACCTGGGTAGAAGAAGAGGAAGGCTGGCACCGGTTCTGCCGTGAGGAGAACGCCTCGGGCCGGGTTTTTTACCGGAGGCGCTCCAGCAACTCGAGGCGGAAGAGCGGGAACGTGGCCGACTTCTGCCGCCGGTGGGGAAAGAACTACCGCTACATGATCGTCTTCGACGCCGACAGCGTCATGGCGGGAACCACCATGGTCCGCATGGTGCAGAGCATGGAGGCCCGGCCGGACATCGGCATCCTCCAGACGCCTCCGGCGGGTGTGAACAGGGAGACCCTCATCGCCAGGGCCCAGCAGTTCGCAAACCACGTCTACGGCCCCATGTTCGCCGCAGGCCTCCATTTCTGGCAGCTCGGCGACGCCCAGTACTGGGGGCACAACGCCATCATCAGGACGGAACCCTTCATGAAGCACTGCCAGGTGCCCCGCCTTCCGGGAAAAGGCCCCCTGGGCGGCGACATCCTCAGCCATGACTTCGTGGAGGCCGCCCTCATGCGCCGCGCCGGCTACGGCGTCTGGCTCGCCTACGACCTCGGGGGAAGCTGGGAGGAAACGCCGCCGACCCTGCTGGACGAACTCAAGCGCGACCGGCGCTGGTGCCAGGGAAACCTCCAGCACATGCGCCTCATCTTCACCCGGGGGCTCTTTCCCACCCACAGGGCCCTGTTCCTGAACGGCATCCTCTCCTACGGGTCCGCCCTCCTGTGGCTGGCTTTCCTGCTGCTGAGCTCCGCCCAGGCAGTCGCCGAAGTCTTCTTCGAGCCGGTGTACTTCTCCGGGACGAAGACCCTCTTTCCCCAATGGCCGGTCTGGCACCCCCACTGGGCCCTCACCCTGCTGGGGTCCACGGCGGTGCTGCTCTTCCTCCCCAAGCTCTTCAGCATGATCCTGATACTGCTGAAGGACCCTTCGGCACGGGCTTTCGGCGGCAGGACAAACCTCGCATCGGGCATCCTGCTCGAGGTGGGGCTTTCCACTCTCCTCGCCCCGGTGAGGATGATCTTCCACAGCCTCTTCGTGGTTGCCACCCTGTTTGGGAAAAGCGTCGGCTGGGGCACCCAGTCCCGGGGCGACCGGGGAACATCCTGGGGAGAGGCGGTTTCCGCCCACTGGTGGGGAACCCTCTTCGGCGCGGCCTGGGGCGGGCTGGTCTACCTGACCAACCCGTCCTTCTTCCCCTGGATCTCCCCCATCGTGGCATCGCTGCTCCTCTCGGCGCCCCTCTCGGCCTTCACGAGCCGCTCCTCCCTCGGAAAAGCCTTCCGCAACGCAGGCCTCCTCCTGATCCCCGAGGAAGTGGAATTCCCCGCCGAACTCGCCGACCTGGAGGATAATCTTCTGCGCCCCGAGCCCTATACGCCCTTTCCCCTCTCCCGGAAGAACGGATTTGTCCGTGCGGCGGTGGACCCCCTCGTCCACTCCCTCCACACCTCTCTCCTGCTGCGCTATAAAAAGAAGGCCCCAGCCCGGGAGAGCGCCCTGGAAGGGCTTGTGGAAAAAGCCCTGGCGAAAGGCCCGGGCAGCCTCACCCAACGGGAGAAGATGGAGATCCTGAAAGACCCCCGCCATCTCGCCGAACTCCACAGGAGAGTGTGGGAACTGGAGAACCGTGACGCCGCCGCCCAGTGGGGCCTGGTCCTCCCCGCCGCGGACAGTGGCGAGTAACTACCCCGTCCCTTGCACGACGGAAGGAATGCCCGTATGATGGCACGGGTATCATGAACACCAGACAAATCCGCCAGGAGGTATTCCCGGTGCACTCAAAAACAACGTTTTCCGGGAGCGGCGTTCTTTCCCGGCGCCCCTCCTTTGTTTTCCTCTCCCTCGCGGCATCCGCTTTTTCCCGGAGGCTGCCGTGACCTTTCCGGCCGGCCGTCCCAAAGCTTGTTCCGCAGCGACCACTCCCGAGCAGAGGGCCGCCGGGGACAGGGTCCTTCTCTATGTCCGGGGACTCGGCATCCAGCCTGCCAGGGGGCTCTCCCTCGCAGCGCGGAGCCTGGAGGAATCCCCAGCATCTCCTGAAGGCGCCATGGACGCCCTGGAGCGGCTGCTCCAGGAGGAAGGCTTTTCTCCGGACCTCCTGGACAGGGGCGGACACCGGATTTCCTCCTTTCCTCCCATGAACCGGACCGTCATGGTGGCCGAGGAAATGGACCGCCTTCCCTGGAGGACCTCCCTCGTCCGGTTTCTCCGGCGGTGGAGGCGGGAACTCTTCGGAGGGAAAACCAATGGCTGAGAGCGGACCAATTCCGGCCTGGAGGCATACAGGGAGCAGGCGGCGCCTGCTGCTGCTCCTGATCGTCCTCATTCCCACCGTCATCTCCAGCAACACCATGGCAAGGCTCCTGCCCGACCGGGGAAGCATCCTGCTGGACACCTTCCTCGTGGCGGTGTTCACAACCCTCTTCGCCTGGATTTCCGTGGGATTCTGGACCTCCATCGCGGGGCTGGTCATCCTGCTGACGAAAAAGGACTCCTACCGGGTCTCCCGGGCCTGCGACGGCCTTGACCTCTCCATTGCCGACAGTTCCGCCCGGACGGCCATCCTCATCCCCATCTACAACGAAGAGGTGAACCGGGTCATCTCAGGGCTGAGGACAACCTTCCATTCCGTCCGTGAGACGGGTTCCCTGGACCGGTTCGACTTCTTCCTGCTGAGCGATACTACCGACCCTGACATCTGGGTGGAGGAGGAGGAAGCCTGGCACCGGTTCTGCCGTGAGGAAAACGCCTTCGGTCGGGTCTTCTACCGGAAGAGGACCAGCAACACCAAGCGAAAAAGCGGCAATGTGGCCGACTTTTGCAGACGCTGGGGAAAAAGCTACCGGTATATGGCCGTCTTCGACGCCGACAGCATCATGTCCGGGGAGACCCTGGTGCGGCTGGTGCAGATCATGGAGGCCCGGCCGGATATCGGCATCCTCCAGACACCCCCCAAGGCAGTGAACCGGGAGACTCTTATCGCCCGGGTGCAGCAGTTCGCCAACCACGTCTACGGGCCCCTTCTGGCCGCAGGGCTCCATTTCTGGCAGCTCGGCGACGCCCAGTACTGCGGCCACAATGCCCTGATCAGGGTGGAGCCCTTCATCAGGCACTGCGAACTCCCCCGGCTTCCGGGCAGGGGCCCCCTGAGCGGCGACATCCTCAGCCACGACTATGTTGAATCAGCCCTCATGTGCAGGGCCGGCTACGGCATCTGGCTCACCTACGACCTCAGGGGGAGCTGGGAGGAAACGCCCCCGACGCTCATTGACGAACTCAAGCGGGATCGCCGGTGGTGCCAGGGGAACCTCCAGCACACCAGGCTCCTCTTCACCAGGGGATTCTTTCCGGCCCACAGGGCGCTCTTCATCAACGGAATCCTCTCCTACGGCTCGGCCCTCCTCTGGCTGATCTTCCTGATCATCAACTCGGCCCAGGCCATCTCGGAGGTCCTCTTCGAGCCGGTGTACATGCCCATATTGCGGAAATTCCTCCCCGAGCTGCCCGTCTGGCGCCCCCATTGGGCCATATCGCTCCTGGGATCCACGACGCTGCTCCTTTTCCTGCCCAAGTTCCTCGGCGCCTTCCCCATCCTCCTCGCCGATTTCCGGGCCAGGCTGTACGGCGGCAAAATCCGCCTTTTCCTGAGCATTCTGCTCGAGGTCATTCTGTCCATGATCCTCACCCCCATCCGGATGGTCTTCCACAGCCTCTTCGTGGTCTCCACCCTCCTCGGGAAAAGCGTGGGGTGGGGAACACAGTCCCGGGACGACAGGGGAACCAGGTGGAGGGAAGCTCTCCGGGCACACTGGTGGGGATCTCTTCTCGGCATCGGCTGGGGTGCGGTGGTCTACTGGATCACACCCTCCTTTTTCTGGTGGATCTCACCCATCACCTTCTCCCTGGCCTTCTCGGTGCCCATCTCCGTTTTTACCGGACGGGCCGCCGTGGGACGCCTGTTCCGGAAAGCGGGGCTCTTCCTGATCCCCGAGGAGGTGGAGCTGCCTCCGCCCCTGAGGGCACTGGAAGAAAACCTCAGCCGGTCCGCCCCCTTCTTTCCGTTTCCCTTTTCCCGGAAAAAGGGCTTCCTCCGGGCGGTGGTGGACCCCCTGGTACACAGCCTCCACACGTCACTCCTTCTCCGCTTCCGCCGGGGGGTTCCTTCCAGGGAACGGGCCCGGGACAGGATCGTGGAAAAAGCCCTGGCCTTCGGCCCCGACAGCCTGAACCGGAAGGAAAAAACGTCCCTCCTCCGGGCGCCGCAGCACCTGCGGGAACTCCACAGGAAGGTGTGGCGCCTCGGCGACGAAAAAGCCGCCGCCCGGTGGGGCCTGGTTCCTCCGGAAAAGGAGTAAGTTAAGCGAGGGGCAGATCCTTCCTCGCTTCGCTCCTCAGGATGACAAAACAGAAAAACAGGGTCTTCGGCCGTCAGTAAATTTGCCCCGTTTCCCTGTCGCTGACCACCATCTGCCCCCGGCAGTCGTCGAGGGTACCGCACAGGGTGTCGGGCCAGGGGCGGCCCCGCAGGATATCCAGGGTCTCGCTCTCCGCCCTGAAGGTCAGCCGGGGATGTTTTCCCCAGTCCCGGGTGTAGCGCATCACGCAGCTCATCTGCCCTGTGGAGGGGCTTATGTCAAGATCCATTATGGCCTTCTCCACATCGGCCCCCTTCGGCAGGGTCTCCCTGAGCGACCGGTAATGGTGCGAAATCCCAAGCCCGTGGCAGCCCTCGTGGATGGTGGTCATGGCCACGGCAGCGGCGACCTGCCCTTCGCACCACGCGGCGTCCGGGCGGAGTCCCCGCTGCGCCAGGGCATTGGTGATCTCGGGACGGTTCTCTTCCACCGTCCTTTCGAGGTCCGACCCGATCTGGTCCACAAAGACCAGAACGTACCGGTCGGCCGTCCGGGGAGGGCCGATTTCCCTGCCGCCTTCACAGCATCCCCAGTTGAAGGGATCCGGTTCGGGAAGGGTATCCTTTTTTATCCAGAGACAGTGCTGGTCCACCAGGTGAGAGGAACCCGCCCGGAAATTCACCACCCGGGCCCTGTCATTTGTGCCGGTGCATCTCCCTTCCTCCGGATCGACGTAATGGACCTCGAGCCCGGTGACCGGGCCGAAGCCGGCTTTCTCCGCAAGTCCGTCGGGATCGTACACAAAGAGGTCCTTCCTGTTCGGGTCGAGGCGCTCGTGCTTTCCCTTCACGAAGAAGCCCCGGTATTCCTCGTAAGCGGAGAACCCGTCGCCGAGGGACTTTCCTTCCGGTTCACCGTCGTCGTCACCATCCCCGGCGCAGGGGTAGATGCCCCAGACCTTCTCCCAGCAGTCAGCGATACCGTTCCCGTTCTCGTCCTGGGGAAGGGTCACCCAGCGCTCTCCGGTCCTCTTCAGAACCGCCCTGATCTCCATCTCTTTTCCCCCCGCCAGGACTGTCGCCGTGGCTGAGAGCTTTCCCCGGGCTCCGAAATCCCTTGGCTGCAGAACGATCTCCACCTCGTTCACATCATCGAGGGTCACGGCGGTCTGCCCGTCCTCTGCGATATTCAGCCCGGAACCGCTCATTTCCGATATGAACAGGTCTGGAGCCTCCTCCCGGTCAGAAAAGGGGTAATTCATGCAGACTCCCGGCTCACGGCTCACATCCTCAAGGGTGAACCGAATTTTTCCCGTCAGCCCTGCGGGTTCGACGATCTTTGCCCGTACCCGGACGAAATTCCCCATCCCCCAGATCAGTTCCGGCATCCAGTTTTCATAGTCCCCCACGGGCTCCAGTTCAACTTTCACCGGCACGGAGCCGATATTCAGGTTCCAGGTGACCATCCACGTTCCGGAGTACATTCCGGGGGTCTTTCCCGCCGCATCGGCCAGGCTCCTGGCGATTTTTGAATAGTCCGAAAGGAGTTCCCCCTTCAAACCGGAGAGTTCCGGCGGGAAAAAGTCCAGTCCCTTGCGCTGAAGATCCACATCGATTCCTCCGGGAGGCATCGAGTATTGGAAGGAACCCTGGATCACCCCGCTTTCAGGGCTGTACCGGAGGGTCTCCCTGTCCGATTCCGACGGAATCCAGCCCACCGGTCCCAGTCCGTGCCAGGGTTCCCTTTCCTCGTGCCGCTTTTCCGGGAGGACGACGACGGTCACCGTTTCTCCCCTGCCGTCCCCAAGGTAGATGGAGGGGAAGGACAGTCTGTATCGCCCCTCCTTCGGGTTGACGGTCAGCCTGCACCAGCCGTCGACGCCTTCCGGACTGAAGGTATGTTCCTCCCTTTCAGAATGGGAATAGCGGGATGTGATGGATACATGCTTCGCCCGAAAGTTCTCCCGTTCCGTCACCCGGCCTGTCACGTACCCCACGGGCTGGTACCCGATTACGTTTCCCTCCTCGTCAGGGATCGGCTCCGATCCGGTGATCATGGCCGACAGAAAGGCCGAACTGCTCCCCGACCAGGAAGAGCTGCCTTCCTGGCCTGAGGACTGGCTTCCACCGTCCTCCTTCATCACCGCCGAACCGCCAAGGGTACGGGAGATCGAAATGGTCCCCGTAAAGGGAACCTCCATCCAGCCGTCGCCGGACTCCTTCCCGTCGCTCTCCTCCCCGTCCTTCTCTCCT
>Ga0209510_1005482_pt1 | contig 10605 bp, 7 predicted proteins | sample BiotimSIPDNA_FD_185749 | JGI IMG/M metagenome (GOLD analysis project Ga0209510, IMG submission 185749) | Anaerobic biogas reactor microbial communites from Washington, USA - Biogas_R1 time_0 SIP DNA (SPAdes) (version 2) | ecosystem: Engineered > Bioreactor > Anaerobic > Unclassified | place...
GATCTTATTTCCTCGCGGCTCCATATTCAATTCCCTTGCTATGTCCTTTGAATAATTTTTTGCATGAAAAACAGAAAAGAATGAGTATCTTGTAAATTCTTAAATTATCATTCCACATCACTGACCAAACGAACAGACATCCCTGCATTCTTAAAGATATCTCCTCTGAGTAGACCTTCATTAATAAAATTAAGGCTACGGTAGTACGCATTACCTGAGCCAGATTGTGTAGAACTCCACCAGTAAGCCCCTCGGTATCTATCAGGGAAATCAAGACCACCACTTTGTATCGCGCCGTGTGGAAGGGCTGTGAATCCACTCCTGTTATTTTTTGACAAATCATCGCCGATTATTCCTCCGCCAAAAAAAACAGCGGTATCCCACTCTGTTTTAGCAGCTAAAGATTTTGCTATCTTGTTACCAGATTTACTACCATCCCAGTTGTACCCATTGGTGATTAGATAGTCTTGAAGTGTAGTCCAATCAAAATCGGTCGGCACTCTCCAGCCCGGAGGAGCTATACTTTTGGTGTTTGTATTAGATACGGCGTAATAATTATAAAGTGTCCCCTCGTCTGGTTTCGTATAATCCATCATCGTAAAGGCAGGGCTTGAATATCGACCCCATTGAAACTTTAATTCATAATAAATTGGGGTGCAGTCAGCGTATCTAGTGGTTCTTAGGTTCTCGACTGTCCACCGTTGTTTCCCAATAACGACAGTATTATATGTGTTTCCATCTGGATCAATGAGCGTTGTGCCATTATCAACCCATTTTGGAATCCATTCGGCATATAACGTTACATTTGAATAAACATTGTAAGTACTCCCTTCTGTATAACTTGTCCCCTTACCATTAGCCTCTGTATTCCATCCGACAAAGATGAAACCTGTTCGTACCATTTTAAAGGTGTTAGAATCAAGTGTTATTGATCCTCCTTCATGATCCACAGTTTGTGGTGAAGGGGGAACACCGCCATCGTTTCCATTGCCATCGTAGGTAACCGTGTATTTTGTCTCAGTAGATTCTGGAGATAGTGCACCACATCCTAAGAAAAACAGGTTGACAATTGAAAATACGCTTAAGAACCTTTTTCTTGAAACGCCATTGTGAATCATAGTCACCCCGTTTAGTATTTGTTTCTTGTGCATTCAACATCCTTTCTTGGCTTTAACAAGCTGGTTGAAAGTTAGTAATTTTCTAAAATCAAATTTCAAGTTACTTATTCTTTTTTTAATTCCGCTGCGATCCTATTCCTCGGCGCTCTTATTTCTTTTCCGCACCCTAAAAAAATTTACCACAACGTTGAGGGTATGCAGCGGGCGGGCTTCGTGGCCGATTCACTATCCACCGTTACTGCCCTTGCCCAGCGAGCCCGGAGCTTGCCAATTGCTCTGAATCCCGCCTGATGTATACCCTGTGTTGGCGGTATGTGCTTATTTTATTATCTGTCTGTTTGTATCATCTAATATATATTCATCAATTCTAATGCCTTGTATGTGAATTTTTCCAGTCCTGGTATTCCTATCAGCTCTTGTTATCCATTGATAACCGAAGTCAATAGTATCATCGCGGTTAAACCAATCTTGAGGATATAAAATTATCTTACTATACTTGGGTTGCAGAGAGACTATCGCTGTATTATGCATACCATCTTTAAAATCACGATACATGCCATTAATATCGTTAACTTGGATTATTTCGTCAATGCTTTTAAATGTCTCAGGAAAATTATATGTTAATTCAGTTTGGTATAAATCAAAAAAGTACTCAATCTTATCGATTGGGGCGCAATTGAAATAATATTTTTGCTTGCTGTCTTTAAGATTTTTAATTATATCAATCTCCTTTTGAATCGGTTGTAAATCTTGAGTTTTATATAATTCAATTTTTGTAGTCCCACGCACCCAAAACAGAAAATACTCATTATTTATAGGTTTCAAGTAGCAATACGTATCTATTAAACCTAAACAATCTTTATTGTTCATTAATTTAATCATTCCTGAGTCGCTAGAATGCTTCCAATTTAGATTTTGTCCAAGGTTAGGAGTGCTGTCTTTGAAATACCAAGGACTAAGATATGAAGAGAAAACAAAGTCCTTGAATTTGGTCATTTTGGAATCAATATTTTTATCCTTTCGTTTAAAAAATATCATGTGTCTATCGTTTTTTTAGCATTACCGCCAACACCAAAATAGGTGCAATTGCGTTTATGAGTATTATATGATTAGTGAAATAAGTTTGTAAGTGCTTGATTTAACGATGGTATATACTTTTTGTATAAATTTGGTTAGTTTTTAGTTGATTGTGTCATGACGATGTTATAAGTAAGTTATGGTATGACTTCGTCTTCCTCAGCCACAGTGTGACAGGGTTAAGGAAGGTGGTAACTGTAGAGTGCATTACAATTATTGTGAAAATTTATTATTATTCCAATACTTTTTAATAATTCGAAAGTTTTTTTATAGCGACGTAATAAGAATAATTAATAGCATGCCGTTAAGGCATGTATTTTATGTCTTCCAGATTGTTCAGATAAATTAAGGTATTAGACCTGAATAGTGTATATGGCTCATTATTATTCCTTTTCTGCTTAGGTGAGGCGTTTGACTTAGGGAGGATTATGAGGTTTTATTCCATCCAAACCTGATTGGGCAACCATACGGTCGAATGGACTAGCAACATTAAGTAAGGCATCATTAATTATATGAGTGTAGCGCTCTGTGGTTTTGATACTTTGATGACCCAGCAACTCTTGCACGTACCGGATATCACGCCCCTCTTCCAGCAAATGGGTGGCAAAACTATGGCGAAGCATGTGCATGTGAACCTTACGTTGAATGCCTGCTGATCTGGCCATCTTCTTTAAAATCAGGGCCATACTGGTTGTGCTGTATTGGGTTCCTGGGCGAGATCCCTCAAACAGATAGACCTTAGGTTTGGCTTGATCCAAGTAGGTTTTTAACCATTCATGTAGGTGCTGCGAAAATAAGGTATATCTATCACGTTTGCCTTTTGAGTCCTTTATAAACAGTAAATTACGTTTCAAATCTACATCTCTCAATCTCAGATTGCGAATTTCGGATCGACGCAGACCTGCTGTGTAGCCAATGGCTATTAACAGCTTATGTTTTAAATTGGTAGTTGTGTTGAGCATAGCGGAAATCTCCGCCAATGAGAAGAAATCGGGCAAATTGAAACCCTTTCTGGGACGCACCACGTGCTTATCTGAAAGCGTCTGATTGTGGATACGCTCAAAGAAAAACTTGAGACTACTCACCAAGATATCTTGGTGGGAAGCCGATCTTCCCCTGTTCAACAGCAAATAATCGCGCACTTCTTCATCTGTGATAAATACCGGATGCTTATAGTTGTAATAGTCTAAAAACCTCATAAAGGCACTCAGGTACATCACCTGTGTCTTAGAACTCAAACTACTTTGCTTTAGAATTACCTCGTACTGTTTACGATATATCGGTGCCAACTTATAATGTCCTAAAATACGATAGAGCTTCCCCTTTATAGTCTTCAAAGAATAAGGCTTTTCATTATCTTCAAATAGGAAAGCTTTTAATGAATAAGTTTGCTTCAACTCGGCTACTAAATTGGTGTAATATTCAAGTGCTAACGCATTGTTTCCTGGCATTCGACAGGGGCCCTGAAAAATTTGCTCTGCATCTTTCGACAAAGTACAAATTTCATTTAAAGGCAGGTTGGCATGATACACCAGGAAAAGCAACATACGATCGCCAGGCGAAGCAATGCCATCGAGCAACGAGCGAATTTCGGTATAGGGAAGGAAGAGCGTCGTCTTTCGTACCTCCGTTTTTTCCGCAAGCGGAAAAAACATCTTATCCCGGCCCAAGACTCTCTCATAAAAGAATTTAATCGCAGCGATCATCTGCTTAAGTTGGGTGGCGGAAAGCAGAATGGCCTGTCTTTTTATATAGCTAAATAAATCACCATACGTCAGCTCCTCTACTACTATCTTTTTATGATCCTGCAAAAATATATGAAAGCAATGCTGATATATTTCTTGTGTTCGAAGGCTCAAACGCCTCAATAACATTGTTTCGGCAAAACGTTTGGACAGCAGTTCAAAGCTATGCGGGAAATTGGCTCTCTGCTCTGACTTTGCTAAAGAAACCACTTGAGGCTTAATGCCAAAACCCCTCAAAACCTCTATGACCTGAACATAAATCACATTATCGCCAGGAAAGACCCATCGCCTGTCTTGTTTCACATAAGTGCCGAGATTCAAGCGGCTCAAAGCATCAAAAACGGAAGTGTTATAACTTTGTTCTACATAGAATTTTTTATGTGCCTTATCAACAGCCACTCGTGCAACCAGCTCCTCCCCGTAGGTTCCCTTCATCACCGAGGTCACTACTTCAACATTATTGGCTAGAGACTTCGAATCAACTGCCTTGTCCTTTTCCGGTTTATCGTCCTGCACAGCCCCCTTCTCCCCATTGCTGAAAATAATTTCCAAATCAGCAGCTCGCTCATACACCTTTGTTAACCAAAGGCGGTAATCTTCGCGATATGGCACATGCCAGCATTTCAAGGATTTACTATAAGCCCGGTCAGGCAGGCTGCGTGTAATAAGATCAAAATCAGATTCCGGAACATAGGAATCTGCCTTTAGGGCTATACGCCGACATCCTTTATGCAAAACTGAAAAGACAAATATGCTAGCCATTGGATGGTTAAGTTAAAGGACTACAACCCTTAATTTAAACCATCGATGAAAAAAAAGCAAGCCCTCGCAATCCTTTGGCTATTCCGTGGTGGTTTCTATGCAGTATATTTATGTTTGGACAGCCTCTTAAAGCGAGCTTGCTTTGAGGGGGGGACTCATGATGACAATAATTCGTAGTGTATTGTAAGTCTCAGAATAGTTTGTTCATTACTTTCTTGATCTCTTCTGCCGGAGGGTTGATTTCAAATACATGGTCAGGCTGCATATATACTATATCATGCTCTGACATAAAGCGCTCTTTACCACCTCCAGTTATATTCAGCATTATTGTTGCATCTTTTGCAATCCGACCCTCTTTAACAACATTAATCAGAGAGGCAACGGCAACTGCCGCGGCTGGTAATATATCTATGCCTTCAAGGTCCTTGAACAGATCGGCTGCAGCCAGTGCTTCGTCGTTGGTCACTTTCAAAACATCTCCACCACTTGCCTTCAGACAGTCATACAGTCCTCCGTGTACCGGATAGGGTGGGAAACGATTGGCAAGCACTTTTGCTACTATGGCTTCCGATTGACGACGAGCTTCGTCATCATCTATTGGTATCAACTGACGTGATCCGGCTTTCCATGCATTATAGATCGCAAGGAAGGGATCATTTTGTGAAACCATCAACTTCATCTTATTTGTGCCAAAACGGCCGTCAACCATTAGACGGTCAACTGCTTCCCAAGCAGCTATGGCACCTGTTCCGCTTCCAATTGCCTGGAAGTAATAATCCGGAATTCGGCCTATAGTGGTAACTGCAGATAGGGTAGTGGTACCCATCCCGTCACGACGAGCTACGTTTCTTGCTCCTCCTTCGGCATAGAAGTCGGGCAGAGTAACTATCTTATTTGAAAGGTGAATTGCATCGAAGTAATCACTGCCTGAACGGGTACATACAAGTTTTACATACTTTGAGTCAATTGGGGTATCAAACCACATCGCATCAAGTGCATCCTCTGGGATGCACAGCAAAAGCGGCATCTTGTTGTCCGAACAAACTCTGGCAAAGGCACGGGCTGTATTACCTGCTGAGGCCACAACGAGTACCCCTTTTGCATTCTCGGGAATACGGCCGCAAACTGAATAGGCCTCTGTTTCCTTGAATGAGCAGGTACGCATCCGTACACCTTTTTCAGGCCAATAACCACTGAAGGTAACGAACAGATTCTCTAACCCCAGATGGTTTCCAAGCCCCTGGCTTTTATATGTTACAGGGGCAGATGAACCTTCCAGATAACGCATTACAGGTAGCCAGTCATAAAAGCGGAATAGGCCTAATGACGGGTCTTTCAGGTTGATTTGAACCTCCTCATAAATTGTTCTTATGAGTGATGGCTCTTTCTCATTAGGTGCATCCAGTGTCCAGCCCTTGTCACAGAACTGCTGTCCCGTCTTTACTGATTGCAACAAATATTGTGTAGGTATAAATTCCCCGTTCATATCAACTTTTCTTAACTACATTACAAAATTAGATTTAATCATACTAATAAGGGTGGGTATTAATACTTATATGTAGGTTCTTCGTTTTGCATTTTGGTGGTCATAAACTGATATTTACAAAAAATAAATACTTTAGCGGCCAATAGAAATCTAACGAATGATTATCAATATGCGAAAGATCTTTGCCATAGCCATCCTCCTGGCCGTCGTCGGCCAGGCAGGTGCTCAGGATGACACTTCAGAGGTGAAGACGGGATGGAACTTTGGCCTTCTTCCTGCTGTCTCATTTGACTCGGATCTGGGATATCAGTACGGGGGATTGATTAACCTTTATCAATATGGTGACGGAAGTCGTTATCCCAAGTATGACCATTCCCTGTATTTTGAGGTTTCCCGTTACACGAAGGGCAGTGGCATTTACCGCTTTTATTATGATTCCGACCGCCTTCTTGATAATGTAAGAATCACAGCTGATGTGAGTTATTTGCCCGATCAGGCATACGACTTTTTTGGCTTCAACGGATATGAGTCAGTGTACCGAAAAGAGTGGATTGACGAGAGCTCTCCGGAATACAGAACACGCATGTTCTACAAGATGCAGCAGAAGCTCTTCCGCTTCAAGACCGACTTTCAGGGCCCATTGAGTGGTGAATCACTGCGATGGATTGCCGGAATGAATCTTCTGAATTTCAGCATTTCTTCTGTTGATATTGACAGGTTGAATAAAGGTAAGTCGGATGAAGACAAGCTCCCCCCGGTAAAAGATATGCCAGGCTTGTATGAACGTTACCAGGAGTGGGGACTGATTTCAGAGGAGGAGGCTGATGGCGGATTTGTTCCCGAGCTGAAGGCCGGTGTTGTCTATGATACGCGTGATAACAGACCCAACCCAATGAAGGGTATGTGGACTGAGGCTGTAATTATAGCAGCACCTGAATTCCTAGGCGCAGAAAGCGGTTTCATGAAGTTTTCCCTGATGCACCGTCAATATTTTACCCTGATTCCTGAGGATCTGTCGTTTGCATATCGCATTGGATGGCAACAGACTCTGGCAGGGGAGGTCCCCTTTTATTACCAGTCGCAGATCGTTACTTCGGTTATGACCGGAGCATCTTCAACAGGTCTGGGCGGAGCCCGTTCTCTGAGAGGTATGATGCGCAACAGGGTTGTCGGCGACGGTTTTGTGTTCTCCAATTTCGAGATGAGGTGGAAGCCATTGTATTTCAGGGCCATCAAACAGAACTTCTATCTTGGTCTGAATGGTTTTATGGATGCAGGTATGGCTGTTGGTTTGATCAATATTAAGGATAAGCTTGACCCGGCAACTGCTTCTAATTCTGATTATTTCGATTTTGGGGCTGAGGAGCTTCATATTAGCTATGGTGCCGGACTAAGACTGGCGATGAACAAGAACTTTATCATCGCAGTGGATTATGGTATCTCAGCTGATAAAAGGGATGGGGATTCAGGACTCTACATCGGTCTGAATTACCTGTTTTAAAAACTGGCGTGATGGCTTGTCTAAACATCACCTGAGGAAACACCGCTATGTGTCCTGAAAACCATTAAAGGTATCTGATGCTGTGCTTAATGGGTCATGCAGGAAAACAGGGGAGCCGAGACTCCTTGGACGAGAATACCTTAACTTTTCAGATTGCATAAATAGAATAGAGGCTGCCCATATTATTGGACAGCCTCTATTTATTTGTCGTCCTGTAGCGTCACTTCGAAAATGAATCGCGCTAATTGGGGACTATTCCTTCGACCGCCTATTAGTTGTCAATCTCGTTTTGAGTATTGAAGGTTGGGGCTGGCAGGCCTGCTCCGTTAAACAGTGTACCTACACTGCCATTCCTGTAAGCATAGCGGGCACTTACCGGTTTTGAAACCTTTGGAGATGTAAGAACAATAACACTACCGTTGACAGTAGCCTTTGCCTCATAATATACTCCGTCTTCTCCGGCAATTTCAAACTGGTTGGGCTTGCTGTCATCAATTATAAGACCTTCGTTTGCATAGTCGAAGGATATGTGCAGACTTGAACCTTGTACCTCAACGCTTGCAGGTATCGGACCTGAATAAACTACATCCTTACCGTAGTTCTTTGCCAAAGCCCAGAGAGCAAGACGTTCGCCTACTGCTTTCTTATTGGCTGGGTGAATATCCATCACGTTACCAATGTCAAGTGTAGAGATCATACCGGTGTTTGGAATATCCATAGACCTACGTTGAGCTTCCCTAAGGTTGGCTGAAGAAACTGCATTGGCATCTCCGTAATGGTAGGGAGCTATCTGTACATAGTAGAATGAAAGGTCTTCGTTTTCAAACTTAGTGCGCCAGTCAGTTACAAGCATTGACATTAGCTGCATATATTTGTTTGCATTACCTACATTGGCCTCTCCCTGATACCATATTGCTCCTCTTAAGGTGTAAGGTACAAGGGCATCGATCATGCCATTGTAAAGCGATGAAGCAGTGTTTTGTGACAGTTGCAGTGACAGGAAGGGACGATCTTTCCATTCCTTGTTTTGTGGGTCAAACACATACAGCTTGCCTTTCTTGAGTTCACCTACCAATGCATATTGCCATTCTCCAGCAAGAGAAATGGCTGCACTTGCATCACCTTCGGGATGAATGCTGAGTTGGTCAGGTGTTCCGCACATACCACCGCCACCTTGGTTGTCAGTGATTTTTACAGCGATAACTGCTTCACCGGCTTTAACTAGTTCGGCTGGAATTGTATAGGTCCTGATAGTCTGATAGAAACCTGATTCTTCGTGGGCACCAACCCTGGTTCCGTTAAAGTAGGTTACATCACGGTCATCAATGGGGCCCAGATTGATTGTAAGGTTCTTACCTTCCCATGCAGCTGGTACCTCAATTTTCTTGCGATACCAGATAATACCATCAACTTCACCTGCAGTTTGTTCAAGATAAGCAGGAAGTGTAGCTACCGGCCAGTCTTCTGTGTCAGTAGCAGGATTTGAACAGTATTCATCAAACATGTCAAGACCTACAAAAGGATCCTTACCAGGTGCCCATTGCAATTGCTTGGTTTCATGTTTTACAAGCCATTCGTCATACAGCTTTTCTTCGGGTCCATATTCTTTAAGTTTCTCAACAATACCCTTGTAGTCTGCATCGATGGCAAGCATGTCCTGACTAATCCATGATTCTGCAGGAGTACCACCCCAACTGCTGTGGATGATTCCTACCGGTACAGACAGTTCGGTATTCAGGTTCAATGCAAAGAAGTATGCAGCAGCACTGAATCTTGGTGCAGTTTCAGGAGAAGATACTTCCCATGAACCGCTCACGCTGTCGGCTGGAGCTGCTGTAAAGCTTTTTGCAACAGTAAAGAACCTGATTTCAGGAATGTTGGAATTGGCAATCGCTTCTTCAGAACCTTCAATGAAGCTAAAGGGAGGCATTCCTGCCAGCGTCATCTCCATATTTGACTGACCTGAAGCAAGCCACACTTCACCCAGCATTACATTACTTACTGTGATCTGGGTCTTACGTGCAGATATTGTCAAATCATACGGACCTCCAGCTTCAATTGTAGAGATCCTTGTAAGCCATTTGCCATCAGCATCGGCAACAGCTGAAGCTTCACTACCCCAGCCGGCTACTACTTTTACTTCAGTACCGGGTGCCGCCTTACCCCAGATGGCAACTTCCTGGTTTTGTTGCAAAACCATGTTGTCTGAAATAATTGCAGGAAGGCTCAGATTTGGATCTTTGGCGCATGAGGCCATAACAATTGCGGTCAATATGATCGCAAATGATTTTAAGTTACTACTCATAATTTGGTTGATTTTGTGGATGTTTGTATTAACCTTTCGGATTACAAATTTTCAGGTAAATTTAATAATTATTACTTTGCATGTTTGATTTTTTTACACCAATGGGTAACAATATTTCCGTGAGAAACAAGGAGGGGGAGTGCGCTTTTGGACTTTCTGTGGTGATTGTCTCATACAACTGCAGGGACTTTCTGCGACTTTGTCTTGATTCGCTTTTGTGGGCAAAACGTGATGATATTGAGGTGATTGTGGTGGATAATGCTAGTACAGACTCTACTGTCCAATTGTTAAAAAATGATTATCCCACGGTTGTTGTAGTTGAAAATAGCGAGAACGTTGGATTTGGAAAGGCGTGTAATCAGGGAATGCAAATAGCGCAGGGGCGCTATTTGCTTATGCTCAATCCGGATACTATTGTACCTGAGAATCTTGCGGACAGGATTTATTTATTTTTGGATACACATCCTGATTGTGGGGCTATGGGTGTTTATATGGCAGACGGATGTGGCAGGTATCTGCCTGAATCCAAGCGCATGGTCCCCACACTATTTAGTTCGTTTTGCAAGTTTACTGGCCTTGCATGGCTGTTTCCGCGATCAGGACGCCTGGCT
>Ga0209510_1005488_pt1 | contig 10599 bp, 8 predicted proteins | sample BiotimSIPDNA_FD_185749 | JGI IMG/M metagenome (GOLD analysis project Ga0209510, IMG submission 185749) | Anaerobic biogas reactor microbial communites from Washington, USA - Biogas_R1 time_0 SIP DNA (SPAdes) (version 2) | ecosystem: Engineered > Bioreactor > Anaerobic > Unclassified | place...
TCTTGTTATTCTGGAGCGATCTGCGATCTTGCTGGCAACAAGTATCCCTTCTCCGTTTTTAAGCTCCTCAAAAATCTTCTGTACCGCTTCACTCTCCGAATATGAAAGGGTGCTTATGGCCATTTTTACGATCTCTTCATTTCGTTCTTCTTCTTCATTCTCCAGGGCCTTTCTTCTATTGATCTCAAGTCCCACCACCGTTGCACCGAACTCTCCCAGTACCAGATCTTCATCACTGAATTCAGGAGAATATCTTGTAAGGACCAGTGTCCCCAATCTTTCTTCTCCTCCGATCATAGGAATGAATGTGTGGTATTTTTCTTGAGTATTATAATCATACTTGAATATTTTAAGTACTTCATCTCCCCTTAGATTGGCTTCGGTCTTTACTATCTCCATCATTGCTTCTGTATATTCATTGGGAAGCTTCTCTATGCCCGTCTCCGGATCCTCTATGGTAGAGCTGTCCGCTTCTATTTTATAATGAACGCCTATTATCTTGCCTCTGGCATTCACAAGGTAGACATTGGCATCAGAAAGATCACTTAATATCTCGCACAATTCACCGAATGAAAACTTGCCTTTTGGTGCTTCCTGAAGGACCCAGTTGAGCTTACGTACTTTTGTTAATATCTCGTTTTCCATTTTATGACACTCCTGTTATTTTTATATAAATATTTTTAACCACTTATACATTATATATACTTCAGGAAGTCGTTGCAACTGATTTTTTTGAATTTTTATAACATTTCAACAATTACAGTATGTACCTGTCCAGATCTTCCGGATGTATCTTTTCAATGAATTTCTCTTTTACATACTCGGCATCTATCACGATTTTTTCTTCTTCCATCTCGGGGATGTTGAATGAAATATCTTCAAGAAGCTTCTCAAGTATGGTATGAAGCCTTCTTGCACCTATGTTCTCCGTCTGTTCATTCATAAGAAAAGCCATATGTGCGATCTCTTTTATTGCATCATCGGAAAATTCGATCTTTATTCCTTCTGTTTCAAGAAGGGCCTTATGCTGTTTTGTAAGGGCATTTTCGGGTATTGTGAGGATCTTAAGAAGAGTTTCTTCTGTAAGATTCTCCAACTCCACTCTTATGGGGAAACGTCCCTGCAACTCAGGAATAAGATCAGTTGGTTTTGCCGTATGGAAAGCGCCTGATCCTATGAAAAGAACATGATCTGTCTTTACCGGACCGTATTTTGTATTTACCACACTGCCTTCAACTATGGGCAGAATATCTCTTTGTACTCCCTCTCTGGAAACGTCTGCTCCGGATCTGTAACTTGAACCTGAGGCTATTTTGTCTATTTCATCGATAAAAACTATGCCGTTCTGTTCAGCGCTTTCGAGGGCCTCTTCAGTGACCTGATCCATGTCGATTAGGTTCTGGGCTTCTTCTTCTCTTAATATCTTTCGGGCATCCTTGACCTTTACTTTCTTTGTTTTTTTCTTTTGGGGCATCATATCTCCGAAAATATTGCCGATGGCTATACTCATGCCTTCCTGGCTCATATCAAGCTGATTGCCCTTGGGGACATCGTTGACCTGTATTTCTATATACTGTTCTTCCAGTTTTCCGTCCTTAAGCTGCTGCCTGACCTGCTCTCTGGCCATTTCAATGTCCTGAGCCGTACTTTTGTTTTCTTCATCACCTTTTTTTGTCTGCTGTTCTTCATACTGCTGCTTCTGGCTCTGATACCCTCCGCTGTTCAATATGAAATCAAAAGGACCTCCGGCTCCCTGGGTCTTTCCGCTTTTTTTGTTTCCGGGGATTATAGCTTCTATTATCTTTTCTTCCGCCATTTCTTCTGCGATGGCATATTTTTCTTCAAGCCGGTTTTGTTTCGTTATCCTTATGGATGCCTCAACAAGATCTCTTATCATAGAATCAACATCACGGCCCACATAACCCACCTCGGTAAATTTGGTCGCTTCCACCTTCACGAAGGGGGCATCCATCAGTTTGGCAAGTCTTCTTGCTATTTCAGTTTTACCGCATCCGGTGGGTCCCATCATAAGTATATTCTTGGGAGTGATCTCTTCCATAAGTTCTTCCGGCAGAAGGCTCCTTCTGTATCTGTTCCTAAGGGCGATAGCCACAGATTTTTTTGCTTCATCCTGTCCTATTATATATTTGTCAAGTTCCGCAACGATCTCCTTGGGAGTCATGTAGTATAATTTGTTTCCCATTTGTGTCCTCCTTACAGTTTCTCGACTGTTATATTATCATTGGTGTATACGCAAATAGAAGAGGCTATCCTTAAGGATTCTTTTACGATCTCTTCAGCATTTTTTTCAGTGTGATTAAAAAGAGCATTTGCTGCCGCATAGGCATAATTCCCGCCTGAACCTATGGCAATGAAGTCCTGATCCGGTTCTATGACTTCTCCGTTTCCTGATATCAAAAGCATGGCTTCTTTATCTGCAACTATCATCAGTGCCTCAAGATTTCTCATCATCTTGTCCGTACGCCACAGCTGAGCCAGCGCCACAGCTGCGCGCTTAAGGTTACCTCCGTGCTCTTCAAGTTTCTCTTCGAATTTTTCCCTTAAGGAAAAAGCATCGGCCACGGAACCGGCAAAGCCCACAAGAACAGAGTTTTTATATATTTTCTGTACTTTTTTTGCTCCCATTTTCATGACAGCTGTTTCTCCCATGGTGACCTGACCATCGCCTCCGATACATATATCGTCCTTGTCTCTTCTTACTGCAACAATGGTTGTTGCACGGAATTCTACCATTATATAACACCTCCATACTACTCTTTGTAGTCGCATTCACTGTTTGAACAAGCATATTTTGGATCCCTGCTTTTCTTTTCCACCAGATATGCCCCGCATTTCGGGCATTTTTTTTCTATGGGCTTATTCCAGTATAATTCATTGCAATTGGGATATCCACTGCATCCGTAAAAAATTTTGCCTTTTTTGCTTTTTCTCTGGACTATATCCTTTCCGCACCTGGAACATGGGACTCCTGTGGTCTTTAGTATCTGTTTTGTGTTTTTGCATTCCGGATATCCGCTGCAGGCCATAAAATCACCGAACCTTCCATGCTTTATGACCATATGCCTGCCGCATTTTTCACAGACCTCATCGGTTTTTATATCTTCTATTTTGACTTTTTCAATATTATTATCTGCATGTTCCAGATCTTTTTTGAAGTCCGCATAAAACTCTCTTATGATTTCTTTCCAGTCGGTATCTCTTACTTCCACATCATCTAAACGGTCTTCCATTTCCGCAGTAAAATTCAAGTCGACTATATTTTTGAAATACTCATTCATCATCTGATTGACCAGTTCCCCCAGATCAGTCGGAACAAGCATCTTCTTCTCTCTTATTATATATTTTCTTTCTGTAAGGGTCCCTATTATGGGGGCATAGGTGCTGGGCCTTCCTATGTTTCTTTCTTCCAACTCCTTCACAAGCGATGCCTCTGTGAATCTGGCCGGCGGCTGTGTGAAATTCTGATCCGCCAGTATATCTTCCGCATCAAGGGTTTCGCCCTTTTCTAAATAAGGAAGCATTTTTTCATCTTCCTTTCCGGGAGAATACACTTTCAGGAATCCGTCGAATTTGAGTTTGGACCCTGTGGCCCTGAACATATATCCGCTGTTTTCTATGTCCGCAGAAACTCCCGAATAAACAGCCGGCTTCATCTGGCTTGCCACGAATCTGCTCCATATAAGTCTGTAAAGATTGTACTGATCCCTGTTTAGGGAATCCTTGATTTGTTCCGGATCCAGCTCTATGCTGCTTGGCCTTATGGCTTCATGAGCATCCTGGACTTCTTTTTTCTTGTTTGAAAAAAAGTTGTCTGAATGATATCCCGTTCCGAATCTTTCATTTATATATGTTTTTGCCGCTTCTTTTGCTTCCTGGGATATTCGTACCGAATCTGTTCTTATATATGTGACCAGTCCTGCTGTCCCGTCGCCTTTTATCATTATTCCCTCATAAAGCTGCTGTGCGATCTGCATGGTTTTTTTTGCCGTAAAGTTTAATTTTGCCGATGCTTCCTGCTGAAGGCTGCTGGTGGTGAAGGGTGCATAGGGTTTTCTTTGTCTTTCTTTTTCTTCTACGCTTTCCACCGTGAAGACATTCCCTTTTATGGCTGAAAGCACCCGATCCGCATCTTCTTTTTTTGAAAGGACTATTTTTTTCCCCATGTACTGATGAAGTTTTGCCGAAAATGCTTCCTTCTTTCTGAAAAGAGCCGTTACGGTCCAGTACTCCTCCGGCACGAAGGCTTTGATTGCGGACTCTCTGTCACATATCATGGAAAGGGCTGCCGACTGGACTCTTCCCGCAGAAAGGCCTCTTCTTATCTTTCTCCATAAAAGAGGACTTATTGAATAACCCACCAGTCTGTCAAGCACTCTTCTGGCCTGCTGGGCATCAACAAGTTTTATATCCACAGGTCTGGGATTCCTTACTGCTTCTTTTATTGCTTTTTTTGTTATCTCGTTAAATACTATCCTGCAGGGCTCTTTATTATCTATGCCCAGCAGAAACTGGAGATGCCATGATATCGCTTCTCCTTCTCTGTCCGGGTCCGTGGCCAGATATATCCTGTCCGCCTTCTTTGCTTCTTTTTTGAGTTCTTTTATAAGTGATCCCCTGCCCCTTATTGAAATGTATTCCGGCTCAAAATCATTTTCGATATTGATGCCCAGCTTGCTTCTGGGCAGATCTCTCAAATGTCCCGAGGAAGCCACCACTTTATATCTGCTCCCAAGAAATTTGCCTATTGTTTTGGCCTTTGAAGGCGATTCAACTATAACTAAATGTTTTTTTGCTGCAGCCATATTAACTCCCTTTAGAATTATCCAAATACTTTACAAAAAATGATTATATGTACATTCTTGTTATTTTGCAACAAAAATTTTCCCGGAGGAAGTTTCAACCACTCCTTTCATTTCCAGTACAGTCACTATTCCGCTTATGTATGAAGACTTCTTTCCCGTCTTTCTGCAGAGATAATCTGCGGTAACTTCTCCGTTTTCGGCGATCAGTCCGAAAACTGTTTTTTCTGCGAGACCCAGAGATGCTTCTGCCTCTTCCGTTTCTTTTCTTTTTATACTGAGGTCATCCAACAGGTCATCAATTTTTGATATCATTATTGCCCCGTCTCTTATTAATTTGTTTGATCCCATGTTGTATATGCTGTTTATGTTCCCGGGCACTGCATATACATCACGACCCTGTTCGGCGGCCAGCTCAGCCGTGATCAGTGCTCCGCTGTTAAGCCCGGCTGATATTACAACAGCCGCTTCTGATAAGCCGCTGATTATCCTGTTCCTTCTGGGAAAAGTGTAGAAAGAAGGCGCATGTCCTTTTGGATACTCGGAGATCACAAGCCCGCATTTTTCTATTTGCTCTTTTAATCTGCCGTTTGCTGCCGGATAACATATATCTATTCCGGATCCCAGTACTGCTATCGTAGAGCCTTTTTTGGCAAGAGCTCCCTTATGAGCGTATGAATCGATACCCAGCGCCATTCCGCTTACCACAGTCATATCATGCTCTGCCATTCTTGATCCGGTTTTATATGCCGCCCATTTCCCGTACTCCGAAGTTTTTCTTGATCCCACCACTGCGATGCATCTTTTTTTCAATAGCGAAATATCTCCTCTGTAATAGAGTATTCGGGGCGGATCTTTTATTTCTTTCAGCAGCCCGGGATATTCTTTTTCGTTTATCATAACTTTTTTTATTTCTATATCTTCTGCCATTTATTTTTCTCTCCTGTAAAGCTGATCCATCCCCCGATATTGCAACGCCTCCGCCAGATGATCCACAGTTATATCAGCGCTTTCTTCCATATCTGCTATGGTTCTTGCCAGCTTTATCATCCTCTTATATGTTCTCATACTCAGAGCAAAAGACTCATATGCTTTCTGCATGAATGTCTTTTCTTTTTCACCAAGAAAGCAGGATTTTTTTTCAAGTTTCCCGCTGAGCTGTGAGTTGAAAAAAATCTTTGTCCCTCGGTAACGGTATAGCTGTCTTTTTCTGGCGATCATGACCTTTTCTCTCATTTCCCAAGAGGTCATGCCCTTCTGTTCTCCTTCAATATCCTTGTATTTCATTCTGCCAACGGTAACATGTATGTCGATCCTGTCAAGGATGGGTCCCGAAAGTTTTGACATATAACTTGCTATTTCGCTGCCGGTACATGTGCAGACATGATCCGGATCTCCCGCATATCCGCACTTGCAAGGATTGCTTGCCGCAACCAGTATTACCTTGCCCGGGAAAAAAAGAGTTCCTCCCCTTCTTGTTACGCATATCTTTTCTTCTTCAAGGGGCTGTCTCATGGCATCCAGGATCTTTATACTGAACTGGGGGATCTCATCCATGAAAAGCACCCCGTAATGGGCCAGGGAAAACTCTCCGGGTTTTGGTCTGAACCCGCCACCGAACATTGCACTTACTGTGACATTATGATGAGGACTCCTGAAAGGCCTTTCTTCTATCAACGGCCTTTTTTCATCCAGAAGCCCTGCGATGCTGTATATTTTGCTCACCTGAAGTTTCTCTTCATAGGTCATGGGCGGCAGTATGGTGGGAAGTCTTCTGGCCAGCATGGTCTTTCCGGATCCCGGAGGTCCGGTCATGAGTATGCCGTGTGCTCCGGCAGCACAAAGCATCATTGCTCTTTTTGCATTTTCCTGTCCTGCCACATCGGCATAGTCAACAGGAGGTGCTCCCCGTTCATATGCTGTCTCCCTTGAGCTGTAAGGAAGAGGCACATTCCCTTTCATTATCTTTACTGCTTCCGAAAGTGTCCCTACAGGATATACTTTTGCCCCTTGCACCATGGATGCCTCCCTGGCATTTGCTGCAGGAAGTATGATTTTTCTGATGCCGTTTTCACAAAGACAGGCTGCCAGAGGCAATGCTCCTTTTATATGATTCACCCGCCCGTCCAGTGAAAGTTCTCCCAAAAATCCAAGATCTTCAGTCTTTGGATCTGTTCCCGAAGCAGCCGATAAAATGCCCGCCGCAATGGGCAAATCAAAATGACTGCCTTCTTTTCTTGTTCCTGCCGGAGACAAATTGACTATCACTTTTTTTTGAGGATACTCATATCCTGAATTTATTATGGCTGAATGTATCCTTTCTTTTGCTTCTTTTATTGTTGCATCGGCAAGACCCACAACATTAAAGCCGGGTATACCTCTTTTTAGATCTGTCTCTACTCTTACCACATCTCCGTCTATACCGGAAAGAGAAGCAGTCCTGATCTCGGAAAGCATTATCGTCCCTGCCTTTCATCGATATAACATATCATATCAATGCATTCTCCAGATGATTTACATATATCTCCGCCACATCAAAACGCATATCCATACCTCTGATATTGAACTTATGCATATAAAATGCCGCTGCTTTGATCATATGGTGCCTCTTTACATCGCCAACGGCTTCTGCCGGTGATCCGTAACCTTTTCCCGTACGTGTTTTCACTTCGACAAAGACCATAACATTGCCCCTTTTGGCAACTATATCTATTTCTCCTGCTTTGCATCTGAAGTTCTTTACCAGTATCATGTAACCTTTTGATTCCATATCTGCCGCAGCCAGCTCTTCGCCAAGGCGTCCTTTTTCGTTTCTGTTCATTAACTTGCCTCCTTTTGATAAAAATAAGGGAAAGCTCCGATGTCTTACATCGAAACTTTCCCTTACCCTGATATTCATCATACCTTTATATATGGAAAATGTCAACCATTTTTTACCAGTTATTTTTTACCATTTTATTAGTCTTGTTTTCACTTGCTTTTTTTGACTTCTGCCACCATTATCAAAAAGCGAACTTTTCTATGGCCTCTGCCACTCCATCCTCGTTGTTGGTGCCGGTTATATAAGATGCTATTTCTTTTATCACATCCTTTGCATTGCCCACGGCCACAGGTAGTCCCGCTTCCATGAGCATATCTTTGTCATTCAGGCTATCACCGCATGCCATGATCTCTTTTTTATGGACATCCAGAATGTGGCAAAGCTCTTCCAGTGCCGCTGCTTTGCTGGTGGTCGCTCCTCCCAGCTCCCAGTTGTTGTCCAGAGAAGATGTGACAGTCACATTCGATATTTCCGAAAGCACACGCCACATTCTTTTTTTGTCTTCCTGATCATCAAAAAAAATATTTATATTTTCTATCGCGTCCTTATGCTCAATCATGAAACCCATGGCATCTTCCACAGGATTGCGTGTCCTGAGCACGTAATCCCTGTATCTGTATGTTATTCCACCACTGGCTATTTCATCATAGTTTTTCTTTTCTATGTATGCTTTTCCGTCAGTAAAAACTTCTGTCATATAGTCATAGCGGCTCAGTACATCTGCAGACTCTTCAACTGAAAAAGGGTCCATGCAGTTGCTCATCAGAGTTTCGCCGCTGCGCAGATCTTTTATCTGGGCCCCGTTTGAGGTCAGCGCATATTGGATCCCGCAGATCCCTATTATTTCTTCAGGCAGAGCAGAATAGCATCTCCCCGTGGCAATAACCACATTTATGCCTTTTGATATGGCCTTTTCCAGGACATTTCTCGTCCTTTCTGTGAGTCTGCCTTTACTGTTCAATGTGGTCCCGTCAAGATCCAGTGCTATAAGTTTTATGGTCATTTTAGTGTCTCCTTGAATTCTTTGTTGTTTTTTCTCACATACTTCATTGTGCAGGCATCGCCGTGGCCGGGATATATGATCATATCATTTCCCCAAAGAGATATTATATTTCTGATGCTGTCCTGCATTTCTTTTTCTGAGCCGTCGGAAAGGTCGGTGCGGCCAAGGTCTACATTGAATACGGTGTCCCCGGTAAAAACAGTCTTGCTTTTTTCCGAATAATAACATACTCCTCCATGGGTATGACCCGGTGTATGGATCACTCTTATTTCCTCTTCATCAAGCAAAAAAATTTCACCGTCTTCCATGGGCACGGCTTCATTTTTGTACTTGTCAATATCCTGTCTATGTATAAAAACAGGGCAGTCTGTTTCCCGGGCGGTTTTGCCGGCAGCTCCCACGTGGTCATAGTGGTGGTGAGTCAGCAGTATTCCTTTGCAGCACAGATCGTTTTTCTGCACAAAATCTATGAATTTATTTGCTTTATACCCCGGATCTATTATATAACACGTCTTTTTCCCCTTTTTATATATGATATATCCGTTACTTTTGAGCACTCCCCCTGTGAATGTTTTTATTTCCATTTTATGATATCAGCCTTTCTTTTTTATAAATATGCCCCAATAATTACGTTTTGATATATTTTATTGTATTTCAAGTCAACTTGCAAATAAATGTTGAAAAACAATTTAATAGTGGTAGAATGTCCTTAAATGCAAAAATAGAAAGGTTTATTCCAATGAAAATCGCGATCGTAGGAGCAGGAAAACTGGGCCACAAAGTGGCTGATGCCCTGCTTGGCGGAGATCACTCCGTAACGGTAATAGATAAAAATGAACAGACGCTCCAAAAACTGCAGTCTCAGATGGATATAATGACAGTTGCCGCAAATGCAAAGCAGATATCCGTCTTAAAAGATCTGCATATTTCTTCTTATGATTTTCTTCTGGCCGCCACGGACAGAGACGAAAAAAATATAGTAATAGCTTCCTTTGCAAAAAAACTGGGCTGTTCCAAGGTAATAGCAAGGGTAAGAGACCCGGAGCATATGAATCAGCTGGATTTTATCAGGGATACAATGTCCATAGATTTCACTGTCAATCCGGATCTTGCCATAACCATGGAAATATACAAATATCTTGTTGAAAAATACACCCTGAGCAATGGAATATATACCAGCGGCAAAGTATCTTTTCTTGAGTTTTATGCCGATAAAATGCCCGTTCTTATTGACATGTCCGTATCAAACCTTAAATCAGTACTTCCCGGTATGCTGCTGGTGGCCATCTCAAGAAACGGCAAGGTTATAATCCCCCACGGAAATACGGTAATAGAAGCAGAAGACTGTCTTTATATAGTGGGAGAAAAAGCCCCGGTAACGGCTCTCAGCAAAAAAGTCCAGGAAAAAGGCAAATGGACCGATATCCAGAAGGTCATGATAATAGGCGGCGGTAAAACCGGTCTTTATCTTTCACAGAAACTTGCCGATTTCGGAGCTTCCGTAAAGATAATAGAGCAGAACAAGGAACGTTGTCATTACCTTTCAGAACATCTTGAAGACGTCATGATACTCCACGGCGACGGGACCGATCTTTCTTTACTTGAAGAAGAAAATCTTGACGAAATGGATGCTTTCGTAACCGCCACGGGCTATGACGAAGATAATCTGCTTCTGGCTCTCATGGCGAAATCTCACCATATAGAAGATGTGATCGCCAAAGTAAGCCGGGGGATATATACGGACATGATATCAAAAATGGGCGTTGATATGGCCCTTAACCCTCTGGATATAACAGCCAGCAATATCTTAAGGATAATACAGGGAGACCAGCGGGTACTGTCTTCCCAGCTCATAGAAGGTCAGGCTGAAATAATTGAGATCGTTGCCGGCGATCATATGAAACTGACAGACAAAGCCCTTAAAGATATGAAACTTCCTGAAGGAGTCATAATAG
>Ga0209510_1005501_pt1 | contig 10578 bp, 6 predicted proteins | sample BiotimSIPDNA_FD_185749 | JGI IMG/M metagenome (GOLD analysis project Ga0209510, IMG submission 185749) | Anaerobic biogas reactor microbial communites from Washington, USA - Biogas_R1 time_0 SIP DNA (SPAdes) (version 2) | ecosystem: Engineered > Bioreactor > Anaerobic > Unclassified | place...
TACGGTGGCTGACGCAGTATGCGATCGGATCGTAAATGATTCCTACACAATTAAAATCGAGGGAGACTCCATGCGAAAACGCACCGGGCTCTGCGAGTAAACTGACCGCATGGCGGCTGTGCACTATGCGCCGGCCGCCATGCACTATTTACGCGGAATCGATGCACTATTGTCAGCGGTCAGCGTGCACTTTTTCAGCGGCATATTCAGTTGAGATTCTATTATCATTAACCCACAACATTAGTTAAATAGCAGAACATATTACCTGTATCATGTAGTTGAACAGTTGAACTATTAAAATATTTAAATCGCTTGTGAATAAGAAAAGATTGGTAATTAGTGATGGGCTGCTGCTTCTTTAAGTTTTTCGATATCGTAAGGACTATTTAACATGTGAACTCTTCGATGACAATTAGGACAAAGTGCCACTGTATTATCAATGGTTGGTGTTCCACCTTCAGAAAGCCATTTGATGTGATGGATTTCTAGAAATGGTATTCCATCTGTATTGATGAACGGAGCTGGATTACCACACAACTCACATATTCCTTTCACAAGAGCAATCAGGTATTTAGACTCCTTAAATTTATAGTAAATAATTCTATCCGAATCAATTTGCTTGTATTCTTCGAGATTCCCATGCTCATAAGTCTCCTCTTCTAACTCAGGCTTATTATCCGTTTTATCTTCTTGAGAAAAGAGTGCATCAACAGATACATCAAGTGCCTTTGCAATCGCTTCAAGTCGATTTGAAGGAGGGTTAACTGCCCCCACTTCATACCTTGAAATGACTGTGTAATTGACTCCTATAGCATTTGCTAACTCTTTTTGTGTCATATTTCGACTTTTTCGAATTTCTTTTATTCTCATAATCCACCAGCATAATTTTGAGTACTTTTCATGTTATATCAACTATTCAAATCTATCATGAATTTGCTTTATATGCAAACAAAATGACTGTAATATTGCAAACATAAGCAATAGTTGCATAAAGAGCAAATATATGTTAGTATAACTTGCAAGATGTGCACGCGAGACTGTCGATTGAGTTTGAAAGGAGAACGCAATCAAAGGATGTTAAGTATGAGATTTGCTGTTTATGAACACACCTTTGTTTTAAGGGATAACCAGCTAATAAAACGTAAATATATTGTTTTGAAAGAAGACAGCGAAATTGTAGGCTGGACTTCTTTTCATATTTACGTAGGGCAAGCTGGAAACAAGAAGGTTCATAGACTTGCGAGCAATGGAGGCATTCGATTTCATAATGTCATCAAATTACTTAATTATGCATTTTTTGAAAAGCATAGTATTTGTAAGCTGACGGACATCACTCAAGAAATTGTACGTGACTTCTTAAATGATTATGGGCTTTGCAGGCTTCCTAATGATGATGCAAAGACTACGAGGGCGAAGAGTACTGTCGAATCGTGTGTTTCTGATGTTATTGATTTTTTAAAGAATATAATAAATGGTCACAAAGACAGCATAATGAAAGAATCTGAACTATACAAAGAGGTGCAGTCTTTTAGCAAGAAAAGAAAAAAGTATATAACTCATAAAGTTCCGGCATTTAAGGTGCTGTACAATGCAAAGCCAAATACGATTTTTAGAGATATTCCAGAAGTTGCATTCTCAATAATACTGAATCAAGTAATAGATAAACATAAAAACATTCTTATGCTTGTAGTATTAAGTGCGTTTGCTGGGTTAAGACCATCTGAATCATGCAATGTTAGAAGAGTAGATTCAAAGCTTGGAGCAGGTATACGCTTTGAATTCATTGGAGATGAAGTAAGTAATATTTACATTGATTTGACTGAAGAAAAAAATCTTAGGTCAGATTTAGTGTCTGTGGGTGGCATAAAGAAAGAGCGTACACAAAAGGTGTTCCCAGCCTTTTTGCAAGCATTCAATGATTGCTACACAATTTATATGCATCATATCGAAGGGAAAAAATACGAGTCAGATTATGGTGCTCTTACAAACGGACGGTCAGGAAAAGCATACACATATCAATCTTACTACACTGAGTTTCAGAAAGTAGTAAAGGAGTGTATTCCAATTATGCTTAACAGCGATGACCCAGAAATTCGAATTTACGGGGAAATCCTGCTCGAAAACAAAATAAGCCCACACATTTTTAGACATTGGTTCTCTACAAGGTTGACCTTATATGGGGTCAGTGTTGCTGAGTTGATGTATTGGAGAGGCGATACAAGTCCAGAATCTGCCATAACCTATATAAACAATAAAAGTGATTTGGATAAGAAGTATAGCGAAGTGGCAAGTAAAATATTCGATTATTCTTTATGGAAAGCTGGAAAACAAAACAATGATTAATTTTAATGAAGAAGTACGTAGATTAAAAAGTAAGTATGATATCAGTGATAGTGACTTTGAGTTGTCACTAACAAATTTTCTAGTATCTAATAATTGGTTTGGAGAGGACCCAATATTAGAAAGCGACAGTGTCTTTGTTTCTGACGATTTTATTCGGAAACAGGGTCACAAAATTGAAACATATTGTCGCTATTTTGGTGCTGATACGCAAACGAAGGTTGATTTTTTGGAATCTAAAATTGAAATCGAATTGCCAGAGACACACTTAATATTCGATAAATATTGTGATGTTAATGAGTTTGATAGCAACATTGTATATATGATTCTTGATTTTCTTCTGTATAACTTACCCGGAGAAATTCGATTATCTACAGATGCCGAGATAGGCACATTAGTTGAAGCAGCATTTGATGGACTGCCAAGGGTCTATGGCGAGGTGTTAACAGATTTTATTAATTGGATTAAGCTCAATTGGAGTCCAAAACCAATATTTAAGAACTTGTATTTTTTGGAGAGCTATTCAACACGTAGCGAAAACAATGATGCGTATGAACAAGAATACTATTTAAAAATACTTTATTGCATGTTCAATGAGGACTATATAGAAGAGAACGACATGTATGGCAAAGCAGCTGAGTCCAAGAATTACATTGATACTTGGCTATTTATAGCCCTTCACTTCCTTTGTGCTATTCGATATACAGACCTAGTCCGTTTTCCGCATCCTAAGCTGCCAATGCCAGCCGAGGAAGTCCTAGAGCAGGTTAAAAATGGAACTTTTTCCAAGGCTAACGCAAAATACGTTCTTTGCACCATTACACAATACATGGCAACTGTATCACTAAAACCTAATAAGACCAAAGCACACACAGGTGTCTCAAACATAAAATTTCATGTACCAGAGAGTATCGAGACTCATATTGGTACGTTATTTGCAATAGCGCAGGCTCACTTTGAACTAAATGGATTAGACCCTGAAATACCTTTGATTAGAGCAATAAAAACTTATGAACAGATTAATCGCTATATGGGTGAAGAAATTGGTGAACTGTTTCTAGAATCAAATTTTCGTGCAAGGGCAGCAAATAAATCATTCATGCAAATGATTTATCTACTTACAGATGATGTTCTTGATAGCGATGATGAATTTAAAGTTAATGGATATATTCTCGCATCAATGGCGCGTTCGCATAAAGGTGCTTATGGCGAGTTTGCAAGCACAACTAGCACTTATCTAAAAGATGCAAAAATGAGTGGATATTCTGCTGAGTTCGTCGCTAAAGAGCTTTTAGAACGCGGTGTTTTATCATGTATGTCCTCAATGCTTTTGAGAATGATAACAGGCGGAGAATATCAAAAATTATCAATAGATAACCAGACAAAACTAATAAATGAACTTAATCTCAATCCATCTGAAATTGAGAATTCAGTTAGCATAATGCAAGATTCCGTGAAACAGGCAACAGCAATTGTTCAAGAGCTTTATTGTTCCACCGACAAAAAAGAGCTTCTAGGTATATTGCACCGAATTGGTAATGGTGATGCGGTATCAAAACAGTACGAGTGTCTTTGTCTTATGACAGCAATGAAAAAGCTTTGTCCGTATCCTGAGAGGAGTAGTTGTATCAGTTGCCAATACGAAATAAGTACAAAATCCACAATGCTTTTAATGGTATCAGAGTTAAGAAGACTTTCATTACTATATCAGAACTCAGATAATGCAAAGCAAAAAGAACGATATAAATCACTCGCCAAGAATACTGTGGCTCCAAAAGTAACTGAATTATTGATGTGTATGAAAGAGCAATATGGACAATCAGCAGTTGATGATATGGAAGAAATAGCCAGAAAGGTGAACAATGGAAACTAAAAAATATATCCCGATTCTTACTATTCCTGAACTTGATGAAGCCTCATGCAAAGAAGCACGAAAGCTCTTTTTCGCATATAAAGATAAAAAGGTCATCACAGCGGGGGTATTTGATGACAATCGCTGGTCACTTACAGATGAATATGCGAACTACACTTATAATTTCGATATATCGGGGGAAGAGTTTGCGGAATACGGTAAGTATATAAATATGCCAGTACAAGAGTTTATCGAGCATCTTAAAGTATATGTGGTATTTAGGATGGGTGAGCTTGCTTTGGTCTCACTTCAAAAGCTGTTAGCGGAAGCTAGGCATGTTCTTACTTATCCTGTTGAGTATCTTCAAGATATTGCAGATAAACACACGTTATCTCAAACTCTAAATCTAATTGAGTTTTTTTCGATGCTTCCTATGGATAGTAGAGAAGATGCAATTGCGACAATCATAAACGCACTTGAAGTTGCTGAAGAACAAATTAGAAAGACACTAAAAAGCGAGCAAAGGAAACTTGCATCATTCGACAGCTATTTTAAATTTCACGACATAATCGAATTGTTTTGGTCTGAATCAAATGATGTGGTAGAAAAACTTTTCTATTTTCCAGTGTATTTATGGTGGCAGATTTCTACAATTATTCCGATGCGACCACGTGAATATGTCCTTACACCACGTAACTGCTTAGTAAAGCGAGAAGGTTCGTGGTATCTTACTATACTCAAAAATAATCTAAAAGGTCGAGGTAAGTCAGTATCATACAAAATATCAGATGACTACAAGAAGCACACTTATCAGATACCAGATAAGTTAGCTGAACTAATACAATGGTATATTACATCTACTAATGCCTATGCTGCTAATGACCTGAAAACACTTTTTATAGCAGATACACACTATGTAAAGTGGGATAGGTGTAAACCATATATTAGCCGCTATTTTACATATGTTAATCTGTCAACGTGTTTGCGATACTTTTTTGAGCAGATTGTAGTCGGTCGGTTCGGATACGATTTGGTTTTTGACAGAGAGTCTTCATATCTAAACTCAAATGAAATCAATTATATACATTTAGGTGATACTAGACATTTATCTTTGATTAATATGATTGCAGAAGGTGCAACTCCCATGGTAGCAATGGTACTTGCAGGTCATGATAGTACCGATGTCTCATCACACTATTATGCTAATATTGCTAACCTTATTGAATGTAAGACGTATCGCCAACACTCAAAACTACTTAATGGCAAACAATCATATTCAATAAGCAAGCCTATTACCAAACTAGAAATTGGAGAATTCACTGCACTTGATAGTAAGGGTAGATGTTACTCTATGAAGGTTCATAAAGGCGACTATTCCGACTGTAAATTAGCTGCAGGTCCGGAAGGAGAAATAGGATTTTGCCAAAAGTGTACTTATTATAGACCGGAAAACAGATTTTTCTCCAATTCGAATGATTTATATACTAACGCTATTAAGGTTGAGTGCGAAAATCTAAGTAGAATAGTGAAACAAGTTCGCAGCGTAAAAGGAAATGAAGAAGATATAATTCAGGCTCTGCTAAAATTACACAATGCTGAATATTCATATCAGCAGTATTTGAATGAAACAATGAAGATGGAGGAATGATATGGGCAGAGATAAAAAAATCACATCAGAGCAATTGATTTTAATGATAGACAAATATGCTCTAAATCATCCTCGTGAGAAGATATCAATACCCGCGCTTAGCAACTATTTAATTGATAATGGTTTTGATGTTGCACCGTACCTGATTAGAAGGGATAAAGCAGCTAGAGAGCACATCGATAAAATAAATTCGCAAGACAACGAAGATATTCAAAGAAACGTTGTAACATATCATCAGCTTGATATAGATAATTTTGTGAAGACAAACTCAAGTATAGACAAACTAAGAACAGCACTTGCTCAAAGGGATGCTTATTATGCGTCAATTTCAAACTCCGCGGCTATAATCTTTGCGGAAAACAAGGAGCTAAAGAGCTCAATTGAATACTATCGAAAAGAATACGAAGAGCTAAAAGATAAGGTACAGAAAAAAATCCAAAAGGATGAAAACAAATCTATCAGAGAAAAAGATGAAGTAATACTTAGGTTAAAAAAGCTTTTGGATGAATATGTTTATCCAGAAGTAGCCAATCTGCTCCTTGAGAAGGAAGGACTTTTAGAAACTGTAAATACAATTATCGATAAAGATAAACTATCAGCTATAACTGTTGAGCCGGATTCAGATATAAGTAAAATTACGTTCCAATCTATAGAGAGCATAATGAAAGGGTTCGATGAATGATGTTAGATACCACGCCTGTAACGCCTGAAGAAAGTAATGATTCAACACAAAGTTGTGAGCTCTTTGATAATTACCCTCAAGCTAGAGATGCATGGGATTATACTCTTAACGTTATCAACCCGGAACAGGTGAAACCATTATCCGCTAAAAAGATTCATTGGCGATGTAAAGAAGGTCATAGTTTTTTGAGCCAAGTGAGGTATTTCATAAGTGCAAATAATCCATGTCCTGAATGCAGACGACTATCTGAATCTGTTGCAGGAAAGCCACATATGATGAAGTTTTGGGATTTCGAAAAGAATACAATGGATGCAGATAAGATATCAGCAAAATCTAAAGATATTGCTTATTGGAAATGTGATAAATGTGGCTATGAATGGCAGTCAACTATTAGGTCTAGGCAAAATGACCAATGTCCTTGTTGTGAAAGTAATATGGCAATAGCAAAAGGTATAAATGATTTTTCAACTGTATATCCTCTGCTAGGCAAGGATGCATTACAAGAACTTAACCCCGATATTGATTTAGGTTTAGAAGGAGTTGGTTCACATAAAAGAATTTTGTGGCGGTGTCATGTTTGCTCACACGAATGGAAAGCGCCTATCTATGGAAGAATTAGAAGGGACACACGTGATTACTACATAACTAAATGTCCGGTCTGTGCAAAAAATAAAAGAGGAATTACTTTAGATAAAGAGTTCCCTGCATTGGTTAAACTGTATTCAAAAAACAACCCCAAATTGTTATCACAGCTAAGAGGAGACTGGAAACAAAAACACATTTGGGTATGTGACGCCCATGGTGAGTTCACAGCGACTCTAAGTTCAATGATAAGAGCATTGCGCACTGGTAACACTGGATGCCCATATTGTCATGGAACAAAAGTTAAACGAGAGGAAAGTTTTGGTGCTTTACATCCTGATTTAGTAGCCGAATGGTCGCCCCGAAATGAAATTTCGCCATATGATGTTACTGAGCATTCCAAAAAAGAAGTTGAATGGAAATGCGATAAAGGACATACTTGGTCGGCTATGGTTCACCCTAGAGCAGTTGGGTTTTATTATTGCAGAGAATGCTATCCTTTTGGGAAAAATAGCAAGTCTTTTGCGGAAGTTTACCCTGAGTTAGAAAAATACTATAGCCCTAAGAATAAATCTTCTTTTCATTCTCATAGTCAAAGAGATGCTAGTTATGCGACATGGACATGTGAAAAAGGACATAGTTTTATAGATAGTTTTAAGACAATAGACTCAAGGGGGTTTAAATGCAAGGTTTGCGATGGGAGTGTTATAGAATCTGGATATAATGATTTCATGCATCTCTATCCTGATTTTGCAAAAGGATATGATGAAACCAAAAATGAACTGCCAGCAAACAAAATATCCCCCAAAAATTCAGACATGAACACATACTGGACTTGTGAGAAAGGACATAGTTTCCAACGTTCAGTTAGAACACATGTAGCAAATAAAGGTGTTTGTCCGGTGTGTGCCAAGTACATTTTAGTGCTTGGAGAAAATGACTTGCTATCAGAATACCCGCAAATAGATGAGATTTGGGATTATGACCAAAATGAACGTGGACCTCAAGAAATCTTTAGTATCAACCCCAATAGACATTCGTTCGTGTGTGATAAAGACCACCACTATAAAGCAACAATAAAGCAGGTGATTGACAACAATTTTTCATGTCTAGTATGTAACAATGTTAAATTTGATTCGACAGTTAATTCGCTTGCTGTATTAAATCCAGAACTAGCGAAAGAGTGGTCATGTAATAATGATAGAGGTGCAGATACTGTGAGACCAACTGACAGAATGACTGCACTATGGGAATGCCCAGTTTGTGAAGGTGAATACAAGGCTCCTATTTATATCAGGGAAGTTGATGATGAATCGTGTCCGTATTGTGCAAATAAAAAATTTAAGCCTGGACTAAATGATTTATGTTCAACTCATCCTGAATTGGCCTCAGAATGGTCCCCTAATAATGATAAAGGTCCAGAACAGTATTGGAAAAAATCTGATGAATACGTGAAATGGAAATGTCATATCTGTCACGGAGAGTACAGTTCTTGTATAAGGAATCGTGAGTATAATGATGAGTCATGTCCGTATTGTTATCACGGAAGGTTGTTAGTTGGATTTAATGACTTGGCCACAACCCATCCCGAACTTGCAGAAGAATGGTCACCTAACAATGAGTTCGGACCGGATTCTGTTCGAAAAACAAGCTATACCTCGGTTAAATGGATTTGTCCAGATTGCAATCAAGAATATTCTACGGGAGTAATTAATAGAAGCGTTGGTGATGATTCATGCCCGTATTGTAATAGAAAAGCTGTAGCTCCTGGGATAAATGACCTTGCAACTATAAATCCACTTCTTGCAGCAGAATGGTCTCCCAAAAATAAAAGAACTCCAGATTCTGTAAGGTGCGATTCTAGGCTAGATGCTTTTTGGGAATGTCCGGACTGTAAAGGTGTATATAATGAAATTATTGATGACCGTGAAGTAGGAGATGAATCATGTCCCTTTTGTAGTAAAGGAAAGTTGCTGGCTGGCCTCAATGACTTAGCAACAACCCATCCTGAACTTGCAGCAGAATGGTCTCCCAGAAATGAAAAACCTGCTTCTGCTGTAAAAAAAGAATACCGGTATCATGCATTGTGGGTTTGCCCTGATTGCGGAAATGATTATAGAACTTCGGTATCTGAAAGAGAAGTTGGTGATAAGCGTTGTTATTATTGTTATGGTTCTTATGTTAAAAAGGGATACAATGATTTGGCAACGACTCACCCTGAGCTTGTAAAAGAGTGGTCACCGAATAATGAAAAAACTCCTAATGTAGTCAGAAAAAGTCATTGCTATACAGCGCTATGGACTTGCCCGAAGTGCAATGGAGAGTATTCGTATCGAATAATGGACCGTGAAATAGGGGATGACTCATGTCCAGTATGTGCAGACAAAAAGGTGCTAAGAGGATACAATGACTTGGCAACAGTGGCGCCACTCCTCGCGCTTGAATGGTCACCTAATAATAAAAGAACTATTTATGATGTAAGGAGAAGTTTGCGAGTAGATGCACTATGGACTTGCCCGAAGTGCAATGGAGAATATCAATTTCGGATAGCTGACCGCGAGGTAGGGGATGACGCATGCCCAGTATGTGCAGACAGGAAAGTGCTCCCAGGATACAATGACTTGTCAACAACGCATCCTGAACTTGTAAAGGAGTGGTCGTCTAAAAATGATAGGACTCCTGAGACAGTTAGAAAAAGTAATGCCATTCCAGCCTGGTGGACCTGTTCGACGTGCAATGGAGAGTATCAGTATAGGATAGCAGACCGCGAGGTAGGCGATAATGCATGTCCATATTGTTCTGATAAGAAAGTGATTCCAGGATATAATTCGTTTCTGGTTGTGCATAAAGAGTTGATGTCTGAATGGTTACATGTTGAGAATACTCTCATAGGGATAAATCCTGATTTTGTACTTCATTGCGACAGAAAAGTCGCTTGGTGGAAATGCAATGAGTGCAACATGAAATATATGCAATCAATTTTCAATAAACAGCTTAAGCAAAAAAGAGGTCATTCGTCTTGCCCTCGATGCAATGGAAGGCGAACAAAACAGGTTCATTATATTTGAGTTTTGAATGATATCACGTCGAAATCTTAGGGCTTATTTACACTTGCTATGTAATGGTACGACAAATGGCAAAGAGTGCACTTGTTCGGTAGAAAATAAAGTTCATATGCGCACTGATTGAAGGGCAACTGATTAGTTATGAATGAACTATTGGAACCGTAAAAATAAAGTTCACTTGCTGCAAAAGTTCAAAATTAAAAGAGGTGAACTTTTGACTGAAACAGCTGGCATTAATGCGTTTGGTAGAATGTTATAAAAAGTTCACTGAATTACATATATTGAATTATGAATGCGATTACCGTTTGGACGCATATATCACCTCCGGTATGTGTTTTTTGCGGACAAGTTCTGCCGTTTCGACGATTGTCACACGTATCATATTTTTCTGTTTGCTATCATGTTTGTT
>Ga0209510_1005503_pt1 | contig 10575 bp, 3 predicted proteins | sample BiotimSIPDNA_FD_185749 | JGI IMG/M metagenome (GOLD analysis project Ga0209510, IMG submission 185749) | Anaerobic biogas reactor microbial communites from Washington, USA - Biogas_R1 time_0 SIP DNA (SPAdes) (version 2) | ecosystem: Engineered > Bioreactor > Anaerobic > Unclassified | place...
TGGGGTTCACCTGGCTCATCACCAGGTGGATCCTGCCCTCTTCCATGTCGATAATGTTGAAAAGGGTCATACCGGGGTCCAAAAACGTGCCGATGGCGGGTTGAATGCCTTCCCGCCGGTCGTCCGCGTCTTCAAATTCCCAGAATGTGGGGTCAAACTCCAGTTCGATGTCGATCCCATACAGATCGACCACGTTTTCGATCTCGATCGGGATCTCCACCCGCACATTGGGTCGGATCTGCATATCTTCCAGCAGCCCGGCGCGCGCAATTCCCTGCGCCGCCCCCACCGATGTGAGCGTAAGCGTGAATATGCCTATTAAAAGGAATAGTGACGTAATTTTCTTGAGTAATCTATCGAATAAGACCATATTTTTCTTCTTAATTTTCCTTTTTTCTTTAGCCTTCTCCTTGGAGAAGGGGGACCACTAAGTGGTGGATGAGGTGATATGTACTAATTTTCTTCCAGTCGTCCTGTCTTTTCATTTTGTCATCCTGAGCGAAGCGAAGGATCCTACCCGCAATCATAAAGACCCTTGCGAAGCACACTTACAAAGTACACTTCGTGTCGAGTTCGCTGCACTCAGCATGACAAAAAATGTCAAAGTTCATCTTTTCGTAGGGTCGACGGACTGCCTCGACCTCTATGTTATCTATTCCTTCACCGCCACAAAAAACCCACACCCCTGCCCCTCTCCCTAGAGAGGGCGTGAAACCAAATTCCTTCTTTGTAGCGTAGCAATCTTTTCCTATCAGCTATCAGCTATCAGCTATTACCTTTACTGCTCCCTGTTTCCTGTTTCCTGTTCCCTGTTTCCTGTTCCTTGCTCCCTGTTCCCTGCCTGCCCTGTGTAAGGGCTCCCTGCTCACGGCAACCACGCTGCATACGCCACCGAGCTCGTCAACCCGAAGTTGCCCCCCACCAACGCCAGGTCGCGCCCGTCCACCGCTCCGTCAAAGTTCACATCCGCGTCCACGTTCAGGCTCGCGTCGCCCCAGGCTCCGTTCACCGCCGTCCAGTCGTGCACATCGATCACGTTATCCGTCCAGACCGCGTTCCCCGCCGCCAGGCGCAGAAGGGGCACCTCACTTGCGCCTGAGGAAAGGGTGAAAGTTTTGTTCAACGCGGGCGTGACGTTCAACGCCCGCGCGTGGTTGGTGGTGATGCGGTAGGTATCAGCCACAATTTCTCCAAAATCCAGGTTATTGCCCGCTGCGTTGGAGGTTGTGCCCGAATAGCTCATGCCATAGTTCAGCCCAGCCAGCCCCACCTCGATTCCATCCCGCTCCAGCACCCCCTGCACCGAAACATTCATGATCAGCGGCAGGTAGATGAAACTGCTCGGGTCGACCACATTTAATTCGCCGTGTTGACGATCTATTGGAACTTGATTAAATGAGGTGTTTGAAAAATTTGTCAAAGTGTCAAAAGTCAGCGGGGTTTGCCCAGTACTGACACCAACAAAGGTTAATTTAACGACCGTTGTATCCCCATTGAATGGCACTCCTCCCCAGCTTACACAGCCCAATCCAAAATGGCCAGGATCATTGACCTGGTATTGGCAGGCTATGTTATTAAATATATCCTGCACCTCATAGGACTGAAGTACTGCAATACTTTCGTCATAATCCACAACAATGCTGTAAGACCAAATGTCCACCGCGTTGGTAATATCAATATCTATTACCGTTGTGTTGCTGGGACTGGTATAGAGATATGCCGGGTCGGGGTTGAAAAAGACCAGTAAAGGGTCTTGCTGAGCCGAAGTTTCCCCATAGGGGATTAATATCATGCCGAAAATCACAAGCAGGCTGAGAATAATTTGAATTTTTTTATTCATATTTTCCTGATTTCTTAGCCTTCGCAGGCTGGGTCTGTTGGACCCAGCCTGCATCTAATAGAAATACTCTTACTTCGACTTTTTACTACGGAGTTACAACAATCCAACTGTTGTAAACGGTAGAGTCCACGAAGTAGTTCCCGCCAACCAGGGCGAGGTCCTGAATGTTGATCTTGTTGTCAAAGTTGACATCAGCATTAGGGAACAATGTAATACCTTGAATGTAACCGCTGGCGATCATACCGGAATCCTGATCATTGATAATATTGTCATCCCATTTCGCATTACCAGCTTTCAGTTCCAGTGGATTCATGGTCTTTCCAAGAGCCAAAGGCACGCTCAAGGTCTTCGCATTTGCAGTTGTAACGTTCAGGTAGCGCGGCTGAGCAGTGGTGACAGTGTAAGTACCACCGTAAGTCAGCGTCAGGCTGAAGTTATTGCTGATAGCGTCAATGGTGTTGGCACTTTTGGTGTAGGGTCCCAACGCACCACCCCAGGTGAGGGTCACCGGGATACCAGCTCGGGTTGAACGCCCTTGCATGGAGAATGTGCCGGTCACGGCAAAGTCATCATTAACGACCACGCCAGTTTGGCTGGCAGTCGCAAGCAGACGATCTGCAGGTGTCCAGTCGCTGTCAAACAGGCTCAAACCAGCTGTGCCAGTCCAGGCTTCGTCAAATGTGATTGAAAATTGTCCATCAACCAGCGGCAAGGTCACCACAATTGGCGGGCAGGTGGCAGCACATACATAGTCTGTACCACCATAGCTGATCACAGTTCCAGCCGGCAGATCAAAGACCAGTTCAAACGGCGCAGGGATGGAGCTTGGGTTGGTGATGTCCACGTCAACAGTCACAGGCACACCGGCAGCATAAGGACCAGTCGGGAAAGTGGCAGTGATTACAGGAGGAGTGTAGACATCTGCGGTAAAGGTCTCAGCGACAAGTAAACGATCTGGTTCAAGCGCTACATCATATTGCTCAATCAAAACGCTGTATTCCTTGGCGGTCGCGAATGTAACCAGGAAGGAAGGTGAGTCGCTGAATCCAGGTGCCATCGGGAAACCACCGTAGCTAGCCAAACCAAACCAGGCAACAACGTTTGCACCATCTTGGGTCAACGCCAGAGGTACATAACCTGTTGTGGGATAGGTTTCATAGTATTGAATATTCGTGATGTCGGCAATAACAGTGTTTGGCAGTATTATCTTGTACATCACGTTGGAATAGTTCTTACCAGTCAGGGGGTTCGCGCCAGTCACGTGGAACTCGCGTTGCTCACCGGTCAGGTAGTAACCCTGGATATCAGTTGATGTGATAGTGGGTTTGTCGTAAACCTGCATGGTTGCAGCGAAATCATCAAGCTGTATAGCTGCATCCGCATCCATGAGTTTCATCGAAACTGCATAAGAGGTCGGGAAGTCGATAGCGCCTTGTTCCCTGGTCACAAAGGTAACCCGGAACAGGGTCGGTAGAGAAGCACCAGGAGCCATCGGGAATCCGCCGCCAGTCACCTTGCCGAAGTAACCGACAATGTCAGTTCCAACATTCGCAAAGCTTGTGCCGGGTCCAGTGCCTAACGCAACCCAGGTTGTGCCATTGTCTACAGAATACTCGATCAAACTGATCTGCTCGACCTGAGCATTCGTCATGGTGAAGTCCACATAAACATGAGCATAATCAGCACCAGTTGATGGATTGTCCAAAACCACGCTGAATTGGCGTTGTTCGCCGGTCAGGTAGTATCCCTGGATGTCGGCGGAGCTGATGGTGGGCAGAGTGACGATCGTCACAGAGCTGTCAAGCAGTGCCGCGGCGTAAATGTTATTAGAGGATCCAACAACGTCCATAGTAAAGCCGTCAGTCAACTCGTTAAGCAGCATTGGTGCCGCTACCACAGGAGTTCCAGCGGTAAAGGTCACATTGAACAAAGGCAAAGTGCCAGTCTTGTTGCCAGTGGTGCTGTAGCCCATGAATTGTAAGGACCTTGAACCAGCAGTGTGGGTAACTGCATCAAGAAGACCAAAGGTTTTCGGAGCGGTAGAGCTGACATAGGTCAGATTTTCTGGATAGGTAAGTACGAAATCAGCTCCGCTGGCATTTACCAGGTGACCCATCACGGTGTAGGTGATTGTCTGCCCGGAAACAACCTGGTTCGCCCAGGGAGTACCAGAGGATTCAAGATAGATGTCCACATGGGTGAATGGATCTGCGACAACACCACTTGAAGCTCCGTCGCCAGCAGCAGCGCCAGCCACATTACCCCAGGAGTTGTATTCCGCGGGAACGGTGAATGCGCCAGCTTCAATGCCGTTCAAGGCATTGTTCTGGAACATGTTGCCGTGAATGTCAATAGCACCAACAGTCTGAGCCACTGGTTGAGCGCCAAAGAACACGCCGTTACCAGCCAGGTCATGAATGAGGTTGTCTTTCAACACCACGTCGGTGATCACGCCATTAAAGTGGATACCGTCGTTGCCTGGGCCGTAGATTTCCAAACCGTCCACAGTCAGGTTGACGACGCCATCAGCCACGTCAATACCGTTCGAGCCAGCCGCTGTAACGCAGGCGGCCATACCGATATTCTCAGCTTTGATGGTGGTGTAATCAGCTTCCACAGTGAAACAGGGGGAGGTGGCTTGGATCTTCACGCCGTCCGTAAGGACGATTTTCAAGTGATCGCGTCCTTCGGGGATAATGATATTTCCGGGGTATTCAACATCTTCAGTGGTCGTTGTGAAGGTGATGGTCGAATATGGTGCCGCGCAAGCAAGCGTGTTGTTGATCGCAAGCGTGGTCATATCCGGTGTCAGCGTCAGGTTGCCAGAAGGATTAGTTTCTTTCGAAACCAACATAGCCTCGTCTTCAAACCATGGAATGGTGTCTACCACGCCGACTACAGTTGCACCGCAGGGTGAACCCCAATAGTTGTTCTCGAAGTTCATTGAGACAGGATTGGTGTTCTCCACATCGGTGGTCGCGTAGACCATGTTGTGGTCGCCGGAGGCAGTTGCGTCAGCGCCTTCAACCTTGATACCGGTTGCGGCTGTGATCGAGTTGTTCTTAATGATCGCTGATACCGTTGCACCATTCGTGTTATCAGGGCTATCCTTTACATAAACGCCAATTTCTGCGCCAGTGATGGTGACACCATCAATCGTGACAGAAGTGCTATGAGCATCACTGGAGTAGCCTTCATAGTTGTTCACCCAAACGCCATAGTCTGCACCGCTAACAGTACCACCCTCAACACTCAACGTAGCGGTTGTTGGGGTATTCCAGATCATGTACCCTGTGGTTGGAGATTGTGTGATATTACCAATGGTGATGGTATTGTTGGTCACAATTGCATCTACAGCAGTCTGCAATGATGACAACATGATCCCATCGAAGGTTGTGCCCGTTGCCAGGTCCTGGGCAATAATGATGTTCCCTGTGATCGTAAAGGCTGAGGCATCGCTATAATGCAGATTGTGGAAGATACCCCTTCGATTTGCGGTAATCTGGTTGTCGCTCAAGGTTGCTGGTGCGCCTGTATTTGCCCGATAGTAGTTCCCTGTTTGAATACCGACTCGAACATCTGAAATCACATTACCTGTAACCTCAGCATAAAAATTGTTATACAGCAACATACCAAGACCGTATGTGCCGGTCACAGTTTCTATCTTGTTGTTCTTTATTATATTGTTTGTCGTTACACCACCACTGTTGGTGTAGTTATAGAACACTAATGCACCATAGTCATGGTTCATGAGGATATTGTTCTCAATCACCACACTACCAGCACCATCATATGCGTAAATTGCGCTATCTGATGTGCCTTGGCCGTCAAAGGTGAAACCTTTGATGGAGACGCCTGTTACCTGAGTGATAACAGCTCCATCAACGGAAGATTTAATGACAGCTTCCTCAACACGATCGCCAGTGTTGGGATTGATGTCGGCATTGGGACCAAGCAGAGTGACAGACTTGTTGATCCTCAGTTCTTCAACATAAGTTCCAGCCGCAACTGTAATGGTGTCTCCATTCAGTGTTAGAGGGTCATCAATGGCCGCCTGAATCGTGCAGTGACCTAGACCAGTTCGGGAATTCAAAACTGGTTTTGGTACGGCGACACCAGTCGGAGGAGCTGCATCCAGCCATCCGCAGGAAGCCACAGTACCAACCACCTGGTCCATTGTCGGCCCTACAGCCTGTCCCCACCAGTTACCAGTGGCATCGACAGCATTTGGTGAAAGATTAATGACATCACCATAAGGTGAGCCATCCGGTCCAGTATGGACTTTTAAATTTCCATAGACCTGGACGCCATGGATTATCACATTGTTTATCGCATCATTTACTTTATTAGGCTCGCCTATACGAATACCGCGTTCGTTCCCAGTAACTGTACCGCCAATAATTTGGACATTATCAAGACTGGCGGCAAAAGTATTGTAACTGGTAGCATCATTCCTGGCTTTGATAGCAATTCCAACACCTTCTTTTGCCTGTCCTGTGCCATTATTGGTGATCGCACAATTAATGAAGGAAATGTTGGCATACGCTCCTGCCTTAAGGTTCAAATCTACTCCAGCTTTCCAATCATTGAAATAGACTGGAAGCACGGTATCATCCGAGCCATTATTATCAATGGTGCAATCCTCGAAGACCGCTTCCGTTAATTTCTCTGCATAAATACCTTTATGCGCATTAAAGCTAAAGATAGTATTTCTAACTGAAACGTTGCTAACTGTGCTTGTTTCCGCTGATACTGCCTTTTGGAGATACCAACCGTACGTCAAACGCGTAAAGACTGAGTCAGTGACGGTTAAATGATCAACGGTCGAGGTCAGATCCACATAGAATCCTCGTTCTTGTTCAGTAGCAGGTGCGTAGTAGGAGCCCATGACATAAATATTGTCAAGCGTGAGATAACTCACATTTTGACCAGTTGATTCAGTAAATCTACCTACACTAATTCCAGACTGACCAACAGGTTCTATCCGGATGTCTTGTAGCAATAGAGGATCGGTAGAGTCGATGCCTGATCCTGTGATCTGGAAAACACCCACCTTAGTGTCAAATCCAGCAGGTGTTGTCACGATCGTGCCATCTGTACCACTACCAGCACCGATGACGGAAACATGCTTATTGACCAGAACGTTTTCAATATACGTTCCAGCTGCCACATTCACGGTACCGCCAACGGAAACCGAATCAATTCCCTTCTGAATAGTCAGGAAGGGGGCGGTTTCGAGCCCGGGGTTGGAATCCGAGCCAGTCGGTGAAACATAGCAGTTGATTCCACAACCAACCTTGTAGGTGAATGGGTTTGCGCTGGTGGTCAATCTTGCACCTGCACCAGTTCCATAAACCTGGGCAAACAGGGCATTCATTTCTGCCAGTTCAGCTTCGGTTGCCTGGGCGTCTAAATAGACAACCAGTTTATCCGTGGTGATTCCTGTAAAGATATTGCCTGCAAATGAGTAATCGGCATCGCGAATATCGTTGTAGGCTTTCGGATCTCCATGACCAATCTGAATTCCAAATTTACTATCCTGGATGGTATTCCCGGTGAAGTTGAAGAGCGGATAGTAGTTGTTAGCAAATCCGTACAACCTGACAGCGGCTTTCTCTGTAGAAATAGTACTAAAAGTGTTATCGCTGATTGCGAAGGTTCCAGCGTTCCATTGAGCAATCTGCAGTGCAGGTTGAACAGCGCCGGTAGCAATGTTATTACCGATGGTCAGGTCTTTCGAGCGGGCGATCTGGAGGCCGTTATAGGCAGCATCGGTGATCACATTCCCACTGATGGTAGAGCTGTCACCACCCATGAAAACGATACCTGAGCCAGCATTGTAATCTACCGTTCCAGCACTCGCAGGGCTGACAATTTTGTTATTAGAAATCGAGACACCACTGCAATAAACACCCGGGGCATCTCTACCATCGCGCAAGTAAATGGCGGTACCGAGAACATTAGTGAAAATGTTGTTTTCAATTTTCACATCACCAATCAACAACGTGTTTGATCCAGTTTGACCGTTATAATTATCGATTCGCATGTTATCAAAGGTGAAGCCCTTGATCTCCACGTCCTGAGTGTCAATTTCGAGTTTCTGGCTTAAGCCGGAAGTCGTTGTACCCTGGATGATAGCTTCCAGGACTCGCCCACTCGGATCAGCGTTGGGGTCGATTGCAGCATTGGGTCCTAGCAAAGTAACTGCCTTATTGACCAACAGTGCTTCCTTGTACGTTCCAGCTTCTACATGGATCGTATCACCTGCTGTTGCGAGGTCAATCGCGCGTTGGATGGAGCCATCGGTGTTTACGTAGACATGACCATCTTCAAAACTTGCCAACCCGTACCCATCCTTATCAATGCCGTCCCAAATGCGCAAAGCGAGTTCGAACGGGTCTGTGGTTTGGAATGAAGAATTGGTCAGGTCAAGTGGAGCATCATTGGCATTGACCACGAAATAACCAAAATCAGCAGGAGCTGTCGAAGGGCCGAAGTCTTCCGCGCCCATCACTACAGTTCCACTGTCATAGATGTACAAATGGTTATCATTTCCGGTGAAGCTGTTGTCTCCGCCGAGCGTAACATCTCCCGCTTGGTACATCAACAAGCCAGCGGCACCCCAATTCCACTGGTCTGGTGGTTCCTTGGAATATGAATAACCGGAGAATGTATTATCCTTCACGAAGCCTGTGGCGCCGCCTTGGAAGGAGACACCATTTTGCGCAAGAATACTTGTATTACCGCGACCAGTAAATGTGTTTCCTTCAATGCTGACATTGAGAGGACTACCGTAGATATTGACGTCACCTTTTTGGTTATTGACGAAGGTATTGTCCAGCAGACTGACGGATCGTGCAGGTTCGACAGCATTATAGGCATAGAAACCTATACCTTCTTGAGTGCCTGCGAACGGCGTCCAGGTTACATTAGTTACCGTGCTGTTCTTCAATACACCGTCAGCCTCAAAAAATTGCACACCAAGGAATCTTGAGTTCTGATTACCGCGTCCAGCACCATCGATAGTAAATCCATCGATTGTAGCATTTGCGTGGTGAACAAAGATGATGGCCTTCCATGATGTCCCGTCACGTGCTGGAATTTCGACTGGGGATTGGATTGTGGCGCCTGATGCGCCTAACAAAGTCAAATCCTTGTCAACAATCTCAACTGATTCTACATACGTGCCAGCCGCCACATGAACCGTACCGCCAGGTGCCACTGTTGTGACAGCCTTCTGGATGGTTGCAAATGGTGTGGCTTCGTTGCCCATAGCAGTGTCGCTTCCGGTTGGGGAAACGTAGCAAGCCGTGGTGCAGAGCACCTCAGCAGGAACAGCCGGGTAGGCTTCGTCCAACGCCCAGATAGCCAGACCATTGGTGCCCGAGTTTTTTGATAAAAGTGGTCCACCAACAAAGTCGCCATCAGAATCCTGAGTCGTAATCAGCCACTGTACTGCAGCTTCAATCTTTGCATTAAAGGTTGTGGCATCGATCTTGTCTATAGCCAAGATGGTGAAAATAGTAGCAAGGATATCCTCTTCGGTATTCCAATCAGAATCCGTTGGAATTGCACCGTTCGACATCTGGTATGCGACCACTTGGGAGGCAATATCGTACAAACTTAATCCAACATAAGCCCCATTTGAGGGGACAAAAGTTGTTTCTCCCACAAACTGGAGAGCAAAGATAGACTTGCTTACGACCAGGAACTCCATACCCTGTCCAGCTACTATACTGTCGAGCGTGTTAAACACAGCTTGAGACCAAGGTTTGTAATCTGCCCCAACCAGGAAAGCGCTAAGCATACCAGTGGCGACATCTTCAGAATTCAACCATTGGTAAGCGCTAGCTTGGAGTGTTGGAAGGTAAGCGTCGTAACCCATACCATTGTACGTACCATCAGCTAATTTTTGAAAGTAATTTGTATTCACAAACTCACTGTATGTTTTGACGTTTTCGATTTGGTCAAGGTAAAAGGCAATCAAACCATCCCCTGGGGCAAAATTATCCGTTTTACTCAACAAGTAATCTGCCACGCCATTATCCGGATCTTTTCCAAACAGCGCGTTGTAATACGCCTGGTCTTCTATCCGCTCGTAAGCTAAAGCTAAGCCAATTCCAGCTGGCCCGATATTGGTAGGCGAAGTCAATTCGTCTTGTCCCCATCCGCCGCTCTTCATCTGGGTCGCGACCAGTTGATTTGCAGCACGTGTAATGGGGGCGTTCACATCAATGTCCGCTGCTTTTGCCTGCCCGGTAGCGCCACCAAGCAGCCCCACCACCAGCAGGAGGATAAAAAATTTACTAATCAAACTTTTATGCATTACTTTCCTCCAAAATCCTTAATAAGGTTGATTGTTGATACCGGCATAGTGCGCCGGGACATGCCTGGATAAAAACTGAGAGTGTTCGCATTGCTTCGCCCTTTTTTCAATTGACCTCCTTGGCATTTTTCGGGGAATGGGGAGCAGGGAGCAGAAAGGGTCCCCCTGCGAAGCCCCCAAACCCCAAAGACAGACTTCCGCTGATTGAATGATAAGTACGCCGTAAATTGCGCGTTTGAAAAACCAACCCATTCGCTGAGCTCCTGGGGCAGGCGCGCGACGTTGGTGCTGTAACTTCCTGCCCGAGCCTCCGGCACGCGAGCAGTCCCACCTTCGGCGGGACTTCGACCCTTGCCCTCTCCCCAGGAGAGGGTGAAAAGTGAATGACTTGCGCAACCGATATTGTGAG
>Ga0209510_1005507_pt1 | contig 10569 bp, 4 predicted proteins | sample BiotimSIPDNA_FD_185749 | JGI IMG/M metagenome (GOLD analysis project Ga0209510, IMG submission 185749) | Anaerobic biogas reactor microbial communites from Washington, USA - Biogas_R1 time_0 SIP DNA (SPAdes) (version 2) | ecosystem: Engineered > Bioreactor > Anaerobic > Unclassified | place...
TGCGTATGACCACCCCTGGAGGACCTATGGAAAGAAGATAAATGGAAAGCCAGTGCTTACTACTTTATCAACACAATAGGACATTTCTAAATTGCTGAGATTAGGACATTTCTAACTTGCCTTGACACGCAAGACATTAATCTTTTCTTTCTGCCCCCTGTTCCCCGCTCCCCGTCCCCCCGTCATTGCGAGCGAAGCGAAGCAATCTATTTCCTGCCCCTTGCCCCCTGCTCCCTGCTCCCCGCTCCCCGTCCCCCCGTCATTGCGAGCAAAGCGAAGCAATCTATTCCCTTCTCCCTCTTCCCTAAGCAACGAAAGGACCCCCATTGAACAATACTAATTTCAAAAAACTTATCAGCGCAGCGGAGCTGGTCCGCCTGCGCTGGCGACCGCACGGATGGCTGCTGTGGCAGATGATCCCTCAAGGCGGCATCACTCTCCTGGCCGGGGAGACTTCCTCGGGCAAGACTCTTTTAGGTCTGGACCTGGCTCTTGGCCTGGCTTCCGGACGGGGCAGAGCCTGGGATATGGAGATCAGGGAACAGGTTACAGGGAGCAGGGAACAGGTTACAGGAAACTGGGATCAGGATACAGATAACAGCGGACAGGTAACGGGAAACTGGGATCAGGATACAGATAACAGCGAACAGGTAACAGGAAATAGGGAACAGGATACAAAACCAATGAATGGTGAGCGCCTCTCACCCCCATCCTTGATGGATTCTCACGAAAACAGGGGAACGATAGCCGATAGCTCGTGGCTCATAGCTAATAGGGAACAGGTTACAGGAAACTGGGATCAGGATACAGATAACAGCGGACAGGTGACTGGAAATAGGGATCAGGATATAAAACTAACGAGGGAATGGACAGCGACCGGTCCAAGTCCTGCCCACATCAGCAGCAGAGCGAAGGACCTTCCCGGCTTCCTGCCTTCTGATCCCTGCCCCCTGCTCCCTGATCCCTGTCCACCCCCCGTCATTGCGAGCGCAGCGAAGCAATCTATTCCCTGCCCCCTGCCTCCTGCTCCCCGCCCCCTGCTCCCTGATCCCTGTCCACCCCCCGTCATTGCGAGCGCAGCGAAGCAATCTATTCCCTGCCCCCTGCCTTCTGATCCCTGCCCCCTGCTCCCTGATCCCTGTCCACCCCCCGTCCGCTATTTTTGCGCCGATGCCGACCCCAACCTGATGGCTGAGCGGATGCTGAGGCTCTGCCGCGGCTATCCCAACGGCAAAAAGGGCATGGGCATCGAGGTCCCCCGCCAGCTCGACCTCGATTTCAGCGCCCATCAATTTAGCGAACCCGAAAGTTTCGGCTGGCTGCAAAAGGAAGTCATCCGCCAGGGCTACCATCTGCTCATCTTTGACGGTCTCTCGCAATACCTGCCCGGGATGGCAGACGGCTCAGCCAGGACCGTGGGCGCTTTCTTACAGGGTCTGCGCCAGCTTGCCAGCCAAACCGGCGTCACCATCCTGCTGATCCACCAATTCAACAAGCGCCAGGCTGCCCGGATCGACAAATGGGGGCTCCCCACCTCGCAGGGGGAAGAGCGCGTGCGCGGCAGCAGCGAGCTGCTGGCCGGGGTCGACAGCGTCCTGCTCCTCAGCCGACCCGAAGCCATCAAGCTTGGCGGCATGGGTCGCGCTTTGCTCAAGGTGGTCAAAAACCGCCTGGGGCAAGCCGGAGCCCGCCTGCAGTTCACCATCGTGGATGGCGAAAACAGCCTCCATCTGCTCTTTGAACGCCTGGGTCAGCAAGCCCAGCCCAAACCGCGCCGCCTGGTGGATGCCGCTCTGGACGAGATGATGCGCATCCTCATGGAGCAGGACCAGCGCAAATTCAATCGCGCCGAGCTCACCAAACTGCTCCAACAACGCATGAATTTACCCTCAACCAGGTCGCTCACCGAAGCCTTCCGCATCCTCGGCAAAGAACCACGCGTCCGTGTCGAAAGAGACCAAACCGGCAAAAAGTGCTACACCTGGGCCAATCCCGGCACCGGCGCGATGGAAAAAATTGTCTACGGCTTGCCGCCCGCCATGGCGCTCGATCTGGCCAGCTCTTACCTGCTCAGCAAAGCCCGCCTCAACCAGGTGGACCAGCAATGGGAAAAGCTGCAAAAGAAAAACAAACCCTCCGAACTGGAGCAGCGATTGGCAGATTTTATGAAGGAGGTTGAGGGAGAGGGGAAGGAGAATAGTTGACGTGGAAGACTGAAGAGGTTCTTTTCTCTGCTCGTGCCGGTCTACAGACCGAGCACGGGATTTGACCGTTAGGTCTCTTACTAATCTCGCCCCTCTGCCCCTGGGCTTCCCCCTGGGGGCTGTTTACGTGCCGGAGGCGAAGCTGGATCCCACCATGAAATGGATGGGAGACTGAAGAAGGTCTTTATTCTGTTCAACCAAACAAAAACACACTCTCCCCCGCTTCGACGGACCCTCCCTCGAGGGAGGGCTGTATTTGGGGTCCTTACTATAAAGCTTTCAGAGCTTCTCTACCAGCAGGAGTGATTTCCCAAATACCGCGGGGGGAGTCTGGAGCCATCAGACCTTCGTTGACTAAAATCTGACGAGCCCAACGGGCGTTGTTTTTCCAGCAAATATCATTTTCATTTGATGAGGTTGCTTCCAAATCTTTTTCTGTGAACCTATCACCCATTTTCTTTTCCAGCTCTGGGTATACCTTGCGGAGTTGAGCTCGACCGCCCAATTCTTTTAAAACCTGAAGGATGGGAAGTTGAAATTCACTTTGAGGAGTCCGCTCGTCCTTTTTTGCTTTATAAACGGGCTTTGGTTGCCCAACTTCAACAGGACGGCGTGGGGGCACCTGCATTTTGACCCACTCATCACAGAGGGCAATCACTTTTCCCTGAAATGCAAGCACAGATTCGGCTTTGTTGATCAGTTCGTGAGCTTGAGCATATTGCTTCTTGTCCAGCAGATCTTTGCCCTGGGCATTCAGATCTGGAATAATGCGCTCCAGTTCTTCCAGGAGCATGTCAAAAGCGGGAATAACCTCTTTATTGATCATGAAATACCTCCAAAATCATCACCTAATCGAACATAATTTCAGTTGAACCATTGAGCAAGTCAATCATATGCACTAATTTATTTTATTCTTCCGCTTGCGGTATCAAAACCCAAACCTTTTTCAAAGGTAATTCAGTTTGAATATCTTCTGGCAAGTTTTCATAATTCTCCTGAATCATTTGTACCAGATCATCCGCGTCCCATAACCGTATCTTGAAGTATTGCCTGGCAGCTTCCCTTTCAACCTGACCCTGGAATCCTCCCCAGGCAACGATCAATCCTGATTCCGCACTAAAGGCATCCATGACACCATTCAGTTCACGAAATGTATTGACATTGACTGGAGAATCGCCTGATTTAACCTGCACAACCAACCTGGGAGATTCAAACCCCAAGGGACCTTTCCCGGCAATAATATCAACACCTCCATCAGGGCCCTCAGGTGAAATGCGCAATTTGTAACCCTGTGCCTGGAGAACTGCAGCGGTCAAGTGAGCCAGTTTGTGCCCTTTGAATGTCTTTGTAATCGTGTCGGTGATCTGGTCACGCGCAAGCTGCTCCAGGTTAACTGATTCTTCGGCTTCGCTATCTGAATCTTGAACAGGTTTACCTGCTGCTGTCGGCTTACCACTGAGAAGTGCTTTGATCCGGTTCTCGGCATTATTTCTGCTAATACTGCAAACAGTATTTGCAGCCCCTAACGCGTAAAGCAGATCCTGGTCAATCTTGTTTCTGGGGATTTCGAATTTCCAACTAACCGGCCGGGTATGTTTGAACTCGGCTGGGTTTGCCGGTTCATATTTGTAGTTACCAGCAACATGACCAAATTTCACAATTGCCCTGTGTTTTAACGGCATTGCGACCAGGTCACCAACTTGCATTCTTTTTGAAAAAGTCCACAGCTGTGCTTCCCAGTTGGAAAGGGCTCTTTTTTTCTCATCCGGATATGTATATGTTAAAAGATCAGATAAATCCGAACGATCCTCAAGATTCGATAAATCTGGAATGTCTTCCCAGCCAATAATTGCCAGGTTCTTTTCAATCGCAAATTGCTCCCGTTCCCCATATCTACCTGCACGAACAAGCCAAAGTGTCATTTTTCCTCCAGAAATAATTATCAAATATTGAAAGAATCAATTATATTTTTTCCGATAAATGGAAGTGTTTTCATAAGTTCTCAATATCGCACAAGTGCGCTAATTTGGGGTAACGGCGGGCGTAAGATAACTCAACTTCCCTGATATCATCATCGTTTAGACCAAAAATCTCATAAACCTTCTGATCTATTTGAATCTGCTCGTTGGTTATGTAATCATATCGATTATCAATTTTTTGACTTTTAATGATTTCTTTGACAAACTCAATAAGTATAGAATTCTCATGAATTAAAAAGGGAATCTCCTTGACTTCATCGACTTGAACATGAACAGTGTGATCTATGTAATCTTTGAATAAGTTTTTGTATAATTTTGAAGCTAACATGGCAAGGACAAAGTAATCGTTAAAGTAGTCTTGGAATATTTCAGAACCAACCACGTCAAAAACTGAATTCGAGTTTATTCTAAAAGTGGGACAGTATTTTCCTGTTTGTGAAAAAGTTAAACCCTCCTTAAAGTAATAACCGATGTTTTGAAATCTCGAGCAAATTCTCTCCGTACCCTTACCATCTCTTTCCAATGCTGTTAGTGTTCTCATTCGATTGACCGCCCAGGAGCTCCAATCAATGAAAAAATCGGTTGGCACGTAATAATTCGGCAGCCAGCCTGAATCTGTATCACTCTCACCCCCCTTGTCATATGGCACAATGTATCTTCCGCCAAACCAACGCTCAGGATCAAATCCTTTTTCAGTTTTGGTCTTGTGAATCCCCAATTCGATCACTTTCATACGCCGCTCTTCATTCGTGGAAATTTCGAGTAGGTCTTTTTCTGTCAACAAGTAGTGATCAAAATCATTGATGTTACGATATGTTCCATCTATCAGTGGATTTTGATAGAGATAAGCCCAGTTATCACCTGTGGCCAGACCTTGTTTTACATCAGCGATATCACCAAAGCGTACTAACTCCACAAGCTGTCCATTGAAATGGATCTGGCGAACGGGTACGATCTTTCCAGCGATTTCTTTTCGGACTACCTCGATCCCTATATCCTGCATCAGTGCAAACAGCTTTGGGCTGCCGACAAATATTGGCTGATTGGAGTTGGTTTTTATCAGGGATTGGTCATAGAGATAAACAGCATATATCGGCGTTGACTCCCCGATATGGTCTTCAAGGGAGTATAAAATTGATTTTAAGAAATCAACATTACTTGGTTTGGAATCTGGTCGTGTTGAAATGTTTGTAAGGTCAGCAGTAATGATCTGGTTACTGTCTGGGTTTGTTTTAGTTACACACATTAAGCAGGCATTGACTGTTGCAGCAAAACAATCTTGATGCAGTCGAATAATTTTATGCACTTTGTTTTTTAATACTTGCTCTCTCAAGTCCTTATGGGTCTTAATAGTCAACCAGGTGTCGGAGACGATGAACTCTAAAACCCCTTTGGGCTTAAGGAAGCGCTTCAAAGCTGTGGAGATGAAAACGCCATAACTGTCTCTGCTTCCCAAGCCATGCCAATCCCTGATATCAGTGTCAATAGCTACCCCATAAGGCGGATTACCAATCACTACATCAAAGCCTCCAACGCATTTGCCATTTTCATCAACTCGGTCAAATACTTCAGAAAAATGAAAATCGGGTTTGAAAAGTTTGTACGTGCCGTCTTTTATCTTTTGCTCAAGTGAGTCTATCTTTTTTAGGGTTTGTTCTATTTTCTCAGCTGTTTTTCGAAATTTTTGGTTTTCCAATTGCCCCATTAATAGCTTTTGATACTTGTTAAGAACTGCCTGAATCAACTGATGCTCAAGGTTATCGAATGCATCTTTGAGTTGATGACGTCTGATCTCATCATTAGACATATAGAACTGGTCTTTGATCGAAATCATCTTCTCTTTTATTTCAGTGAAATGATCGCTTTGTGTCCAATCTATTTGCTCATTGACGGTTTCCTTAAAAATATCGATATCACCAATTTTTTCTTGTAGCGAATTGCCCACTCTAAATTGGAAATCGAGATTAGGAAGTGGCTCCGCCAGAGTTTTGTCATAATCCACAATCAAAGACAGCCAGAGCCTTAGCTTGGCTATTTCAATAGCACCGGGATCAATATCTACGCCATAGAGATTATTTTTGATTAGTTGTTTTTTTAACGATACTTCATTGACATATTTGCCAACCCGAACATTTAAGCGTTTCCGAAGGGAAATAATTACCTGCATAAATTCCACTGGAAATGCGGCTGAGCCTACTGCTGGGTCAAGGATTTTGATATTTTCTAATTTGTTGTCCAGGAGACGTATCTGATTTGGAGTAAGTTCAGACAGGTCATATTCTTCATCAAAAATCAGTTTTTGGATTAATTCATAAAAGATATTTGTTTCATTTAGAAAAAATTGCCTGATGGAATCCTTAACCATGAAGTGAACCACTTCGCGTGGGGTATAAAAAGTTCCTTTTTTTCTGCGCTCTTCTTCAGCCAGGGTGTTTTCAAAGACCTTTCCAAGCATTTCTGGATCAATGGAGACTTCCTGATCATTGGGGGAATTTTCGTCTACTGTGAAATTATAAATTTCAAAGTAATTCAGGATGATATCCCGCAAAAATTCATCTCGAAAAATGATGAATTTTCCTTCCTTTTCCATTTCTATTTCTAAATCACTGTGTTCAAATAAACCACCATTGAGATATGGTGTGTTTTTGAACTGCTGCCGAATATTGTCAGGGCGGTCTTTTTCCTGTTTAGCAAAAACCTGAAAAAAAATTGGTTCAAACACATTTTGGTAGAGGTTATGAATGGAATCGTCTTCAACTTTTTTTCTGATGAAATCAATTTTGTCTTCCACCCACCCTTTTCGAAGCAAGAAATATAGAAAGATAATGCGTCCTAAAAAGGTGAAGGTAAATTTATTGATTTGCTCTTTGTACTCTTCATCACTATATTTTGATTTCAACCAAAGGCAAACGGAATTTTTATTTGCCACCTCAAATTCTTTTCTCGTTCGATCAAAAATTTTTCGAAACTCCTTAAAGAATTTGTCGGTGACCACCTCGACAGAAAAAGAATCTTTGATTTTTTTGAGAGAAGAAAAGTTACCTGCATCCATACGCTGGAGAAAAGTCTTGTTAGTCAGGTAAGGGCTGACAAAATAGGTAAAGCGTCGAAAAGTGGACCAATCGCGTTTGGTGCCTCGATAGATAGCATGGACAAGGGAAAAACGGAAACTGCCTTCAGAGTCATAAAAGACAAAGATGCCAGCGTCATCTTCTGACTCTTTGAGAACCTTCTTGGCTAAATCGTATTGGTTTTTCTTGCCAGTTCGTTCCGAAAGGTTTTTTGTAACTTTAATAGCACAAACGATAAATGTCACTTGTTCTGGCAATTTCATCTCACCGATCTTTTCAATATGAGTAAAGTTTTCGTCATCCAAGTGGGTTAAACTCTCTTTGATCGGGGCAAAATTGCCCAGCCTCTTGTAATCGCGGAAGAAAGGCAATATCTTTTGTGGGCTGAAATTGAAAACCAGATCGTTTAAGGCATTTTCTGTCATATTTTTTGATTCTCCACTGCTATGATGATTTCTTGTTGAACCTGGTTGAAACGTTCGATTTCCTTCTCCAGGTAATCTGGACCAAGCTTGAGATAGAGGTCTTGAATGGCGTTGATGCTGGCGGATTTATCTTTTTTGGTCCCAAACTTGAGGCCGGCAATTGTGCGCAGGGTGTATTTGGGCAGGGTGGCCCATTCCTGCATGTCCGTCAGCAAGGTGCCAAGGAATTTGCGATAGTCTGAAAACTCAGGTAGGTCAAGACGCAGGAGGGTTTTGAGATTATTGAGCGATTTGACTTCAACGCTTTGCTGGGTAAGCCCGCGGTTGTTGGGGTCAATTTTGATCTGCCTGGCGATATCGTAGTTTTTCCAGAATTCCGCAGAGAAAGCCAGGCGTTCCTGCTGGAAGGGGCATTCGATGAGGGGTAAGGCTTCTTCAAAAGAAAGCAGTTGCAGGTCTTTTTCACCGGAGATCAACTTTTGAATAAAGAGTCGATTCTTGCGGAAAAAGACAAGCAGTTCATCCGCACTGCCCGCCTTGGAAACCTTGACCTTGGGTGGAAAGTCTTTCAGCTCTTCCTGAAATTCTGGGTGTTCTTCAAGCAGTTGGATCCAGCGTTTGAGCATTTGGGTATAGAAGCTGGCAGCTTCTCGCTCTTCTGCAGACTGTTGAATGCGGGTGTAAAGTGCTGAAGGGCTTGGCACTTCGTCGATATCAAATATTTTCACGTCCTCACCAAGGGTATTGTGGATGAGGTACATTTTTGAGGCCGCAATTTCGCGGGATTTGACAATAGTTGCGCCTTTTTTTGTGGGGAAGAAATTGACGATGTAGAGCTCGTCAAAGACCTTTTTGCTGATGCGGTTGATACGACCTACGCGCTGGATCACCCGAACTGGATTCCAAGGGATGTCGTAGTTAATGATCATCCCGGCCCGGTTGAGGTTGAAGCCTTCTGAAATGCGGTCAGTTGAAAGAAGGATGTCGTAGTCGTCCTGGGGGTCAGTGGTTGAGGCGTCAAAGTTTTGGTTGATGGTATTGATCAGACTGGTTGAGAGATTACCGGAAACGACCAAGAGACGATTTCCAAATTGAGGTTGGAGAGCCAAACGCAAGTGGTTGACTGTGTCGGCAAATTCTGAAAAGATGATGATCTTTCTCTTCGGTTCGCCTGGTTTTGGTGGTTTGCGCAATTCTTCTTTTATTTTTTCGATCAGTTTTGCGCTCTTAGGGTCATCTGAAACCAGGTCCATTTTGTCCAAGAGATCGATAAGCTCATCGAACATTTGGATATCCGCTTCGATGTTTTGCAAGAATTCCTTTTTGTACTTGAAGTCCTCTATGATATAAACCTTGTCCCGTTTAGGGTAATTACCCATCTCAAGGTCATTCTGATAGTCGATCAGCGCTTGGTCAATAACTTCATCGTCCTCTTCGTAGATCTTCTCAATCAGTTTGCGGTCAAGGATGTATTTGCCAGTCTTTTTGGTGAATTTCTTGACCGTCTCGTAGACTCCCTTGAACCTTCGAATGGACTGATCAAAGGAGCCAAAGGAACTCTCGAAGCGTTTAACCAACAAGCGCCGCATGAAATCGGAAAGTTGGGCCTGGGAAATGAATTCGAAGTTCTCGGATTCGCCTAGTTTTTCAGGGTCTTCACCAGTTTCGTACATAAAAGGCTGGTAGATGACACCCGTAAAACGACCCCCTTCTTTATAAGGAGCGAAGTAATGCTCAATGATTTTGTCATAGAAGTCAGATTGTTCCGGGGATAGTTCAAAGAACCATTCTTTTGGGTCAGCGACTTTGGACAGGTTTTTGACCTCTTCAGCGTAATCAGGGTTTTCTATCAGATCGAGACGGTTTCGGCGGATGGTTACCGGCGAGATGACATCCCGAATTTCTTTGGCAAGCAAGGTTTGACGCTGCTTGACCTTGTTGAGATCTATGGGCAGTTCACCAAACATCTTTTCATAATTATCTTGAGCTTTGTTCCGTTTGGTTTCGTCAGGAGAGCTGTGATAGCGGGAAATATGCGCCAAACGTTCGAATTGATAGTTGTAGCTTCTGAAAGCTGCCGCGATGTTGGGGTCCAAAGTAATGGTTGATTGCTTGGAAGCGACAAAAAGATTGAGAAGCGCCAGGATGTCATAAGGGCGATTGTTGAAAGGTGTGGCGGTAAGCAGGATAACTTTTTTGCCTCGGCAGATATTTTTGAGGTGTTCGTAATCCTGGGTGTCCTGGTTGCGGAAACGATGAACCTCGTCAACAATAACCACTTCAATATCATTTGTGTTACGGACAAATTCGGCAACCTTTTCAAGATCGCCGACAGAGCGGGCTTGCCAATCGTGCAGACCAAATTGTTCGAGATACATGTTCCATCCGGAAGTATTGTTCTTGTCTCCGATCAGCCCAGGTGGACAGAGAACAATTCCCCGTTTGCCAAGCGCTTTAGCGACAGCGCTGGCGATGACGGACTTGCCAAGACCTACCACGTCAGCAATGATGACCCCATGATTTTGTTCGATGATGCTGAGGGCCTGCTTGATAGCATCCAGTTGGTAACGATATTTTTTGTAGTTGCTCCTCTCGAAAGCTTTTTCTACGGAGTCACCTAATTCTCTGTCAGGATTAAAGACATCCAAGTAGGTTTTTAGAGCCAGGGCGTAAGCTTCGAAAGGCGTGATTTTGCGGGTGAGGGTATGTTTTTCAAGATCGTCAATTAATTTCTTTTTACTTTCTTCAAACTCGGTGATCTCAATGGACTCGTCCCAAAGGGCGTCAAAAAATGCTTCCGCTTTCTGGGGAGCGCCAAAATCGCTGATCTCGACGTTAAACTCCGCCTGACCAGACAAGCCAGGACGAGTAAGGTTGCTTGAGCCAGTGA
>Ga0209510_1005508_pt1 | contig 10568 bp, 9 predicted proteins | sample BiotimSIPDNA_FD_185749 | JGI IMG/M metagenome (GOLD analysis project Ga0209510, IMG submission 185749) | Anaerobic biogas reactor microbial communites from Washington, USA - Biogas_R1 time_0 SIP DNA (SPAdes) (version 2) | ecosystem: Engineered > Bioreactor > Anaerobic > Unclassified | place...
TAAAATCACTTTCCTCAAATTTCAGAATCAAAAAATTTATATTCCGTTTTATCTGCATCCCCAGCAAATGGATCGTCTCTGGAAGAGCAAAGAAGTTACGGCTTTATGGTTCATGCGTTACCTGACAACACATCTCACAATCTTAAAGGCATAAACAAATGATAAATAGATAGGCTATATCAGGTTTTCTATGTCCATCACTGAACAAAAACATAGAAAGGTGCTGTTTTAGCTCAATAAAAGACCTCGCTTTGCACCACGAGCCGATTGTTTTCAATAAAAATTGGGAAAGCAAGTGCTCTAACCATGGAAAATTGATAACATTGCTCGGGCTTAACCCACACCTGCGGATTCTAGGTATCAATCGAACGGCAGCGAAGGGCATCGCTCAACAGTGTGCTGCTCCGAATTCCAGCCCAGACTAAAACCACTCATCGGTATTAGAATGGATCTTTCCCGAAGATAGAATTGAGAAAGTTTTCGGCGCCTGATTTTCCACTCTCTTCACGTTCTTTTTTTGCCTGTTCCTTTTCTTTTTTCTTTTTCGCACGGGCTTTTTCTTTTTGCCTCTTTTTTAGGTCGGATTCGTTCCACAGAACAGCCCTTACCGAAACACCCACTTGGCTTTGGTACCACGATTCTCGTCCATAGATATTAAAGTTTGGCTTATAATCCAACGAAACATTCCAGCGTAACATGGTGAGTTCGACGCCGGCAATTAAATCTGCGCCAATTGTTTTTACCTGTGTTTTTCCTGTGGTTGGTTCAGTGTTTCCTTTTAGGGAGTATTTTTCCCAACCGCCACTTAAGCCGGCTCCCATGTAAAAGTTGAATTTCCGTGAGATAATATTTTGATGGTATTCGCCTAAAAGGTGTATGGTAGTATTGTCTTTAAAGTTGGTTTGGGCTATGGCTTCCAGCGTCCCTTTTTTCAGAATGCGTTGTTGAAGGGTTATTCCCGCTGTTCTGATTTGGTCGTTGTTGCCAAGCCGAATCCCAGCTGTGGTTATATAGCCTTGTGCAAAAGAAATTGGTACAAAATTGGTTGCCAATACAATTAGTAATATAAAAGACTTGATTTTCATTAGTTCGGTATTTGCAATACAGAACGAAATATATGGTTTTTTATTGAATGTTGACCGGTCTATTGTTTCTATGTCTTTCAGTAATATAAAAGAGATTTACAACTAAAAAAGATGGCTGAAAGATCCGGGAAGTGTCTAACAGCCAATCACTTTTATTGGGAAAAAATCAAAAAAATATATTATACGGGAATTATTTCATTTTCCGTATTGCATTCAAACTTATTCGCTATAAGCTATCTCCAAAGTCGGCTTTAAACTTGGCAATAAGTTTCTGAGGCCAATCGCTGGTTGGCGCCAATCGGCCATTAAAGAAACGCAGCACGGCTGGTTCTTCAACAAATTTCAATCCGCCAACTAAATCCCTGTTGTGGAAGAGCCAGTTTACACGGTCGATCACGTACATGGTTTGCGAAAGGGTGAAAACACGGCGAGGGAAGGCCAGGCGCAACAATTCCATGTCGGAAAGCACATCGTTGCCATTGGCATCGCGTACGCTTGATATGGTTCCCCGTTCCATCCCACGAATTCCTGAAATAATAAAAAGTGCTGCTGCCAGCGCGCCTGCCGGATATTCTTCTTGCGGAATATGGGGCAAAAAGCCCATACAGTCGATATGTGCGCCGAGGGCACCAGCAGGAGTTATTACCGGAATCCCAAGCTTATCCATTTCGTTTACAGCATATTCAATAAACGAAGGCGATTGGCTGATTACTGTTTCGTCGGTTGTTTCACGCAACCCAACGGCCATGGCTTCAATTTCCCTAACAGACATACCTCCGTAGGTTAAAAATCCTTCGTAGAGGATTACCAACTCGCGCATTTTCATGTACAAGTCGTGGTTGTTGGTGCAAATACCTCCTCCGCGAGTCGAGCTTACTTTGCGGCTCGAGAAATATACAACGTCAGCAAAGCCGCACATCAATTTTAGGATTTCGCTAATCGGGGTATTCTTAAATTCTTCTTCTCTCTTTTTAATGAAATAAGCATTCTCGCCAATAAGGCTGGCATCCAGCACAATCATGATTCCATGCTCGTCGGCAATTTTCTTCACGTCACGCATGTTCTGTATCGAGAATGGTTGTCCTCCAATTAAGTTGGTCGATGCTTCGAAGCGGATGAACGGAATTCTTTCTTTGCCATATTTGGCAATGATTTCGTTAAGCTTATTTGTGTCGATATTTCCCTTGAACGGAAAACTGCTTTTGATTTTCAGTGCCTCCTCGGTGAATATTTCAAAAATTGTTCCCCCGTTAAGTTCCATGTGGGCTTTTGTTGTTGTAAAGTGGTAATTCATAGGAATTACATCGCCACTTTTAATAAAAGCTTGAGAAACAATGTTTTCGGCAGCACGTCCCTGGTGGGCAGGAAGAAGGTAGTGCTTCCCGAAGACTTCCCGAAGTGCTTCTTCCATGCGGTAAAAACTTTGCGAACCGGCATACGCATCGTCGGCTTGAAGCATTGATGAAACCTGATTATCGCTCATGGCATTGGTCCCTGAGTCGGTGAGCATATCAAGAAAAACATCTTTTGTACTCAACTGAAACGTATTGTAGCCTCCGTTCTCGATGGCGAGAAGGCGTTCTTCGATAGGTTTTAGAAATAATTTCTGTACAACACGTACTTTATGAAGTTCTATTGGAATCTGAGCTCCACTAAAAAACTTTACAGTGGTTTGGTTTGTTTGTCCCATTATTATGAAATGATTTATAATTTGTAAGTAAAAGTTGTTAATAAATTACGAAATGAAATTTCGCCGACTAATTTAGCAATAATTTACAATAATCCTCATGGTGGATTATTTTTTTGATTTCACTGTTGTCCGGTAAAGCTTACGAGATTTCTCCCTTTGTCCGAAATAACGGGGCATTCGCAAATGGTTTGTTATTTTTAATTTACCGGACAACAATGTTTTGATTTAAAATCGTGCAGAATTTTGAGTATTGGGTTGATGTTGTTTCGACCTTGTTTTTGCTGATAACCATTTTTCGCTCGGGGATATGGGCTAAACCGGAAGAGAACCCAAAGGAGAAAATAGAAAAGGAAAGTTTTGTTGGATGCAAAAAAAAAGGTTGCCCTTTCTAAAAGACAACCTTTTTGAGCCGAATCACAGATTCGAACTGTGGACCCCGAGATTACAAATCACGTGCTCTGGCCAACTGAGCTAATTCGGCTTTTAATAATTGAGAGCGGGAGACGGGATTCAAACCCGCGACCCTTAGCTTGGAAGGCTAATGCTCTATCGACTGAGCTACTCCCGCAATCGATTAATAAATTATTACTTATTAATCAAAAAAAGTGGGGAGAGCAGGATTCGAACCTACGAAGGCGTTGCCAATAGATTTACAGTCTACCCCATTTGGCCACTCTGGAATCTCCCCATTTTGTAACAATTATAAAAATTGCCGCTTGTCAACATTTTAAGAACTTGAGCCGAATCACAGATTCGAACTGTGGACCCCGAGATTACAAATCACGTGCTCTGGCCAACTGAGCTAATTCGGCAAGTGGGTAAGCTTACTGTGTCGCACCGCTACAACCGCCTATCCTTGCTGCCTTCCGACCCTGGGGAGTTTCAGCAGGAGCTGGTCGCACAGGACTTACCCGGCTGCAAAAGTAGAAAATTTTGTAATTCCGCAAAAAAAAATACGTACAACATGGGCATTTTTACGGTCCTTCTTAAAAGATACCTCAATGTTGTAGGGTAATTGTTCTGATATACAGATATATGTCTTTTCGATTTTTTTACAGCTAATAGATAAAAAAGTGTTAAAAACGATAAAATGATTATTAAAGATAAAACGGTATATTTGCCGGTATTGAATACCTTATAAAAACAAAACAATATGGAACTAAACAAAAGTATACTCTTGAATAAAGCAATGATTTGGGGGCTTTTCACCGGAATTGCCTCAATATTAGTTGCAAGCGCTTTTTATATTGCGGGTCAGTTTCTGTCTCCGGCTCTTGGTTGGGTGTTGTTTCTGGTTTATACAGGCGGCATTGTTATGTCGGCCAAAGCGTATAAAAAAGCTATCGCCGAAGATGCTCCATTTGCCTACGGGAAGGCTGTAGGGCTGGGGGTAGCTACGTTGTTTTTTGCTTCAATCATTATGGCTCTTTTTTATTATATCCTTTATGCCTTTGTTGACCCACAACTTGTTGATCAGGCTGCAGCCTTGGCTGAAGAAGCCTCGCTTCAGATGGGATTAAGTGAAGAAATGGTTGAACAGCAGATGGTCATTCAGCGTAAGTTGTTGAGTCCTATGTTTATTGCAGTAAGCCAAATGTTCAATGTTATTCTTTTTGGCTTGTTCATTTCAATTATCACGTCAATATTTCTGAAGAAAAAGCCCGAGAACGGTTTCAATGCTGCAATGAACGAAATTGACAACGAATAGTAAAACACGCTCCATGGATATATCAGTTGTAATACCACTTTTCAACGAAGAGGAATCGCTGCCCGAACTTGTCGCCTGGATTAAGAAGGTGATGGATGAACATCATTTTAGCTATGAAATTATCATGGTCGACGATGGAAGCCGCGATAGCTCCTGGGCCGTAGTACAGCAACTTTCGGCAGAGAACCCTGTAATTTCCGGCATCAGTTTTCAGCGGAATTATGGCAAAGCGGCAGCGCTTCACATCGGTTTTCAAGAGGCAAAGGGGGATGTGGTAATTACTATGGATGCCGATTTGCAAGATAGTCCGGATGAAATTCCTGAACTATACCGAATGATCACCAAAGACGGGTACGATCTTGTTTCGGGTTGGAAAAAAGTACGCCACGACCCTGTGCTGTCGAAAAACTTGCCGAGCAAGTTTTATAACTGGACAGTGCGTCGTATGACCAAAATTAAGCTCCACGATATGAATTGCGGGCTCAAAGCGTATAAGAAACAGGTAATTAAAAGTATTGAAGTGTATGGCGACATGCACCGCTTTATCCCTGTTCTAGCCAAATGGGCCGGGTTTAAGAAAATTGGAGAAAAAGTAGTGAAGCATCAGGAACGGAAATACGGTGTTACTAAGTTTGGCCTCGAACGTTTTATTCGTGGCCCGCTCGATTTGCTTTCGGTTATGTTCATCTCAAAATTCGGGAAACGCCCTATGCACTTGTTCGGTGTTCTGGGTACTCTTATGTTCCTTGTCGGTTTTTTTGCCGCATTATGGGTTGGGGTAGCAAAGATTTATGCACTCAAACAAGGCATCCGGCTGGCATTGGTCACCGATAACCCTTATTTTTATATTGCGCTCACTTCAATGATTATTGGTACACAACTTTTCCTTGCCGGTTTTATTGCCGACTTGGTAACACGCAATTCGCCCGATAGAAATAATTATCAGATTGGCGACAGAACAAAGTAGAAAGTAAAGAATTTTATATTGATAGCAAGGTGTTCAGCAGAGCACCTTTTTTATTTTATGATTGATCGCTATTCATAAAAGCAGTACCTTTCTTCAGATAAACAACTTTTGTATGACTAGTGGTGGAGGGATTCAGACTGATTATGAACTTTTTCTGAATGCATTGTTGCATGGAGACAGGCGCAGCGCAGTGACTGTTGCCCGTAAATATGCAGGTTCGCACAATATGATTAAGTTCTTTTACGATAATATTGTTAAATCGTCGCTTTATCGCGTTGGCGAACTATGGGAGTATAATAGCATAACCGTTGCTGCAGAGCATCTTGCTACGTCTATTTCCGAATCAATTATGAACGATCTTTACGAGAACGTTATTTCAGACGAACGCTTGCCGTATAAGGTAGTACTCGGATGTGTTGAAAATGAGCAACATCAGGTTGGGGTTAAGATGGTGGCCGACATCTTTGAAATGCATGGATGGGACACTTTTTTTCTTGGGGCCGGAATACCCATTTCTGAATTAATTGATTATGCATCAGGTGTTAATCCTGATGTTATAGCCCTTTCGTTAACAATTTATTCTCACCTTACCGGGCTCGAGAAAATGATTGTGGCTATCCATCAATACTGGCCCCATATTCCAATAATTGTTGGCGGGCAGGCTTTTTTGCATGGAGGCCAAGAGGTGGTTGAAAAATATCACCAAGTGTCATTATTGCGGAGTTTTGAGGAAATTGAACAATATATTACAAAATTTTCAGACCATGAATAGAGAAGGATTGATTGAATCTGCCGGCAAATTAATAAGTTTTGATTCGGCAGCGGTGTTGGAGTATGAGAAAAAACTGCCAATAATGGTGCAACTCATGAATGAAAAAATGGAGGCACGGAACGATATTAGTGATCTGGTGGGGGATAATGTGCTTATGATGAGGGATAATCATGCAAATCATGCCCGGTTCATTTTGTCGGTAATGCAGAATTTTAATGCCGAAGTCCTTGTCGATACTATTTTGTGGGTTTTCAGGGCATACCGGAGCCGAAATTTTCATAGCAGCTATTGGGCGGCACAACTTAACACATGGCTTCTGGTTTTTGAGTCAGAACTTTCTCCTTCGGCTTATCGCGAAATTTGGCGAATCTACAATTGGATGCAGGTAAACATACCGTCGTTCGTGATTTGTTCCGACGATAAATTGAGCGAAAATAAGTCGAAACACATTTCCGATTGATTATAAGTGTGTTGCTTGAGTTTGTTATTACATTATAGATAAGGAAAGCCAATGATCGATAATTGGAAAGAGGAGATATTACAAGCCGCAATTGAAAGCAAAACGTTGGCTATTGCCGTGTTTTCCGTCGATGGCGGATTAATATATTGTAACTTGGCGATGAAAAAGCTTTGTAAAGGCAAGGCCGATGGGAATTTTGTTAACCCTACATTGCCGAGGCTTATTGAAATTACAACGAAAGAGACGTTTAGCGGGGTAATTACCTTTGCCGACGAGTCGAACAACAATTATTCTATCGAGGGTACCGCCTCTCAAAAAAATGGCGAAATCTTTATTTTCGGAGAAGTGAATGTAGCTCAACTGGTGAAGCAGAACATTACAATGACCTTGCTCAATCAACAAATCAATAATCTTCAACGTCAGCTCATTAAGGAGAAGAAAATGTTGTTGAAAACAAATGCCGATTTAGCCGAATTAAATGCTGAAAAAAACCGGATACTTGGCATTGCCGCTCATGACCTCCGAAATCCAGTGGGAGCAACCAGTGCGTATGCCGATCTGATTAAGGAAAGCATTGATTCATTGAATAGGGATGAGACAATTAAATATCTCAATATTATAGATTCGAATGGACGTTTTGCGCTCAATCTTTTGGATCAGCTCCTCGATATTTCAGCCATCGAATCGGGTAAAATAGAACTCAATATGGCACTGAATAATTATGTCTCACTTATTCATAGTGTTGTGGAGGCGTTGGCTATTTTTGCCAACAAAAAGAAAATCTCGATTGAAACCCGTATTGACGCCAAAAATTTGCTCTTTGTATTTGATGAGATAAGAATTACACAGGTGTTGGAGAACCTTATCAGCAATGCATTGAAATACTCACCTCCTGAAACTAACGTTCTTATAACTGTCGGTATCGAAAACGGGAATGTTGTGACGAATGTTGCCGATCAGGGACAAGGTATCCCTCCCGAAGAAATGACAAAACTGTTTAGGCCATTTGGTACCACTAAGAATAAAGCTACTGGTGGTGAAAAAAGTACCGGATTAGGACTTTCCATCGTACAAAAAATAGTAACGCTCCATCATGGCACTGTTGAGGTAGATAGTGTGGTAGGGAAAGGTTCCGTTTTTCGTTTTAGTTTGCCATACAAAACTGAAATGTAATAGCTATAAATTTTTTCCTGGCCACAACTTCATGCCAACTTTCCCTGCTCACGCACATCCTTTCGTGTGATATAGCCACAGGCTAAAAAACAAAAGCTATAGGTTCAAAAGCTGGCATTGCCGGGCTTTATCTCGTCTGAACTGTGATTTTTATGATTATTTGATTAGCATGATTATATTTGAACGTAATAAAATATCACGTGAATCATTCTAATCAAATAAATCAAGATTCGGACATTTTTGTCAATAGCAATACCCCGCAGGTATATGCCATTTTCCGTGACAACTTGGGTACCATAACACACCTTAAATCGGGCAGCGAAACGCTGGAATACAGCTACGATGCTTATGGCAGAAGAAGGGACAAAGACGATTGGAGCTACACGTTGAGCGGCGAGCCTGTACTTTTTGCCGACCGCGGCTTTACCGGGCATGAGCACCTTACCCAGTTTGGGTTGATCAATATGAACGGTCGGCTTTACGACCCCCTTGTTGGCCGTTTCCTAAGCCCTGATAATTATGTGCAAAGCCCCGACTTTACCCAGAGCTTTAACCGGTATGGGTATTGCTGGAACAATCCGTTGAGGTATACCGACCCGAGCGGGGATACTCCTGTTAATCTGGTTGCTGCTGGAATTGGAGCCGTTATTGGAGGTGTTATAAATCTCAGCTTGAATTGGGATAACTGTGGCGGTTTTTGGGAATATGCTGCTGCCTTTGGTGTTGGTGCTGTTGGAGGTGCTGCAAGCGGTGCACTTTTAGGAACTGATGGAGGGGCATCGTTCTGGGCAGTGGTTGGAGTTGGTGCTGCCTCTGGTGCTTTAGCTTCTGGGACAAATGATATAATAGCCCAGACCACTAATAATTTCCAAGGCAATGTTAATTGGAACCATGTTGGTCAAATGTCTGCTTCAGGTTTTGTAGCTGGAGGACTAAGTTCCATGGTGGGATACAGCATAAGCTCCTCACAACTTATCAATGGTGCTATTAAAAGTCCAATGTTAAGGTCATTGATAGCTTCGCCTGTTACCTCTGCTGTTGGTCATGTTGCTGGTGGAACTGTTTATGGAAAGCTTAGTGGCCAAAGTTGGAACGAAGCTTATAATAATTCTTTCGATGGCATAGGCAACAGCATGGTTGTTGGTACTGCCATTGGATTGGGGTCTACCTATATTTCATCGAAGGCAAATGGAATTAATCCTTTGACTGGGAAAAAATTGACTTCAAATCCAAATATTCTTACTGAAAATGGTATCTATGGTACTCAAAAGGGAACAAATCCAGAAATTATTAAAGCATATTATGAGCAAATGAAGTCAGGTACATTTGATATGGACTATAGGATTGGGGGGTTTACTTCAGAGGGCAAATACTATATTGGAGACGGACATCATAGAATTAATGCAGCCTATATGTATTATAAAGAAACAGGCAGTAATTATTATATTAATCATTTAATAAATACTGGTAGGTGGACTCCTGCTAATCCCACTAATTATGGTTTAAAAATTTATAAATTTGATTGAAATGAAATTAGTAAGTAATATTCTTAGAAATTCAACCTTTTCAATTGCTCCTTTCGAATTAGAAATGGGTACTATTATACTCCTTTTTATTTCAGTAGGCAAAGATGTAAAAGTTTGCGAGAATAAAGAAATAGGATTTATAGTTAAACAAAAACCTTATTGGGTAGAGTTTGATTTACATGTAAATGATGAAGAGGCAGTTAAAGTGATTAATGACAATATTGAATATCTTTCACCATTTCTATCACAACAAAATAAACATGTGAGTAAAGATATTTTGCATACTTTATCTGGCATGGATGTAAGGTTAATAAATATGTTTATTAAAAGAAAAGTGGAGAATGAAAATTTTTTTGAGATCAATACCGCTGGAATAGGAACAACTTCGATTAAGTTTATGTTTGATTTCTTAATAAGCGAAATAAAAGATAGCAACTTTAATGTCTCATATATGGTAATTGAACCAAATGAAAAGGTAAAGAGAATTAATCCTATTTTTATTTCAGAGAATAATATAGAAGAAATTTTTATAAGTATTTACTGACAGTCTCCCCTACTCCTACTACACCTCGTTTGAGCGCAGCGGTAACGAGGTGTAGAATTTTACTCGTCTGTGACGAGGTTATTGAGTTGATTTAATAACAAATGATCTTTTGCGCAAGCAAGCACTATAACAACCAGCCCTGCCGCAAGGTAGGGCTGGTTAAATTGTCTGAACTTTGATTTTTATGATTATTGGATTTGCATGATTACCCAGACTGGTCGGGATTTGTAATCCCGACCTCATTAACAAAAGGATTTGCAATCCGGTTTCACACCTAATTTCACTATCTTTAACCAATGGGAATCAAAAACAAAATAGTACCGGGTAGCACCTATTATCTAACGCTGACTATTGTAGAATGGATAGATATCTTTTCGCGCCCGGTTTACAAACATCTTACTATTGACTCACTGAACTACTGCATTGCTAACAAAGGGCTGAAAGTGTACTGCTGGTGTTTGATGAGCAATCATTTGCATTTGATCGTCAGCGCAGGCGATGAGGGTAACCTGTCTAATATCCTGCGCGATTTCAAGAAATTCACCAGTAAAGCAATTATTGATGCAATTAAAGAAAACCCTGAAAGCAGGAAAGACTGGTTATTAAACTTGTTTTGGTACGCTGGCAAAAACAATGATAAAAT
>Ga0209510_1005517_pt1 | contig 10541 bp, 11 predicted proteins | sample BiotimSIPDNA_FD_185749 | JGI IMG/M metagenome (GOLD analysis project Ga0209510, IMG submission 185749) | Anaerobic biogas reactor microbial communites from Washington, USA - Biogas_R1 time_0 SIP DNA (SPAdes) (version 2) | ecosystem: Engineered > Bioreactor > Anaerobic > Unclassified | place...
AACTCACGGCTCAGATAATTGGGTACAATTGCTCAAGTGCAAAGTCAATGATATGCTCTCGATCACTGCCTTTTTCTAAATTCTATCGAAAAGTGAAACAGAACCTTGGAAGCCAGATGCCAGCAGCCAGATTCAAGGCAATTGCATCTTATTCGTTTAACATTTGGTCCCGCTGTACGGATGGGCTTTAGTCCATCCGCGATGGTCCGGTAGTCTGGATCGCATTTTCCGATCCAGTTGAATCTGTAAAATGTAATTAACCGTAAATTTACTTACATAAGATTGAACATTGAACCCGCGAGGGAATTTCTTGTTAGAATAAGCATTGCGACAGGAGGCAGTTATGCATTTGGTAATGATAAGACACGGTGAGCAGGATTACACGCTCACGGAAAGCCGCGGTTGGAGGGGTCCGGCGCGGGAATTGGCGCCGCTCACGCAGCGCGGCATCGCCCAGGCAGAGGCAGTCGCTAAAGATCCGCGCTTGCAGGGCTGCCAGCTTATTATCAGCTCCCCCTATACGCGCGCGCTGCAGACCGCGGCAATAATTTCCCACCACGTTGGTCTGCCGATCGAGGTGGCTTTTGGTCTGCACGAATGGCTGGTTGACACAAAGTATCAGAACCGCGATATCACCGATGCCATAGCAGCCGCTCAGGAAGCCAGCCTTTTCAAGGGCGTCCGCAGCCCGGAAGCCAAACTCCACTGGGAGGGCTACGATCAGGTCGCGCAGCGGGCAGCGGAGGCTTTGATGCCCTACCTGAAGTACGAAAAGGTCATTGTCGTGAGCCACGGCTACGTGATGAAACAGTTCCATAACCCCGGGTATATTGAGCACTGCGGGATCGTGGAGGTCGAATTCGACGAAAATTTTACCTGGCCCGGCTACATTGAACGCAAATGCAGCAAGGAGGCATGATGAGAGCGGTTCTTCAGCGAGTGAGCAAAGGGAGCGTGAGCGTTGATAACAAAATTGTTGCCCAAATTGGCTTGGGCTACGTCATTCTGCTCGGTATTGGTCCGGATGATACCCCGCAGCTTGCCGGCGAGCTGGCGGAAAAGACGGCTTACCTGCGGGTCTTCGAAGACGATGCCGGCAAGATGAACCGTTCCCTGCTGGATGTCGGCGGTGAGGCGATCGTTGTCTCGCAGTTCACGCTCTACGCTGATACCAGCCGGGGCAGGCGCCCATCCTTCATCTACGCAGCAAAGCCAGAGCTCGCGGAGCCGCTGGTGGAGGTCTTCGCGGAACGGCTGCACGCCTTGGGCATCCCCACGCAGCAGGGGGTGTTTGGCGCGCATATGGTGGTGGATATCCGCAACGACGGACCGGTCACCATCCTTTTGGAATTGCCTCAAGTTTAGGGATCAGCTTTCCCAGGGGGATTTCAGCTTGGGTTTTACGGGCTTTCTTTCGGGTTCAACTGGCTCGCTGACCGGCTCCGGCAGGATTTGCGGAGCGTCGCTTCCGGGGAGATCGGGCGCTGATTCGGGGAGAGCTGTTTCTGCTGGTGCGATGCTCTGCGCTTCGGGCAGCCTGGGCTCAACAGGGCTCTGTTCCTCCGCGAGCTGGATCTCAATTCGCTCCTCCATGTGCATCTGACCGCGCAGGAAAGCGCCATCCTCACTGCTGAAGCTTACCGCCACCACATCACCCCATACTCTTCCGGTGGAACGAATCTCCAGCTTCTGGCAGGTGATGTTTCCCCGCACCGTCCCCGCTACCACGACCGTCTCCGCCTTCAATTCCGGGCAAATCACCTTACCGGTTTCACCGATCACGACCAACCCCTTGATGACGATGTCGCCTTGCATGGTGCCTTCAATGCGCACGCCATCCGTGCCGTGCAGGCTGCCGATCCAGTGGATGCCCGGACCTAACACCGTGCTCACGCGGGCTTGCAGCCGTTCAGGGGTGAAAACAGGAGCCTCTTTCTTGCGGGAAAATAGTTTCATCGCCATAATTTTAGCCTATCTCTTTCACTTGGAATAAATGCTCCTGCACACAAGCTCACAACCCTGCATCCCACAGCCATCGCCAGGGCATCGAGAGCCAGGGTTCGCCCGCGTAGCCAATGCCCACCCGTGGAAGCGCGCACACCTGCTCTTTCGGTACGCTGATACCCCTTTCCACCCATAACCCGCTTTCCTCCGAGCAGACATCCGCGCCGTTTTGCTGCCTGCCGATTCCAAGCGCCTGGGTCAGCTTCGCGGGACCGTTCAGCCAGCCGGGTTTGTCTGCCAGGTTGGGACGCAGCACGCGCATCAGGCTCAAGCCTTCTGCGGGCTGGATCGCGCGGATCAAAACCGCTGCCGGAACGCCTTCCGCTTCACAGACCAGGTTGAGCATCCAGTGCATCCCATAGGTGAAATAGACGTAAGCCCTTCCCGGCGCGCCGAACATCACCGCGTTGCGGGCTGTCCTGCCTGCCCGGGCATGGCAAGCCTGATCATCGATTCCCTGGTACGCTTCAACTTCCGAGATGTAGCCCGCCATGCGCTGCCCTTCCCAGACGCGCACAAGCAGACATCCCAACAAATCCGGGGCAACCTGAGGCGCGGAGCGGTTGAAAAAATCCGGCGTAAGCCTGGGGTTCATTTTATTCTCTAAATTGGGGATCGCGTTCGATGGTCAGCCGCAAGCCGGTTTCGAGCGGTACGAGCGGGATGTAATTGAGCTTTTCCTTTGCTTTGGCGATACAGGCGCACATCCGGCTGGAGCCGCCGTTTTTAAGGGGGTTATAGACCTCTTCGGGCTTCTTCCCGGTGACCTGCCTCACCAGCCGCACCAATTCCAATACGCTTGTCTCAACCCCGCTGCCGATGTTGATCACCTGCTGATCCACCCCGACCGCGGTCGAGGCGGTAACCAGGGCGTTGACCACATCATCCACGTAGACGTAATCGCGGGTTTGGGTGCCATTGCCGTGAATGGTGATGGTTCCGTTGGTCATCGCGTGCTTGAGAAAATTGGAAATGATTGGCGGGTGCGACTTGGGAATACGCTGCCCGGGTCCATAGGCGTTGAACACCCGCAAACAAACCGCTTCCACACCGCATTGAGCGCTGATGGTACGCACGTAATGTTCCGCGGAGAGCTTCGAGACTGCATAAGGCGATTCGGGGTGGACTTCAGCCGATTCGTGGTAGGGAATCTCTTCCTGGTATCCGTAAATCGCGCCGGAAGATGCCAAAACCACGCGCTTCACCTGCGTGTCACGAATCGCTTCCATCAGCGTCACTGTCCCGCTGACGTTTACGAGATTATAACTGCTCGGAAAGAGGCAGGATTCGGGCACACTCACTTTGGCTGCCAGGTGAAAGACACAGTCCACGTCTTCGAGCAGCTTCCAAAGCAGGATTTTTTCATTGATATCGCCCTGGACAAAAGTGACCTCGGGCAGCAAATCGCCCGGGTTTCCCGTTGAGCAGTCATCCAAAACCCGCACGTTGTGACCTTGTTTTGCCAGTCGGTTGCTGAGGGCAGTTCCCAGAAAACCCGCCCCACCGGTTACCAAATAATTCATTCCTGTTTACCTGTTGTTAAGAATCGCCTTATTATAGCATGTCAGCCGCTGCGCTGATTATCCTGCGGTGCCTTGTATGAACCGCATTGCCCCACTGTAAGGAGAAGAAGTTTCACAACCGCCATCAGGTCATTACAATCAGCCTTTATCGCTCACGGGAATGGTAGAATCAAACCACTTTAAGGAACACACATGAGCAAAGACATTCTTAGCGCCAAAGCAGATTTTCCCCTTTTGAATAAAAGGGTCAACGATCATCCACTGGTCTACCTCGATAACGCCGCCACCACCCAAAAACCCCAGGTGGTGATTGACGCGCTTGTCGATTACTATACCAACCTCAACGCCAATATCCACCGCGGCAACCACTCCCTGGCAGTTCAAGCGACCGAAGCCTACGAAGCCGCCAGGCGCAAGGTGACGGCGTACATCAACGCCGAACACAACCACGAGGTCATTTTTACCCGCGGCACGACCGAGTCGGTCAACCTGCTGGCGTACACCTTCGGAGAAAAGTTCGTGCAGCCCGGCGATGAGATCATCGTCTCGCAGCTCGAGCATCACAGCAACTACGTCCCCTGGAACCTGATGTGCCGGAGGCGCGGGGCGAATTTCCGGACCCTGCCCTTCAATGAGCGCGGTGAAATTGACCTTGAGCTGTTCAAAAGCATGCTCAACGAGAAAACCCGTTTGGTCGCCGTGAACCAGGTCTCGAATTCTCTCGGCACGGTCAACCCGGTTGGGGAGATCATTCGCCTCGCCCACGCGTTTGATGTGCCGGTGCTGGTGGACGCCGCCCAATCGGTGCAGCATCTTGCCCATGACGTGCGGGCTCTGGACGCGGATTTTTACGTCTTCTCCAGTCACAAAATGTACGGACCGATGGGCATCGGCGTGTTGTATGGCAAGGAAAAATGGCTGGAAGCTCTGCCGCCCTTCATGAGCGGCGGTGAGATGATCGACATTGTCACCCCCGAGAAGGTGACCTTCAACGTTCTGCCCTTTAAGTTCGAAGCCGGCACGCCCAACGTGGCGGAAGCCATCGGGCTTGGCGCGGCAATCGATTACCTTGGGCAGTTTGATCCGCTTGAACTGCAGAAACACGAGGAAGACCTGCTCGCTTACGGGCTCAAGCTCCTGGCGGACATTCCGGACATGATCATCTATGGAGCGCCGAGCCAGCGCTCAAGCATCCTGCCTTTCAACATCAGAGGAATCCAACACTACGACATGGGCGTCCTGCTGGACACGATGGGCATCGCGGTGCGCACCGGTCAGCACTGCACCCAGCCCATCATGGATGCGCTCCACGTCAGCGGCACCGTGCGGGCTTCCATCGCCCTGTATAATAACCGAACGGACATGGACAAGTTAGCCTACGGCGTCCAGCGCGCTGTCAAAATGTTGAAGAGGTGAACATGGCGGGAATTCAGGAAAATCAACAAGCCCTGAGCAGCGACTTTTCACTGCTGACAAACTGGGAAGAAAAATACGAATTCCTCATCGAAATGGGCTTAGACCTGCCCGAGATGGACGCGGAGAAGAAGGTCGACAAAAACCTGGTGAAGGGCTGCCAATCGAGCGTCTGGTTCGATATCTCCTGCCAAAACGGCACCTTGAGCTTTGAGGCGGACAGCGATTCGCTGGTGGTGAAGGGGCTGGTGGCGGTGCTCGACAGGCTTTTCAACCATCAGCCGGCAAAAGACGTGCTCACCGCCGACCTGAGCATCTTTGATGAGCTCGGTCTCTGGCGGCACATCTCCTCCCAGCGCAGCAACGGACTTACCGCCATGATGGCGCACCTCAAAGCTGCCGCCGCGGAGTGCCTGACAGAGGAAAACTGATCGGCGCGCTGTATCTCTCAGCTACCACATGCCTCAGATAGGCGGGAAGTTGTCAGGAACTGCTTAAAATTATCCGGAAAAGATGCGTTAAACCAAAAACGCTCAGCGTCAGGGCTTGACCGCCAGCGTCGCGGCGAAAACGCTGGTGTACTGCGCAAGGCGCATCTCAGGATAGGTATCCTCGTAAAAATCCTTCAGCATAAAGCCCGCCTTGAGCTGCCCGCCGATTTGCGCTTCCAGCGTGTGGCTGAATTGGTATCCCGTGTCCAACGATAACTCCGCACCCTGTTCCACTTCCAGCCTGCCGTTGTAGGGCAGCTTGTTCCGGATGATCAGAGGGGCATCCGGATTTTCTAACGCGTCATCGTCAAACATGTAAACAATTGGGTTGGTCCAGCCCGCCATCATGACCCCGCCGTGCCGCAGCACGCGGTAGCACTCCTCCCAGGTCGGCTGCAAGTCTTCAATGTAGCAGTTCGAGACCGGGTGAATGATCATGTCAAAACTCTCGCCTTTGAACGGAAAGGGCTGGGTCATATCCGCTTGGGTGATCAGGATTGGGTAGTTCTCACGCTGCGAGACCATCCAGTCAGCCTGAAGCTGGCGCATGGAGTTGTCAAGAATAGTCACGCGATAGCCATGAGCTGCCATGACAGGTCCTTGCTGCCCGCCGCCGCTCGCCAGCCCCAACACATCCTTCCCAACCCCCTCGAACCAGCTAAGGGGCACGTTCTTTGTGGGAGTGAGAACGAATTCGATCGGACCCTTTTTTGCCTGTTGGAACTGTTCCGGGGTTAAGGGAATCGTCCAGGTGTTTTGCTCTTCGCTCCAGGCGTCCCAGACCCGGGAGTTATAGTTGGTGTAACTCTTCATTATCCTGTCCTTCATGGATCAATCTACCTTTTCGCCCAGCGCGATCAGTTCTTCTTTCGCCACCCACCAGTCCGGGTGCCAGAAGAGCGCCTGCTTGAAGCTCTCAATCGCCTGCTCACGCAGCCCCAGCTTCACTTCCGCCCGACCTTTCCAGACCCAGGTTTCGGGAATGGCGTCTTCTGGGGTTTTATCGAGGGTCTGCTTGGTCAGGTTATAAAGGTCCTGATAGCGCTGAAGGTAGAAATAGGCATAATAAGGACCAGTCTGATACCAAAGCATACGCCACGGACGTTCCCCCTCCTTGAGAGTCTTGTAAATCCGGAAGGCTTCGTCATAAGATTCACCGGCGCAGAGGTAATCGTTCAGCTCCACACAAATGGAACCGCGGCTGTACCAGACAAAGAACCTGTCCAAACCTTCCCGTTCATATAGCTGGCTGCTGACCAGTTCGAGGGTGTATTCTTTGTTGTATTGAGCGTCCATCTGGGGACCCAGGATGTCGTAGACTTCCTGCTGACGTTCGTATGGGAAGATGACCAGGTAGATGCGGTCAAATTGTTCCCAATAGCGGGTGATGTCATCGTAGCTCATCTTGATGAGCCCCAGATAGGTATCGGGGATCGTCACTTCCTGAAGGTGGTCGTCATATCCGACGATCAGACCGTAATGCCCCATCCAACCTTCGTTCTTGTCGATGTAACCGCGTTCGATAATGACCGGGAAGCCCGAAGCAACCAGTCGTTTCACCAGATCCAAATCACCGCCATAACGGACTATGCCGTTGAGTTCGGTGTGCTCCTGCACGTAGCCCAACATCTCGTAGGGCATCACATTGCGGTCTTTGATGAAGGGTTTAAGCACCTCTTCGGTCGTTTTCTGGGTGCCTTCCCAGCCCCAGAAGCGCAAAGCCATCGCCAGGTTGGTTGGTCCGCAGTTATTGAAGCCCTGATATTCCGGTTCGATGCCTTCGATCATCGCGGAAGGGGGCAGGGGTGGCAGCGGCGTGGGCACAAGGGTTTCCGTCGGCGTAATGGATGGGGTCAGTGTGAACTCCGCAGTCGGTTCCGCGGTTGGCATTTCTGTTGGTAGGGGGGTGAGCGTCGCGGTTGGCGCCATGGCGGTCAGCGTGGCAAATACGCTGGCATCCAGGGTGCCTTGCTGACTGGGCTCAAAGACTTCCGCGGAAGGCGGTTTAAAGAAATAGTAAATTTTCGCCCGAATGCTGGCAAGGTGAAAGTAAGCGCGTTCGTGAATCGCTGGAATCTGGTATAGACCGACAAGCACCAGAATGCTCAAAACCGCCGCGACACAATAAACCCAAGGTTTGCGTAAGGCGGAGCGTGGCTTGAGATTCTGCCGAAGAGTCCTTTTAGCGTTTCTTCTCATAACAGCACGGCATTGTAACAGCGAACAAAAATGCGGTTTTTTGACTTAGGGCTGCACGCCCAATTCAGCCAAGCCCTCCAAAGGCAGCGCCCAACCCGGTTGGTACTCGAGCGCTTTTCGGTAATAAGTGACCGCATCGTCACTTTTTTGCAGAGCCGAGGCGGCACGCCCAGCCCAATACCAGGTTTCGGGCAGGGAGGGAATGCTGGTGTTGGTGATGGTCTGCAGGGCGATGTCGAGGCAGTCCTGATACCGCCCGGTATAGTAGTACGCCGGATAGGCTCCCACCTGGTACCAGGTGATGCGCCAGGGGCGTTCGCCCGCGGGGAGTTCCGCGTAGACTGCAAAAGCCTGGTCAAACGCTTGAGCGGCTTCGATGTAGTTGCGCATCTCCACCAACACGCTGCCGCGCGAGTACCAGGCGAAAAACAGCTCCCGCCCGCTTACCTGTTGGATGCGTGCGGTCACCTGGTCGAGCGTGTTCTGCAGGTTGACTGCCGGGTCTGCGTCAGCGCCTAACAGCGCCAGGACTTCCGCCTCACGCTCCGGCGGGTAGACAACCAGGTAAATACTGTCAAAATGCGCCCAATCCAAGAGCAGTTCGTCATAGCCGAGGCTCATTTCTCCCAATAAGGTATCAGGGATGCGCACTGTCCTCGCAGCGTCATCGTAAGCTGTCACGATGCTGTAATGCCCCATCCAGCCGTCTTCGGGGCTGGTGTGTCCGCGTTCGAGGAGCACCGGGAATCCGCCCGTGACAAGGCGTTTCAATGTGTCGAGCGTGCCGCCGAAGCGAATCAAAGCGGAAAGGTTGGTCTTTTCAATGACATAATCGCGCATCTCGCTGAGCATCACGTTGCGGTCGTCATTATGCGTGCGCAAACCCGCCTTGGTTTGGTCCTGGGTGCTGGGCCAACCCCAATAGGTGATGTTCATTGAGAGGTTGGCAGGACCGCAGTTATTGAAGGACTGGTATTCCAGCCCCATGCCCTCCAGCGCGAAAGCGGTCGGAATGGGCATGGGCGTCGCTGTCGGTTCCGGAATGTCTGTCGGCTGCGCTTCGGCGCCCTCAGGGGTCGGCGTCTGTTCCGGCTGCGGGGTCGCGGTGGGCGCCATGGCGGTCAGCGAAGCCAACACGCTCGCGTCGAGTGTGCCCTGCTGGGAGGGACCAAAAACGTTTTCCGACGGCGGGTTGAGTTTGTAATAGATTTTCGAGTACAGGTTGCGCGCGCGGGTCGCTACCGCTGGTACCTGCATCGCGGCGAAGGCAAGCAAACCCAAAGCTGCCAGGATCGCGAGGTAAATCCAGGGTTTACGCCAGAAAGAGCGTTTTCCAAGAGTATTCTTGAGATGTTTTTTAGATGTTGCCATAGGTTCTCTTTAATTGGTTAGTCACGAAATCAGGGTTCCACGCCTAGAGCTTTGAGTTCTGCCAGGGCAGGTTCCCAGCCGGGATGCCACTGCAGGGCGCGTTTGAAATCGAAAATTGCGGTTTCAGTGTTGCCAAGCGCCACGTTCGCCCGCCCGCTCCATAAAAACGACTCAGGCAGAGCCGGCTTGCTGGCATCTTTGATCGTCTTGAAGGTCAGGCTGACCACATCCTGGTATCTTCCGGTGTAGTAATAGGCTTCGTAGGGACCAACCTGATACCAGAGCATGCGCCAGGGACGGTCATCCACCGGCAGCCAGCCGTAAACCTCAAAAGCCTTGTCAAAAGCAGCGGCGGCGTTGGCGTAATCCTTCTTCATCACCAACAGCTCGCCGAGGCTGTAGTAGGCAAAGTACTGCTGAGAAAGCTCAGCCGTTTCTGCCCGTGCTGTGAAAATTTCGAGGGTGAAGTCGAAGTTGTATTCTGGGTCAGCCTGCTCGCCCAAAATCCCCAGAACGATCTCGCGCTCCTGCGGGGGAAAAACGACCAGATAAGTGCCCGCAAACTCGTCCCAAAACTTTTGGAGCGTTTCGTAATCGACCCAGATGTTGCCGTTGACGGTATCGGGGATATGCACTGCGTTTTTCGCGTCGTCATATCCGTCCACAACGCCGTAATGTCCCATCCAGCCCTTCCACTCGTCATCAATGTTCACGTAACCGCGTTCCACCAAAACCGGGTAACCGGAAGCCACCAGGCGCTTGAGCAAGTCAACCGTGCCGCCATAACGCAAAACAGCCTCCTGCGCGGTGTGCTCCTGGATATAGGTGAGCATCTCCTGGGGCGTGACGTTGAGGTCTTCAAGACGCGGTTTGACCACCTGTTCGATATCGATCTGGTCGCCCACCCAGCCCCAATAGCGCAAAATGAGCGCCAGGTTGGTGGGACCGCAACTGTTGAGCCGCTGGTATTCCTGCACCACGCCTTCCAACTGCACCGCGGCAGGGATTTGGGTCGGGATGGAGGTGGCAGAAGGAGCGATGGTGCTCTCGGGAGCAGTCTCAGACGTGGGTTCCGGGGTGGAGGTCGCCGTTGGCGTGGGAACGAGGGCTGTCAGAGTGGCAGCAACGCGCGCGTCGGGCGTGGAGCCTTGCGAGGGGTTGAAGGTCGTCTGCGCGGGGGGTCTGAAAAAATAATAAATGCGCGAACTCAGTGTGTTCACGTAGAAATAAGCGCGGTCGTGAATCGCCGGCACCTGGTAGAGCGCGAAAAGCACCGCTGCCCCAACGAGCAGGATGACAAGGATAATCAGCCAAACCGGACGTCTGCGCCTGGAAGGCGTTTTGTTTTCTTTATTCATAACAGTTTCGATTATATCTCAAGACGGCTAAGTAGTCCCGGTTTGTCGGATGAGAGTATGCGTTTCAAAAGTCCGTGGATAGAGAAAAAGAGGAAGTTCCAATACAATTTAGTTGAGGAAAAAAGAAAGGAACTTCCAATGACAAAAGTAGTCCCCATAAGTATAACGATAAGCATCGAAAA
>Ga0209510_1005525_pt1 | contig 10533 bp, 9 predicted proteins | sample BiotimSIPDNA_FD_185749 | JGI IMG/M metagenome (GOLD analysis project Ga0209510, IMG submission 185749) | Anaerobic biogas reactor microbial communites from Washington, USA - Biogas_R1 time_0 SIP DNA (SPAdes) (version 2) | ecosystem: Engineered > Bioreactor > Anaerobic > Unclassified | place...
CAAATGTTTATAGCTCCTTGGTATTAGTCAAACAAAAGAATTACACAATAGATGACACAACAATAACACTTTCTGATATAAAAAATCTGATAGAAAGAGTTAAAATTGTGCCTGAACCAAAGATACCATTCCCACAGGCTGATAGTTTTGAACGGGTTATTAATCTGTGCGAATTGTTGGTTGAAGCTCCGCTCACAAGAGATGAGGTTACACAACTTTACGACTTTGACGCACGACAAACAAATTATTATACCGATGCTGGGCGTTACCTAGGACTAATCAAAAAATACACCGATAATGGAGAGCCGTCTTATGAATTGACTGCACACGGCCGTTTTTCTGTTGAAGGTGACTTCAGAAAAAGAAAATTATTCCTGAGTCAAAAAATATTGGAGCATGGTGCGTTTCTCAAGAGCATGTACTTGTTCATAAAGAGAGGTGTGATGCCAAACCAGGAAGAGATTGTGGATATCATGAAAAACTCAGAAATCTATCGGGTTGAAAGCGAATCAACCTTTACTAGAAGAGCATCTACAATAAGGAGCTGGTTGAATTGGATTATCGGAAATACAATGGAAATATAAGACCGATTCCTTCAAGCTGAAACCATCATTATCAATAATCATCTTTATAACTTCGTGTGATAATGGTGTGACAGTGATCAAAACAATGCTTATAAATATGGTGTGATTATGAGAATTTTAAAATGGGAACCCGAGAACTTCGAACTTGAAATGACTTCAGTGTGGAGCTTTCCAAACCGAGGAAATTGGGCTACTCATGATGGAAAATACCGTGGAAATTGGTCTCCATACATTCCGAGAAATGTGATGATCAGATACTCACAAGAAGGGGACCTAGTTCTTGACCAGTTCGCCGGCGGCGGGACGACATTGGTTGAGGCCAAATTACTGAACAGGAACATTCTTGGGTTTGATATCAATCCTTCAGCCGTAGAAAGATGCAAAGAAAAAATTGATTTTGATTATCCCAATGCAGGCAATGTAAGCATACAAATTGGTGACGCTCGGTGCCTGCAAAATGTGGCTGACAACAGTATTGATCTGATATGCACTCACCCTCCCTATGCAGATATCATTCATTATAGTGAAAAACTGGATGGTGACCTGTCGCTACTTAAATATTCTGAGTTTCTTGAAGCAATGGCTTCAGTGGCCAACGAATGCTATAGAGTGCTAAAACAAAGCAAATATTGTGCAATTTTAATAGGTGATGGTCGCAGAAAAGGATGTGTAGTTCCAATTGGTTTTGATGTGATGCAAATATTTCAGAACGCTGGTCTGACATTAAAAGAAACAATCATCAAGGAACAGCACAACTGCAAAGCAACTGGTTATTGGAAAACAAACAGTATAAAATATAATTTTCTGTTGTTAGCGCACGAATTTCTTTTCGTTTTCCGAAAATAGAAAGAACCGACAAAACATCGGGATTTGGTCATGTGCTGAATTCTGTTGAAGAAACAGTAATGCCTCCTGCATCCTGCGGTCTATTCCTTCTGCTGGTTCATGGTTTCCATGTTGGCCAGCAGCCGCCCGTAGGCATCCTCCCAGGCCTGGCTGGGCCGGGGGGTGTAGACCTGTGTGTCCACGCTGGCGCGGACCACGTCCCGCAGCTGGTCAATCCCTGCAATCTCCCCGTGGGCCATGGCCTGCATGAGGGCGTTGCCCATGGCGGCGCCTTCCACGGGGCCGGTGATGACCGCTAAGCCGGTGGCGTCGGCCGCCATCTGGGACAGGAGCCGGTTCTTGGTGCCGCCGCCCACGATGTTGAGGCTGGTGACCGTTGTCCCCTTCATCTTACCCATGGCGTCCAGGGTGTAGCGGTATTTGAGGGCCAGGGATTCATAGCAGGTGCGGGCGATTTCCCCGACGGTCTCGGGCAGCGGCTGCCCGGTTTTTTTGCAGTAGTCCCGGATTTTTGCTGGCATGTCCCCGGCCTGGTAGAAGGCGGGGTGGTCCGTGTCGATGATGCTGCGCAGGGGCGGGGCCGATTCTGCCGCCTGTTTGATGTGCTCCCAGTCCAGGAGCTGCCCGGTTTCCTGGGCCCATTCCCGGCGGCATTCCTGCACCAGCCACAGGCCCATGATGTTTTTCAGGGGCCGGAAGCCCCCCTGGACGCTGCCCTCGTTGCCAAAGCCGCTGGCGAAGGCGGCATCCCCCAGGAGGGGCCGCCGGCTTTCAAAGCCGAAGCAGGACCAGGTGCCGGAGGAACAAAAGGCGAAATCGCCCGTCCCCGGGATGGCGGCTACCGCGCTGGCGGTGTCATGCGTGCCCACCAGGGCGTAGGGAACGCGCGGCAGGCCCACCTCCCGCGCGATGTCGTCCTTAAGTTCCCCCAGCAAACGCCCCGGCATCACAATGTCGCAAAAAAGGCGGCCGGGGATATCAAGGGCCTCCAAAATCTCCCGGCTGATGGTGCGGGTGGCAAGGTCCACCAGCCCCGTGGAGGAGGCGGCGGTGTACTCCATGCTTTTGACACCGGTCAAAAAATAGGCCAGCAAATCCGGCATCATGAGCAGCGCGCCGGCCTGGCTGAGCGCCCAGTCCCCTTCCCGCACCCGGCGGTAGAGCTGGAAGACGGTGTTGAAGCTGATGGCGGAGATGCCGGTGAGGTCAAACATCCGCCGCTCGGGGATCCGCTCCCAGGCGGCACGCATCTCATGGTCCGTGCTCATCCGGTAGGCGCGGGGCGCTTCCACCAAGCCGCCCTGTGAATCCAGCAGGCCATAGTCCACGCCCCAGGTATCGATGCCAAAGCTATCCGGCACCGTGCCCTCTGCCTTCGCGCGGATAAAGGCCTGTTTCATGTTCTGGTGGATGCGGAATACGTCCCAGGTGTACAGATCGCCCTGCTGGGTGAAATGATTCTCAAACTGGTGCAGGGGCGTCATCTCAATCCGTTCGCCGTCAAACCGGCCCAGGATGCCGCGCCCGTTGCTGGCGCCAATGTCAAAGGCCAGCAGGTTTAAGGTGCCCATGCGATTCTCCTTTATGTGTTGTCCTGTTTCAATTTATCATGTCCGGGCAGGACAGGCAATGGTTTCCAAATCGAACAAACCGCGCGGCGGATTTTTTGAGCCCGTAGGACTTGACAGGCGCAAAAAACCAGTGTATAAATGAATAAAGTAATCGATTAATTCATCCATTTTTGACAGGATGCCTTGTTTTAACCCGTTTTTTGGACTGGGCGCTGGCCCCCGCACAGGTATAGCTTCGGTCTGCAAAAAGACCGTAGGAAATAAAAGGAGGAAACAACATGAGACACTGGTATCGTACCCTGCTTGGACTGATGCTGGCGCTGGCCCTGGTAATCGGGCTGGGCGCGGGCGCCGCGGAGGTGGTCCAGCTGCCCCGCGAGGAGACGCTGTACTTCGGCGGCCAGCAATGGGGCACCGTCGCGACCTGGAACCCCGTTGGCACCAACCAGAACAACGCCATGGCCACCACAAGTAACGGCTGGGGCGCGCGCACGGTGATGTTTGAGACGCTGTACATGTACAACTTCTTGGACGGCGCCATGCTGCCGCTGCTGGCGGACGGCGACCCTGTGGTGTCAGAAGACCTGATCACCACCACCGTCAAAATCAAGCCGGTTGCCAAATGGTCTGACGGCACCCAAGTGACCGCCCATGACTTTGAGGCCACCTGGAACATCGGCATTGAGATCAACAACGGCAACGCCACCAACTACGGCGGCTATATTGACAAAGTGGTGGCCGAGGACGACCTCACCGTTGTCATCACCGCCAAAGTGGACGCCGACGGCAAGCCCGTGAACCCCCTGAAGGTGAAGGACTATTTGATTGGCGCCTTTGTCGCCCAGAAGGCTTGGCTGGAAACGCTCAAGGAGCGTAATAATGGCGACGCTACCGCCATCTTGAACGACGCGGCGGAAGATGTGCCCTTCACCGGCCCCTACGGCAAGCTCTTCTCTGATGACCAGAAGGTTCTTTTCGTCCGCAACGACAACTACTGGGGCCAGGATGCGTCCATGTGGGGCAAGCTGCCCGTGCCCAAGTACATTGGCCACAACATTTTCGCCGACAACTCCGCGATTGAGGTTGCCTTCAAGGCGGGCGAGATTGACGTGAACCAGCAATTCCTGCCCAACATCCAGAAACTGTGGGAGGATGAAGGCCTGCCCATTTCCACCTACATGCAGGACGCGCCCTATGGCATCTGCCTGACCATGCCCTCTGCCTGGTACAACATGAACAACCCGCTGCTTAAGGAGCATGTGGCCCTGCGCAAGGCCATCGCCATGGCGGTGGACTATGACGCCATCATCGAAAACGCGATGACCAACCAAAGCCCTTCCTTTAAGGATGTCCCCCGCTCCCTGATGAACCCCACCGTGGGTGAGCAGGCGATGTACGACAAGGAGGCCGTGAAGGACCTGCAGTGGGCCGGCGTTGATTATGACGGCGCCAACAAGCTGCTGGACGAGGCGGGCATTGTGGACAGCGACGGCGACGGCTGGCGCGACATTGACGGCGTGAAGCTGAGCTTCAACGCGGTGTGCCCCAACGGCTGGACCGACTGGATGGCCGCCATGGAAATGGTTGCCGCGGCCGGTGAGAAGATCAAGATCGAAATCACCACCCTCTTCCCCGAGTGGTCCACCTACCAGACCATCTTCACCAACCCCAGCCAGAAGGACTATGACATTTTCATGTGGTCCCCCGAGTCCGCCGCGCCCAGCATGCCCTGGGGCCGCGTGCGCCAGTACCTGGGTGCTGACCTGGTGGGCGCTGAGAACAACTGGACCGGAAACTGGGGCCAGTACCTAAACGAGGAAGCCGACGCCATCATCAAGCAGATCCCGATGACGACGGACGAGGCCAAGCTGAAGGAGATGTACACCGAACTGGTTCGCATCTACCTAACCGAGGTGCCCAGCTTCGCGCTGATGTATCGCCCGGCCACCTTCCACGCGGTCAACGAGACCGTCTGGACCAACTTCCCCGAGGACGGCGATGGCCTGAACATCCCGCCGGCAGTCTGCACGGACGGCTATGGCATCGCGGCCCTGTACAACCTGAAACTGGTCGGCGAATAAGCCGCTAATCGCCCTGCCCTGGGTTTCGTCCCAGGGCAGGGCTTTTCAACTTAAATTTGCTTTATCAATGATGTTTATTTAATACTAGACGAAGGCGTTAATGCACAGATGGGCTGAGGATTTTTGATGGCTCCGCTAAGCCGAGAGAAGGAGGCGTAGCCGCAGTCCTACGCCGACTGAAAGAGGCAACGCGGAGGCGCAAAAAGACCAGCGCATCAAAGCATTAACAAGTGAATCTAGTATTGACCGCAGGGGGCTGTATGAGATGAAGGGCTACAGAAAGTACTTCACCAAGAAAATTGTCTGGTTTATTGTCACCTTCGCGGCGGCGTTGGTGCTGAATTTCTTTTTACCCCGCCTGATGCCGGCGGACCCGGTCGCGGCGATCACGGGCAGGCTGGCCAGCGGCATGACGGACGCGACAGCGGTCAGCCGCATCTACAAGCAGTACCAGGCGGAGTTTGGCACCGACAAGCCCCTCATGCAGCAGTTTTTTACCTTCCTGGGCAACCTGACCCGGGGCGATCTGGGGACATCCTTCAGCCAGTATCCGCGCAAGGTGACGGATATTCTGGGCAGCGCCATCTGGTGGACGGTGTTTTTGCAGCTGCCCGCCATTTTGGTTGGCTGGCTGCTGGGCAACCTCTTGGGCGCCCTGGCGGCCTACATCCGCAAGGGCTTTGACAAGGTGCTGCTGCCGATGACCCTCTTCCTCAGCAACATTCCGGCCTTTGGCATGGCGGTGATTTTGCTGGTGGTGTTTGCCGTGAACCTGAAATGGGCGCCCATTTCCGGCGGCTACGCCTTTGACATGATCCCCAACGCCAGCTTTGACTTTCTGCGCTCGGTCATCCAGCACTACCACCTACCCTTCTGGTCCATTGTGCTGATCTCCATCGGAGGGCAGGCGATAGGCATGCGCTCCATGTCCATTTATGAGTTGAACGCCGACTATGTGAAGTACGCGCGTTTTTTGGGCATCAAGGACCGAAAGATTGTGCGCTATGTGTTCCGCAACGCGATGCTGCCGCAGGTGACGGGCCTGGCGCTGTCCATCGGTACGATGATTGGCGGCGCGCTGGTGGCGGAGATTATTTTCAACTATCCGGGCCTGGGCACCACGATGTACCGTGCGGTGACGATGGCGGACTACCCGCTGATTTCAGCCACCACGCTGATTATCACCTTTATGGTTCTGTTGAGTGCCTTTTTGCTGGATATCCTCTACGCCTTCATTGACCCGCGGGTCAAGGCCGCGCAGATCAACTAAGGGAGGGAGATAAAATGAAACACATCATCCGCAAAATCTTCCGCTCCCCCCTCTTTCTGGTGGGCTTTGGCATCTTTATGCTGATGCTGTCGATGATTTTAATCTATCCGCTCATCAATCCAGGCAACCCGCTGCAGTCCATTGGCCTGGGTAATTTTGCCGGGCCTGGTACCTATGTATCTTTGTATGACAGCGTAAGCAGCCAGCGCAGCGTGCTGCGCCTGCCGGAGGCGGACAGCAATCGGATAGCCAGCCTCTTAAGCCAGGAGGACCGCGTCAAGATGGCTTACTGGCTGGACGTGACCGGCAAGGACATCGAAGGGCTCAACATCCACGACACCGAGGCGCTGCTTTCTGCCTGGAAAACGCATTATGACGGCAAGGAGCGCCCGGCCGGGATGACCAAGGCCGACCGCAATTTCTATGAGCGGCTCAACAAGCGCCTGGTGGCGGCCAGCAACGCGCCAGCGCTGAGCCTGTCTGAAACCGACCCCCAAAGCGGTGAGACCGTGGAAAAAGGCAGCATCGGCAAGGATGACTATGTGAACATCTCTGCCGTTGCCAACGTGAAAACCCTGCCTTTGGGCACGGACAACTTTGGCCGGGACGTATTGAAGGAGCTGGTGTCCGCGGCCGGCACCTCCCTGGTAATCGGTCTGATCGCGGGCACGGTTGCCACCCTAATTGGCCTGTGGCTGGGTCTTCTGGCCGGCTACCTGGGCGGCTGGGTGGATGATGTGATCATGTTCTTTACCAACATCTTTACCGTCATCCCGGGCTTTGTGCTGCTGATACTGATTTCCTACTCCATCGGCCAGGACCAGCGCGGGGCAACCACCGTGGCGGTGGTCATCGGCCTGACCAGCTGGGTGTGGACGGCGCGCTCGGTGCGCTCACAGGTGATTTCCCTGCGCAACCGTGACCATGTGAACCTGAGCAAGCTGTCGGGGCACAGTGTGCTGCGCATCATCTGGCGCGATATTTTGCCCTATATCCTCAGCTATGTCATCATGGCCTTCATCCTGCAGGTGTCCTCCGGCATCCTGGCGGAGGCGCAGCTGTCCCTCTTGGGCTTAGGCCCCAAGACGACAGAGGTGCCCACCCTGGGCTTGATGATGAACTGGGCGATGCTGTACTCCGCGCACTTAAACGGCTCCTGGTGGGCCTATTTCCCGGTGATTTTGGTTATCGCCCTCATCTCCTTCTCACTCAACTTAATGAATACGGGCTTGGACCAAGTGTTCAACCCGCAGCTGCGCTCATAAGGGGGGTCGTCATGAGCAATACACCGGTTATGGAGGTTCGTGACCTCACCACCAAGTACATCACCCGCTTTGGCGAGGACATCTACGCGGTAGACCACGTGTCCTTAAAACTGTGGGAGGGGCGCAGCCTGGGCATCGCGGGCGAGAGCGGCTGCGGCAAGTCCACCCTGGCGCTCTCCCTGATGGGCTATTACTTCCCGCCGCTGCACTACCAAAGCGGGGACATTATCCTGGATGGGCAAAACATTACGCAGATGCCGCCGGATGAGGTGCGCTTAAACGTGCTGGGCACCAAGATTGCCTACATCCCCCAGGCCGCGATGAACGCGCTGAACCCCACGCGGCGGATTATCCACTTTATTCAGGACGTGGTGCGCGCGCACCTGCCGCACATGAAAAAGAACGACATCCGCGACCTGGCCACCGAGCGCTTTGAAAAGCTGGGCCTGCCCCGTGAATCCCTGGACAAGTTCGCGGTGGAATTGTCCGGCGGCATGAAGCAGCGCACAGTGATTGCCATCTCCACCATCCTCTCCCCGCAGGTTTTGATCGCGGATGAGCCCAGCTCTGCCCTGGACGTCACCAGCCAGAAGATGGTGATCAAGATGCTGCGCAACATGATGGACGAGGGCATGATCAAGACGATGATCTTCATCACCCACGAGTTGCCGCTTTTATACAACGTCACCGACGACATCATGGTGATGTACGCCGGGCAGATTGTGGAGGAGGGCAGCGCGCGTGAGGTGGTGTTTGACCCGGTGCATCCCTATGCCAAGGGCTTGATGGATTCCATCCTGGTGCCGGAGGAGGGCATGCGCGATACCAAGCTGGTGGCCATCCCGGGCACGCCGCCGAATTTAAAAAAGCCGCCCGCGGGCTGCCGCTTCGCGCCCCGGTGCAAGTATGTGGAGCCACGCTGCACGGGCATTAACCAGGAGCTGCGGGAACTGCGCTCCGGCCGTGCCAGCCGCTGCTGGCGGGATGAGGACGAGCTGAGGAGGAAGTATGCCAGTGAACGCTGAGCGCACCGTCTGCCTGTGCGGCAGGGGGCTGACCAAGGTATTTGGTTTGGGCCGCCAGACCGTAACGGCGGTGGACCATGTGGATTTTGATTTTTATGACGGGGAATTGGTGTCCATCGTGGGTGAATCCGGCAGCGGCAAAACGACGCTGGCCAAGATGCTGCTGGGTTTGCTGTCCAAAACGGAGGGCGAGATCCACTTCCACGGCCAGCCGCTGGACTTGTCCACAGCCAAGAAGCGCCGCAAGTACTGGAAGGGCATCCAGGCCATCTTCCAGGACCCGTTTTCCAGCTACAACATCTTCAATAAGATTGATGCCGTGCTGCTGGACTGCATCCGCATGCGCGGCGGCAAACACCTGAAGATGGAGGAAAAAATCGCCCTGATGACGGAGGCGCTGGCCTTTGTCAACCTCAAGTATGAGGAGATGACCAACAAATATCCCTTTGAATTGTCCGGCGGGCAGATGCAGCGGCTGATGATCGCCAGGATCTTTCTGCTCAAGCCCAAGATTTTGCTGGCGGATGAGCCTACCAGCATGATTGACGCCTGTTCCCGGGCCACCATCCTGGACATGCTGCTGAAACTGCGCGACGAAACCAACATGACCATCATCTTCATCACCCACGACATCGGCCTGGCCTACCACATCTCCGACACCGTGTACATTATGGAAAAGGGCAAATTTGTGGAGTACGGCACCGCGGACGAGGTGATTTTGAACCCCAAGGCCGCCTACACCCGCCGCCTCATCAGCGACGTGCCCAAACTGAACGAGACCTGGGATTTGAGCACCGTGGGGTGATATGGGACCTGAGGGGGTTTAGTAACGAAAGCCCTGGTTATCATCCTTCCATGCAGTCATGCATGGATTTTTCGTTTTCCTCGCCGTCAATAAAAGGAGAAGCGCCGTGGCATCATACACCGAGAAGGAACTGAAGGAGGCCCTGCGGGCCCTGCTGTCCCTGTGGACCAAATGCGAAAAGGCCCAGACCGGGCTGGCCGAGGGGGGACCCCAGCACAGCCTGATGTGCCGGCGCACCCGGGGCCTGCAGGTGGCCATCTCCCTGGTGCAGCGGGAACTGGAGGGGTTGGCGGATGGCTAAGGCGCCCCGGAAAATGCTGGGGGCGGCGGAGGACCCCCACATCCTGGCCCTGATGCGGCAGATTGAGACCCAGAGCAAAGAGACCCTGGCCAGCTGGTGCATCAACTATGCAGAAGCGGTGCTGCTGCCCATTTATGAAGGCCGCTGCCCGGGGGATACGCGGCCCCGCCACGCCCTCACCGCCGCCCGGGACTGGCTGGCGGGGAAAGTGAAGCTGCCCTATGTAAAAAACATCATATTGAAGGAGGCCCACGCCGCTGCCCGGGAGCGGGAGGACGACCAGGCCGCCCAGGCGGCAGCCCGGGCCATTGGCCAGGCTGCCTCCAGCATCCACAGCGCCACCCACGCCCTGGGCATTGCCTTTTACGGCGCCGCCGCCATCGCCTATCACCGCCTGGGCACCGGGGCCAGCCCCGAAGCCTACGCCGCCATCGCACAGGAGCAGGGGGAGGAATTGCTGGCCTCCCTCATGGCGGTGTCCGTGGAAAACGAGCCCCATCCGGTGAAGGTGAACTGGTACTGCTGACCGGGAAACGCGGTTTCCTATATTGAACACTTAGGGTGCATTTGATGATATTCAACATCAAAATGCACCCTAAAATTATGCCGCTATAAAGATTTAAGCTTGCTCGAACTGGCTTTCGTACAGCTCCTTGTATTTGCCGCCTTTTTGCATCAGTTCGTCATGGCTGCCCACCTCGGCGATGTTGCCCTGGTCCATCACCAGGATGGTGTCGGCCTCCCGGATGGTGGAGAGGCGGTGGGCGATGACGAAGCTGGTGCGG
>Ga0209510_1005528_pt1 | contig 10528 bp, 7 predicted proteins | sample BiotimSIPDNA_FD_185749 | JGI IMG/M metagenome (GOLD analysis project Ga0209510, IMG submission 185749) | Anaerobic biogas reactor microbial communites from Washington, USA - Biogas_R1 time_0 SIP DNA (SPAdes) (version 2) | ecosystem: Engineered > Bioreactor > Anaerobic > Unclassified | place...
TAGTAGGACAGGAGCTCTGAATCTATAAAGAGCCACTTAAAAGACTTACCTTTTATATTACCATAACTCATTCGGTAAACCACTTCGCCATAATATTTGTCATTCAGATTTATTAGCATACTGCCGTCATCCTCCAGAAAGAGGTAACGTAAATCCGAACTGTCAAGTAACACCTGCCCTTCAGGACTCAGCAGCTCATCAATCTTCCTGAATAACCGCGGAAATCCATCCGTAGTGCCAACCAAACCTATGCCGTTCATCATAAACAACATAGTATCATATGTCTCTCCAACCGGACAATTAAAAAAATCCGAGTTTATTACTTTCCTGACCCCTCTCTTCGAAATTACTTCACAACATTTTGCGGAAATCTCCAATGCAGTTACATCCAGGCCCATACTCTGAAGGTGTAGCGTATGACTACCCATGCCCGCTCCAACATCCAGAACCCTGCCCCGTGCATGGTTCATGGCTATCTGCTCCAATACCGGCATCTCAGCAAAACTGCGGAACAAGTGCTTTACGGGCAATATATCATTCTCCGCAATATCACACCACACTTTTATATCCTTCCCCTGGGACCCATTAACCAAGTAATCTAGCCCGGCCTCACCCATCACATCGTACTGCGGCTGAATCATAAAATCACGCTAACAATTTGACCGAAAGATAATAAAATTATACAACAACTACCTCTACTCCCATCTTTTCCATCGCTTCTTTGTACATCGGACTGATGCCGCTGTCGGTAATTAATACGTCAATCTGACTAATATTACAGATCACCGCGAGGTGACGTTTACCCAACTTGGACGAGTCTGCTACAACGATAATTTTTCGTGCCATCTTAAGCATCGTCCTCTTAAGGGCAGCTTCTTCAAGGTCGGGCGACGAAAGCCCAAGATTCAGGTCAATACCGTCGGTTGCCAGAAACAGCTTGTCGCCAAAAAACATTTTGAAGTTGTCAATGGCCGTGGCTCCAACCAAAGTCAATATGCTATGCCTCATAATGCCTCCCGGCATTATGATTGTAATGTTCTCCATGTCGGCCAGCGAACTGGCAATGTTCAAGGCATTTGTTACTACCGTCAGACGACTGAAACGTCCAAGGTGATTTGTTATTTCACGAGTGGTTGTTCCGCTGTCTATTACTATGGTATCCCCGTCTTCTATAAAACGGGCTGCCCTACGACCGATGGCTTCTTTCTCCTTTACATTCTTGCTCTTCTTCTCCAGAAAACGAAGATCCAGGGAGGCCTTCTCAGTCTTGATGGCGCCTCCCCGGGCTCTTATTAATAGATTTTTGCGTTCCAGATAAGCAAGATCGTTGCGAATGGTTACCTCGCTTACATTGAAGTAACGACTCAGTTCATTGACATTGACCTGGCCGTACTCATCCAGCATCTTTATTATCAGTCCCCTTCTACCTGCTGTTGTTTCAGGGTTATACCTGCTCATTTTCGAGTTTGAATTTTACAAGGGTCTTGTTCAATTTGTCAGAGAGCTCTTCAAGTCTGTGTGCTGCATTATTTATATCGTCTGAGGTTGAAGCGTTACGCTGGGTAACTGCATTCAACTGCTGCAGTGCATTGTTGATCTGCTCTACTCCTGTCTCCTGCTCCATAGATGCTACTGTGATCTCCTGAATCAGTGAAGCTGTCTTTTCTATCTCAGGAGTCAACTGCTCAAGCTGCTCCAGCGCATTCACAGATGACGCGTAAGTAGTCCCGGCCATGGCATTGATCTCGGCAGCGGCCGCCTGACTTCTCTCAGCAAGCTTGCGAACTTCGGCAGCTACTACTGCAAAGCCCCTGCCCTCTACTCCTGCACGAGCTGCTTCAACAGCAGCATTCAATGCAAGGATATTGGTTTGAAAGGCTATGTCGCTGATCACGGATACCTTTTGAGTGATCTCTTCCATACTCGCGGTTGCCAATCTTGATGTATTGTTGCTGCTTTTCATGCTAACAGCAGCCAACTTGGCAATAGACTCTGTGGTCCTGGCATTATCTGCAGTCTGTTGAATATTGGCGTACATCTCTTCCATTGAAGATGAAACTTCTTCGGCTGCAGATGCCTGTTCTGCTGCACCGGAGGCCATCTCTTCGGAACGCTCTACAAGTACGTCACCGGCTTCATCCAGTGCCCTTGCACTTATTGCAATATCATTGATAAGTTCCCTGAGGTTGACAACCATGTTGTTCAAGGCTGCTGCCAGGCGTCCAACTTCATCCTTGCGGGTAGTGTCAAAACTTACTGTCAGGTCGCCTTCTGCTATTTGTTCGGCTCCTCTTACACCCTCAAGTATAGGTCTTGTGATAGATGGCGGCAGGAAGATAAAGGCTATCAGGCCTATTATAACCATAAAGATTACTCCAACAATAATCAGATTCCTGACATTGGTGACCACGGTAATGGAATTGCTTCCTACTACTTTCATCTGTTCCTGACCAAGGTCAGAAACAGTGCGGATATCCCACATGATCTCTTTTGCCATTTCAAAGGCAATAATCTCTGACTTGCGGGCTACTGTATAGTCGTCAATATAGGTCTCAGCAGCATTTACGAAATCCCTCAGCAAACCGGATACATTGCCGGGATATGAGTTATTTCTTATCATATTGCGAAGGGTCGCCAGATCATCCAGCTTGGACTGCATATTGACAGAGTATCTGTTGATCTCGTCTGCCTGTAGCGAACCCCAGATACCCATGGCAAGGGCTCCTGCAGTTTGTACCGAACCGTTGTAGCGGTTGGCATTGATTGCTGTGTATAACTTGCCACCTATTTCTTCAAGGGCCTTGCGACTCTCGCTCATCTGGCCCTGAAGGGCAAAGTGATTGGTTAGGTGTGATCTGTACTTTTGAATACTTTCTTTTAAAGGAATAAGAGCCTCGCTGTTTGACTCTTCACCAAGATTCGCATCCATCTCAATCAAGCCTTCCAGGGCACCTTCAAAGACCTCAAACTCATTCTCACTTCTAAATAAGAAATAATCATTAGCAGTGAAATCGTAAGACCTGACGTACTCAGACAATTTCCACCATGATTGAGATGTCTGTATAGCACCGTCAACATAAGGAATGTACTGATCTGTCAGCTTACTGATATCCCTGTTTACCCTAATCAAGTTAAACATTGTATATGCACCCATCAGGAATGCAAGTACCAGCACGAAACCCAAAGCACTTCTGATCTTTGCGTTTATGTTCAAATCTCTCCACTTCATTTTCAATTCCAGTTAATGTTGCTACTCTATGATATTATCGCTTTTTAAGAAACCTTTTTTACAAAAAAGGACTATAAAAGTAGTAGTTTTATCCTTACTAAGACATTTACAGTGTTATTTTTGCAATTCGGCCTTAATGTACTTTATTTAATACTTTATAATATTTATACCTTAATAAAATGAAAAAAGATTCAAAAATATTCGGGTTTATTTTACTCTTTTTCATGGCGTTTGCGATATCGGGATGTAAGAAGAGTGAAAGTATAAAGATCGGCTTCCTTTTCAATTCTGATATAACCTACCGCTTTGTTATTGAGAGTAATTATTTCGCAGAACGTGCCAGGCAACTGGGAGCCGAAGTAATAGTAAAACATGCCAACAACAATCCAAGCCTTCAGTATGAGATGGCTATGCAAATGAAGGAGGAAGGAATAGACCTGCTGACTCTGGTCTATATCAATGAGATTACTGCCGATGCTATTGTCCGCGATATGAAGGCCGATGGTATTCCTGTGATAGCATACAACAGACTAATACCCAACAGTGACCTGGATATGTTTATCGCCGGAAACAACGTAACTCTTGGTGAGGCCATGACTGGCTTTGTCACAAAGTTGGTACCTCGCGGTAACTATATGCTATTCGGTGGGGATAAGTTTGACCGTAATGCTATCGAACTCCAGGCTGCTATTGATTCAGTGCTTGAACCAATGATTGCAAGGGGTGATATCAAGGTGCTTTACAAGACTTTTACTGAAAACTGGGACGGTCGCAATGCAGCTTTTGAACTGAGACAGTTTATGCAAAACTCAGAGGAACGTCCAGATGTGATTATCTCATGCTTTGACGGTATGAGCCACGAGATGATAGAGGTGCTCAAAGACTGGGACCTTGACGGTAAGGTATTATTCACCGGACAGGATGCCCAGATTGAATCTGTTCGTGACATTGTTGCCGGTAAGCAACATATGACTATGTACCACCCCTTCAAGGAAATTGGCTACACTGCTGCTGAAGTGGCTGTGGCAATGGCTAAGGGCGAAAAGCTGGATAAGTTTAACATAGTCTATACTGACAACGGCCTTAAGAAAGTGCCTACTATCCAAATCAACTCTATTCCTGTTACCCAAAATGACATTGACAGGATTCTGATTGATGGCGGTGTTTATACAAGGGACGAAGTTTATCAATAAAACCTCAACAGACGCGATCTCTTCGAGGGGCACAGTGGCTTACGCTAACTCAGGCACCAGATTTATTAGGCTCTGAGACACTTCAGCAAGTCGAAGAGTCAAAGGTTTCACTCCAAGTAAACACATATTTCTTTTTAAATAGAAAGGGTGCCTTCCACTAGGGTAGGCCCCCTTCTTTTTTTGTCATCTTCTCTCAAGCAATACTATGTTCTCGATGTGGTGGGTATGCGGAAACATATCTACAGGCCTTACACGTGTTACGCGATACCTGATGTCTAGCATGTTGAGGTCTCGTGCCTGGGTGGCTGAGTTGCAGCTAACATAGACAATCTTGTCGGGTGCTGCATTCATGATGGTCTCAACTACATCAGCATGCATTCCGGCTCGTGGCGGGTCTGTTATAATCAGATCTGGGTGGCCGAACTCAGTAAAGAGTTCGGGCTTCAGCAGATTCTTCATGTCACCGGCTAGGAATACTGTGTTGTCAATACCGTTGATCCTTGAGTTTTCTCTTGCATCTTCAATTGCCTCGGGTACATATTCTATTCCTATTACCCTCTTTGCACTGTGGGCAACGAAGTTGGCTATTGTTCCAGTACCTGTATAGAGGTCATATACTGTCTCATTACCAGTAAGCCCAGCAAATTCACGTACCAGCTTGTACAGATTCAATGCTTGCTTAGTATTGGTCTGGAAGAAGGACTTGGGACCTATCTTAAACTTAAGGTCCTCCATCTGCTCAAAAATAAAATCACGGCCGGCATAGCAGTGTGCCTCAAGGTCATTAAAGCTATCGTTGGCCTTGGTGTTGATTACATACATCCAGGATGTAACCCGGGGAAACAGCTCTATTAGTCTGTCGAAAATCTTTTTTCTCAGTTCGGCATCATCTTCGGCAAAGACAATAACTACCATGGTCTCACCTGAAACTGCCGTGCGTATCATCATAGTACGCAGAACTCCTGTCCTGTTTCTCAGATCGTAAAAGGGGATGCTGTTAGCTGTAGCAAACTCACGCAGGGCAAGCCTGATTGCATTTGACGGTTCTGGCTGAAGGTGGCATTCTTTGATATCCACTACCTTGTCAAAACGTGTAGGTATGTGAAAACCTAGTCCGCTTCGTTCGGTAATCTCCTCACCTGAAGCCATTTCCTCTGGACTTAACCACCTGCTGGATGAAAAGGTAAATTCAAGTTTGTTGCGGTAATGCCTTTCATCGGGAGAGGCCAACACAGGCTCAAGTTCAGGAAGTTCCACCTTGCCAATGCGCTTAAGGTTGTTGTAAACCTCACGCTGCTTGTATTTAAGCTGCTCGCTATAGGGTATGGATTGCCATTTGCAACCGCCGCATACTCCAAAATGCTCACAGAATGGCTTTACCCGTATATCTGAATAGTGGTGAAATCTCAGCGGTATCCCCTCCATGAAGCTGTGGCGCTTGCGGGTTACCTGAACGTCAACGATGTCACCAGGTACTGTATTTGTAACGAAAACAACTTTGTCATTAAAACGGCCGAGCGATTTTCCTTCTGCAGCCATGTCGGTCACCTCAAAACGCTCAAGTATAGGTTTGCTTTTAGCAGATCTTCCCACTTTTTGTTCCTTTAAATTTCGCCGCAAAGGTAGGAATTTATTATCTGAAATCTATACTGGGATTATTCCTGTTACCATGTCTTCCAAAGATTAAATTGAGACCGGCTCTGACATTCAATTGCTTCTGATATGGAAACATTACAAATTCACTGTCATCCATTATCACATTTGAGTAACGTACAGGGGCATAATCAGCAACAGCGTATATCTGCAAAGGGCCCAATAGCACAGACAGTGCGGTTCCCAGCCCATTGGCTCCATTGAAACAGTAGCTGTAGTTTACATTTACCGAGACAAAGGAATATGGCTTGTAGTTGGCCGAAATATTCAGGTCTTCCCTGAAATTGTTCTTCTGCAACATGCTCCTCGAAATAAATCCAAAAGACATGTAGTGGTTGAGATGATACTCAGCCCCCAACCAGATACCAGGAACAAGTGAGGTACTGAACTTCCCGTGTCCTGTGCTGTAATTAATAATCGATTTAAGAGAATCACCTATTGCTTCAAGTGCATCATCAAGATCGTCTTTGTTGGATCCGTCAAGCTCCAGTCCTTCAAAACTGTAGTTACCCTTAAAGCTTAGCGAATTTAGATCGCTCTTCCAACTTATAAATCCAAGGTTGTTGACTGCAGCCGAGAAGTGCCATTTGTCATTGAACTTGTACACGGCACCAAGGTCTATTGCGAAACCTGGATTTCTGAAACCAGACAGGTAAGCTCTCATCTCACTATCTTCAAGTTCACGCCCTTCAATATCTTCAGGAAACTCACCTGGCACTCCTTCTGTAATCTCAACAGGTGCTGACACACGAATGCTTCCGTCAACCAGCACTTCATACTTCTCTCTTGAGGTGCGCAATTCCAGTCTGTTGATATCGGTCATGCCGGCGACCATACCAAACAAAGGTTTGACATTAATACCAACGTTGAGCTTGTCATTCCACTCGCGGGCATAGCCAATATTAATCTCCTTATACAACTGGGTCTTCATCCGGAGGGTAGAAAAGTCAAAAACAGAGCCGTCGGCAAAGCCTTTCTCGGTTACCTTGAAAAGGTCACGAGGCAGTCCGGCATTCAGATCTCCCTTTATTGAATACGATATTGAAAAATAGTCACGACCCCTCCTGAATCCAAAGCCCAATATATCAACAGTGGTCTGTTCATTTACATTAAAAACCTTACCGGTAGCACGATACAGCTTATCGTAATCAAAGCGCCTGCTCAAAGGTGATACCCACTCACTGCCCTTGTCCTGGAAAATATTTGAAAATGACAAATCACTACCCACCATCAGTTCGATGCCCGGCAAGGTATAGAAACCGTTGGCCCTTGGCATCATTGCAGGGTTAATCTGCCTTACCTGTGGTATGGTCTCCATAAAATAGGTACTCATAGGCGACTGCCCGGTTAGGGCCGGGCAGACCATCAACATCAATAGTGCTACGCTCCTGAGCACTGTATATCTTCTTTTTCCTGACATCATTACCAATTTTTACCGATTAGTTGGGTATAGTACCCTTAGCACTGAGTGAGATCTTAGCCCTCAGACTGCCCTTATTTGTGATCTCAACACTCTCACCATTCTTGCCTGTCATCACCTCGTAATGCAAAATCAATTGCTTTGCCTCACGTTGCCTGAATGCCTCTATCTGGTCCTCTGTAAGGTCCACCTTAAATGATGAAGCCTCAGGTCTTGCAGCTGTTCCTGCTATAATAATGGAAGTTCCCTCATCCAACACGTAATTAATTAAGTCACCGTTTCCGTCAATCACATAGGCACTTGCCGAAATGCTGAGCGGAAGTCCGTTTTCAAAATCAAAGTAGACTGAGGCCAGTTCAATGCTTTCTACTTCATTTTCTGAACCTTCTATCATATCGTTGAAGTCGAACTCTATCGTGTCTCTCCTTTCATAGCCTGCAGCCGAAAGGGTAAATGGAATCTTTGCAACCAAAGCTGCTACAAGATCCTGGCCAGCCAACTTGTAGTTGAGAGGCTCAGACTCAGGGTCTGAGCCGGCATCAGGATTGCTTCTTGAGAAGATGTCAAGCTTCATCGAACGAGGGAAGCCGTTTGCTATATCCAGCACGTTGGAATCAGATTTATCATCTATTACCACTTCAGCAAAGCCGGGTTCACCACCCACTGATGCGGGCACATTGTCAATAACCAGTGTACTGCTGCCATCCACGGTCAGGTATTCATATGGATCTTCGTCGTCATCTTTATAAAACCTCATGTTTCTGGTCTCTACATAAAATGGTGTTCCAATGCTGTTGTGAAGCTGGATGCTGATTGAAATCCTATCTACCCTGACCCTGTCCTTGAGGTCGTCTATCTCGTCGAAGAGTTCGAAATCGAGTTCAACATCTGTCTTGGTGGTCTCCTGAGTACCGAAGTATCCGTATGCGGCTTCAGCCTCCATATCAGACAGGCTAAAGTAAACAGTGAGATCACCACCGTAGGATAATCCTTCCAATGCAACCCGGGTATTAACCCTGAGACTACTTAGGTATGGTGCCTCATCATTGCTTTCCAAATCAATGTGCATTCCTTCGAGTGGCAGGCTGAACTCTTCGGGACTTACCATTCCGTTGCCATACACTGTAAAGGTTATGCTTACAGGTTCTCCTCCGCTTGTCATACCCGGACAATCTACCGTCACCGTGCCGCTTAGCCCATAGGGTGTCGCTATTGCAATTCTCAGCATTCCGGCAGTCAGATCCAGACTGTCGTACCGTACATCATTCCTGTGACTTAGAATTGCCCTGTCGGAAAACTCAAAGCTTCCATCGTCGCCTGAACCTGTATTGAATGGAGGAATGTAATGATTCCATGTACTGTTTACGTCATTGAGGGTAACCAGATCATCCCATTCTATCTCAACATCCTGACGAGTCTGGTAGTAAAGCAGTCCATCCTCGTCTGAAAAGATACCGTCTCCCTCCAGATCTTCGAGGAAATCCTGTAATGTATAACTGGCTGAGATAAACGGTCCGGTAATTGAAATGGAACGCATATCATCGTCCGGATCGTTGACTATTATATCATCTCCCTTGCAGGAATACAGCACTGTCATCGCGATTAATGATAGCCCTATAAAATCCCTGAATCTTATATTTCTTTTATTGCTCATACCTGTCTCTTTAATCTCACCTGCCGGAAGGCAGGTGATTGCTTTTTATTTTGATATAGAACTAAGACTTAGATTCAACTCACCACTTTCTTATCTGCTTAGATGTCCTGTCAATCAGGCACTGCCAGTTCGGTTATGACCCTGTAGATATCCATTCCCCCAAAACCTTCTGGACGGTTGCTTGACATCAGGAATGAAAGGGTGTCAGATGAAGGATAGTAAAACACATCGTGATATTCGGAATTAATTGGTTCACCCAGGTTTTCCGGGCGACTCCATTGTCCGTTAGCATCCTTTATGCTTTTGAACAGATCATAGCCTCCCATACCGATATGACCATCTGAAGCAAAATACAGGGTATTACCATCAGGGGTGACATAGACTGAGACTTCATCATTTGCTGTATTGACTACCGGACCAAGATTAATGGCCTTACCAAAGCGGGATTTGCCCTTGCGTGGTGCATACCATATATCAAAACCGCCCTGTCCGGCATGATGATTACTGATAAAATAAGCATCTCCGTTGGCTGTTAATGAAATCTGTGTTTCCCTGTATATCTTCTTGTCAACTCCTCCTGAAGGGGTATAGACATGACGTAATCCCTTCTTAGCATGATTTTCATATGCTACTAACCGACCACCACGTTTCTTTCCTACATACAAGAATAGTTGTCCCTTACCAGGGTCATAGCCGGCCACGGCTGTATGTTTCTTTGCTGATCCAAGTCCTTTGACAGGAGCTGCTACTGATGCAATACTATCAGTCAGCTCAGCTTTGAGTACCTGTTCTTTAAGCTTTTCAGCTTGCTTGGTACTACCTGCCTTGCCAGGTTGTCTGGAAGTAAAGTACAATGCTCCTGCCTGACTAAATTCTACGGCAGAATAATCGTCATACATACTGTTGATTTCTGAGCCGAGGTTTACGACCCTAAAGGATTGAGATGTATTGGAAGTGTAGTCTGTTCCAATGGCGTCGTCAGGCTCCTGAGCATAAATGGTACCTGCTGTCAAAAACAACGCAAATACTATGGGATGTCCTATCTTTTTCATCTAAATTAGGTAACTGATTACCTGTTACTACGCATCTCAATGCTTATTGTTACTCTACACACAAAAAAAATGGGGATTTTGACAAACGTATATTCCCATACCTTAAACAGCTCTAAAGTTTACACTTTTTGACTTCCTGATCAGATGTAAATAAAATGTTATAAATAGTTAACAGACCTTATCGCATTGATTTTCAATGGGTATCTAAAAAATAAAACTTTCCGACTTTAAGGGTAGATTCTTCGGTCCGGAACAAAGTGATGGATTTTTTTATACTTTTGGATTTGTCATGGTGGGAAGTGAGAACGGGAAATGTTGTTTGACCCT